>Ga0074195_1000394_pt1 | contig 91001 bp, 152 predicted proteins | sample EPASupsiteHSE623_FD_64525 | JGI IMG/M metagenome (GOLD analysis project Ga0074195, IMG submission 64525) | Bioremediated contaminated groundwater from EPA Superfund site, New Mexico - Sample HSE6-23 | ecosystem: Environmental > Aquatic > Deep subsurface > Groundwater > Contaminated ...
ATGAACAAATTTTTTCATAGATACGTAAAAAAGATTTTACTACTGCTTACATTCGAATTATGTTATCGGCAGCTAAACAAACCAAGAATTGTTTCACGTGAAACATTCTGTGAAACATATTCATTTCGGGGAGGAATAAATGACTAAGAGTTTTAAGGACAGGCAGTGCCCACAATGTAAATCACCATTGGAACATGACGAGTTTATGAACATGTGGTATTGCCTTGAATGCACCTATGAGGAAAAGGACAGGCACACAAAACCGAAACACAAACCAAGGCGAGAAAAGGGGACATTGGAATGAGCGTAGTAATTGGCTATAAACAAAATGGGCGTGTATGGATGGGGGCAGACTCACAAACAACTGCATCTGGATGCAAGGTGACATCAACATCACACAAGCTATTCATGTTAAATTCAGAACCATTAAATGTCCTTATTGGAGTTTCAGGTTCGCTAAGAACAAGTAACATTCTATTCTATTCATTCAAGCCACCAAACCGAGACCCAGACACATCTGGCGACATATACATAAACACAATATTTATAGACGCAATAAAAGACCTGTGCAAACAAAATGACTTTGCGTCACTAAAAGATGGCGCTTCAAGGGTTGGAGACGAATCACAGTTGTTGATAGGATACGATGGAAATCTATATATAGTAGAAGAAGATTTTGTTGTGTATTCTGCGGTAGATAATTATATGGCTATTGGTTCTGGTGAGGACTTTGCAAGCGGAGCTATGTATGCAATGGAGAGCATCAACACAAGCATGCCAAGGGCAATGATTGAAACTGCTCTCGGCGCAGCGTGCAAGCACTCGCTTTATTGTGGCGAACCATACAAAATTCTATCAATATAGAAAGGGACATTGGAATGAGTTATTCTTTTTTGTTACAAGCAGAACAAACTAATTTGGCAATGAGGGTTTAATAATATGCCAAGAAAAAAATCACCAGATGCAGAACGACATCCAATTAGCAAGTCGGTTAGATTTGAAGTCTTTAAGAGAGATGGATTTGCCTGTGTGTACTGTGGAAAAACACCACCAGATGTAGTTCTGGAAATTGATCATATTGAACCTGTATATAACGGCGGAACAAACGACATAAACAACCTTGTAACCGCATGTTTTGACTGCAATCGCGGCAAGGGGCATGTTGGTCTTGAGATAATACCGTCAAAACTGGTGGATAATTTAGAGGTATTGAAGGCACAAAAAGAACAAATGAAGGAATACAATAAACATGTAACTGCACTCGAAAAAGAACTTCAAAAATCTATGAACATAATAGCCAGAATGTATACCTCTTATTTCCCAGAATATACTTTTAGCGATAACTTCAGAAATGTTAGCCTAAAAGGGTTTGTGAAGGCATTGCCATTAAACGAGGTGGCTGAGGCGATAGAAATAGCTTGCACAAAAACCAAACATTCCGAGGGGTCTATAAAATATTTCTGCGGTATTTGTTGGAAAAAAATAAGAAACAAAGAGGCGGGTAATCACTAATGGCAGAAGGTAAAACACCCCCAATAGAAGGTGGTTATTTTTTGGTAGCAAAGTTAATATTTGAGTCGCCTTTATGGATGGACGACCCTCATCTCCTAAAGCTATTTCTGTGGCTTATAGGAAAGGCTAACTATAGCAAAACACCAAAGAAATATCCGTTTGTTACTATAAGCAGAGGTGAACTTGTAACAAGCCTAGAAAGGATAGCAGATGGTAATGAGTATTCCGAAAATAACACAGTAAAAAGATGGTCAAAATCAAAAACCACAAGACTTCTTGAAAAACTTAAGGAGCAAGAATACATAAAGCTAACTTGTGACACCTACGGAACGCACATAACTATATGTAACTACGAGCGTTATCAAAACCACAAACTATATGCTTGTTACGAAGACGAAACACCAATGGACGCAAGTGAAACAACTTGGAACGCAGTTGATGAGCAGGTGGGCATAATAAATGAAGGTAATGAAAGTATAGTAATACCCCCTATAGTCCCCCAAATCACAGAGGAGCGCGGTGATGTTTCATCACCTATTGGGGGGGTTAGTCAGGAGGTCTACGAGAACTTGATTTTTACGAACGATGAACTCACGCAAAAAATAGCCTGTCTCGAAAAAGCATTGAAAGAAAAAAAGAAACGTGACAAGACCCCCATGTCAGAAGAATTTCTGAATTTCTATCAGGCTTACCCGAAACAGGTTGCCCGTGGGGCAGCATGGAAGGCGTGGTGTGGCAAGGAGCACATGTTGCCGGATATTGATACTCTATTGGGAATACTTGACGTACATAAAGATTCACATGAATGGCAAAAAGAAAACGGAAAATACATCCCCTCGCCAGCAAAATGGATCAAAGATGAGCATTTTTTGGATGTGTTGTCTATACATAACCACAATTCAGAGCGCCACATTTCTCCTTTAGAAAAAGGGTTGATAATTTGAAAGAACTAACAATGGACAATCTCGTATCTCCCGATGTTGAAAGGGCTATTCTTGGCGCAATGCTTATAGACCAAGATGCAATAGGCGAGGTTCTTGAAAATAAGGTGAATGAAAATTACTTCTATGAACCAGCACATGCGGCAATATTCAAAGCGATAAAATCGCTCTATATGGAAGATAGTCCGGTAGACTGTTTGTTGGTGGCGGAGAAATTGCGCAGAAATAAGATGCTGGAACTGGTAGGTGGTGAAGTGACGATTGGCGGTCTTATTAATGACGTCACAACTTCCGCAAACGTGAAGGGACACGCCAAGATACTGGCTGATAAATTACTTAAGCGCAGGATTACATCAATAAGCACGATAGCAAGAAACAACGCAGAGTCAACATTGGATGGACAGGAGGTATTGGAAGCTCTCGAAGGAGAGATTATTAAACTTCAGGAAGAAAGACCATCCAACAGTATGGTGAAAATATGCGATTCCATTGGGGATGCAGTAAAACATCTTGCCAATCTCGCCAATACAGTGGGATTTGTGAGTGGTGTAGAAACTGGATTTTCAAAGATAAACAAGTATACGGGTGGATGGCAAAAAGGCAATATGATAGTGGTTGCGGGCAGACCAGCACAGGGCAAATCTGCGGTGGCAGTTGCACTCGCTGTGAACGCAGCTAAGGCTGGCGTGGGCGTTGCATTTTTTAGTTTAGAAATGTCAATACTTGAACTTGACAACAGGATGATAGCGCTCGAATCTGGGTTTGATATTGCGTCATTGCACTATAAAAAACCAGAAACGAAAGATTGGAAGATAATATCAGATGTTGCCGCAAAACTTCACAATCTGCCAATATGGAAAGATGATACTCCTGGGATGACCATAGGAGAGTTGTCCGCAAGAGCAAAGAGGCTAAAAAAACAAGAGGACATAGGGCTAATTATTGTCGATTACTTACAATTAATGAATGGCAACGGAGAATCAAGACAACAGGAAATCTCGACCATAACAAGAGGTTTAAAAACGCTTGCGAAGAGTCTGAAAATTCCCATTGTGGCACTGAGCCAATTAAACAGGAAGTTGGAGGACGAAAAGAGGGAACCGGAACTTTCGGACTTGCGTGAGTCTGGATCGATAGAACAGGACGCTGACATAGTAATATTTGTACATAACCCAAATTACCAGAATTTTGAACACAAAGACTTGGCGCATTATGATTTTCCCGACTTGCCATCGTGGGCTATAAGAAAACTGATTATAAAGAAAAATAGACATGGTTCGGTTGGGAACGTGTATGTGAGGAAAAATTCTAATGGAAGCATAACAAACATAAACTACTACAAAAAAGGAGAAAACGAATGAAGAACAATGTTGTTGGTGCTTTAGTTATTATCGCCCTCGGTGCGGTTCTTACCGCAGGTATACTGGTGGTTCGGAGTAATAACCTTGAGGTGAAGGTAGCCGACCTCCAGAAGGAACTGGCGGTGGCAAAATCCCAGAAACCAGAGACTATCATTGTCACAGACACGAAGGTGACAACCAAGTACAGGGACGGCAAAGTGGTCGTACAGGAGAAAGTACCAGAAGGCTACGTCCAGTTTGATATGGCTAAATACGAGTCCCTGATGGACGAAATGGCTAACCTTGAACTGTCTATTGAGACGGTTAAATCAGACCTTGCCAGTGCCGAAGCGGATACCGTGAGTAAGGCAAAAGAGATTGAGGTGTACAGGACACAGCTTAAAAAACTTAAAGGTGACTGGGCTGATTTATATATCCAGATAAATAAACCCACGTTCGTGACCGTACAGAACAAGGGGTGGTGTTTTAGACCAATGATAGGCGTGGGTTATTCGGGCAAACCAGTTCCCTATGTGGGGGTTAAATACGCCTTCTGGCATAAGATTGGGTTTACGGTAGGGTCTACCTCGGAACAGGCGGGAATAGGCATAACCAGACGCATGTTTGACGTGGTACCCGTGTTGCGGAATACCGAGTTAATGCTGAATTATGGAGTGCCCTACGAAAAGGGCGGGAGTACGATTTTTCTGGGATTAGGGATAGGAATATGAATGCTTAGAATCGGCTCATTGTTTTCAGGAATAGGCGGCTTAGAACTCGGTTTAGAATGGTCGGGACTTGGCAAGACAGTTTGGCAAGTCGAACGTGATGATTATTGTTTAAAAGTATTGGCTAAACACTGGCCGGAAGTCAGGAGATATACAGATGTCAGAGAAGTTCATGGGAATGTTACCCACACCGAGCAGTCGGGACTGGAAAGGGGGAAGCGGAACGGTTCAAGAGAAAGATGGGAAATATTACAGGGAGAGCAACACAACGGGAACGAAATGGGGGGTGAGATTGGATGCACTTGTGGAACATCTCGAAAAGGACAGCCCGAAAGAGAAGCCTGTCCCTCCTGTCTCGAACCAGTTGACCTTATTTGCGGAGGGTTCCCATGTCAGCCCTTTTCTCTTGCCGGGAAGCGAAAGGGTAAGGAAGATGACCGTCACCTCTGGCCTGAATATCTCCGAATCGTTAGGGAATTACGTCCCTCTTTTGTCATTGGTGAAAATGTTCCTGGCATCATCAATATGGAACTCGACACGGTGCTTTCTGACTTGGAAAGTGAAGGCTACGAAGCAATCACGTTTATTATTCCAGCTTGCGGTGTCGATGCCCCGCACAAAAGGGATAGGGTGTTCGTTTTGGCGCACACCAGAAACAATCAAGGGTGGGACGGTCAGCGAGGGAGTTTTGGAGGAAATGGCACAGGGGAGCTGGACAAGGGACAGTGGTCAACAGAGACAATTAAGGTTACAGGATCAAGTGAGACATCAGGGTTTATACCCAACTCCCTCAACACAAGAAATAGAACATCCGAATATGAACCTGACGGAAGCAGGCAGGAGAATACCAGTAAAAGGACAGACTACTCACAGCCTGAATCTGGCGGACACAGTAAAGATGTGGCCGACACCAAGGGAAGCGATTTCGAGAGGCAATGCCATGAGGGACAGGGGCAAGGGGAATCTGGAGGATGTGGTTGCAGAAAGAACACAGAACCTGCAATCTGGACAACTGAACCCGAATTGGGTCGAGTGGCTAATGGGATTCCCAGTAGGATGGACAGACTTAAATGCTTAGGCAATGCAGTTGTTCCGCAAGTTTCAATGGCAATCGGAATGATTCTGAAACAATGGCTTAGAAAGTAACGATTTTTTAGGAGGAGGAGGTACCTTGCTTTATTTTGCTTCACATAAACAGTCGTCTCTCTGGGGTAACGGTCGTGTTTCCAGCCTTTCCCCAGCTATAACCGACTTCCATGTCCACCCGATATTCGCACCTTCTCAGGTTCTCGATAACAAGTATTTCACCCGCAATGCAGGGTGGAGGGAATACGATACCCAGTACGAGGCACACGTAAAGGCACAACTGGCGGAGTACGGGTTCTCTGATAGCTGGATAGCTAATTTTATATGGGGCAGACTCGGAGAAGAGGTGGTTCTAAGGGACTTATGTCTTTTTTACGGGGATACGTTTATCTCAAGGGAAGGAGGCACCAGAAGGTCTGTAAGGGACGTTATGTGCTACTGGTTTACGATCAACGGATGCAAAGTATGCAAGGATGGGCTTGAAAAAAACAACGATAGCGAAGAAAGCGAGGAAGAAGGGGAGGAAGAAGAAATTTGACCTGTCGCCCTGTTGACAGATTTCCATTTCAAGTTATTTTAGTAGCACAAATTGCGTAGCACAACTGTGAAGCACACACAAAGGAGGGTCGCATTGGCGGTCAGCAAGGTTTTTGATGAATTAGTTGACAGTGACGAAGCACCCCAACGGAAAGAAAGAAAATATTCACCAAGATGTGGGCAAAACTCGGTCGCGAGTTTTATGGTGACGGTATGGAGATGCATCTGTTCGCGGATAAATACGAAAGAGTCCATATGTTTGCTGTCACCTGGGATGACTTGCCTCAGCATGTGGTGGATGCCATTGACAAAATGATTGACATGAAATGTTCGAATTAGGAGGGATGTTATGAATGCTTGGGTTATTGTTTTGACATTTTTATTCTTTACGGGAAACTATGCGAAAAACACAAAGATTGAGAAACTTGAAGAAAAAATTGACTCCGTTGAAAGTAAGGTGGATTCATTGAAAAATGTTGGTTCTATTCGGTGGGGCACTGCTCCAATGCCTCACAATCTATTGCCAGATACCATTAGACCTATCCCTATGCCAGTTTATCCTTTGCCAGACAACATAAGACCTATACCAATGCCAACTTACCCAATGCAAGACGTAACGCCAGATTCAATAAAAATTATGCTATACGGCAAATGTCCAAAGTGCGGCGGTGTTATGGACTGGTATCAAATACCCTGCCCAGACAATAGACCCGGATGTCTTGTTTTGCATGGAAAACCATATTGTCAAAAATGCGATGGTCTTCCATGGAGTAGAGTGATTATACATTAATTAACCAAAAAAAGGAGAGTCGGTATGAAAAAGTTCTTTAGTTCTTTAGTCGGTAAAGTCACCGCTACAGTTGGTCTCGGTGCCGCTATTTCTGGTGTCCTTGTAGCCCTGCTTACTGGTGCCACAGGAGACGACCTGTACGCCAAGATAGTCACAGTTATACTTCTCGCTGGCGGTACGATTATCCCCGCCCTGATACAGCTTGCCATAGCCTTCTCCAGGGCACTCAAGTCCTCTGACGAAGCCCTTGACGAGGTTATTCTGGCGGTCGAGGACAAGGCGATTACCCCAGAGGAATGTGAAAAAATAGCCAAGGAAGCCAAGGAAGCGAAACAGGACTGGAAAGATGTTGTCGAAGCTGCAAAAGCACTGTTTAAGAGGAACAAATAATTATGCCTATGCCAAAACCCACAAGGGGAGAATCCTACAAAGAGTTTACAGACAGGTTTATGTCTGACAAGAATATGGTCAAGGAATATCCCAAAACAGACCAGAGATATGCGGTATGTATGTCACAATGGAAGAATAAAAAGAAGGACAAGTAATGGCGGATTTCAAACCGAACAAGAAAGTAACCGAGCACTTTACATACAATGACTTTAAGTGTCCATGTTGTGATTTACTCAAACTGTCTGGTAGGTTTTATCTTCATGTGGAAAAACTTGAGGTGATTAGGCAAAAGTATGATAAGAAATTAATTATCAATAGTGGTTATCGTTGCTCCAACCATAACAAGCGTGTCGGTGGAGTCGCAGATAGTCAACATTTAATTTTTGCTACTGATTTTAGACCCTTAGGAATCTACACAATGGAAGATTTGGATTTGCTTGCGAACTTAGCAGAGGAAGAGGGTTTTGCTGGTATAGGAAGGTACAATACATTCAATCATATTGATTTAAGGCAACAGCCCGCAGCGTGGGACAATAGGACTCATAAAGAGGCATAATAAATGAAATATCTCGACATTATGGGAAGGTCAGAAAACCAAGAGAGATTCGCCAGGGGATGGCTTAATAGGGTGGAGATATGATAATAAATAGTGTTATCTGGTACTCAACGGAAAGGGAATAACAGTGGATTTAACAGAAAAAATAACTGGCATTGCGAAAGTTTGTCATGAGACCAATAGAGCCTACTGCTCCACAATAGGAGATAATAGCCAATTGCCATGGGAAGATGCTCCTGAGTGGCAAAGACAGAGTGTTATAAATGGAGTTAGGTTCAAATTAGAGAATCCCGGTGTTTTCCCTGAGGATCAGCATGATGCATGGGCGAGAGATAAAATCAAAGATGGATGGAAATATGGGCATGTCAAAGATGCCGAGAAAAAAGAACATCCATGCTTAGTTCCTTACAATGAACTTCCTAGGGGGCAGAAGATAAAAGATTATCTTTTTACTCACATCGTTGATATACTCAGCTAACTGGAGAATTAACCACCAGAACAGGTTGGAGATATGAAAACAAAGGTCTATAACAGGAGATGGCATTGGGGACATGATGCTAATGGCAAGAGAATAAGGGAATAGATATTAAACAATACGATTAGGGGTATAATGGTTCATCCGATTCGTCACAAGATACGCACAACATACATGACTGGGAAAGCCAAGAGGTTCTGTAAGAAATACGGACGCAGGCAGTTCAGAAAATGGGGCAAGAAATTACTGGACGATGCCCCAAAGAAATATCCATATGTAACCGATATGTACTGGTAAAGGAGTCTTATGCCACGCAAATCTGCCCTCTGGTTGTCCCATTCTCTAATCTCATTCCCCCATATCGGGCTATGTATATCCGAGGAACAATTCAGGGGTGCGTATAAGAAGCTGAAAATATCACAACGAGAGTACCCAGATTCGTGGATACCCGATGGCAAGGATGCCTGTGTATATACAACGGAAGCGTTATCTGCCGATGGCGGAAGCGGGTCAAGGGCAGAAGTGGTCTGCATGAGGGTCAGGAAAGGCGTTGACCCAGTAGAAGTCGTAGGACTATTAATCCACGAGTCAGTCCATATCTGGCAGAGACATTGTGAGCATATGGGAGAGACAAAACCAAGCAGGGAATTTGAGGCATATTCGATTCAGTCGATAGCCCAGAGTCTGATTGAGGAATATGAGAAGCTGGCAGAGAAATCAAAAAAGGTGGGGAAAGAAAAGAAAGCGAGAAAATCCCATGACTGTACGTGAGTTTATTAAAATGGCAATGGACTTTGAGCAACACAAGGACGACCCCAAAAGCATTATTGGGAGCATACTGGATTGGGAAATTGTAAAATCATACGAGGAAGACAAGTGGAGAACGCAAGGTGGACTACACATGAATCTTGTGGATGGCACGGTAGAGTTTATGTATGGAGAAAAAATAACAGTGGCAGATTATAGCGAACTTCCCTCAAGGGGAGGCAATAATAAAACACCAAGTACCAAAGAAATCAGGAAGATATGGAGAGATAAATAAAAAGGTGGGGAAAAGTAAGTCGCCTGATACGTGCCCCAAAACTGGACGACCGCAGGGCGGAACACCCCTGTCGCATCAGGACGCAACCCCCACAATAAAGAAATAAGCGAAAGGAGGTGGTCTCCAAGTGCCAATAACTACTACGATAAATAACAGAACGATAACCATAGAAGACAAAGAACGACAATCCGTAGAGTGTTGGAGCCGAACGAGTTATGGGGTATTACCAAATTACCACTAACTATAACATCGGCAAAAAACAGGAACACAAAGATAGAAAATTCTTTAAAGAACAATCTTTCGCCCCCAACATTCAGGAGTAAGTATTATCGAAGCAACGTATGACAGTTATCCTCCAGAGTTAGAAAACTTGGACTTGACCCTTATGGATGAACTCCAGAATATAAATTATGCCCAACTGACAGATAAGGAGCAAAAGGCACTCAATGCCTATGTAGGCAAGGTCAATATGGCACTTGGAAGTAGGGCGTGGAGGCTAAGACATCTGTATAAGATAGAGTACAAGGAGAATACTGGGGCAGAGGAAGACGATGACAATACAAGGCAAACTGGGCAGATCGTTGCGTTTAAGCCAAACGGGGCGCAAAAGGTACTTGAAGACGATACCCACCCCCTGAAGATAATACCAAAATCAAGACAACAGGGAATAACTACATTCTACTGTGTGGACATGTTGGATAGCTGTTTATTCTCGCCCCCCGACAAACCTATGCGTTGTGGTGTTGTTTGCGACACCCAAAAGAATGCTACGCAAATATTTAAGCACAAAATTAAAGAGGTCTACGAGAGACTGCCAGCCTTCATAAGAAACACATATCCACTTCTTACCGACTCCGCCATGGATATGCAGCTAAGTAATAAATCTCATATATCTGTTGGCGTGACTTATATTGGTCAATCTCTCGACAGGCTCCATATTTCAGAGTTCGGGGTTATATGCCAGAAGAACCCAGAGAGGGCGGAGGAGATAGTTCGTGGCGCACTAAATACCGTTGCCGTTGGTCAGCAGATAACCATAGAATCCACAGGTCGTGGTAAGGGTGGATATTTCTACGAATACTGTATAGCTGCCGACAAGAAAAAGAAACTCGGTACACATCTTACAGACCTTGACTATAAGTTATTTTTCTTCCCGTGGCATGAAGACCCCTCGTGTGTACTTGACCCGACTCACGTGGTTATACCCCAAGAGGTACAGGATTATTTTGACAAAATCGAAACCCAGTTAAACATAAAACTAACCCCAGAACAGAAGGCATGGTACGTAAAAAAGAAAGAACAGCAGGGCGTAAATCTACACCAAGAGTACCCCTCAATGCTTGAGGAGTGTTTCGAGGAAGACCTTGAGGGCGCATACTATGCTAAGCAGTTTATCCAGATAAGGAAAGACAGGAGAATCTGCAAGGTTCCGTTTATGCAAGGGTCACTAGTTTATACTGGGTGGGACTTGGGCGTGTCAGACAAGACCGCAATATGGTTTGCCCAGATAGTGGGGAGGGAAATTCACCTTATAGACTACTATGAAAACAGTGACGAACAACTTGGTCACTATGCGTGGCTACTTAAAGAGAAGGCTAATACCCTCGGTTATAAATATGATGAATATATAGCCCCACATGATATAAACGTGCGTGATTTTTCTGCCGAGGGTGACAGGATTGAGATGGCAAGAAAGCAGTATGGGCTTAAGTTTTTCAGGGTGGTTCGTGGCGGTCTTGCCGAGGGAATAGAAATCACCAGACAGATGTTGTCTCAATGCGTGTTTGACGAAGCCAAGACAGAAAACGGCTATAATCAACTAGAAAGCTACCGGAAGAAATATAATGAGCAGTTAGGCAAGTACGAAGACACCCCAGTAAGAGGCAATGAGTGTCACTGTGCTGATGCCTTCCGCACCCTCATGGTAAGATTGCACCAGATAATGTATGGTGGTAGTACCAAGCGACAGTATCAGTGTATTATGTCAAATATAAAGGATAAATGGAGTGGTTATACTTAATGCCTATCACCTCTGAAATAATCGGTTACGAGGATGTTTCTGGTACGTATTGTCCCCCCTGTTGGCATACCCATAAACATGCCCCCGATTCGATCACCCTTATCCTCGCAAGTATTCAGCACGACCTTGACCAAACAATAATCTGTGATTCCTGCCAAAACCCTATTTGGGAGTAGGTCTAAGTATCTCCATAGACACTACTGGTGCTTCCCACATGATCAGCAACAGGTTATGTGCTGGGTTAGATATACCCCGATATTTCCACGAATAATACCTACTCTTGCTCACACCCAATATCCCGCATAACTGAAGTACATTAACCCCCAGTCTTTTCCTTAACACCACCAAGTCATCATAAACTATCTCTTGCTTCATTTTACCTCCTTTGAATGTGCTACAAAAATAACACAGAAAAGGATTCTGTCAACAGATGTGTCCTAAAAATAGCAAAATAGCAGTTTAACTATAATACTATCTTGACGAATCGCTATTTGTGGTTATATATGGCATACGTAGTGTAGTGTAACTCACGCATTAACAAGGACAATTAATGTTTCAACCAGCCCAGCCGTTCTTTAAGAGTGCAGTACAGGTAGAGCGTGACCGCCTTGAGAAGGATGCTTCTGTTAAGCGAAGTTTATTGGCACAGGAAACTATAAGTTCACTTGACGGGTATGTGCGGAAATGTTGGGCGACCGCAAGGGATGCCAAGATAGACAAGCAGAAGGTTATGCTTGAATCGGCTAAACAGGAACGCAGTGAATATACCGATGAAAAACTGGCATCCATAAAAAAAACCAATGGGTCAGATGTATTTATAAACATAACCTCCCCCCGATGTGAGTCTACCATAGCCATGCTTCGGGACATATTTGGAATGAGCAACGACAAGCCTTGGCTTCTTACCCCATCTCCAATTCCAGAATTACCCCAAGAAGTCCTCGCACAGATTCAGCTTAAAATAGCTGAAGAACTCGCAAATAATCCACAAAGTCAAGAACTCACCCAACAGGATTTGGGGGAAGTCGAGGCGCGTCTCACCGAAGAGGTAAAAAGGCCAATACAGAAAGAGGCTGAAAAACGTGCCGAAGGCATGGAAAAAAGAATCAATGACATACTCATAGAGGGCAACTGGAAACAGGCAATCTACCAGTGTATATCTGATTACGTGGTTTATAAGGCTTGTATCCTTAAAGCCCCTATCGTGAGAATGAAAAAAACCACAGCCTACCAGGTAGATATGATGGGAAGAACAAAGGTAGTGGTGGTTGAAAAACCAGTATACGCCTTTGAGAGAGTTTCCCCATTTAATATATATGAAGCGCCACATTCCTCCGATGTGAACGATGGATACCTTGTTGAAAGACACCAACTTACCAGAGAATCACTAAGTGGAATGCGTAACCTCCCCGGATATAGAAAAGAAATCATAGACGAAATACTTCTCAAAGAGGGTGGGTCAGGGTGGCTATTTGATAACGAAGAACAGATTAAAGCAGAACAGAAAGACGATACCTTCCTTACCAGTCACCCAGAGGATTTGTTCGAGGCACTGGAGTTCTGGGGCGGGGTACAGGGCAAGGATTTGATAGAGTGGGGATTCAAGGATAAAAAGGTGGTTATTGAGCCGACCAGAGTTTATCAGGTGAATTTATGGGATGTAAATGGCAAGGTTATAAAAGTCGTACTTAACCCTGATCCGCTGGGGGAAAAACCATACCACAAAGCCAGCTTTAAAGAAGTAGCAGGTTCATTCTGGGGCAGGGGTATACCAGAGATACTAAAAGACATACAGGCATTATACAATTCGGTTATGCGTTCTATTGGGAATAATACCGCCATCGCTTCCGGCCCGCAGGTGACAATAGATACCTCACAAGTTGTTCCCGGACAAGACATCACGCAGCTTATACCTTGGGGTATTCACCTTACTGACTCCACTGGTTCGGGTATGCCTTATGACGCTGCCAATAAAAAACCAGTAGAGTTCTGGCAACCAGATATGAACGCCTTACAGCTTTTACGTGTTGCCGATTCCCTCTTAAGATATGCGGATGAATGTAGCGGTATACCTTCGTACTCCTATGGCGTGGGTTCACCGGGTGGTGCAGGACGTACCGCCACAGGACTTGCGATGTTTATGAACCAAGCTGGCAAGGTAATGAAAACAGTGGTTACGAACTTCGAGGAGAAGGTGGTGTGTTCGTCCATCAGAAAAATATACGACTATGAGATGTTGTTCGGGACGGACGAATCAATCAAAGGGGATTTACAGGTACAGACAAGAGGTATAACGGCATTGTTAGCCAAAGAACAACTACTCGTGAGAAAGAATGAGTTTATACAGGCAACCTCCAATCCAGACGATAGGGCACTGATGGGAGCTAAGGGAAGACTGAATCTCCTTCGTGATATGGCTAAGAGTCTTGAACTTGACCCAGATGATTATTTGCCTGACGAATATGAGCTAAAGAAAATGGAAGAAGAGAAGGCACAGGCACAGAATATGATGGCACTGCAACAGCAGATAGCGGGACAGCAGATGGCACAGGGTGGACAGGGTGGGGTACCCCAGCAGTCACCAGCCAATCTGGATATGATGGGAGTTCCCGTACAGGGCACAGACACGGAAATCTTTTTGGCAAACAAGGGAGCGTAAATGGCAAGTTGGCAGAAAGAAACTATTGACGCAATCAATAGGCTGAAGTTTGTAAATGGACGTGATTTTGAGTTGTTTATTGACCTCCTAAAAAGAGAGAAGATAAATCACGAAAGACCGTTAAGCGGTACAATATACCTCAATGACAATAATCTGTTGAGGGAAATAATAGGTGGGGATAAGGTGTTGTCTCGGTTAATAGAGGCAATAGAGTCCCCAGAAAAATCACCAATCTTCCAAGAGACAAACGGAAGGAAGGAGTAACACAATGCCAAGAGCAAACAGCTATTCAGACAGCACAATAAGGTCATTTCTTACAAGTGCGGGTATACCCACTGGTGGAACAGTATTCTACCTTGATACTGTAAATGGGAGCGATTCAAACGATGGCAAAGCCCCCAATAAGGCTTTTAAAACACTTATAGAGGCAGAAGGCTATTTGACAGCTAACAAGAACGATGTCCTTGTGCAGATTGCAGGAGCTACCGCTGCTTCTACATCCACAACCGGACTTGATTGGGACAAGAACTATACCCATTATATCGGCTTCTGTGCTGATGTTGCGGCTGGAAAAAGAGCCAGAGTCACCGCTTCCTCCACATCTGTCGTTGCCTCAATGTTCACTGTTTCCGCATCCGGCTGTATCTTCCGCAATCTCCAGTTCTTCTATGGGGTCGCTTCCGCTGCCGCTAAATATGCCGTTAAGGTTACTGGGCAGAGAAATGAGTTTACAAATTGCCAGATTTCTGGCATTGGAGATGCTACACAGGATGTCTCTGGGGCATGTTCACTGTATCTCAATGGAGCGGATGAGTGCACATTCAAAGATTGCTATATCGGTCTTAATACCATAGCAAGAGGAACGGCTGTAAATTCCGAGATACTGGTGGACTCCACCGCCCTCAGAAATCATTTCAAAAATTGTTTCCTCACTGCAATGATTGAGGCTGATACTCATACATTCGTTACCCTTTCTGGGACAAGTGCAATCGGCAGTGAGATGGTGTTTGATAATTGTGTATTTAACTCACAGTCTGTCAACCATGGTATCACAATGGCATCTGCTTTCACAATTCCGGCAAACCACACAACCGCCTATATCATCCTTCGTAACTGCGGTACAACCGAGATTACCGCATGGGATGCCGCAACACGTGGGCACACCTTCATAATTGACGGAACGACCTCTGCGGATTCCTCTTCGGGATTTGCAGCCAAAATATAAGATTGATTTTAACCCAGTGCCTTCGTGAGTGATTGCGGGGGCACTGGACAAACGATAGACAGAAAAGAATAAACCGTGAATACCCTGATTTTAGCCCCGAAATACGGGAGACTGACAGTGGCTCACAAACAAGATGGAGTACAAAATGGCAACAAAGGTGACAAATCTGGCGGAGGCAAGAAAGAACGTGGAAGAACTGAAAGCTAAGTATGCTAATGGTGCAACCGAGACTGGCGTTGCTGTGGAACCAGACCCAAATCCTGTTCCGGCAGAACCGATTGTTTCACCCGCACCCCTTCCCGACCCACAGCCTCTACCGCAAGTGGCGGCAGAACCAGTTCAACCTGTAGTTCAGCCCGAACCAGTAATTCCTGTGAGTGATGAATTTGAGAAGAAATACAAAACTCTTATGGGAAAATACAAGGCAGAGACAAAACAACAGGAAGCTGTAATAGCCACATTGCAACAGCAACTCGCAGAAGTAAGCGAACAGGTCAAGGCAATAACAGACGAAAAGGCTAAATCTCCAAAACCGGAACTCACGCCCACGGTAGAGGATTATGAATCCCCGATATTCAGCGTGGAGGATGCAAGCGAGATAGCCAATATAGCCGATAAAAAACTTGGAATAACGAAGTCTATTAATGCGTTATCGCAGGAAATAGCCTCGATAAGACAGGAAATGGCTAACGTCTCACAAAACCTTACCAGTGTGTCATCTACAACTAAGCTCACAAGGGAAGAACAGATACAGTTTACTCTTGACAGCCTCTCTCCTAAATGGAGAGAACTTGACCGAAGTCAGGATTTTTGGGACTGGGCAGAGATTACGCCCATAAGTGATTATTCTCCGGTGTCCATTAAGGCACGTATCAACGAAGCCTACAATGCTGGGACTGCCGAGGATGTTCAAGTAGTAGCGAAGATATTTAACGATTATCTGGCGACACAAAAACCAGTAGTCAAAAACGTAGCAACGGAAATTCCACAACCTATCGCTCAACCTGTGGCACAGCCCATCATACAACCAGAAAACCCACTGCTTAACCATGTAGTGCCGGACACCTTGGCAACCCAGCCAATACAAGCCAAGCCTCCTGCGGAAACATACAAAAAAAGCGAAGTGGATGCAATGCTTGTGGAGATGGCAAGAAAACCGCAGAACGAAAGACATGAGTTGATGGAGAAAATCAAAAGAGCCTATGCGGAAGGTAGAGTTTTAGTGGGGTAAATACCTCTCTACGGCTACTCTGTCCGACAAGGCAGTTAACAAAAAAGGAGTCATAATATGGCTTATCCAGTAGCATCAGGACAGAATAGTCTTAGTGGTATCTATATTCCCGAACTGTGGAATGCAGAGACCATTATGAATTTCATGGACGCGACAGTCTTTGAAAAAATTGCAAACACAAAGTACGAAGGAACTCTCAAGAAATTTGGCGATACACTCCATATTCCTATCGATCCGACAGTTGTTTCCCACAACTATGTCAAGGGTCAGAATTTGATTGCCGACCAGCTTGATGTTTCTACAATCACCATGTATATCGACAAAGGAAAGTACACAAACACACAGATTGAAGACGTGGATGTGGCACAGTCCAATGTTGACATCATGGGCAGGTATACATCGGTTGCCGCAAAACAGCTTAAGATTGACGTGGATGCGGATGTTCTTTCTGGCATAGCCTCTGATATTTCTGCTGACAACATGGGTGCAGCCGCTGGTGTGAACAGTGGAAGTTACAATCTCGGAACAACTGGTGCACCTATCGGACTTACCACGGAAAATGTTGTTCAGAAAATTACAGACCTCGGTTCAGTTCTTGACGAGCAGAATGTTCCCGATGACGGCAGATGGTTGGTTATACCTTTCTGGACATACAATAAGCTGAAAAATTCCGACCTGAAAGACGTTTCCATGACTGGTGACGGGAAGACCCCACTGAGAACAGGTCTCGTTGGAATGATAGACAGGTTTGAGGTCTATACCTCGAATCAGCTTCCTACCGCCACCGATACAGTCACCTGTTGGGACATCTATGCGGGACATCCGATGGGACTGTCTTTTGCCGCACAGGTGGAGAAATCCAGACTCATCGAAGCAGAGAAAGCCTTTGCGAAGTTGGTACAGACACTTCTCGTTTATGGTTATAAGGTTACAAAACCCGAAGCCATCGCCAGGCTGTACTGCAAGAACTCAGCATAAGGTTGGGAAATGGGTTTAAGGGGGTAGGATATACCTGCCCCCTATTTGAGTATCACCAGTAATTATGGAGAAAAAACATGGCAACATATGATGTAACAGTTGGAGCTAATACTAAAATGGCTTCGGTCATGGGGGCGAAGGTCTATTTCCTAAAAAGGGAAATTAACATTGAGGATGAGATAGCAGCCGATGCTACCCTTACCACCAATGCCAAGATAACCTCTGCGGATATTCTGCAAGCTATCGATATTCCGAAAAACACTTGGGTTCTTGGAACATTCGTAAGGGTTGTGACTGCTTCTACGGATGCCACTCTTACCGTTGGTATAGGCGATGCTGATGGGGCTACAAGTTGGGATGCCTCAGTGAACCTTGCCACCACTACAAACACAATGACAATAACCGATGCATACAGCCTTGCTGCTGCAAGCGGTAAACTGTATACCTCGGCAGATACCATTGATGTGACATTCAACAACGATGCCACCAATGGCGTGTTCCTGCTTGGGGTAATGTGTGTTGACGTGAGTGACGCAAACGATGCGTAATAAGAAATCGTAATAAGCGTGGGGGTATTAAAAGTACCCCCTGCTTAAACAAAAACACTAAATGGAGTTAAAATTTATGCAACCTCGTATTAACGGAATGAAGTTTTACTCGAACATGAAGTATGTCATTAACAGCCAGACTGGATATGTTTTTGTGGCTTCAGGCTGGATAAAGAGAAACCCGTTTATTGAGAACTATATTCCCAATGAATATGAGGATACCAAGAAGCAGAAGGAAGAGGCAAGGGTAGAGGTGGTGGCTAAGGCAGCGGAACCTCCGATGGTGGAACCTCCAGCAAAAGAGCCTCCAGTGGTGGAGTCTGCTACAGGGGAAAACCCCCAAGTTGACCCGCCTGTGGTTCTTTCGATGCCGACCTTCACTGATACCAATGAAAAATGGCTTGCCTTCGCCAAACAGGAGGGAATCTCTGTTCCCGAAGGCGCAAAAAGGAAAGAGATTCAGTACACAGTAAAAAAATCTATGAGGGTTATAAACGCCCAGAAATAAGGACAGCCAATGCCGACAATGACATTTGGTGAGATAAAAACTGCTGTGAAGGATGAATTAAGTGTATATGGGCAGACCATACTTAAGGACTCTATCATAGAAAGAAAGATTAACGAGGGTCTACAGGAATTTGCTGAATACGCATATTGCTGTACTAAAACAGCCTCGCTCACTCTTTCTACTACAGATACCGCAAGTAGCACGGTCACAACCACAGATGCCACCCCCACCGTTATAGCCTCGATAGATGTGGAAGAGGGCAGTGTGGTATTTGTGGAGGCTACAGTTATAGGCAACCAGTCTGGCGGTGTAAATGCTGGCAGTTCTATTATAAAAGGATTGTTTAGTAGGACTTCTGGGGGCAATGTGACGCAGACGGGGGGCACAGAAGAAAACGCTAATTTGCCCTCTGGGTGGGATGTCTACTACACCGCAAACACCACCGACCAGACCATAGACATATATGTGGTGGGTGCAACCAGTTCCACTATCGTGTGGGGCGTGAGTGCCAAAGTAACGGCTATCCCAGGCCTGACGGTTACACTCGAAGGTGCAGGACTGTATACCCTCCCGACCGATATGTATATGCCGATAAGGTATACGTGGGATAGTAAAAAGGTGGATGTGGTCTCGACCGCACAGATGGACAGTGCATTCGGAGCAGGATGGGAAGAAACTGTGGGAACTGACATACTGTATGTGATACATGACAACTACGGGGAAAGAAATATAAGGGTGTATCCGCTTATTGAGGATGCAAACGTGATTGAGGGTAAACCACTCTATTTCACCTATAGGTATAAACCTGCCACGCTTACAGCAACGGGCAGCATCCCAGATATTCCGAGCCAGTATCACCCCGCGCTTGCAGATTATGCGATAGGGTCACTGTATAGCGTAAACAAGGGAAACCAGATGAACCCCATGATGGGGGACAGGTATATGGCAAAATTTTATAGGGCTGTATCCAAAGCCAAAAAACAGGCTATTGTGGGATACTCCCTTATTCCAGATATGAGAATATCGCCCAATATAGCCTCATACGGCTAAGGAGATAACATGGCAAACATAACAAAAGCCAATTTATTGGCAGACATAAGAAGTTGCCTGAATGAGCCAGTTGCCAATGTGTTCTCTGACACAGAACTGTATAATTGGCTCGATGAGGCGGCACAGGAATACTCCAAACTCACGCTCGGCAAAGAAAACAGTTCCACTTTCCAACTGTCCACCTCCACAGGTTCATACACCTACGCCACCGCAGGCTGTACAAACGCCCATTCCATAGATACGATTCTTTATATGGGTCAATACGCTGTAGGCGAGGAGGGCGTGACAGAACCACTGGCTAAGGTACATCCAAGAATGAGGGGGAATATAGGTGAGGCTACGACAGGACAGCCACGTGAGTGGTATGAGATGGATAGGACTATATATGTATATCCCACCCCTGCTTCTGGGCAAAATGGTAAATACCTGAAGGTTCTTTTCTATGACTACGCCACCGAGTATTTCACAACTGCTGGGTCTGTATATAATTTACAGGAACACGCACAGGAGTTTTTGATTTTCTATGTACTCGCTAAGGCTTTTGAGAAGGACGGCAAATACGGACAGGCAGTTGCTAATGAATCTATATTCAGGAGTTTCTGCGGATTCCTGAGAGAAGACAGGATAAGGAAACTTCCTGATTCCACCGATATGTTAAAACAACCAGACTTCACACAGGTTTCAAGATAGGAGGGCTTTAAATGGCTGCTATAGCTAAGACTGCAATGCTGGCGAGAGTCAAGAAGGCTCTCAATGAACCGACAACCAGACTGGACACGGAAATAAACAGGTGGATCGACAGGGGCGCAAGACAGACCTCCGCACTTTCACGTGGGGATATTGTCAAGGAAACAGTGACCACCAGATATAACCAGATACCCTATACATTGTCTAATGACTTTATCGAGATACACTCGGTTATTGCCGATACCTCTGGTGCTGGGCTTAGAAGGCACACGTCACTACAGACCGCACAGGGGTTAAATGGTTATGATGATGATGGTGTAGCCAAGGGGTATTTCTACTGGGGTGATGAACTGTTTCTGTTCCCCATGGTAAGTAAGGATAGCTTTGTGATAGGGGCGAGCAATAAGGTGATAATACTGACCTATGATAGTAGCCCAGTGACTTTCACATTAACAGAAGATACATATACTGCGGATGAATTGTGTGCCGAAATGGTTGATCAGATGGACGAGACATTCGATGCGGCTGTTACATTCAGTACAGTAACAGGCAAATTTACTATCGCAAATCAGGATACGCCAGACTTATTGGGTGGGTATATTAACACATCCAGCACATTAGGTGCGACCATCGGGCTTACCGCAAGCCAAGCGACATCACCAGTTGTTTCCGATACCAATATCCCCGTTGGTACTGTTGACGTATACGGCTATAAGGTTGTAGCCGATTATGGCGGTGCTGGCGTGGAGACACTTTCTGATTACCTCCAGAACCTATGTCAGGATTATGTTCTTTCCTGTGCCTATACAAAACTCGGCAGACATGGTATGGCTGGAAGATATATGCAGAAGTATATGGGACTTATCAACCAGTATCGTGGTGACATATACGACCCGACCAAGATAGCAAATTCACTCGACCAATTCAGGTGGGCTGACAGAACACAGACTGTGGGGCAGTAGTGGCTAAGTACGGTAATCCTCCAATTCAGGAAGCTGTACAGTTGAAACCACAAGAAAACAGGATAGACCCGCAACTGGCAGTATCCCCAGACACATATATAGCACAGCAGGTTATCCCCTCTGGAAGCCTGAATGGGGATATTGTTGTTCCTCCCGATACAGTAAATATACAGAATGTTGTCCCCTCAAGACCTGTGAACCCAGATATAGTTATTGCGCAGGACACTGTAAATATACAGAGCATTAATCCGCCTAATCAGGTCGATACGGATATTCCCATTGCCCCTGATACCGTAAATATACAGATACCCCAGTCTGCACAGATAAACCCAGATATAATAATACCCGAAGAAACACCGAGAACCACACTGGAACAGAGGTTCGGGGGTCAGTGGATTCCATCAGAGGATGCCCTGAATATAGGCATTGAGAACTATTCGGAACTGGAAAACTTCCGCTATAAGGGTACGTCCTTGGAGGGCGTGGGCGGATTTACTATAAGGGCTACAGATACTGCGGTAGGCGTGACTAATGGCATACAGCACGTGTCCAGTTATGACGACAATTCTCTGGTGGTGCAGACAATTAACGACTCTGATTCTGCAAGACATATCAAACAGTTACAGTTGGACGGGTTTGCGGTATATGCACCCCATACAGTCTTAGACATTTATAAGAAGGTGGGCAGTACTTGGTCTGTTGGCAATGTAGCAATAACTGCGGGGGTTTATTCACCCACAGAAATGGCTGCCGAGATTGTGACAAGGGTAAACGCTGCGCTCGGAATAACTGTCACATGCACATACTCGACTACAACCAATAAATTCACCATAACCAAAACAGTGGGCACGATAGACGGTATAAAAATACTTGTCAATACAAGCACATACGATACTGGATTCGCTAAACTTATAGGATTTACAGCAGACCAGACAGACGAGGCTGGGACACTGGAACTCGTGAGTGACACCGCCTGTGTGTTTAATGGATATGATACATGGACAGATTTATACACAGAAAATGCCAGTGCTGGTCTTGCGAGAATGGCGGTACTCCCAAGAGAAACAATAGGTATATGTGACGGAATGGATAATCTGGTATGGAGTGGTGACAGGATGCCAGTGGGGGCGTTTCTTGTCGGTCAGTTTGGGACGAATGCAGTTAAGGCATCGGCAAACAATAATGACCTTGAATTTACAAGTAGCGAGGGTACGGCAACTATAGCAGTTCCAGATAAAGATGACTATACGATGGACGAATATGCCCAAGCTATAGAGGACGCAATGAATGGAAGTAGCACCTTGACTGGCACTGGGACTATAGATTTTACTGTGAATGGTGGATGTGGGAAACTAGTAATTGAAGCAAGCACAGGGACAATCGCAAAGACATTGAATGGCGATGGGACTGGAACTGCTGGGTTTTTGCGGGCTGCAACGGCTACCAGTAAAATATACGCCCAAGCATTTGCTATTGTGGGGTATCCATATTGGAGGGGTGGTATTAATGGTGATGGGCTACATGACAAAACAACTATAATGTCAAACGACCTCACTGATTCTGAAAATATATGGGAAGTGTTAAGTTCCACTACCCACAATTATTTTATGGTTGGAAGCACAAGGCAGTTGTCGGGTGTGTACTTTACCATAAACGGGACTGACGTGAATGAGGCAGTGTCAACGATGTCCTGTAAATACTTTGATGGAGAAAAACTTGTTGAATTTCAAAACTTTACCGATGGGACAATAACTGGCACAAACCCCAATTTTGTGTCACTTGGACAGAGTGGTGAATATGAGTTTACTTCTGCTGCCGAAATAGCACTTGCCAAACCCATGTATTTAAACGGACACATGCTTTACTTTTATATGTTTGAAATAACTGCCGTGTCTGGTAATCCCAAACTAAAAAGAGTAGATGCGGTGGCGGGTGCACAAGAAGTTGGAGATTTGTGGTCTACCGAATTTATTTATCCTATTTATTGTGAGTATAACACTGGCGGGACAACACTAAATGCTAAAACAGGTAAGAATTATACCTTAGAAGCGAGGCAGGAGTCCTATTCATCCCAAACGGGTGGGTATGTATTTCCCAAAGAGGGGTTTAGTAATGACAGCCCATATACAAATATCATAAACCTTATTTTTGAACACCCAATAACCGCACTGAAATTGAGATTATTTTCTAAGGAGGCTGGTACACAAGCTGGTTATATAGTGGTAAGATACAGTGCCCCCATAGCTGGTGTTGTGATAACAGACCCGTTTACTGAAACTATCGTCTATTATAATGAAACGGGCGTACAGTCGCAAATGGTTGAGGACGGTGTAGTTGCTTGGAATCAGCCGACAACAATACGAAAAACAACATATAATGGCATAACTGGATATGTTTATCAGCTTTATTGGAATGATAGCTCTGGATATTACAATTTTTCTAGCGAGTTACAGATTGACACTATTGCAGGTATTCCAGCCCCCAGAACTTTAGATAAACCCTATACCTTCCCCTTCTCTTTCCAGAACCGTGCCATGTGGTGCGGATCGATTTCTGACAAGGAATTAAACCGAATAGACTACTCTGCATCTAACGCACCAGATGTCTATAACGGGACAGATTCAAGCGGATATGATAACATAAGGTCTCTATATATTGGCGGGCGGGATGCCCTCACTGGGGCGGTCGAGCTTTACAATCAATTAGGACAGGAAGTCCAGACTGTAGCCCTGTTATATAAGAATACCGAGACATATCTGCTTGCGGGTAACACTCCAGATACATTCATGGTATACAAGGTATCTGATAACATCGGCTGTCCCGCCCCTCTTACTATCGCAACAGCAGAAGTAGCCTTCCAGACACAGAACGGTCGCCCCGAAAACCTTGCGATATGGCTTTCGGATAAGTCGCCAGTAATGTTCGTGGGTAACTCTATATACCCGATAAGAGGAGTCGAGCCTTACTTTGACCCCTCAAATTCTCTCTGCATAAACAGGAACTATATACATGTTGCCAGAGGATGGTTTGATTCCACATACAATGAATATAACCTGCTTATCCCCTCTGGGGTGGGACAGACCACCAATAACCTGTGGCTTGTCCTTGACGTGGTTAGAATGAGGTGGTATGTGAAAGAACCCACTGTATACCCTGCGGGTGCGTTTCCGTCAGAGGATGCCAACGGATTTAAACTGGAATACGGCCACACCACCACAGGCGAACTTCTGCAACTGGAGGACGGACTTTATTGGAGCGGAACAAACAAGATAACAAATACAGTTACAACCTCTGATATTTTACCCCTTAAAACCTCGTGGGCGGAGTCTCTTATCACAAGGTTTAAGGCACTATTCAAGACCAATACAGAAGGCACACTCACGGTTAACCACTATGCCAACGGGTCAACAACCGCCACAGCGTCTTCTAATCTGCCGAGCGACAAGACCATGGCGGATTCTGGGTATAGGACAAGGAATCTTATAAACAATGTGAACCTTACTGGGTTGTCTCATAAGTTTGAATTTATCACAGAGGATTGTACTGTCACTAAGCCCACCCTGATAGGATGGGGTGCAGTAGTACAGGAACATAGAGAAGACGTAATAGATAAAGCATACAAATCGTAGGAGGGGAATTATGCCGTTAGAGGATCAGTATTACAGGGGATTACAGAGGGGTCTCGCTGTTCGCCCCGAACAGTCGGCAGTCCCTCAATTAGGCGGTTTGGCGGGCGGATATGGACAGGCACAGTTAGGTAATTACGCCAATACCATGAACAGGGATACCCAGATTACAGGGCTAAGGAATCAACTGGCAGACGAAAGAATGTTCCAGAAAGAGGCAAGGGGCGAAAACAGGATGGCTACCGCAATAGGCGTGGGTAATTTTGGATTGACTGGCTACCAGATGGTGGAAGCCCAGAGGGAAAGGGAAAGACAGGAAATGGAACATAAGAAAACACAGGCTTACTATAAAGCATTAAATAAAGCACTTGAGGACTGGGCAGATAAAATGACCAAGACCCTCCAGCAACCCGTGGCACCACTGTGGGATAACATACCATATAAGTTGCCCACCACAACAATAGGAGGGAGGTAATATGCCTTTACAGAATGACAGATATTCATTACTGCCTCAACAGGGCGTGTTTTCCCCCCAGCTTCGGGCTACGACAGGTATGTCGCCAAGACTCTCCTACGGGGATTACCTTGAGGGGGCAAGCCAAGCACTTCCGGCTATATACGCAGCCGAGGAACAGAAACGACTCGCAGACGAACAGAGGAAATTACAACTTGACCAGATGAACGCCATTAGAAGTCAGGCAAGAACGGGTCTGGCTATCGAGGGTGCGAATACACTCTATCAGGTACCCGCAATACAGAGCAGGGTCAATCAAGGCGTAGGACTCGCTGCCAATACAATAGCGAATCAGTTTAAACCAATTAATACTGGGGTCACTGAAAGCACGGGTGCTTTGATTGAATACCCAGTAATGGAGCCGTCTCCTGTTAATCAGGCAATAGGTAGTGCGAAGGGGTTTATGAATACACCAGTTTCCGCAGGAACATCCCTAACAAGAGTACAGGCACTTGGCAGTACCGTAGGTGGCTATTCGACTGGCACAATGTTTAGCCCCACAGGAATCGCAAGAGGATTCGGGGAAGAGGCACAGGAGGCAATGGGATTCGGTGGCAAGAAGGAATGGAACACGGTAGGCGGTGCCTTGTCGGGTGCTGCCTCTGGTTTTGTAACCTCTGGGTTTAATCCTGTAGGTGCTCTTGTAGGGCTTGTATCTGGTGCTGTAGGTTCACGAAATAAGGTGGGTTGCATAATAGTTACCGCCTGTACGGATAAAAACAGCTATGAAGTGAAAATAACCCGTGAATTTAGGGATAAGTATATGGACAATATGTCACTTCGTGGTTATTATATGATAGCCGAACAGATAGTTCCGCTTATACAGAAGTATGGATGGTTCAAAAAGTTTATAAAGAGGAATCTTGTGGACAGACTTGTGGATGTAGGCGAATACGTTTTGGGCAAGAAGGAAGAAAAACCCAAGATTCTTTCCAGAATAGTTACATGGTCGTTCCTTAAAATGTGCAGAATCACGGGGGCGACAAGGCGTGAGTTCGTGAGATGCACAGGGGAGGCTATATAATGAATTATCCCTATGGAGCAGTAACACAGGCACTTGGAAATACACAGAATATCCTTCGTGATATAGCTGATAGAAAAACTGCCGAACAAGCCAGAAGACAGGCTAATGAACTTAACTATGCCCAACTTGGGCTACAGGCTCAACAGATGCAAGCCCAGCAACAGGTGGGTCTGGCACAGGCTCAAAACCAGATGGCACAGCAGACACTCGCAAACCAGATGGATAACAGGAGGCTTGGCATACAAGAGGGGTCAGCCAATGCAGAAAATGCATGGAGGCAGTCAGAGATAGACTATAGGACGAACATGGCTCGTGTCGGCACACCAGAGAGTTTTTCTATGGAAACATTCCAAAAACTCACGGGCGATCCCAAACAAGCCTCTGCCATGTGGGGGGAGATTTCCAAGAATCCCAAGGTTGCCAATATAGCTCGGATTCCAATGACGTTTGAAACATACAATAAGGAAATAGGTGATATACTAAAAGCAGTCAATGCAGACCCAGATGCATCGCTGATGAAACAAAGGGAACAGGCACTTGCAGAACTTCACCAGATGGCTAAACCTTTTACTGGGAATGTGCCAATAAACCAGCATACGCCAGAATTTCTAACCATAGCCAGAACAGCCCTTAAATATGGGATGGTACCACTAATCTCAACCACCCCATCAGAGGAAGGGAATATAAGCTATATAACATTTGGGGACGCAAGCCAGCAAGACGTTATGAGGATAAACGACATAGCAGTGAGAACACAGTTCCCGCAGTTAATCGTAACCAAGGACGATACAGAGAAACAGGAACAATGGAAAGATAATATTGCGAGCGCGCTTATCCAAGGGTGGACTCTTCAGGATGCCACAGAAAAATATGGTTCACAACCGCAAGCAGATAAGGGGTTCTTTGGAACATTGTTTGGCGGGCTGGCAAATAAAGAAAACCAGCCACAACAACTTTCTCCCCTACAGTCTTATAAACAGTCAATAAACCAACAGCCATCCAATATTAATATGGCAACTGGATATGAAAAGGGCGACAATCCAATAGGACTTGGCGTAAAAGCAGCTAAGAGTGGCATAGGATTGGCTGTACAGGGAGTGGGCAAGGCACATGATTTTTATGTGAATGGTGAATATGAAACACTTATAAATGTAAATAAATTAGGTCAGACTCCACGGGTAGCTATACCGCTTAATAATCCTGCTGATATAAGGTTACCAGCCATAAAAGTGGGTTCTTATGTTTATGATGGTACTACGGATACTAATGGTAGGTTGGTAGCCAAGCAGGTGGTCAATGAGGGTGGACAAAAAATAGCCAAGCCAATCCCACAATTCTCATTGGGGAACAGATAAATGCCAGATAAACCAGAACTGAAATATGATGGTAGCTATTTAAAGCAGTTACGTGAGTATTATGAACCGCCCGCCCCAGAGCAGAAACCCTCTACTGGCGAGTTCCTTAAGGATACTGCTGGTCAGGTGGGTCTTGCTGGCACTGGTGCGATTTTAAGAACCTTTCGCGGGGCAGACCAAGACGTGACCAGTAACACGCTTACAGATGAGCTAATCCAGTATACAGATACCGCAAGCGAAAATTACCTTCAGAAATACAACACTCCCCAGTCTGGTCTGCTAAGGCGTGAGATTGCCAAGACAGCCCCCTCAATCGGATATAGTGTAGGTACTATGGGTGCGGGTCTTGCCTCTGGCTTGGTAGCGGGTGCCCCGGTGGGTCTGGCGGTAGCTTCTGGCGTTGCGTTCCGAGCCACAAGGGTACAGAAACTCGATGAACTGTACAAGGTAATAAATGACAGTTTCAAAAAAGAACGTGGACGCCCCATGTCTAACGAGGAGTGGAAACAGGCTGTATATGTAAATGACCTGAATAACGAAGCGACAAAACAAGGCGCATATGAAGCATTATTTGAACTTGTAGGTGACGCACTTGGATTAAAGATTCTTCGTGGCGGTGCAAAAGTCATAGGTGGCATAGGCGGAGGTGGTGGAGGCGCGATTACTAAAACAGCAAGACTCACGCCCCTACAGCGTGTACGTTCTGGGTTTGCCAAGATGGGCGAGCTACAGTTTACCGAACAATCCACCGAACTTCCCACCAACTATATGCAGAGTTTAAGCGACTATAATATTCAACAGGCAAGCGGTTATGACCTCGGTGCAAAAAAACCCACTGTTCTCGGTACACTTAAGGACACAGCCTCTACAGTAGGTCTTTCCACTCTTCTTCTTGGTGGTGGTGGTATGGTTGCCTCCAAGGGTTATGATATGGCTACCGGACAGCAGGTTATTCCAACCAATAAGGGCGACCTCAGAATAAACAAGATTGAACAGAACCTATTGAAAAATATAGGGAAAAGCATTGAGTCTGGCGAAATAACCTTGGATATGGCAAGCAATATGGCGGAGACCTATAAGAATAGCGATACTGTAGGTGATGGATTCAGGTTTTCTCTAAATGAGATGATTAAGGATTATTCCTCTGGCAAGAAAAAGATGCCTCCATGGGTAAACGTGGATGAGAAGGTCTATGATAAGGCTGTCAAGGAAGGATTCTCTCGTGAGCAAGCAGAAGAGGTGGCTGCTAAACCTGTTGAGAAAAAGAGGGATATGGTCTATGAGAATACACCTCTCGACCAAAAAAAGACACCTATACTTATGCTTGACCCACAGTCTATACAATTAGACCCAGAGGTATTCCAGTTTAAAACAGAACAACAAGAACCCATAGAGGACGTATATGACCCAGCACGGGCAGGGGTTATTCTTGCATATGAGAATGAGAATGGCGAGCGGTTTGTGGTTGAGGGGCATAGGAGATTAGAACTCGCCAAGAGGGACGAAGTACCCCAGATGCCAGTACAACTTCTTAGGTTCAAGGATGGGGTTACGGAGGAACAGGCAAAGACTTTGGGCGGTATTGCCAACATAAAGAGTGGTAATGCTGACATATATGATACTGTGAACTTTATAAGGAATGCGGATAATGAGGCAATAAAACAACTTGGGAGCAAACCAGAAATAAGAAAAATGAAAGCCTTTGCCCAAAATGCAAGCGAACCATTATATGAAGCATTTATAAATAGGACTATACAGCCAGAAATAGCATTGGGTATTGTAAGATTATATCCCAAGAACATTGGTAAACAGAATAGTAGTCTGGAAAAATTACTTATCGCACAGATACCCGAAGTCACGCCAGTTGCCCCAATACAGGAAATGCCTATACAGACCACGCCAGAGGTTATTCCAGAAATTACCATAGAACCACAGGTACCGCCAGCAGAACCTATTCAGCCTATCGACCCGTCTATACCGCCTATATCTCCCAATATAGCTAAACAGGCTACATCTATGGGCGAGGGACTATTGGGTGCGCCAAAACCGCAGGAGACCACACAGGAAACATGGTTGAAGTCTGTGCCTAATATGGTGGATATGGCGAATAAGGAAACGAACGTAGTTGAACAGAACAGGATGCTTGCAAGTCTCGCCTTGGGTTTACAGGAAATAGGAGAAAAGATTTCTACGGGCGCAACTTCAAAGAAAATACTTGAGGTGGCGAAAAACAGATTAGAGAAAATAAAGAAACCTTCTAATGTTTCTGGTGTTATTGCCTCGCAAAAACTTCCAGATGAAAAGATAGATAAGGTAGCCAAGGGACTGGGGGTAAAGCCAACCATTAGGCAGAAGAAAGAACCTGTCGCAAAAACAGCAGTAGCACCAAAACCAGTGGTTACACCTACACTAGTGGCGCAAGAAGAAAGCAAATCGTTAATTGATGAAGCCAAGAAATATGATAGCGTAGAGGAGTTTATAAAAGCAGAATACGCCCCATTCTTATACGAACTGCCGATTGAATCACAGCGGGGAATATATAAAAGAGCAATAGAATCTGGAGATGTAAAAGATAGATATGGCGTGAATATTACATTTGAGGATTTTCAGTCTGCGAATGGTCTGGGATACAGATATAACCCAAAGACATTAGACGTTGCTTCATATGATGTTTTTGGCAATGACTCTACTATTATAGGAGGACAACTTGCAGACATCTGGAACAACGCACATGAGCAAAAACTCCAAGTACAACCCAAGGAAAAACCTGTTGTAGCCCCCAAGTCGCCCAAGGCAGAAAAACCTGTCCCTGTTTCCAGTCTCAATTCTTATAAGTTTTATGCCTATAAGGGTACTGGTGCTTTTGCTTTCTGGATTGAGGTTGACGCTAAGAATGAGAAAGATGCGGAGAAGTTGGCCCTTAGAAGAATAAGGGAACACAACTCCCAAAACAGGCTAAGGGGCAAGAATAGACTTACAACCGTAAAATTGTCTAAGGAAGATATAACACCTGTTAAAGCAACACCTGTCAAGGAAGAGCCTGTTAAAGTAGAGCCAAAGAAGGCAGAGAAACCCGTTGAGGCAAAGAAGCCAGCAGAACCTGTGCCTGCCAAGCCCCAACCTCTTTCTCGTTCTTCCGCTCTTTCTTCTGGTATATCCGAAGAGTCCCATGTATCCTCTGTTCGTTCTGCCCTTATACGTGGGGATAGCGTACCCGACTCGGTACTTGAGGAGTACAGGGGCAACAAGACCAAGGAGGGTGAGCTATGGGCGGATAACGAACTGGCGAGAAGAAAGAATAACACAGACCCACAAGCTGATTTTATGGCGGTAATATCCCTCGCCAACAAGATTCCAGACAGGATCACCCCAGACCAAGTATCCATGGTACTTTCCGAAGCCATGAACAAGTTCAATCAGGGGAAATATAACCAGTTCAAGGGATGGCTGTTAAGACACAATAATGATGTAAGGGTAAAGAAGGCGGTAGAGGCGTTTGTGGCAGACCCGAAATTTGCCCGCTCTCCTATGTCCATCCAGCCTTCCCCCGTCTTTACTTCTCCCCAGATACAGAGACGTGCTGATTCGGCTATGTCTAAATGGAAGGGTAGTCCTTATAAGGTTTCGGTTATAGATAACTATTTTCAGGTACCCGAAGTATGGAGACGTGATGGCATTAACTGGCTTAACGTGGAATCCTTACTTGCTGGGGATACTATATATATACTCCGTGACAGGGTGGCTAACCTCGACAGGATAGACGAACTTATCTTCCATGAAATGTTACATGCGGGGTTACGTGTTGCCTTCGGTAAGGATATTAACCCCCTCCTGAAACAGGTATATGAATACTTCGATAAGAATGACAACGTAGCCGTACAGGATATGGCTGAAACCTACGAACTGAATCTTGCCAACGAAGAGGATAGGCTTACTGTTTCCGAGGAACTTATCGCCAAACTGGCAGAAAACCCAGACAGGAATCCTTCCCTGTGGAGACGTGTAGTTACGTTTATTAAGGCGTGGCTATACAGGAATGGGATAACACTGGGGGCTAAACTTAACTCGGATGATATTCGGGCTATAATAATGACCAGCCATGGGATGTACAGACAGGGGATGACTGATAGCGTGAGTTTTGCAAGAAGAGAGCAGGCCGATACCCCGGAGTTTAAGAGATGGTTTAAAGATAGTGTTGTGACTGTGGACGGGAAAGCGGGTAGTGAACCGCTGGTGGTTTATCATGGAAGCAAAACACCCAACATAGAATCTTTTGCAGGGAAAGATTTTAAAGAATGGCTTGATAAAGATTACTTGTCATCGGAAAATACCCAAGCTCAAGGGATTTATTTTTCAAAAGACAAAACTGTTTCGGCAGAATATGGACAGGTGCATGGATACTATTTAAAGATTGAAAACCCGTTCGTTGGTGATATTGCCGATTTTTACACACCGCTTGCGGATGAAGCTTTGAAATATTTTAACGAAAGCGAAAGCACGGATTACGGGTCGTGGGAAGAAGCATTCAAGAAAAATGATGATATGGTCCAAAAATTAGAAGATTTGTTTGGCGAAATAGACCAGGAAATGGGGCGCTTATCAAGAGCGGTAGTGCATTTGTATGACGAGTTTCATGCCGTGGAACCATCGTGGAGAACGTATGACTTGCAGCAATATGGGCATGATGGACAGGATGATAGTGCTGGTTCAATAGACAGGCAAATAATTGCCTTCTCTCCTACTCAAATTAAATCCGCGACCGCAAACATCGGAACCTTTGACCCCAATAATCCCGATATTCGTTATGCTCGTTCTAACGATCCCCGTCTTATGCCTAAAGCTGGCGAGTCCGCAGATGACACCCTTGCCCGAATGAAACAGGCGGTTAAAGAGGAAAGAACAAAACCAGAGTCCGAACAGAACAAGGCTATTATAACCGCCGGGCAGAATATAGACAATGAGGGAAAAGAAGGGTTCACCACCTATGCCATGAATGAAATGGGCAATACTGCAAAAGCTATATTGAACTCACTTAAGCCCCTCTCTGAATCTAAGAAGGATATATGGTTCATAGAACAAATGACCTCCTCAAGCGAGACAAGTCTAAAGAAGCACCCCATGTCAAGGGTTATATACGAAACTGCCCACCAGTCTCCAGATGATGCTGCCAACTTATTTGCAGAAATTGATACCGACACTGACGGACAACGTATCCTCACCAAGGTTGACGCCCTTGCCGAAAACAACAAGGAGTCCTTTGACAGGGTAAATAGACTTATAAATGAGGCGGATGCATGGAGAGTGGTATTCACCCCTGAAGAACTCAAAAACGGAATATCCCAAGAGCGAGCCGATAAACTTGCCAAGATGCGCTATGGGTTTAATTCGGAACTCAGTATACGTGAGTTACAGAAAGGTCTAACCCCTGAAGAACTTGAGGTGTGGAGAGCTGCGAGAACGGGTTCCGAGCATGACCTTGACCTTAAGGTGAAAGCACAACAGGAAAAAATAGACCTGAAACAGCAGAGGCATGATAACGAATTTGACTCGATTGCCAAGGAAAAACTTTTCGAGGAAATAGAAGAGGACAAAAAGAACCTGAAACACTTACAGTCCTTGAGGGGTAGCTACTTCCCCCATGACAGGGAATACGGACGCTATAAGATATACGCCAGAAACCCCAAGACTGGCATAACCGTAATGGAAATGCGTTCCGGTAGAATTGAAGCCGAACAACTTGCACTTGAACTTAGAGGCAAAGGGTTTGTGGCACTGGACGAAAAGACCGCTAAGATTGAGGGTGTGGAACTTGACAAGACTACCAAGGACAGAATGGTATTCGACCTGCCACAACTACCACATAATCTTCTTCTTGACGCGGGGAAAACCATATCCGCAGAGGCGGTTATAAACACAGCGATAGACAAAATACAGACCGAGATAAACTTTAATGGTTACGATAAATTGGAAGACGTGAAGAGTATCACTGTTACAAAAAAAGACAATGAGATTCTTATTTCCCCCGTAGACAGACGATATTCCCATGTCTTTAGGAAAGCGGGTGGTCAGTGGTATGTCAAGGAAAAGGACTCCGAGGAAAAGGTATGGCATTTCAAAGACATTACCCCAGAAAAGGAAGCCAAGATACTCTTCGGAATAAATGAAGCCGAATACAATAGGGCAAGTAGTAGGAATGATGCCCTTGACAGGGAAGCTGCTGCCATATCCGCCAATATAGATATTATATATAAATCACAGTCTTCCGCAAGTTCCTCTATTCATAGGGCTGACGTAACTGGTCTCGATGTAGTGCAGGGTTATGAAACGGATATGAGAAAAGCATTCTCTTCCCATTGGATGCGTACCGCCCACGGAATTGCCAAGACCAAGGCACTCACGACAATGCTTGATGCTCTTCGTGGAACTTATGGACTAAACAAAGAGGACTTTGAGACATACAAGGAATATAGGGAAGCAATTAAGGCACGTAGGCTTGACCCTGCAAGACAGCCCAGACTCTATGGCTGGGCGTCCAAACTGATTAAAGACCAGATGGAGACGAGCGCACAGGCTGACAGGTATCTTAGTATTGCTAAGAATATACTTATGATTAAGTATCTTGGTCTTAAGATAAATTCAGGTGGAATCAATACCACCGCACTATTTACCACAGTTCCCGCCAATATGTCTGATGTTATCGGTATTCCGCTTCACAAGACATTCGGTTATATACTTAAGGCAAGCGAGAAATATGCGGATTATGTGTATAGGAAACATGTCCTTAAAGACAAGAATGCAAAATTCAGGGGGCTGTCGGGCGGTGCGATGAAACTTATGGACGACCTGTACAGGCTTGGATGGGACATGTCCCAGATGAACCAAGAATCCAAGATAGTTGCTATGTCAAAGTGGGGGAGAAGGTGGAATAATTTTACCCAGTTTACAATGGTTTTCATGAAGAACACTGAGTCATTCAATAGGGCGGTGACAATTCTGGGTTCATATATGGCACTAGAAGCCAGGGTAGAGAATGGGAAACTTGATCTTACACAGACTGAAATGGAAGGGTATGCTAAACTCGTGGCTGAAAACTCCCACGGAAGTTACGACTCTGTATCCAAACCATACCTAGCCCTTGGCAAGACTCCGACTTCCTATGTCACCAAACTGTTTACCACCTTTGCCAAGTTCACCCATACACAGTTAATGCATTCGATGGCTATGATGACAGGTTCTCTCCAGCATACAACGCTAAGAAAGAACAAGCATAATTTTATAGGCGCATCCTATATGCTTATGTCTGGGTCGGTAATTGCTGGTATGTCAGTGGCTATTCCTGCTAAACTTGCTTTTATGGTTATAGGTAAGTTATTTGGGCGTGATGACCCAGAAGAGGATTTTTACAGAACAGCGCAGGCTTATGGTGGTGATTGGGCAAGTGAGTTTGCGAGAGACGGATTGTTTGGGTTGGTGGGTAATGTGAGACTGAAGGGGTCGCTTGACATACAGCTACCCAACGTTCCAATAGGACTCTTTAATGATGTGAAACAGGGATTTGAATATCTGTCACAGGGTGAGACAAGCAGGGGAATAGAGAGATTAGCCCCAACGGTTATCGGCAATATATTTAGAAGCGTGAGGGAATATGATGAGGGAGTCACAAAAACTACCAATGCACCACTTTATTATGGCACAACGCAAATTCAACCCACCCTCTTCGAAACGACACTTCGGATTGGGGCAGGTATAAATGTTGCCAGAACCTCACAACAGCGTGAGCAAATTTATAAGACCCGTAAACTTATGAGTGAGTATCGGGATAGGCGTACAGAAATATATAACGCCTACACGAGATACTATAACCAGCGTCCACAGGACAGAGACCCCAAGGAATTAGAGAAACTTAGGAAACAGAAAAATGAGTTCAATGAAAGAATAGAAAGAAATGGATTGGGTGGTGTGTTGTCTAAGATGACCAGTAAATCTATCAGCCGTGTTCTGGAAAGAAGACGCAAAGTTCCAAAGGAAGAAAGAGCCAGACAACAACGGATATCAGAAGAAGAATAAAAATATCAACAAAGGAGATCGGTTATGAAATATGCAGAGGATGATTTATACAGGGGGGATTTTAAGAGTATCTTAGATGCTACCCTGTTTTACCGCAGGATTATATCTCTGGATTCGCAGAAAAGGATTCAGTATTTAGGATTGGCAGCCCCAGAGACAAAGACCAGTTCTGCACGCTGGCTTATTCACAGATATACCTATGACGGTTCCACGGACAACCTCCTTACAGATGATGTGGCTGACCATGATGCCAGTTTCTCAAAGGAGTGGGATGACAGAACTAAGTATGGATACAGGGTTGCAGATATAGTTGTAGCTGCCGATTCAACACTCGAACTGTACGATTCCACTTCTGGCGAAACAGAAGAGGTCGCAATTACAGCGGGTACATACAGCATGTCAAAACTGGCTACCACGATGCAGACACGTATAAACGCAAACGCAGTAGTTGTTGGTTGGTCTGGTGCCACAGGATGGACGGTGGTGTATTCAGCGGATACCCGCAAATTCACGATTACCACACCGCATATATCAAAAACATTCATTGTAAAAACAAATACATTCGGTGCCCAGATAGGTTTTGTAAGCGATTCTTCCGCTGGACTAACATGTACATCTGATACCGCACAGACGGAGGTTTAACTATGGGAGGATATATATTAAATCCATTTACAGGTTTACCCGATATGGTATCTGGCAATTTAAGCCGCATATCCGCATCGACCACTACCGCCAATGCCACACCAGCAACAATAGCCTCGATACCCTTGGATGAGGGCGTTGTGGTGTTTATAGAAGCCATAGTGACTGGCACAAAATCAGACCAGTCCTCAGTGGGGTGTGCGGTTATATCAGGATTGTTCTATAGGGCTACTGGTGGGGATGTAACACAACAGGGCGGAACAGAGGACAGGTCGGTACAACTGTCTGGCACTTGGGATGTAACGTATAGTGCCGATACAGTAAATCAGGAAGTTGATATAGTAGTTACGGGTGCTGCCGCTACGGCAATCACCTGGAAGGCAGATGTCTCATATATGGTAATCGGTTAATCAGGAGGTCACATGAAAAAGTTAGGGATATTTATTTTACTCGCACCCCTTATCCTTTGGGGGTTATATGCCAGCGGTGCTGATAGGTACGGATTTCGTAACGGGAAGCTGACAGCCTATACAGCCAGTTCAGATACTGTCTATTTTGATATGGATGGTACACATGCGTGGATGACAAAGAGGGCTAATGGTACTCTAGTAGTTGCCACAAAAGATACGGTTATAGCCGTATATGACAGTACTGGCGTACTTATATATGGTAGCGTGAGTGCCGATTCGCTTTTTGCGGGTGGTGTTAATGTTATGAGGGCACTTGCTGACTCTACCGATGGGTTAAGGATAGAACTTGAAGCGGCAATAGAAGATTCTCTTGCTGCTAATACTCAGGATTTCAGCACACATGCCGATGTATCTGATTCGCTCGCACTTTCTGTATTAAAAGCGGCTATCGGTGATACTCTCGCAAATTCGCATAACCTAATTACAGCCAAAAGACTGATTTCCAATGAGCAGAAATATTATCCAAGAAGCAATCGCTCTCTGGTAACCTTCACTTTTGACGATGCTTACGAAACCAATTATACAGTTATGTACCCGATATTTTCTCGACATGGTGCGGTTGGTGTAACTGCGGTGGTTTCCTCTACTATGGGGACAGCTACTAAAGCCACAGCAGCACAATTACTGATCATGCAAAACGGTGGATGGGAGAATATCTCACATACCGCTACTCATGCAAATTTAACAACCCTCACAGTGGCAGAGATAAGAACAGAGCTATCCACTTCCATAACAGCTATGCAGGATTCCGGACTTGCAAAACCTGAGAATCTGGCATACCCCAATAATGCTCAAAACGCTACTGTTCGGAAAATCGCAAGAGAGTATTTCAGGTCTGCAAGGGCGGGCGGTAACGTGCTTAATAGCAACCAAATACTTGACACTTACAATCTTCGGTCTGTCGAGTGGAATACTCCTCTTGCGGATTCATTGACACAGAGAAAAGCCGATGTGCTTGCTGCATTTCAACAGAATAAGTGGCTGATATTCTACGGACACAATACAATAGCAGCTGATACAACAGCCATGAACACAATGCTTGCTTACATTGACTCACTTGGTGTCCCAATAGTTACAATATCCGCAGGACTTGATTCTATCGGGAATGTGGTTGATAATGGCGACAATTTTGCCGTATCTGATTTTGGAATAAAGGCAACACAAATAGGGACTAACTATCTAAGGGATGGTGCATTTTGGGTAACAGGGGAATTTATTCCTGCAGGACTCGACTCTTCAATCAGCATGGATGTGTCCGGAGGTTATGGCAGACTGTATATGCGTGGTGGTGATGGAAATGCTTCGTGGATAACAATGGCAGTTGGAGATTGGCAAAAGTTTGTAGGGGCAAGCGCAGGATATTTATTCGATGATGACCTCTGGGCTTGGACTCTGTATATGTCCAGAGAAGCTTCGCCCGCCCTTACAGATTCTTCATGGAGTGTGGGTCTTGATGGTGACGGTAATCCAGTAGAGACTTTCGCAAGTGCTAATGGCAACAAGGGAACTATAAGACTTGACGGGAATGATGCCTTAATATGGAATAGGGCTTCTGGTGGTTATAAATTCGATTACTCTATTAGTCTCAAACCTGATTCCAGATATTCGGATGAAACAGATAGTACCCTAACACATACGATTGTTAATGGTGTCCCTGCTGAAAATTATTATGGAACAGATGGTGATACTTATTCACAGTCAATAAATACAGACGACCAAGCAGTATTTAGTGGTGCAAGCGGGGGTTATAATTTTACAGATGGCAGACCATTATCTACCGCCGATACACTGGCTACATTGCCGGAAGTGAGAATTCTAATCGGAGATTCACTTGCAGCCAATAGCTATGATTGGGCTACAAATGGAGATGTTGAGGATTCTACCAGTGCTATTTGGGATGACCTGAATCCCCTTAAAACATGGGCTGCTGATGATTCCGCAAATTACAATACTGCTTATACCAATAACCATGTTCCAACAGCACATGACAGCCTGAATATCGAATCAAAGGGTATAGGCGCAAGTAATTATCAGGACAATTCTATTCCTCTATCATCCCTCCGAAAAGGTGTAATGGATTCTACACTTTTTGATGCAAATAAACTTGCAAAAAGTCATATCAATCTCGGTGCAGGATGGGATTCGGTAGCGGTAAAAAATGGCGGTCTATCCCTCGATGATATAACCTTTGGTAAAGATGTTGATTTTCTCAATGGAATAGTTACATCAAATGGATTCAAGGTAAAAACCTATAGCTGGATGAAAAATGATGGTTCTTATGTGTGGGGTGGTGCCGCAAATCAGGGACTACTAACGTGGGATACTGGCAAGGTTATATTTAAGGCCACTACCGGGAATTATATAAATATATCGGCAAATGGTAGCAATGATGGATTAGCTATTACTGATACAGGCATAACATCGCAACTCCCTATTATTGTAGGCAGTGATACGGTGGCAGTCAGGCATAAAAAGTTTGTCTATGAAGGCGACTCAATAAGCAACGACGCATTGGACTGGCCCGGCCACATGAGACGTTGGCACAATGAGACTGTAATACCGCAGATTAACTATGCAGCAGGCGGAGCAACCGTTGTAAGTATGGCTGTGGACTATGCAACTCAGGGGCATGTATCAAAACCAGACTCTATCGGTAAGGACTACTGGTTTTTTATAATGGGTGGGATAAATGACCTGTGTGGCGGGACGGCAGCAACTACAATTTATGATAGCCTTAAATCTATCTGGGCACAGGCAAGGGCAGATAAATATACAGTTGTTGCATTTACTGTTATGGGGGCGTCTGCTGACGCCGGAATGTCGGAAGCGGACAACACGCAAAGGCTTGCATTAAACAGTCTGATATTAAGTGACCCTACGCTTTATGATTATGTAATTCAGCCCGATAAAATATTAAATCCTGCCGACTCAACCTATTCAAGCGATGGCATACATCCGAATGCAACAGCCAGTAGGTATATAGCTCAACTTGTGGTTAGAACAATAGATAGGGTTCCATATGTGGCATCCACAAAAGCTACGAGTCCAGATTCGGTTGATTTACATGGTTGGGATGTGAATTTCAATGGCAATGTAAAAGCTATTATGGTTGATGGGTCTGAAATTAGGGGTGACAGCCTTACCGTTAAGAGAACCGGTACAAGCAATAATTATCTCATGCGTCTAATGATGAATGGTGTAACAAAGGCTTACGCGGATACAAGTGGGTTAGGATATTTCGGGCATTCCGTCAGGTCTTTCTATTTTAGAGCACTTACTGTCGCATCAGCTACCACACCGGCTTTCACTTTTACCGATGATGGTAACACAGGTCTCTATTCGGGTGGAAGCAACTCAAACATTCTCAGAGTTACAGCAGGTGGTGTTAATGTAGCATCGTTCGACTCTCTCGGAGTTCAAGCTACTGGTTTTAGAATGACAACTAAGCCTTTGTGGGATATTCCACTTCCCCTAATTAAAGTAGCCGGAACAGGAACGATAACATTAGCGGCTGATACCTCTGCAGTATCGACCGGAAATAGCTTATATAATGCCTATTCTGCAATTACTACTAATGTGGCTGTAATAACTACATTCAATCCAAATTACATGAACGCAGTTCCAGATTCTGGTATTGTATGGGCGAGGTCATCAGCAAGTCTAACCACATCTTTCGATATCATTGTAAAAAATAAAAATAATGAAACACATACCATTGTACTTTCAACTGGCAATCAAACTTTTGCCGCGGACAATACTTGGTATCGCTATGCATTCCCAATTACCAGTGGAGGGTTTACCCTGACAGATAGAATGTATCAGGCAATACTCACTGTAAATGACAGTGCAGGTACAGCAACCGTTGATGTCGGAAAGATACAATTTAAATAAACAAATAATTGCCATAAGGGGGTTTCGGGCAACCGGAACCCCATAAGAGGGTCTAATGAACTACAAAAGTATTGTTATCGCCATGCTGATATTTCTACCTACAATGGTATCCGCACAGATATTTCCAGAGGGCATAGACCTTAATCCCGTGTCTATCTCGAAGAAAATAATAGCACCCAATACGTGGCTGAAAGATAAAGCATTAAAATATGGGTTAGCCTCATCGGTGATTGTCGCTCAGTGCTGTCAAGGCATTGTTGACGGATACCATTTTGGTGGCAATGGTTCGCTTTGCAATGAATCTAATTATCATCTATGGGCGAATGGCGCAAGGTTTGGTTATATAGGGATAGGGTATTTTGTATTTGCCACAATACAAACCGATAGAATGACATGGGCACAAAAAGGGAGAAGGCTTGTTTCTATGCTCCCGCTTGCGTTGATGTCATTTAATTGGAGTTATAAGTACCAACGCTACCAAAATCCATGGGACTATACTCCCGAAAGAAACAGGAATAATATCGTTTTGTTTAAAATAGAGGGCTGGGAAATCAAGGAGTTCTCTGTTGGCACCGGACACATTTCTGGGACAATGGTGGACTTGGGTTCAGTGTGGGTTTTTAAAACTTTGTTTAAATGAATGTCGTGGGAACAGCAAGCGGGTTATGGCTGTTAAGCAAATCTTAATTTTCTTCGGGCAAGGAGGGCGGTACAATGTTACACGATTTATACTCACGCTTAATAGCTATTACGCATCTTGGATTTTATAAAGCCCTGCTCGCCCTCGTTATTGCCACGTTTACCCCTATAGCCTACTCACTTATGATACTGTATATCCTTATGGGGATCGACCTAGGTCTGGGTGTATGGAAGGGTGTATCCTTTCAGTCGTTCTCCTCAAAACGCCTTCGCATGGGTCTTGGTAAGATTATCCTGTATGCGATAGGTATAGTAGCTGTCAGGCTATTAGAACAACAGATTCATGCCCCCAATACAATGCTCACAGATACCCTTATAATCTTCCTCTCAATAACAGAACTTATATCTATAATTGAAACACTGGTACTCTTGGGAGTCCCTATACCCTCCGAAAAAATAATCAAGATGATAACCGACAATATAAAGATAGACGGGATACACTTCTCCTGTGACAAGGAAATAAACAAGAACATTGAGGAGATAAACAAGATAAGATTACTGAATGTACCTGCAATCCCAGATAAGGCTACACGTGAGATGGTGGAGGCAAAGGTGGGCGGTTTAGAAGAGGTTATAAAACAGATAAATGCTGTGCATTCCCATAATCAGAAACCCTCTGATTTTGCCATGAAGGTTAAATTAGCATTGACCTCGGAGATGAAGATAGTGGAAAGGGAAATAAGGAATGTAACCACAACCATAGAGAGGTAATCCGGGTTTATATCATGGTGCAAATATTATGACGGCAGTTTATTCACCTATATAGACGGGATAAGCGGACTCTGTGGAAAGTGTAAAAGGATAGGGGAGTGCGATGAATGCATGGAGGGGATTAAGCGCCAGATAGTGAACGAGATAACCATGAAAATATATGCCTTGGTGACGAGTGCCACAGAAAAAGATATAAAAGAGGCGTGAGTCGCTGAATCTAAAAATTTACCAAAGGTAGCGGGGAACTTTTCCCCTGCGAACACACGCCTCGATTTAACTAATTAGAACGGCAGTCCATCCTTCGGGTCTTTCTTTGTTTCTGTATTCGGGGGTGTAGTCCCGAATTTTTCATGGACACTTCTCTCTCTGATTTTGTCCGTCAGCCAATCCTCCACTGTTTTAGCTTGCGAATCATTTAACTGGGCAATCTTAAGCCCAGAGGGAATGCTAAGTTCTTTCTTTACCTCCTGCCATGCAACAGCAGGCTTATCCTTATCGTATATGCCCACCAAAGACTTGATATCTTCAGCCCTCTGGCTTGCTATTACGGTAGGCTCGGTGAGATTATCGTCCGCAGGTTGTTTCGGTGGTATGACAGGCGGTTTGGTTTCCTGTTTTGGCGTGACAGGTTGCTGTTTGGTTGCCTGTTTCTGTTTGCCCCTCTCGTTTTCTGGCAGTGCTTCTTCTGGCAGGGAAGGTGGGTTCCAATAATACCAAGTACCCTGAATACTCACGAATCCCATGTGAGGTTCATTCTTGTCCACAATAACCGCTTGATTATTCTTGGGTAGTTCATATAGGTATCTCCCTATGCCCCACTGAACCGCAGCCCTTTTCTCCGCACCAGATACGGAGGATTTATATTCAAGGTCTGGATCATATATGAGGATAGAAGGTTTATCGTAATTTTTATCCCTTCCCTTTACTTCCCAGTTAGCCATACGTACTTCATTTTCCTTGTCTACGTCAGCACTGGACTTAAACCCTGCACCATCCCATTTTGTAATCCATTCTCCGTCTACGTTTATTGATATACCGCACATAAAACCATTTCCCGTATCGGCAAACTGGTTCTGCCAACCGCCAAGCCCACATACAGAATCAAGCCTGTTCATAACGGCACGATTGGTTATGTAGGCAGCCAGAATTATTTCTGGTTGTTTTGTATGGGGATGAATGCGTGAAGACAAGGCTCGCCACTCTACATCCTCCTGTGGAAATGGTTCGGATAGTTTGTATAAATCTTCTGACTTCATATTGCTTATTCTCCCTTAAAATGGTAAGTCATCATCGGCAACAGGCAATGAAGTCTGCTGTGTCTGTGCCTGGTCTGTTTTTTCCGCACCGCCAGACAGAAGTTGTGCCTCGAACGCTATAATCCAAGTCTTATATTTCTTCTCGCCCGATTGTTTATCCTCCCACGACTCTGTTTCGATCTTGCCCTCTACATAGACCAGCGAACCTTTAACGATATTCTTTCCGCACCACACGGCTTGTTTGCCAATTACCTTGATATTGTGCCACTCGCTTTTTTGTTCCCACTCGCCACTGGCGTTCTTCTTTGATTCTGAGGTTGCAAGACTAAAAGAACATATACCCGTGCCACTGGGAGTGACTTTGAGTTCTGGGTCTTTACCTGCGTTTCCGATAAGCATAACTTTGTTCAGTGAACGTGCCATTATTGCCGTTGCTCCTTTAATAGTGATAGTGTTAGTTTAACCAGTTCGTTATTTCTTTCCAATCTGTATATCGCCCTGTTCTTCTCTCTTGTACAGGCGACAAGACCATGTGACCTAAGACTACGTATAGATGTAGAGATTGTGGCATGTTGTTTGCCCAGTGTTTTAGCAATCTCCCCCGGTGAATACTCTTGCCTAGATAACAGTTCAATTATATGGATACGCAGGGGAGAAGATAGAGTAACAAAAAGTTCGGCTATCCTCTCGTATTTGGTCATTCGGCTTCTCCTTTCACCCCAAGGTCAAGTTCGGCACGAGCAAGTATCCCTCTAATAGATGCCAACCCCTCCTCAATAAAGTCTTCCTTAGTGATTATTTCATATTCACCCCTGCCCAACAATTCATCAACAGATAGTTGGTGACGAGGCTGAATTACGCTAACATTATAACCAAGCTCATTCTCTCCTATCGAAAAACCAGACCAGTCGCCACCTTGGTTATTTATATATAGCCAAGTGTAAAGTGTATGCCCCTGTATATCCAAAAAATGTCGCCTAAAAACCGGGAAATCAATTTCAATTTCCGTGTTTATTTCAACCCTGTCCTTTATCTTTAGTTTCATTCGGTTTCTCCTTTCTTCTCTACGTTAATTGTCAGTTGCAGTCCAAGTGCCATACATATCCTAACCATGTTGTCAAGGGTGTAGGCAATCTCCTCTGAAAAAATGCGGTCAATATGCCTGCGTGAGCGGTTAAGACGCTGTGCCAGTTCCTTCTTGGTGACACCCTGTTCTTTCATGGCGTTGCCTATCTGGAAAGAAAACAAGTCCTTTAATGCACCAGATTGGTATGCAGGACGGCTGTCTATCTCATCCAGAAATTCCTCGAACGCCTTGTATAGTTCTCCTGTGGAATTAACCTTGGGCATATTATCCAGTTCTTCCTGTTCAAATAAACTCTCCTGTGGTAGTTCTTGTGTTCTATTCATTGCCATACCCCGATACATCGTGTGACAGCTCCTCATAGTCCTCGCATCTACAGCAATCTGTAATAAGGGTATACATCGGGAACTTTTTGGGTATACCCCAAGCATTGTCCCATAAATACCCATCAAGCCTTCTCTCTAAAACAGCCTCGCCATTACACTTGGAACAGATAACAATATCACCCTCATCCATCATATCCCTCCTCTGGATACTCACAGTTTTCGGCATCGTCAAGGTTTATATCTGGACTTAAATTGTAAACACAATACTCGGTGCAGGTAGAACACTCCTGCCCACCAAACATACAATCCTTTTTATTGACACTCATATCAGTACCCCCTTAAATTAACAGCATATCTACCAAGTTCCCTGTCGCACCTCTCATTAGCCTCCCGAATCGCAGCGTTCTCCTCTTTTCTGGTCAACTTCACTGCTTCCTTTACGGTCATTCCTAACAGCCCCACATAATCAATAGACTTAATGAACTTAAAAAGGTGGCAATACCTACATTCCACCCCCCGATCGCACCCGTTACAAATCTCCGTAACCATTTCCTCAATTAAAAGTATACCCCTTTGTTGATTTAAAACACCCTCTACACTTTCGGTTCTTGTTTCTGGCTTAACCAATTCCTCTTCTGGTTCTACTATTGTCCGACCGACCTCCCGGTCAGTGCCGACATCAGCTACATCTGCACTTGCACCTGCCATACTAAACTCCCTATGAAGTGTTTACTGGTGTGCTAAAGTCTAACTTGTACAAACATAGCCTTCTCCTCCTGCGAAGGTGGTTAAGTTTGTTGTAATCCTTAATAAATAACCTTATAAGTTTTTCGGCTTCTGCTTCCGTGTCTGAAATCACATCATACCAAAAATGGAATTTATCATCCCCGTCATAAAGTCTGTATCTGTGCTGTGTTTTTCTCATGCTTCTAATATAACTACTTTTTAGGGTTTAACAAATACTTTTTTTAAATTAACCCGCCCCGAAAGGGGGACAGGGTGGGTCGGGAGGGGGTGGAAATGAGTTAAGTTTAACACTGGATATTATAATTCATAAGACTTGGAATGTCAAGAGGAAAATAATTTGACCTTTGCTTACAATGCTATTATACTATCCAATGAAAAACATGAAAAACAGTACAGTAGAAAGAGATAGGCTAAATTGTTTCACGTGAAACATTATTGCAACACGATAAAAGGGAGGTTGGCATGAGAAAAAAGATTAAACTGACATTAGAGTTTCGTAAGAACGAAAACAACTGGACAGCAGAGTGTGGGGAGCTTAAGACAACCACTTTCGGGGATACGCTATTAGATGCCATTAATAATATGGGCAATGCCATGTATATTGTTATAGAAAATGAACACAAGTTGGGTAATTGTTTAGACCCCATAGACGTGGTGGTAGAAAAAGATGGTGATGGATACTATGGGCACAGCCTGACAGTGGATGGTGTGTTTGCACAAGGCGAGACAAAGGAAGAGGCAAAAAAGAACGCCCATAACTGTGTAGAGGCTGCATTAAAAATAATGAATAAATATATTTAAAAGGGAGGTAGGTTTGGAAGGAAAAGAAGGTCGGTCAGAAAGAAAATCAGCCGCGGAAAAGCTGAAAACAATTCTGGACAGCGAGGGTTATGATTTAACCGCAATGGACTATGATGCCATTCAAACCGATAAACCGCCACGTTCCACGCTAAGACGGTGGTTCGGGACATGGGAGTCGCTAAAAGAAAAGGTGAAGGGATATACAACAGAAACAGATATAGCGGAATGGGGGACAAAAGAAGAAGAGGAAAAGATAGAAGAGGCGAGGGAGGTCGTGCCAGACATGGAAGCAAATATTGGTCTGGTGCATGAGAATGAAGCTCTTAAAAGAAAACTGAAACAACAGCAGGACATGACAGAAATTGTCATTGAACAGATGGCGAGAAGGTTTGCTCTCTGTAATTTTAGACCAGCAAAAATACCAAAACCAGAAAAGAAGAAATATGACCACGCATTCCATGCTATGAAATCCGATACCCATATTGGTGAGCTTGTTGACCCCCTGTGGGTACAAGGACTTGGCGAATATAATATCGACATCTTTAAAAAATATATGAATGTATGGCTCGAAAAAATTCTGATCTTCAGGGAACAGGACAAAACATCACATGGGTTAAATAAACTGGTCATGCATATGCTTGGTGACTTTGTTACTGGAGAGACAATATATAAGGGTCAGGCATTCATGATAGATGCCCCCACTATTGAGCAACTGGTTGTATGTACCGAAATATACACTCAAGTCCTTCTTGTGCTTGCACGTGAGTTTAACACAATAGAGATATATTGTGTTCAGGGCAATCATGGTCGGAGCACCAAGAAGGGCGAATCGCACCCCCGAACAAACTTCGATGCAATCTTCTACAACATGTTAAAACTTGCTTTGGCAAGGCAGTCAAATATACAAATCTTTATTTCTGATTCCCCCACTATGATTGTACAGCATGGTGTATTTAACTTTGCCCTCAACCATAACGACAATGTAAATTCCTGGATGGGTTTGCCGTTCTATGGACTCAACAGGAAAGCCTCACGCATGACAGACCTGTACAGCATGATTATCCACTATAAACTTGGAGGACATTTTCACCAGTCTGCCAATCTAAATGAAGACGAGATACTGCTTAATGGTTCGATGGTAGGCGGCTCTGAATTGTCAATAAACCAGATGAACATATCGAGCCGTCCCTCGCAAAAGATATTCTATTTTGACGAGAATCGCGGGATACAAGCGGTGACAAATCTAATACTTGCCGAAAGAAAGGTTCTTGGTCTTAAGAATAATAATGTCTATACACCACACAATACATTGGCAAACAAATTAATAGGAGTATAAGCGTCCGCGAAATCTTGAAGGGAGGGTTGCTATGTCTTGGTTTGATGCTCGCAAGAAGGCTATTGAGGCGGAGGCTATCGAAACGGAGTCCATTGCATTTATAGAAGATAGCAGGGCGCACTTTGTAAATGTGTCTGCATCGGGAGAGATAGTCCCTGACAACTATTATGAGCTTGGAGACGGAAAAGAGGAGGCTATGCCACACAAACCACCAGAACCAGAGGATATACGTTTATTTAAACTTGCCCAGCAGGAGGCGTTTGCTATATTTTTGTGTCGCAGGAAAGAACATGGTGCATTTAACCAGAACGCAGAGAAATATCCATACGAACATCTTGGAATGATGCTCGGCAAGCTGGGGAGAACCGCCAGAAGTGTGCTCGATAAGATAAGAACAGGTAAGCCATTACAGAGAGATACGCTGATAGACCTGTCTAACTATGCGTTGATGCTGATGGTAGAGGGTGATTCACAAATCGAAAAGGGAGAAGCGAAATGAAATTCAACTTTATGAAGATGTTAAAGGGTTTGTTTTTGGCGGGAATGTGCGGGGTGGGAACGGGAGAAATCTTAACAAAAATAGGTGCACTGATAGCCCCAAGCACACCAAGCGGTCATATGACACTGTCCATTATGGGTACAGTAACTTTTCTTGTATTGGTGATATGGAGTACAGATGAAATCAAATCACCATGGGGGGAGGATTGATGGCAAAAACAATAAACCATAAGAAGAGTTCGCTTGGCATAACCAACATGGGTATTGATATGGGTTGTAGTGACAAAACAGCCATTGCCACGGCCAATGACCTTGGGGCAATAGTATATGTCGAAGTGACAGACCAGGAAGTAATGAACGAACTATCCCAGTACCCCCCTGCACGCTGTGCGTCTGGAATTTCTTTATTGATTGACCATACCAGAAAAGACATCGCAAGTCAGAAACTTCGTTCCCATTATCGTGAGGCTAATCCCACGCCTCTTATCTACGTGGCTGGTGCTTATCGTGCACGTTTATGGAAACCTGCATGGACAATGACAGTCTTTTATCCCCTGTGGCGTGTATACAAGTTTATCGTGGAGGCTAATAATATACGTAAGGCACGTAAGGCATCGCTGAAACTATGGAAGACAGGTTTATGGGCTGTGATATGTCCGCACTCAAACACTGGTTTTTTCCCCGACCATGCTGCCGACTGGCTAAAGGGCGATCTGGAAATGCTTAAGAGGTGTGAGGCTATATATATGCTTAAGGGCTGGCGTGAGTCAGAGGGTGCGAAGAAAGAATGGATGTTGGCTGTGGCAATGGGAATAAAGGTGATATATGAGTATGAACTGGACGACCCAAGGCGCTATACAACGGTGACAATGGAAAAGAAGGAATCGTGAACAGGATAGGTTTATACAATGTAGACTCTAAACTCCCGAACTTTGCATTAATGAAAATATCCTCTTATCACAAGGCGCAAGGGGATTCTGTCGCTTGGTACAGTCCTATCGAGGCACCCTGTTTTGACTTGGTTTACGCAAGTTCGGTTTTCACCTATTCGGCAAAGGATTATGTAACTCCAAATATGATCTGTGGTGGGACTGGATTTGATATTAAAGGCAAACTGCCCGAAGTGATTGAGGAATGCGAGCCGGATTATACTTTGTACCCCGAATTTAAACAGGCAATGGGATTTTTGACAAGGGGATGTATCAGAAAATGTCAATGGTGTTTTGTTCCCGAAAAGGAGGGATCATTAAGACCATACAGGGATATTGACACTATTGCGCAGGGACGTAAAGAAATAATTCTTATGGACAATAACTTTCTGGCGGCTGGTGATTATGCGAAAGAACAAGCAGAAAAGATAATCAAGGGCAAATACAAGGTTGACTTCAATCAGGGCTTGGATGCAAGGCTGATAGATGATGAATGGGCAAAGACATTATCCGAATTTAAATGGCTAAGCCCGCTTGTAATGGCGTGTGATTCAGATGCTATGATTGAACCCGTTTTAATGGCAACGGAAAAACTAAGAAAATACAACTGCACCCCAAAAACATATAGCGTCCTTTTTCTGATAACAGATATTCCATCTGCATTAAAGAGGGCTACAATACTTAAAGAACATGGATTAGAACCTTTTGCACAACCATACAGGGACAAAGCCGGATCGCCAGCCACAGAGGAACAAAGGCACTTTGCAAGGTGGGTTAATCATAAGGCAATATTCAAAACAGTATCATGGAAGGATTACGCAGGATGAAAATTGTATTAATTGGAAGCACGCAGTACAAGGATACTAAGTTTGTGGAAGTGAAAGAAAGACTTGAATCCGAGGGTCACGAAGTAAGGGTACCAGCATTTAATGCCATACCCGATAAGCGTGGACTCACGACCTGCAAGCATAACCGTGAACTTATAAGGTGGTGTGACGAGGTTCATCTTATATATGACGGCAAGTCGCGGGGTGCGCTGTTTGATTTTGGCATGATATTCTATGCCGAAAAACCACTCGTGATTGAATACATGGAGGCAAAATCGTTTATATGGGTCATGGAAGATTACGCAGAAGAAACACAACAAACAAAGGAGTAAGTAATGTCTGAAGTAAGTATCAGCAATGGGTGTGTCCCACGTAGGGACAAGCATGAAGAGATATTGGATTCTATCTGTAAGCTGGATGATGCCATTCATGGCTTGTCTATGCTTGTAAACAGGATTAAGGGTACAGAGATGCCTCCACAAGTAGAAGTGACCAAAGACCCTCATGTCTCTCTCGAAGAGTTTCTGGATACAACAGGCAAAGTCATTGACAGAAAGGCAGAATCAATAAGGGAGCTAACTGCGGAGCTTACTGCGATATTGTTTACAAAGGTAACAGACATGCCCATACAGGATATTCCACGTGGCACAGCCACATTAGGAGGAATGGCTGCATTCCGGTATAACCAGCAATGCTTTTATCCAAACCTACAAACATCTATACTGGTGTAGGGTCACGGAAGACCCCCTATGACGTTCAGGAGCTATTTATTTCCGTAGCCCAGTATCTTTCCCCCCTTGGCTATATCCTCCGTTCTGGAGGGGCTGAGGGGGCAGATACCGCCTTTGAAGAAGGGTGCGATAGAGGTCAGGGGGCTAAGGAGATATATTTACCTTGGGAAAGGTTTAACGGAAACCCCTCGAAGCTGTTTACGCCCGAACCGAAAGCCCGATCGATAGCCAAGCGGTTTCACCCTGACTGGAAGAAATGTAATAAGCCAGTTAAGTTACTACATGCAAGGAACTCGCATGAATTGCTGGGGAGGGGTTTAAATACTCCCTCCCGTTTTCTTTTGTGCTGGACTGATGGTAGTGGCGGTACGTCACGGTTAATACGTGTAGCCGAAGGTTATGGGATTCCCGTATGTAATGCGGACGATTGTACCGAAGAAGAAGTATGGGAATTTATAAAGGTACATATCGGTTCTCTTTAGTTTAATACCCAATTCCACCACTTTGCTTCTTCTGTACATGAGTCGCAGTAGATATAGACACCTTCTGGCAGTTCCTTGCCACAAGAACAGCATTTAAATTTCGGTTTGATATTACTATTCTCATTCTCATTCTCATTCTCATTCTCATTCTCATTATCTTTCATACTACAGCTCCCTCTGCTAATCGTTTAGTTGTTTCAAATATCTTTCTCTTTGTATCCTCTGTAGGTTTATTTGTCTTATGCATTATCTTATACAGCGCGGTATCTGATATGCCCACCTGTTTGGAAAAATTAGACATAGTGCGACACATACCACAACCCCACTTGATAGCACCCGCTACATCGGCAGGACAAGGATAGTCGGGCTTTGGGTACTTGACTCTGGGTGCGTGTTGGACTGGTTTGTATTGCAACTGTCTGCCCCAGTCCCAAGTCAGCCCCCTGTCCGCAAGGGCTTTTTGTATGTTCTGCTTGGTAGCACGCGGGCGATCAGTAACAACAAGGGCATTAGCCTCCTCCTGCGTGAAACCCTTGAAGATAACCAGCATGTCAATATCGTTACGTACACTAATGGCAGGACTAATACGTGACTCTAATATGCTGTGGTAATCAATACGGGCATCACCGTTAACTGAACCTATTGTAGTACCTATCATAAAGACTCCTTATGGCGCGGACAACCGAGACCGGGCTTATAATCCTCATCCAAGCCAACATTGCAATAACAATCTACGTTCATTAGTGGACAATTTTCACCACAACGTCCCTTACTATCTGTCTCCGGTATCTCGACCATAACCGAAAACTCTGATTCTTCGGGAGTGTTCAGGACGGCAAAAGACTCTGCTGTGTCTTCTCTGAACAAACCAAAAGGCTCTTGCCACATAAGTAAGTTTGTGTTGACATTCTTTCCCCAGTAACAGACCAATACCTCTGTGCTATCTTCATCACCCGGAATCCAAAACAAAACCTTCCGCCCGCTATTCCGTATCTCGTCCGTCATTTCCTCAATTTTATGCCAAATAATATCAGGTGTCATTTTATCAGGTGTCATTTAGTCCTCCACAGCTTTAAGTAGATACTGTTTCCAACAAGCATCACAATCACTTAGCTTAGTCATGTCCTTGCAAAACACCGTACTTTCCCATTTGACACAAAGATCAAAACTTCTGAGTGTGCCCGATGCATAATTCACTGCCCTCTCAAACTTATCCCTCTCTTTTGTGACCGCTTCGAGATTGTCCGGCTTGTCAAGTTCCGCGAGAGCATCACCGTATAAATCGGTTATCCGATTAGGAAACTTTTGGAAGTAGTCGGCTCCATATTCCAGTGCTTCCCTGATTTTGTCCTTGTTCATCCCTCACCTCCAAATCTCGGACAGCCGGGACCGGGCTTACAAGAATATATTGGCTCTATACCCCCCATTAATCCCGCAAATCCCCCAACCTGCCATTCGCAGTTACTTTCTATGGGGCAATCAACATTACACATGCCCTTTGATGTTAACGGTGGTATCTCCACAACAACGGCAAACTTTGACTCGACGGGAGCGTTGAGGGCGGCAAAGTGAGAAACATAAGTTTCGTCAAAATTATTGCCATTATTTGAAGTCCAGTTTTCCAGAATGACGTGATGTCTACTAATGTATTTCACTACCAATTCATCTTTAAATCTGAACAGGATTTCTGCACTGCTATTCCGAATCTCGTCCGTCATTTCCTCGATTGGATACCAAAGCACATCAATCATTTTAGTCCTCATCCTCCGAGCAAACACGCTCATATTTAAGTTCCTTTTTGAGTTCGGCATTTCTGCGTTCCAGTTCAGCAATCTGTCTTCTAAGAGAGCTTATCACCACAGCAGACAAATACCAAACAGCCAATACAACAACAATACAAAGAAGTGTCATTTATTCCTCCACAGCTTTAAGGAAATGGTTTTTCCAACATTCGACACACGACGTCTTATTATTGCCACCATATCTGCGACTACAACTAACGTCAGCAGGACACGTCGGGAAGGGTTGAAAACTATTTTCAGCGGGGAGAAAAGCTTGAATTGCCTTATGAAGTGCCCTCTCAAACTTGTCCCTTTGAGCCGATGCTTTTCTAAAAGCATCAGAAATCATATTGTAGTTTTTAAAAACCTGCTTAGAACACTTATGCCCACCAACTAAATATTCGTTTCTATTCATAGCTACTCCTTTGGGATGTGTGTCCATGCGATAGGTTTGATTATGGTATTGTCACAAGCCCTAAAGTAATTATCAGCATACTCTACAACATCACACCTAACCTTATCGAGTTGTGCCAAATCCCCTTGGTAAAATATTGTATCATACTTTACAAGTATCTCCGTGCCATCTCTTGGCGCACTCTCCATGTCCTGCCATACTGGTTTGTCCAGTTCAGCAAGAGCTTGTTTCAATATAAAGTCCATCGCATTTTTTCTGCCCATAGTCCAATTATGGAATATGTTCTTTCGTACATCGCTTAGTGCTTCCCTGACTTTGTCCTTAGATTCTTTTGTCATACGTTTACTCCTCCATGTAGGTAATTCTTAAGCCCAATGCCTTCGCATAATTTATTTCGTTACTGGTCGAATCACCTATATATCCACCCTTGTTAATAACATGAATACTATCAGAAAGCTGTATTTTTCTAAAGTGTACCCAATCAAGTATTTTTTTCTCTTCCTTAGTTAAGGGAATGTTATCCGCGTGACCCAAAAAAGCTACTGATATTACAATCCTGCCTGTCAAAGTCAACTCTTTGTTGATTCGTTCAAAATCGTCTTTGAATTTTGTTGACCCACAGAGACAAACTACTTCTGGGAATGTATCTTTGTCCTTATCCATTTATTCCTCCTTTATTCTCCGATGGTTATAATAAGCCTACCTGAGCAATGATTGTTTGATGCCCACTCTATTATTTCCTTTATTGGGGTATGTGGAGACCATATTTTTGTTTCTGTCCACATGCTTCCCACACACTCGTTACCGCTCGACTGCTCGATTGTTGCCACAACTGCACCATAAGGTTCTATAAATTTCATTTATCCCTCCTTTGTGGGGGCAGTTTGAATCAGGCAAAATACATTAAGCCCTGTCCACCTTGGCCAACTGCCCCGAAAGTTTATTTTACTGCGTCCTTGATTCTCTGTTCGAGATTCGGATAAAATTTTTCGAATGTGTACCATTCAAGGTGACTTAAAAACATTGTGTCATAATCGCCAAATGATTCATAGAGGGTATGTGCCTGAATGCCATTTAAGCCATTACTGTGTGCATAAATCATATCACATGCTTTTATGCGGAAGCGATATATCAGTCTGTTGCGATAAAGCAGATAGACAAAAGTAATTAATACCTCAATACCAATAACCATAATCAAAAGACCGATAAATGCTAAGATGTCCATTGACCTTCTCCTTTTTACAGCAGTTTAATTTGTTCGTCACCCTCGCCCAGTATATACCACATATATGTAGTGAGGGTACGTACTGGTGTTCTCTGGAACCCAATCTGGAATCGTTCTTCTACCTTATCTAAACTCTCATTAATAGTCGGGTGTCTTTCTTCCCATCCTTTCTGTATATCGTAGCATACAAGTACAAACAGCGGATTGCCCAATTTATCTGTGGTTATATCCCACCTTAGACCTGCCCTCCATACTGTACTCGCGACTCCTTCTCCCATTGTAGTCAGCGCAGCCTTGTAAGGGGGTAACTGGACGGGCAATATATCCTCGTGAGTTACATGTCTGGTTCTTTTTGTGGATATAAGCAGGTCAGTAGACACCTAATCTCCTAATAGCCAAAGGGTGAGTCCAAGAATGGCAACCAGAGAACCCATAGCTACGATCTCCCCCTTATATGAAACCGATCGCCTGATTATATTCATGTCAGCCCCCTTATATAGAGGTATGCAAGTATAATCAGACCCCCAAATAAAATACCGCACAGCTTATAGGTCAAAGAACTGTCAATCACTGGGCACCTCCGCAGTATTTTCCTGTTTTATGAACCTATAATTTGCGGGTATAGGCAGAAGGTGTATCTGTGAGCCTAAGGATGTGGTTATCTCTGGCGGTGTGATTCCATTAATAATCCCTATGACATTCTTATCAAGACATAGGTATGACCTATTGTTCTCTGTATCGATGTCCCACGACAGACGTGCCTTATAGTAGGCAAATACGGAGTCCGCACCTCTGTAGGTAATTCTGTCCCAATGTATACAGGATGATAAAGGGGAACGCGGTTCCTGAAACTTAAGGATTTCAATAAGTATTTTGTTGCCGTCTTGTGTGGACACCCACAGCTTCTCTCTCTTTTGCTTTTGCTTCTCTGACATTTGACCTCCCAGTCAATTAAATGAATATGGTTACTCAGATGCGTCTCTGATTGTCAACCCAGCAGGCACGATACCACTGGCTATCTGCTCCCATCTGGCTTTTATGGTTGGATGTACCTCTTGGTTGCGGCATTCGTGCAACTTCTTAATTGCCTCTTTTTGCAACCACTCAAATGTCTTTTTAGTAATGGTATGTATTCTGTAATCGTATTGCGGATATAGCAGATTTCCCCATTCAATCATTGACACTGCCTTATCTTTATATTTATATGGGTTCCAATATATCAAGAACTGCCATTCAAGACAACTTGCCTGAAATCCAGTAATACCTCCCTTCCCTGAACGTTCAACAGCCCAAGCACCAGCAATAGCCCCCAGAGCTATGGCGTGTATAATGGTTCCATAATCATGTTCATATTCGGTGGTTAGTTTGGTTATAAACGCAGGTAGCGTCTCAAGGGTTATTGCTTCTGCCTCTTTGGCTAACTCTGCTAAAATATCTTTTGTCTCTTGTGTGGATTCGTCTAACGATTTCATTTATGACCTCCCAGTCATGTTAGATTATGTGTGGTTACTTGTTTTCCTCTAATTTGTTTGGCAAAATACGGTTTTGCCACCGTCCCCAATCTGGAGCAATAAGTGGAATTATTCTTGTGGAATCCGATATGGCTGGTTGTTTAATAGCTATAAATATTTTTGTTGTGTCCTGTTCGAGTGTTGGCGGTCTATACACCAAATCATCTATACCTATACCAGTAGATTCGTCCCAAGTTATACCCTCACCAGCATGGCTTTTGTAGTGGTGTGAATAAATAGTTATGGTTATACTATCGAGTTTCCTATCAACAATCACCGAATCAGCCTCGCCCTGCATGTTTACCTCAGAGAAGGATAACAATTTCTTGGCATGGGTTTTGATCTCGAAAGATTTGTCATCCGCATAAACCATCGCTGATACTAAAATCAGAATTGCGATAAGTAGTTTCATTTCTTTGCCTCCTTTTCTTCTGTGTATATTCCAATTGTGTATATTCCACCTGCTATAACTATTGTGACAAGAAGCAGAAATGGGATAATGGCAATTACCGCTCCTAAATCATGATGGATAGCGTAACTCGCCCAAAAACCGCAACCAGACACTATCGATACTATCCCAAAGGCTGTTATAAATGCTTTAATCATTTCCTCCTCCTGTTCCCCAGATATATGGCAAGGTATCTACCGCTTCGGGGAAGTATTTTCTGTAGTGTTCAGGATTCTTCCGAACAAGATTACTCTGCATTGCCACATGAAAATCGGTGTCCCCAATAAATGGGGGCATGATAACGTCATCCGTTATAGGATATGGGATATACGAATGCCTGTACCCTCTGTTTGACCACTCACGCAACATCTCATTATGATAAGACATTAGTGCGGTCTCATATCCTCTCCACATAATTGTACAGGGGTGATTATACCATGCCTGTTTAGAATCTCCCGAACTGTTTATTTTCAGGATTGTATGAGCCTCGATGATTTGCTTATTAAGACGCAATCTGTCGAGGCATTGTGCTGACTTCGCAAAATCAGAATAAGGCAAAAAGGCATTCACTTAATCATCCTCTCCTTTGTTGCTTCCTTTTGTCTTAGTGCTTTTAGCATAACACTTTTAAGTTTCGGTCTGGTCTGCTTGCTCTGGTTCTTCCCCGCTAACCACCTGAATACAGTACCCTGTGTGACCCCTACCCGTCTGGCGAACTCTTCTGCCGTATCATCATATATCTCCATAGCCTCACGGATTAATTCTACGGGCACGTTTTCTTTCTGTGTTTTTGTCATATTATTCCTCCATGCTGGTTGATATGCCGTTGTCGTTTAAGTACCTTATCAGCATATCCGATCCCGCCTCCATTGTATCTATACAGGGCTTCCGGTATATCCTTTGATGTGGATATATACTGGCTAAGGACATAAGCCCCTGCCTCAATATTTCTGTCAATGTCGAATATGTCCTCCTCCACTGTAAGTATGCCCGCAGACATAAGTTCTTTTGCCCACCACCTTGGTTGTATCTGGGTAAGTCCACATGCACCCTCACGGGATACGGCACTGGGTCTGTAGGTAGACTCTGTGTGTATCACCGCCATTAATAGGTCTGGTGATATGTTATATTCACGTGAGTATTTATATACAGATACGATACACCTATAGGCATCCTCTCTTTTGAGGTGTGGGTATGTTCGCATGATATAGCTGGTGGTTCTGATTATTGGTACCATTTCACTTTCGATGGTTGAACTGCTTATGAGACAGGAAAACAGGAAACTGCATATATAAATAACCGACCTCATTAAACCTCCCTTGTAAAAGAAAATCCAGAGAAGGACATTCGCCCCTCTGGCAGTCGTTATTTCCCTTTCTTCTCTTTAAGTGTTCCGCCTATCTCAAGAATGTAGCTGTCCTTGAGGTTATCAAGCTCTACTTTATTAATGGGTTTAAAGTCATACTTGCGATAAGACGTATCTTTAAGGCAATCCCTGTATACGTCAGGATAGGCAACCTTAAGTCTATCGTTGTCTACTCTGGTCTGGTTTATAAGCACATACTTGGATAGACCCATATCCCCCTGTACAAGTTCAGCGTCTCCATAATAAGAAAGTACCCGTGCTTTAAGTTCCTTCAGGTATTTCTCGCAGTAGTTCCCAATAGCCGAATACTTATGAATCTGTTTTTGCAACTCAGCAAACTTCGCCTTATCCTCTTCCGATAGTTCGGCAACCTTATCTGGGACTCTTCGTATCCTTGCCAGCGTCTCAATATCCCCACACTGGGTTTCTTTAGGGGGAGTCTTGGTTTCGACACAATCACTCCAGAACCTATGCCCAGACCTCCAAATCTTATCTATGGTGTCCTCGTCACGCTCAATCATATAAAGTCTTTCCTCGTGGTCGGGCATCAGGACAGCCACAGCACCCCATTCCCAGCCTGTGCATAGAAGGTCATGCTGAATACGGAGAAAATAACGGGTGGGAATATCCGAAGTCCCGTCTTCGCCCCATTCAACAGCATTATTGCCAAACTCTGCCCGAATAACTACGGGTTTATCATAGTCTGGGGTTATACAGTAACCATTAAGGGTAGTAGCAAATAGTTCGTCCTCTTGACATATAAAATCCATCTTATCCCTGTCGGATATAAGTTCCCCCCCAAGTTTCGCATTTGCAAACTGAAGGATTCCGGGTTGGTACCGTTTCTTTTTCTCGATTGCCTCCACGCCTTTGGGCGGATCGGTTTTATATACCTTGGTCATGTACACATCTGCCGATGTACGTTTGTGGTCGATACTCTTGCCCTCCCCATCGGTGAACAGGGGGACAATATCATAAGGGGTAAGAACTTTAGACCATTCAATACGTTTAGACATTAGTAGACTCCTTTTCTTTCAGTAAATCCTTTAACTGTTTATTTACATGGTTAAAATTCTCTCTCCACGTGTCCCTTGCTACCCGCATGTATGCAAGTTCGCTTTTTAACCTCCCAATTTCTTTTTCACGCTTATTTAATTTGCAAGATTTGGTTCTATGCTTTTCTCTTTCAAGTTCTTCGTTTAACCAGATAATCTTCTTCTTGGCGTGAGCTAAATCAGCAACAAGTTTTTCGTATTCGGCACGTTCGAGTTGCATAAACTCATTCGTCATCTTCCTCTCCTTCTTCTCCCCAGACATTCTCGCTTACCCAATCAAGCCACGCAAAGAACACTGTCTTGGTATAGCCAGTAGCCTCGTCTATCATTGATTCGAGGGGGGCGCTTCTAATAACACTCAATAAATCATATCCCGTATCTTCCTTAAATGTATCGGTAAATTTCTTTTCGCCAGAAGCCCATCTTGCACATGCAAGAAAGGCACCCTGCATAACAGGATTGTCTTCGGTATAGGCTGGTTGTTTCTTCATGCCTTCAATCATTCTGACTCCACTATTCTTATGCGCTCCATAAGACTCTCCATCGACGCAAGTTCCGAATCATCGCAACCATCCCACAGAGAACCGTGCGTAATGCTGTATAGCCCATTGGCAATTAATGTATTAATAGGTTTTGCATCCTCTTGTGGCGACAGCAATTCTGTCTTAATGCTCTTGATTGAGCCATCTTTCCCATAGGAGACATTGGTCTTGCGTGGTTGTAGAAATTTACCAAGAAGCCCGTAATCGTCTTCGGATATGGCTATCTCGAATTTCTTCATTATTCTTTTCCCTCCTTTATGTATCCCATTTCTGTGCCGAACCACGTAAGGGCAGCGGTTGGCGTACTAACCCCCTTTTCAACCGTATCATAAGCCATATTGAAGTATGTCTTAGCCCTGTTATCTTCCATCCTTAGCACACTCAGGTTTTTTTCTATTGCCCCCAATGACTGAATGAGCTTTTGTATTTCCTTTGCTAAGTCACTATTACAAGTAGAGAGACTAAGAACCCTGTCCCTGTCTTCTTGTATACAGGACGGGCATAAAATCATACCCCCGATAATTGTACCATCTGGGACTTCGGTACTAACAGGTTCATCACATTTAGTACAATAAAGTTTCATTAGCTATCCTTTCGCATTTATATATGCTTCCAGTAGTTCCAAGATATTCTTTCTCCCCACTGGGTTAGCGGAATGACAATGATACCTAAAGTCTTTAGGCATCTTGCCTGTTTCGTGGTCGTATTCAATTAACCACTTGGCAAAATCATAACCAGTCTTGACATCACTCCCACCGCCTAAGTCATGGTCAAGGGAAACCTCCTGCGGAAACCCGTACTTAAAAACAGCGAATACAGCTTCATTGTATGACTTGGCTATTCTCCATTCACCGGAGTCATGATAATGGGATGGAGGAATACGAATATCATCAAGCCAAAGGTTCATATAACTTCCCCCTCTTTTTATATATAGTGACATGGTTATTATATTCGACAAGACAATCAAGACAGTTCTTCTTGCATATTGGGTCATTATGGGTATTGTGAGTTTCTGCCCATCTTCTACGTGCCTCAATCATGCCGTCTCTTGCCTCCCCTATTGGTTCTCCGCCCTCCCTCATGTAAATCACGCACGGAAAATGCCAATCCCCAGCAATAGCCATATCATCTCTAACTATATGACACCTGTTGCAATCAATGTCTCCTATGCCTCTGACATTAATGCCCCCAAGAAGGTTATTGACCCTGTATCTCAATAAAGGATACTTGGCAAGAATGTCTTTGGGGATGCCATTGAGACCCATAACCCACCCATTATATTGTGCCGATGTGATTATCCTTATATCTGCCACGCCCAAGGAGTCGGCAAACTTAATCACGTCAACTGTTGTGTGTAGCGTTTCTGGGGTAAGCACAATTCCAACTGTTGTATAGGCCTGTGATGCTACATATTTAATGTTTTCAATTACAGTCTCAAAAATCCCACTTACGCCAGACATCTTATTTGCCCCATCAGCACAACAGGCATCGAGAGAGATGGAAAAATCATTAACACCAGCACTTATCAGTTCCCTGTATCTGGACTGGGGCAAAGAACCATTAGAGGATATGGCTATTCTCTCAATATTGCCACAGCATTCAACAGGTTCATTGATCCAAGGATATAAAAGTGGTTCACCACCAGAAAAACGTACAGCCTTTATCCCATAGTATACCCAGTAATCAATAATGTCTTGGGCTTTATTGAAATCTATATGACCACTACAATTCCGACTATACGCTTTCGACCCACGGCAATATGGACACCTGAAGTTGCATCTGTCTGTTACTATCAATTCACACCTTGCCAGAGGACGCTGATTGTCTGGTAACATAGCCCTGTTCTCTGAAAGCGTGTAGAAACCTATATCATCCAACCTAATCATTATGCCAACTCCTCTATTTCTGCGTGGGGAAACTCGCGTCCACAGTGCTCCATATATAGGGCAATCATTGCATCCTCGTAGGTACCATAACATGTAGCGTGAGTCTTCTGATAGGTTGTATATGTCTCCCCCTTATCATCTGCCGCCAGATACTTACCCGCTTCAAGCCGTACTATATACATCATATTGCCTCCAGTGCCTTGCGACCTGCTCTCGTAATCCCTTGTCTGCCTATTAAACCATTTTTAAACAATAGAGCAAGAACCAATGCTTGATTAGTTAAAACCAATTTATTCTCTTGTATGAGTTTCAACATCTTAATGTGTTTCGCTGTCAGTTTCATTTAACCCCCTTTGTTATATTGTTTGCTATACCACATAGTATATCACATAGTATATCACATGTCAAGCAAAATAAGCATGGATATAAAAATACCCCCGACCGAAATCAGGGGTAATGTGCTACGCATAATGTTTCACGTGAAACAATTATTAGTAGTGTATATGCTTTTGTATTTCTTCGGCACTTTCAACTTGCCAAGAATAAAGATTGGCCAATTTAGCCATTTTACCAGATACTATCTTGGCAAACCTCATATTTTCTTCACAAGCCATACGATGCAATACTTCAACCTGTTCGGGCTTAATGGCAATACTGCCACCCCCCAACAGGGAAATCTCTTTGTTTGCCCATGCGGTCATTTCCCTGTTATGTGCATCTATGAGAGCCTGAATATCTGGGTGAAGCAATGGTGTGAGCATTATTCCTTTATCTCCCCCTCATATATGAAGATCGTTCCATCCTGCTTGGTGTCAGCTACTTTCTCGACCCATATCTGCACCCTGTTCTCCTTCGCCCAGACCTTAACCTTGTCCATGCTTTCGGAATCGAACTTGCCCCCGTCTATTCGGAGAATACGGAACTTGGGATTCTGGGATATGATAATCTGCATCCATGCGATCAGCTTCTCCGAAGAGGACAGATCAGAGAAGGGGATACCCTTAAGGAACAAGGTATCGTCCTCGACCGTGAGACCATCAAGAGAAGCACCCGAAGATTTAAGAATACCCAGTTTATCTTCGGCACACTTCTTTATTGTATCGGTATAAGCCTGTGATTCCTTTTCCTTCTCTGCCAGTTCTTTTCTCTGTCTTTCGGCATCGGCATAGGCACGGGCACTGGCGTTGGTTTGTTCGGCACTATTGATACGTTCGGTCACAGAATTGACTTCTGATATGAGCGCCTGTTTTGTTTCTGGGGCAATAAGTGCCTTGCCCTTAGTTAGGCGTTCATTATCATGCTCAATCTGGTGTTCGCATTCTGCAATCTTCCCCTGTAGGGTTTTGAGTTCGTCCCTCAATCTACCAAGAGAATCTGTCTGTTGTGCTATCGACAGTATAAGATTAGCCACTTCCTGTTCATACTTCTCGAAAGTCCTAACCTTGCCTTCAGCCTCAGACCGAACATCCAATAACTCACTCACAGAAACTTCCTCTACCTTTTCTGCGGGTGCACCCGTAAGTTTACCCTTAAGGGAAGTTATCTCCCTGTTTATAACAGTCCTGTCCTCATATGCCTTCTTGGACTTGGCATCAAGACTGGCTATCTCCTCTGATTTCCCTGTGAACCTTATAAGGTCGGCTATCCTCTCCTTGTCGGACTTGTCGATAAAGGCATCCGAATCCATAGTGGTACGGGAATAGAAGGAATCAAGAAGAGACTGGGGTGACTTAAACACAGCGCCCTCTTTATTCTTGACCTCCAAGTATTCCCCCTTCTCTGTGAATTTCTTGGTAACTATGAGGTCTCCAAGATCAAGAAGTATCTGTCCCTGTATCTGTCCCTCTTTTATGGGTTTCTCTGGGCGTTCGTCTTTACCGCCCATAGCCACGAAGATAGACCCGATAAGATTTGACTTGCCATGATGATTCTTGCCCGCAATGGTTATCACGTCCTCCGTGGGAACGATAGTGATGTGGCGGATATTACCGATGTTCTGGACTTCTAACTTAGCTACACGCAATTCTTCTGGCATTGACCCTACTCTCCTTTTGATTGTGATAGAAATTCTCTGCCCGTATCGGTTATCTTACAAATAATATTATTGTATTGACCAGTTGTTTCAACAAATCCGTGTTTCTTTAATGCCCTCACTGTTGATGCACGTACAGTTTGGTGGTCTGTATGGAAGAAATAATAATCAGTTGGGTTAAAACTTCCCATATATCCCATATAGAGCAACCATGAATCTGGTTCCGCTAATTTTTTTAGTACCTCAAGTTGTGTCTTGGATAGTTTCATTCTCCCGCTACCCTCTTCTCTGATAATCCAGAAGGGTATTCTAATGCGTCTGGATTGTTCATTGCACTGTGAATTTTAAGCCACAACAAGTCTGGCGATATAGCCCCGAATCTGTCAAACTCCTTGCCGTCCCGAAGTATGATTGTAGTTGGGGCTTCACGTATGCAGAACGCCTGCGCCCAATAGTTCCCCTCTTTTTCAAGTGCGTCCAGCTTCTTGTATGTGATCAGAAAATTACCCTGACATAACGTCTCCAATACGGGGACAAACACCTTGCACTTCGGGCAATCAGCAGTGGTAAAAACAAGGATGAAAACTTTCATGTTGTCGCTCCTTTTATTTTTCGAATGTCTCGTTCAACTGCATGTATAGTATCCACAATCATTAGTTCTAACCATTCGCAATGTTCCTCCATGCGTTCTATGCAGTCTTTCTTTGTCCTTAGATTTGTGGCATCTGCAATATCAAAACCAAGCGGGTCTTTATAGTTCTTTACAAATTCTATGGATTCTTTGACGTTCATTAGACCGCCTTTTTACAGATAAAGTGATGCCCGTTTAACCAAATGACCCGTATCGCACTGCATACAAGATACGCCACGGGCTGACATATCCACATTGTGGGAACATATAACAGGTGCAGTAGAACGAACTTGTGTAATGTGGGTCTTATCTATCTCCTTTGCTATATCGAAGAATGCTGAATGGTCATTGGGACTGTTGGAAAAAAATATTTTGGGCACACCTGAAACAATCTGTATGTTATCCATTAGCTCACCCATCTTTTGCATAAGATCATCTTCATCTGGATTATAGTCGTCAGGTTCCATTACTTCTCCTTCCTTCTTTTTTTGTCCCAGTAGGGTGATTTACACTTCGGACACGTTCGTGGAGGCTTTTCCTGTCGGGCAATCCATTCATGTCCACAGCGTAAACAGAGGCGGGTAATAAGAACGGGTACAGCGGTGTTATTCATATTTTATTTCTCCTTTTTACCATACGCAATCTTCGGTTATTTCTTTGCATAGGTCAATCAACTTCTGCCTATACCTCTCTTCTGTTTCCGACAATGCCTGGTCGTCTATATTTTTATAGCAATCTTTCAGGTCGTGATAAGTATTCTCGAATCTACAATAACTCATGTTAGACATATTTATTCCTCCTTTTAATTATTTACTCACGTGATCAGTAACATCCCAGTGCCGATTTGCACCCTGTTTTCTTCCATGCATTATCAGCCAGTTTAATCGGGTCTTCACTCCACACTATATCATTCTCATAACACCACTTTATAAGTGCGGAACGAAGGGTAGTGCCGTCCTTAGCCCTGAGCATTGGACGTGCCTCAATATCCTTGCTGAACTGGAGAATGCTTATCGCAGCCTCCGCATAATACACACCGCCATGCTCGTGATTGGACGGGTGAGAATCGAAATCAATGGAACCAAGTTGCATACTAAACCCCCCTTTATTTTTCGATTATAAGTTTAGCGTCAAGCCTCTTGGCTATCTCACCCGCAATATCCCATGGAAGATAGAAATAATAAGGCTTACAGCGCAATAAACCACTGGTCGGGTTACATACATCCATGCCACGATAAGAGAATCTGCATACATACCTCTCCTTTTTGCTGGACCCTACCCTTTTGCATAAAGAATAAAAATATGCTTCGGTTAGAGGTTTTTCTAAATAGTAACCCATATAACCTCCTTTTAGTTGGTTATTATTCGGCATCTTCTTCCTTGTCTTCGCCACCCCAAAGGTCTTTAGCGAAATCCCTGTCACCCTCAACAAAACTCACCCTCTCGCCCCCGCTATATACTGCCGTTCCACAGTTGCTACCCCAATCTTCATCTGCGTATGCATTCTGAATATTCACCTCTGGGAACATTCTTGAGAGTTCAATTAATATCGCATTAGGCACACTCCAAGCTGTGGAAAAGTCAATGTGTATACAGTTGTCATCGCCATACCATTCTGGGGAAATGTTGTATGCGTCCCATTTTGTTCCCCAAGTTTTGACCCTCCACTCATACCAATCGAAAAACTCATAGCTATAGAAGTTTTGGACAAGGGTTTCAACCTTTTTCTTATCTGCCTTGTCCTGAAATTTTTCAACCTCTTCCATTTTCTCCTTAAGAACATCAGCTAAAGAGGAATAGGAATAGGGATTAACTGCTTTATAGAACCTGCCCAGAACAATCGCTTCGGCAATCTCTTGTTCCCATCCTCCAGACCCGTCATTATTAAGGCTTTCCGGCATTGGGATAATTTGATTAAAACTAAACAGGGAATCTTCTGTCTTTACAGTCTCCTTGAGTCTTGCAAGAACATCTGGTGAACCAGTAAATGTGAGTTTGTTTAATACATGATTCGGCATTACAATAACCCCCTTTTATTTGCATTGTTTACACCCGACAGAAACCTCAATTTTTCCTTTAGTGCTTCGATGGCAGCATTGGTTCTTTTTATCTCTTTCTCTGCCCATTCCGCAGAGGGTCTTTCAACTTTTTCCCAGTAAACAGTCCACCCAGATTCTGAACCACCCTCAGTATCATCCGCCCAAGCTCTTGCTGTCAATTCAGCATCTTCTTTGGGGTACACTGGGACATAACCCTCACGAGAGCCACCACGGAAGTATTTCTTAACTTTATACCAATGCACTTTAGCCATATAACCCCCTATCTTAGATTATGGCAATCACCATCTATTGCTTCCAATACATGTTCAAGAGCATGGCATCTTTCCGCATGGCACAAAATAGCATTGTGCCTTGTGGCATTAAGCCATCTCTCTCGTTCTCTGTCCCTTGCGATAGTAACCACTACTTTCAATTCTTCCATTGTCATATAGCCTCCACTGTTCTGACAATCTTGCTGACTCCATACAGCGAAGACCTTAGGTTTTTTAGAATCTTGGACAGTGCGTTCGCAGTAACAGCACAGTAGATAAACTTCCGTAACCCATCCTTGTCCTCAATCTCAAGGATATACCCATGAACATTGCCAACTCTTTTCTTCTCTTCTTGAATCGTTGTACTTCCAAACATCGTTAGCCCCCTTATTTCAGCTTGTTTACGCCAAGTAAGGTTTCGAGTTCTTCTGCTGTTTCGGAACAGTTTATATCATTGTTTGAACAGGACATTGTAATCAGGCAACCAACCCTTGCGGGATAGATGACCTGGATATTGGAAACATTAACCAGCACTTTCTCTGCCGATGTATTGAGTTTGGTAACTTGGATAAAATTAGACATAGCGCAACTCCTTTTGTTTGTCGGTTTATTAAAGGTTGCTTGCTATCAAATGAATAGTAAAGATAATGCCAAACACACACAGCACAGACGCTACCAACCATACGTCAAGCGATAAAATAAATACGAATAATACCCCAAACAGAATCGTACCCAACATTATTCCAGTAGCCTTAAGGTAGCGAAGCATCAGCATTAACCCTCCTTTGTTTAGTTAAAGTGTATGGTTATAAATATATTCTCTTAGGAATATAAAGTCAAGTATTATTTTCGTATAACCTATAAATATTTCGTGAGTTATACATAGGGGATCGCACGGGGGGACAAGTCACTAAGGGGGCAACCCAGACATAATGTACACAAATAAAAATAAGTGGTAACAATTTGTACTGAAAAATAAAAAGCCGGGCGAATAACCCGGCTCTGGCAACAAAAGCGTAAACATAGATAGCTTTAATTTTCTTTTGCTTTGCACTCGCACTGATATTGTTTGCATGTTCCACAAATGGGACAGGGGGAACAGTAAAATTCCTTATCTCCCGGCTTAGACAAATCCAAATTATACCTTTCTGCTTTCTCCCTGCATAAGTCATAACAGCCATCAAATGCCATTATTTCCCTCCCGTGGTTTTGACGTGTTCCCTGTGCAACCATCTCACGTAAGCACTCACATTGATTCTCGTAGTTTCCCTGAATCCGGCTTTCCCGGCGGCGGCCTCGAACTCCGCTTTTTCCTCAGCGGATAGTCGAACCTGGACGTATGGGATAGGAGGATCGATCTTTTTTGCCTTGACGTATAGTATTGGTTTACTCATTTGATTCCTCTGGTTTGGTGTGTATGTTAACGCTCATAGCCTAATTTATGAGCTATTTGATTTACCTGCTCCGTTATTTTTTGGGCACGGCGCAGCAAACGATTTAATTTATTCATGTTTCGTGTCGTTGCCGATAATCTGTGTTCTAAGGGTCCCTCGTTCATCTGGGACGCAAGCGCATAATAATTGAGCCACGCCCTTGTTTCGCTCTTCACCATAGCAAATAATTCTGGGCTATGCTTCTCTGTAACATTGTTCCATTTACGTGCATTCATTTGTCTTTCCTCCTGTTAAATTTCTATTGTTTCGCCAATTTCAATCATCATTTTTACAAATTCATCCTCTGTCATGTAATTCGAATCCGCCGGATTAGCCGACCAGTCATTACCAAAATCAGACACATCTACATTCTGCAAAACGGGAATACCATATTTGCCAGACAAACCAGTTTTGAATACCCCGACCGTACCATCCCCCTGAATGCAAATATCAACCTTGCGCCCATCGGCAATAGTCCTGTATGCCTGCCTGTAAACCTGTTCTGTTTGTACGCTGTTCAGTTTCATTTTAATCCTCCTGTTAATTTGTTTTGATTACATCTCCACCAGCTGATCCCCATTCACCGCATAAAAGTTACCATCTGAATCGATAATCTCATAACTGTATTCACCGACATTGTGCGCCTGTCTGATTGTAGCCTCCTCTGTCCTGTGTGTTGTGTACCCACGTCCACCATAATACGCCGCCAAAACAACCGCAAATCGTTCCCCCTCGCGAAACATGATGTCCCTGTCGTATAGGTCGCTGGCTATATCATGGATTGATCCGGTGCCAGACATTTTTTGTTTGATTGTGTAAACTTTCATTTCCTCACTCCTGTTAATTGTTATTTGATTTTGCTAATGTAATCTACTTTTGTTCCATTACTGAATTTCTTTTTCCTTTTGATCGTTCCGTCAGGCAGATAGAATAAAAACCAGTCGCCCTTTTCCTCGACAACTATATTCTCAAGCTTGAATTCTTTCGCAACTGGGTAATTTCTCGATCCAGACCATTCTAAAAACTTGACATTGCAGATCCATTTTTCAACGTGAATTTCTTTTTTATAGGCTTTTAATTCCTCGATTTTCTCATGAGCCTCGGGTAAATAATAATAGTCAGTAGCATTGTACCATGAGCTTGTATGGTGCCATTCGCCGGGAGTCAATAAGGCTTTTATGGCAACGGCAGAAACACCCAATTTTTTTGCCAATACAGAGGCGGGAAAATAGCCTTGACATTCTGCCTCTCTTGCGTTGTTTGACTTTGAAAAACCGTCGTAACCTGCCATTTTAAAATCCTCCGTTTGTTTGTTGTTTCCTCAACCTCATTAATATAAATATATGCGTTTGCATTGTGTATGTCAAGTATTATTTTTATAGTGGGACAAATCACTCAACATATATAAGATTCTTATGCCATATACCCGCCCAACCCAACCCCCCCAAAAAAACAAAACTCACGTCCTTCTCTCTATGCAATCTCTCTATAACGAAGACTCACGAAAACCAAAACCACTATCTCTATCTCTATTCTCTATCCCTGTCTCTATAAACTATATATATAAGACTAATAACTCTCTATAAGGTATCTCTATTCTATTAAGGACTTCTTATTAAGGTATATATAACTCAGTAAGGTATAGGTTCTTTGCTTTGTATTGACAAAATTCCAATATGTCTTATAATAAGGGGGTAACTCTAACGTGGAGGGTACAACACATGGCTACACCGATTAAACCTACACCAGTGCTATCGTTCAGACAATGGGTATCATTCTGTAAAAACCTCCAGAAGAACGAAAAACACAAAGAAGAACTAATTGTCCGTCCCATATCCCATGAAACAATAGAACTAATCAGACAAATAGAGAGAGAACACCTTGCTTAAGAATCCTGATAAAACACCTAAGGTGGCGAAACTAGCGGAATATAGCCCAAATATAGGGATAGACCCCCACTTGGGGGCTAAAATAGCCAAATTGGAGACTAAAACGACCACAAATAAGGCAAATAAACATACTATGCCCCGTACTATGCCTCGAAAAGATTCCAACAATAAACAAGCAGGGAATACAACGGACAATACAAACCCCACAGATAAACAACCAACCAAAACAGAACAACTCGACTACGAAAAATTCGCCCAATCAGTAGCCAATGGGGAATCCTTTGCGTCAGCATACTTTAAGGCAGGAGGGCAAAGCGAAAAAAAATCACTCGCACAACAGTACGGGAGAGATATAGCCAAGAGACCCTACGTCAAGGAAATGATTGTCTCTTTTTCTTCCAATATTTCTGACCCCAAAGACTTCTCTAACAACGCCTTAGAATCCATGTATATTAACCGTTCCCGTGCCTCTTTAGCCGATGTTCTCCGCTGGGACAAGCATGGGAAGATCACCGAAATCGTCCCTTCTGATGAAATTGACAGGGACGTCGCAGCCCGTATTTCCTCAATAAAAACTGATTTCGACCCCGAAACCAAGACCACCTATATCAGGGAAGTCAAGCTGTATGACCCCCAGCCCTATGCTAACAGGTTGACAGACATCCGTAATATGGTGAAAAACCAAGCACCGCAACAAGTTAACCAATTTAATATTAAGAATCTTCTCATAGATGCATCCGTGAAGAACCAAGAAAACCTGAAACGCAAACTCTCCAAGATAACCAACCCATTGTCTGAACCTGAACGCACCCCAGAGGTCGAAGTCATGCCCACAAAAAAGTCCAAGAAGCAATCATAACATAACTTTCGTTTGGTTTCTGTAGTGTTATAGCAACTCTACTATATCCAGCCCCTTTTCGGGTCTCAACCCCGCAATTTTTGATACTTCCTTTGGGATTCCAAAGTTCTCTTTGCTGTATATGGGTATAAACGTGTGTCTTGACAGGGGTGTATGTGGGTGTATTTAGCACTAATATCCATGACAAAACAAACGAACGTTAGGTTTATAGGGTATCTGATCCCCCTTGTGTTTGGTATCTGGATTCGGGTATCTGGACACCGACAGAAACCCAGATTTTTTTCACCCTCTCCAAGGTGAGTTAAGTGTATATGTTATATAGGTTTACGCATTTTAGTCGCGAGACATAGTGAAATCACTATATCAGACCCCTTGATTTTGGGGCAAAAACAGGGTAAAATAAGTCTCACCCCCGTATTTTTGGATACTTTCTGTGATATATATCACAAAATTAGGGTGTTTAACTGATCGGTCAAATCGCTGTAAGTCGTTGGTAATCGGTTGAACATTTTATATAGGGGAAATGCTATATGAAGTGTCAGGGGAAATAAAAAAGGGGTGAAGGATTAGTTCACCCCCCAGAAGAGACCGCTTTTCTGTGAATTATTACATATCCAGTTGTTGGTTTTTCCTGTCGGGCGTTTCCTCGAACATGGTATTTAGTGAAGCATCCTCTTCGGGGATTGCCCCGTCTGTGTCGTACTCTTCCCAGAGTTCGGATATAATCTCGATTATATAGTCCTCCAGTCGGGAAGTGTCAAAGGATACAGAGATCAAGTTCCCCTGATCTCCATATTCATCTTCCAGTCCCTCCCTTGTCGCCTCGATTAACCAGTCTTTATCTATCTCTGGGTTTATCCCCCTTTGCCCTGAGTTTACCACCTCAATTTCGCAATAATCGGGGAGACAACCAGCCAATAGGAATTTAAGCCCGTCTAACCTGCCTTCAGGATCGTAGGTTTCCATATCCGCGAATAATGGAAGAATACCGTCGTGTAACTCGACCCTTAATATAGGAAGGGATTTAAGGGTATCTAAACGTTCCTGTAACTGTTCGGTAATCACGACTCGACCTCCTGTCTTGTTTGTGTCCATGCCCCACCTTTAATTAGGTTTCTCAATGTGACTCTCGAAAACCCATGATACGTTTGCCCGTTTTCATCCCTGAAATACAAACTATTCCCCTCTATTTTGTAAATTGTGTTTTTAGGTCTTCCGTCTTTGGAGTCAATCACATCACCCACCCTAAACTCATTATGCCATTTCTCTGTGTGTTTCATTTTACAACCCCCTTTTTATCGTGTTAGCGTGTGCCCTGCGATTGAACCGCAAGGCGAAAAATATACCGATTAACCAGATTATACAGATCGTAGTCATTTTATCCCCTCCAATAACCAGTTGACGCTATCAAGGAAAACAACGTGCTCATAGAATGCTTTCCCAAAATCCAATATGTCTTGTTTGGGAACAGCAAATGACCTGATCTTGTTTGCCACATCCTGCCCCTTCCATGCAGTAAAAATAACATTCCCCGTTCCCTTTTGATGTTCATGGAGTATATCAAAGCCATCAATATTAGGACAAGGGTGTAATATTCTCTCAACCTCTTTCAATGTTGTTCTCATTTCTCGACCCCCTTTAGTTTGAATTTATACCCCTTTTTTAAACCTCTTTTCGGTTTCTCTTTTTGGTTCCAAGTCGTTTTCCCACAGTCTGGACAACGTTTTGGTTCCTCATCACCTCTCATGTCCCAGACGTGCCCACATCTGTAACAGTGCCTGATCATTATATGGTTTCTGATCCCCCGAACCGCCTCCGGCGATAATGTGATTGTTTCGGTGGGGAGCCAGAGAATAAGCCCCCCTGCCTGCGTATCGGTTATATTCATAGTAGCTCCTGTTCTGGATTCATAAGCGAAACAATACAGGGATCGGCTATATCCTCAAGAGAAGCATCCATCCATGTTTTATTGATCCACGCATATAACCTTATACCGCCCTGTCTTGTATATGAGATGGCAAATTTACCCTTCGGGTAAGAAATATATCCCGGCTGTTTTTTGATAACCTTCTGTTGTTCTTTTGTAAGTTTCTTCATTTGTATTTTCATTTCAAACCCCCTTTAGTTTAGTTTTGTCGTGCTATCTTGCTAACCACGCAATCAGCACTATGATTATGATTATGGTAGTGTAAATAAACGTACCCTTCATAAAACCCCCTTTGGTTTATTTGGTTAGCTTGGCAATAATTCACATGCAACAAATTTCTGTACATCTTCGGGTAAATCCAGAAATTCAATGCGTTTACCAAAATGCTTATGTGATCCCTTGAAAAAATCAGCTTTCATTTCATTGCAATGTTGCCCGAATCCTCCGGGAGAAAATGGATGTTCGCTTGCCCCTATGTAATAGGTGTATTTCTCCCCGTTCACCTCCATTAATCCAGATATAGCAATTGTGTACCTGTCAAAATTCTTTTCCCCAGAATCGAAACAATCAATAATAATTTGGCCTTTTTTCATTTCTAACCCCCTTGTAATTGGTTTATAAATCCCTTTTTCTTGTTACATCTACAACACTACTTGAAATTTTATAATCTTTGAATACCTGCCATGATGGAGTTGTTGACCCGTTTGAATGGTGTTCACGGGGTATATACCCGTTTTTCTCCAACCAGTCGCAAGCCGTATATTCCCATTGATTGCCATAACCATATTGGTAAGGAATAGATGTTAATAGTTCCCCATCCTTCCAAATCCTAACAGCATGATATGTATTGCCGTTTATTTTGTCGAACCAACGCCTTCCTTCTACATGAAACATAATAAACCCCCTCCTGTTAATTGTTATTTGATTTTGCTAATGTAATCTACTTTTTAATTGTTTGTTTTATCCCTCTTCGGTATATATACAGGGGGAATTAACCCCCTGTATCGGGATTTATAGCCAAGCAGGTTTTACTTTGGTTTCCGGTAAAAACTCCAGCCATGTTATCACAACATGAGGAACAGGCTCATAAAGCCAAGCCGACCCGTATTTATACCCGCATACAGGGCAAGGTTTCAATAGAACGCCTTCGGCTCGCTGGTGTTCGCATCCTGCCCGTAAATCATTCAAGTGCCAAGCATTCCATATTGACAGGAGTTTTAAAAAACTTTCCTTGTCCCATCCCTGATTATATTTAATATCTTCATCTTGGTATGACCTGAACCCCTTATCGCCGAAAAATTCGTCCCTGATCTGCCCGCAAGCCCCCCTCGCATTCCCGTTTGACATTGGAGCAATAACCCCCGAAAGCGACAGGTTTTTTTTGTCCCCCTTCTGCGAATACTCGATCTTGATAAAAACAGGCAATAAAGCCCCGTTCTCCTTTACCGAACACGGATTAATAACCTTATTAAAAATTGTCTCACTCATTATAAACCCCCTTTTAAATTTGTGAACATTATTAACCCCGTTTACCCTTTTACGTTTGTTCGCATAAAATACATTATGTAAACCTGATGAGATATTAGTGCTAAAGATAGTGAACATCAATAATATTTAGCTATATCTAAAATTTCCTCGCGTGTCAATTTATTATCACCTATCGGGCTATATGGGACAGAGCGAGGCATCCCGAAAGGCCTGATCCATGTCTTTTTGTCCTGAAAACTAATCTCGAATGATGGTTCTCTATCCAGGTAAACGATATAATAAGCGTTCGGATCAGCCTCTTTTTTTACCCTGTTAATACAGGATTTTTTAGTTCTGATTGTAACCTGATTCATAAAACCCCCTTTGTTATTTGTTAATGTCCGGGATCGCTGCGGAAATATCCCCGCCCCATTAACGGGGGGAACCCATCCCCCCGCCCGTCTGAGTTTAGAACATAGAGGAACAAACGATTTTTGCACATTCCAGCGGATCAAGTCCAAACTTTTCCTTGTTCACCTTGTCGCATACGCTCTGCGCGCCCTCGTAGGTTTTCCCGAAATACCAAGGGTTTGCGCCCTCGCCTTGCCCTTTCATGGGGAAATGACCTTTTACGCCCTCGAAAACCATTGAGGGGATATAACCGTTTTCGTCAACACAATTGATTGTAATTGTGTAACAATGCCTTTTCTCGAAAAGCTCATCCATGTTCATGTTGCCCTTTGTTGTGATTTCCATTTTCCCCATCCTTGTTTAGTGTTGTTGTTGTGCTTCGCATATTGTCTGTATCTATATTATATATAACCTTTTACCTTCCCTATGTCAAGTGTTTTCTTCATTATACTGCATAATTCCGCAAAATAGTTATAAATTGACTTTGCGCAATGCGATATAAGGCACGATCTCCAGGCGATCCGATATATAACACGCCTGAAAACAGGACAGGACAAGGGGAGGAATAAGGATATAGAGATATAGCAAATAAACTATACCCCCAAGTGGACACAGGGGAGGTAAGCGAGTTCTCTTCTTTCCTACCCTCTTTTCAAGTCTGTCTTATTTTCTCTCAAAATCTCTTGACCCCCCTTCTCTCTCGGTTTAGCTTCTCCCCCGCTCTTGGTTATGGGTCTATCTTTTTCCCCTATGTGGCAATTCCATATTCGCAAATTTTTTCTGGGATATTTTTTGTCAAAATATTTGGACTACTATTGTGCTCTGCTGTTATTTCGATTATACTATGCGTACCAACACACTATGTAACACAGAATGCAAAGCACACACATAAAGGAGGCACATTATGAAGCTCACGACTGAACCCTCACCTATTCGTTGTTGGCTTACTGCTCCATGGTATATTGGATGTATTGAACTAGTTGTCTCTGTGGTTATCATTGGGGGTATTATATTTCGGGTGCTATGGACTCTGGAGCCATTGGATGAGGGCGATATGTTGCTTATGTCCCGCTCTCTTGTGGTTGGCATAATAAGCTATGGATTGATAAGAATAGACAGATTTCTTGAAGAGAGGGGAATATGAGCAAAAGACCCACGAAGCCTGAGATGGTTAGATTGCTCAGTAATACGCTTGAGCGGTGTCTCCAGAATAACCCAGGGGCTAGGCTTGTAGATGTACACCCTAATCGTATTCTGTATAAGGTTGAGTATATGCGTGGCACTGGTATGTATTCGATACGGCTTAGGAGAGAGAAAGAAAGGGTGTATACACTTAATCAGACAATAACTGAAACCATGATTATGGGTGTAAGGAACAAGCAGATTCTTTATCGTATTGTTGATGATATAGTACAGAAGTTCCTTCTTGACAGTGGAGGGTGTTAAATGAACACTGATTTCAGGTTTATCTTCAATGAGAAGGTGGCTACACAGGCTGCCTGTAAGTTTATTGAGTGCTATGATGGCGAGATGTATACTGACGACCTTATCTTGCTTATGTATTTAGCGGAGAGACAGTGCATGAAGCGGTGGCATAAGCTATGTGGAGACAGCTATTCTGCTTCATCTTATGGTATACGTGGTGATGGGATTATGAAGTGTCTGGGTTTTAGGGAGAGACCCACGGAACATGTAGAGTTTGCGGAGTTTAATTTTGGGGAATACTGGGATGAACATATCTGGGTAGACCCAAGGGGTTCATTCAAGGTGTCAATGATAAAGGTTCCCGTTAGTACTTGTGAGTATGGGTGCCTATGCCCACGACATGTGAATGCGATAAGAGCATTATCTCGGATGTTCAAGGGGAGGATTTATCCCAATCTAGACTCAACTTGGATATATGACTGCATATATGATTTACCAGAATATAAGCCTGAGCACCACAGTCTGACAGAAACGCCCCTTAGTGTTATGGATATATTACGTGGATTAGGAAAGAGTGATGATGATATTGAGGAATACATAGAGGATATGGAAGGACACTACTCACTGTTGAGACTATTTAGTAAGATATAGTTTACTGAGAGGTTTTCGTGAGTTTTTGCTTACGCTATAAGAATCTTGTATATGTTTAGTGATTTTTAATAAAAATTCGTGTTAGTTGTTGTTTTTCTTGACATTACGGCTATTTCGACTTTCCATTCTAATATATTAGTAGTTATACCTTCTTGTCGCGGATGTCATGTTCCACCGCTATCTGCAACTTGTTATATAACCCCCGAAAATAATTTAGCTATTGGTCAAAATATTCCTTGCCAGTACCTTGTCGGAATATTACTGCATAATATTCCTTGCATTACACTTACATATCGGCTATAATGGTTGCGTTATGCTAACATAGTTGCGACAAACTAACAGCGACAGTTAAAGATAGCGCACTTTAACAGAAAGGGGAATATAGTGAAACTCACGAAACCACAGATTGAGATGTTGCGAGATTGCGCAAATGACAAGCCAATAACGCTAACATTGGACTTGACAGCAGGAAACCTAAGCATAGGCTATTTGGTATTAGAAGGCTATTTAAAAGCAGAAATCAGCCTCACCGATCTCGGTCGCAAGGCACTGGAGGAGGAGACAGTATAATGGATATTGTGCATATCCCGGTGCTATCGCCCGATGGTGGGCGCGTTGAATATCTTCGGGTTTATTATGGTACAGATGAGTGTGCCAATAGGATTGTTTCCGCACTTTGCAGGAAACGCCCAAACATAATTGCCAAATATCATGTGTGCCTAATAGAAGACAAAATACACTTTGATATTCGCCTATGGGACATAAGGTTTTGCCCCACCATAAGTGGAGACTTGGCTCGGTCTGGCAACATAGATGGAATTGTTAAATTTTTATTGGACATGTTTCCAGAGGAAGGAGAATAGCATGAAAAAACTATTTAATTACCTATTGTTTAAGTGGAAATTCAGGAAACACCGCCAGATGGATAGTCAGTTGGAGAGTTTTTTAAGACAACTTATGGACAATGGAAGTGTGGATATTGTTTATATGGGACTACCAATTAAAGTATTTGTGACCCCCACTGTTAGAGAAAAGGGGATTAGCAATGTCAAATAATCCAGAACCTTATCTTACCCGCCCGCAGGTTAGTTTGCTCCGTAGGTTAGTTCAGGTGGACACGTATCTCATTCCCAGTCATATATGTAACGGTGTAAACCGCAATGGTGAAATCGACAGCCATGAGGCTGGATGGGCTACAGAGGACGGAACAAGACTGGTTAAGCCGTGTACTGTAAACAGGCTATTAGAGCTGGGGTTTTTACGACCAGATAAAGATAGTATTCACCCGCGGCTATTTATCACCCCAGGGGGGATAGAGGAAATCAAAAAATACAGGAGGGACAAACAGTGAGTACAAAAGGAAACGGGTTTTCCTGAAAGGTGGTTAGATTTATGGATAGTTGTTGCGTGTGCAAAAAAACAATCAATTTTGATTTGACCAGCTCAAACTATATGGCAGATGCCATACTGGTGATCTATGACTGGGGTAAAATAAAATATGAATACAAGATGTGCCGACAGTGTTACTCGTGTCTCGGAAACACAAAAATCAGAAAGGACAGAAGGAGGGAAAGATGAAACACGAATGCATTAATTGCGAAAAAGAAACAGAACACGTTCCAACAGATGATGAACTTGTAAGGGATGGGTTTATCAGGGTAGTGACGCCCTATATGATTTATTATAAAGCTGAGTATAAATGCTCGGAATGCGGGAGAAAAATATCAATAGAAGTTGATAGAAAAGAAACAGCAAAAGGCTACACTCCAGAGGAATACGCAGAAAGAAAAAGATTGGGGCATGCAGAATGAAATCAATCATCTTGCCCGACATTTCAGTTCGGGCAATACTCGAAGGACGTGGCGCAGGGGAGGACTTTTAATATGCCAGAGAAGCCCTTAATAAATTGGACTGGCAAAAACCAAAGTTATTTGCTTGGCGTGATACATGGGAATGGGCATGTTAATTATCGGGCAATACAAATCTCGGTTGGGTATCAAGACAAAGAGTATATGGAATATCTGTGTTCAATCATAAAACAAATTGGGTACACTCCGAGAGTGTACAATCAAAAAACTGCATATAGAATAGATATACACAACACTAAATTAGCTCAGGAAATCATTAAGTTTAAGCATGATGGCTTGTGGGCAATACCAGAAAATGTTGATTATGAAAGCTATGCTTCAGGTGTATATGATACAGATGGTTGGGTAGCAGTTCCCAAGCGTGGCGGAGCAAAGTTTGTAGCTATAGCATTAAAAAAATCTGGGAACTTAGAAATAATTAAAAATATATTCAACAAATGGGGCATGAAAAACATAAAGATTAACACCTGGGAAATAACATTTAATGGCAAACCCTATCTTGTAGAAGGTATAAAATTATCAAGCGCATTCAATATAAAAATATTTTTTACCAATACCTTACTTAAAAACTCAAGAAAAAAAACACGGTTGGACTCGATAATTTTACTGATTGCGGAATGGGAGGCAAGAGTCCCACTTTGGGAGAAAGTCGCCAATTTCATAAAAGATAAACCGAGGGATGCAACTGAGATCAAGGGCTACTTCCATATTAATAAAAAACAATATGATAGTTTAATGGGAAACATTAAAAAACATTATAAAGTAGAGATAATCACCTCAATGTTGGCATTAAACAAATACAAAATTTGCAGAAAGGGGAGTTAATATGAGGTCAATCGCATTCCCAGATGTAATGATGCAAGGCATATTAAATAGTTCAAAAACACAACATCGGATTTTAATGAAAGTACAACCCAAAAACAGAGAACATAAACTTGGCTATTTGTCAAAACCCAAATCTGTTGCGGGAAAGTTTTGTTGGATAAAAGATAATGACCCGTTTATATCACCACCATATTTTAAATCCCCTTATCAGGTCGGGGATATTCTGGCAGTCAAGGAAACGTGGTCGCCCAAAGACCAAATATGGGCTGATGATAAGCCAAGAGATATGTTCCCTCATTTGCGTTCACCCGAGGATCTGATTTATAAAGCCGATTGTGCTGATAGGGGAAACATACTGTGGCATTCTTCTACAACAATGCCTCTATGGGCTTGCCGTTTTTTTCTCGAAGTCACAAAGGTCAGGGCAGAGTTTGTGCAGGATATAAGTCTTGAAGATGTAAAAGCAGAGGGAATATGGGATTTGTCGCAACACCCACAAAGGCAGTATCGGTATTTGTGGAACTCTCTCAATGCCAAGCGTGGCTACTCATGGGACTCAAACCCTGCCGTTTGGATTTACGAGTTCAAGAGAGTGGAGGGAAAATGATAACCGAATTATCCGAAAGTAGTTTTGAGATAGAATGTGATTTTTGTGGGATAACCAAAAACATAACGGGCTTTGATGAAAGGGGGGCAATAGATGAAGCACAAGCGCAGGGATGGTTTATAGATGGTGAAGAGGCATTATGTCAAGAATGTTTTGATGAGGTAGGCTAAATGACCCCTACCGAAAACATTCAGCTTGTCTCAATCGGCAATTACAACATCTCAAACCGTGAGGCAAAAGAAGCTAATCCCGGGAATCCGAAACCAGAACCGCCAAAATTGAATCATCCATGGCACAAAAAGTTTAATCTCGCAAGGGAACACAGGCAGGCATTGAGAAAGGGGAAAGAATAGATGGGTAAAAGATTTAGACCATATCGATTAGCTAAATACCAGTATCCGCCAAAAGTGGGATTTCCTAAGTCGTTTAAGTTTCAGACACAAGAGGAACTTGACAGATACTTTGGCGAGGATTCTATTGTTTGTCTTTTATGCGGAAATTCTTTCAGGAAACTTGGGAATCACCTAATAAAAGCACATAGCATGACAGGCGATGAATATAAGGCAGGGTTTGGTATTCCTTGGAAAACAGGATTGGCATGTACAGAGTTTAAGGATAACCTCAGCGAACAAATGGCAGAAAGAAAACGCTCAGGCGAACTGCCTGCGACTTCCGAAAGTGTGATGAGGAAAATGCATGAATGCGCCAAACACCAAAGACCGAAACAGCCAGTCACAATGAATAAATGTATTGACAGGATTAGTACAGTTAACAAGGCGATTAAGACAGGGGAACTCGTGATTTCAGAAGAGGCGAGAAAGAAAATGGGAGAACCTGGGCGAAAGAAGGCAGGTATACCATTAACCGATGAACATAGGGCAAAAATAAGCAGGGCAAAAATCGGTATTACGCGTGGAGCTATTAGTGAAGAGACAAGAAGGAAATTAAGTAAAGCAAGGAAAAAATATTGGGCAACCAGAAAGGCAGAAAGATGAAAATCCTTATCGCAATTCTGATTTTAGTATCAACAATGGTTTGGGCGGATGATAAGTCTTTTGAGGTCAAGGAAACCGCAAAACGTATCTTCTCATTTTCCGAAATGAAAATGATATCCGAGGCGGATAGTGTTGTTGTAGACAGGAAACCCGAAAGCGTTACAATAATCATCTATTCTCATCACTACAAATCCCATGCAGGAGAAGGCGTAACCTGGGATGAAGCTACTGGCATGGGCATGGGTGATTTGCTATATAGACCGCCTACGCTCGAACAGGACACAACAAAGATATTTATAGCCATAAAACCAAAAGAAATTAAGCGGAGTTGGATGGATGAGTACAAACAGTTAACGCCCCGGGAAAGCTCTGTATACTGCGATAGTACAGTTACTTTCCAAAAGCATACAATGGAGCGCATGAAACTCTGGCCGGGCGACAAAGAACTAATCGAAAAAGGCGAACCGATACCATTCCGCAAAAAACATAATGGTACTTGGTTTGAATGGCGGAATGGTAAGTTTTTCGAGATAGGAGAGCCGGGAGAATGAGATATATAGTTAGCCTTGAAACCGGGATTGTGGCTTTCGGTCTTGCCATATGGACAAACGTGAGATACAAGGAGTCATACGAGATTATGAGGGAGTGGGTGGAGAACTGTTGTCTTTCTGGACAAAACAAGATCACTTTTACCTGTGGGGACAGCCGTATCACCTACCTGATTAAATCCGAGAGAATAGAGGAGAAAATTGAAAAATGAAGATAATCTATGAACCCCGTGGTGCTGCCCGCGAGTATGCAGAATTGGCGTTAAATCACTATCTGGGGTGTACGCACCAGTGTTCCTACTGTTACGTCCCGAATACTTTACATATCTCCAAGGAGGACTATTTTGGCGAACCTGCTATGCGTGAAGGAATAATTGCCAAAGTTGCTTCCGATGCCAAATATCTTGCCGACAATGGCTGTGATTCCGAGATACTTCTTTCTTTTATTGGTGATCCATACCAGCCCTGCGAAACAGAACTGGGCTTAACCAGACAGATTATTGAGATTCTTATGCGGTATAACCTTAGATTTACCGTACTCACGAAGGGTGGCACAAGGGCGTGTCGTGACTTCGACCTGTTTGAGAAATATGAGAAGTGTAGTTTCGGTACAAGCCTTGTATTCTCCCACAATGACAGTGCCACCAAATACGAACCTAACGCTGCCTCGGTTTCCGACAGGCAGGATGCCGTAATGGAGGCGAGCAAAAGGGGCATTAAGACGTGGGTATCCATGGAACCAGTTATAATACCCGAAGAAGCATTAGATGTTTTGGTATTCTTGGGAAAAGACGTAGATTTCTGGAAAATAGGTAAAATTAACCACAACAAGGAACTGGAGAGCAGGGTGGATTGGGCAGGGTTCAGGGAAGAAGCGAAGAGAATACTGGATAATATGGATGCTAAATACTATATCAAAAGGAGTTTAAGTGAATTATGATTAAATCTATTTATCTTCGCAAGTTCACAATACCCGTACCCATGCCAACAGGGGACGAAGAAGACCTTTACCTGCCAGATATTGACTTCTGCGGGTACTTTCCCGTGAGCGGCATCCCAAACATCCATATCAAGAGTAACGATTTTCTTTCATTTTCCATCCCCGATGTGCCAACGAACACGTATATACGTGACACCGTAAACGACCATATTACACAGTGCTACGAAACTGCAGAGAAGCACATAAAAGATATTCTGGATACTGGATATAATGGTATGATTTATCTTTTTATAACTCCCCATTTTAATGAAAAAACTTTCACTCAAACTACCATTGTTTCCGTATGCACCGAAAGCCCCAATCGGTTAGAGCCTAAGCTGGCAGACATGGGGATATATCACGAATGTCACACGGACAAATTGCGGGAAGCACCAAAACGGGAGGGGAAATGATTAGGTCTATTTATCTTCACCGCTTTACCATGCCCACCCGTCCAGATATAGAAGAAACAATTACATGGAACGACCTGTCGTTCGTGGGTTACAAGCCATTAGATACTATTCCCCAATGTAGGATAGTTATTCCCGAAGGCATGTCCATAGAATATTACCCGGAGGGGTTACAGGAAGAAATAGATAGGGGAATTGGCTGAATTTATAAAATGGGAACATAGATTACCTTGGTTCTTTAACAAGCGGTTTAGGCATGGTTAATAAAATAGCCCCTATTTTGCGGTTCCCATATTGCGTTTTAAGCCATTATCTCCCCTGAACCACCCGGAATACTCTTTCGTTATTATCGTGGCACAGGCGTTGGGGATAAGCGGTAGAACGATGTAAAATTACACACACGTGAGTAGATATAGAAAACCCCAGACAGTGATGCACCTAAATGGTACATTTATCTGGGGTTTAATTTTTGTCAGTCCCTAATGGCTTATCTCTAATTTAGACAAGGTCGAATCCTCAGGCAAGTGAGTTATAGGGCAGTCGGATAATGTGGGCAATGGGCTAACGTGGCATCGCCTCCATTGTCCCTTGTCTCTTAACTTGGTTCGCCACAACACTGACAATAAAAGTCCATGGGTTTATCCGTCAGCAGAATCCTTGCCGATAGATTTAATGCCATGGACACTATAACCGCCTGTTTGCCGGATTCTCTGCAAGAGCAGGCGGGGACTTTATACCCCTTCAGGGGATCAGCCTTGGGGGAATAAGTGAATGAAATATATCATATTTGACATATCTGTCAATAGCTGTCTATGAGTTGTTTGGCAAAATGTACAGTGGCATATTTATTGTCGCTATCTTCGACAATACTTTTGTCATAACCACATCCCTTGACCCACTTATGTTCATCTGCATCCCAAGAGGCATAACACTCAATAGCCACTGGTTTATTGTCCTCAATAGTCCACTTGGATGCTGCCGTATTGGTGGTTCGCCCGTAGGCACATTTAATCATCGGCACTTCATAACCCCCTGTGTAATTTATTATCAGTCATATGTTTACATAACCCCATGTCCCACGCCAAACTAACCCAAGCTAAATAGCATGGATTTCTAAGCTAATTTGTCACGTATTCTGCCTATTATTCGTGACAAGATTTTCCTAAATTCCTCCATTTTCTTGTTTAGGAAAGTGGGCATAAACAGGAAATTGCCAACTGCTGTGTTTCGGTATATATTATCGCATACACAATAATGTGCTAACGCAAATTGTTTCACGTGAAACAATGGAGGGTTGGTGATATACAACAAAAAGACAGGCAAAATACTCGTAGATGAAGAGATACTTCAGTTTGCGGCTTTCCTTGAACATGAAATAGAAACCCATAAGCGTGCCGTAGAACGCCTACTCCGCCTTATGGAAAAGGGGGAATGTCCCTACGGTGACGAAACCCCAGAGGACGAAGAAAGATGCGGTAATAACTGCGATAACTGCATAGAGTGCTTACGTGAGTTTGCATACAGGGAGGAAAAGAAATGAGCGTCAAGGGTGTTTATAAATATACCTTTCACTATACACAAAGAACCATTAAGACACGTGCTGTTGTGATATATGATAAATCATTTGATTGTTACTATGGGCAATGTATTGATTATTGGATATGTTCGCAAGCCGACAGTGTGGAAAATGCGGAACTAAAACTATACGAAGCCATGAGGTTAAATTTTGACGACCCAGAATGGAAAGTCGGGGAAAAGCACCCAAATAAACGGATATTACCCCCACTGGATTTGGTTTTGTTATATATCTGGGGGCAAATAAAGATTCGCATTATGGGGTCTAAAGATATTCGCACGCTCCATACGAGGAGAACGCAATGACCACAACCATTACGATTTCATTTATCGTTGAGGACGGTGCCAAACCCAAGATAAGACTACAGGAAACAGGTGACAAAATACCACCCGATATGCTTATGAAACTCATGGATATTGCTGTGTCTAAATGGAAGGAAACCAAGATACCCCCAAAACCACAGAATCCAATAAAAAATCCATTTAAGGGTGTTTCTGGACTTGAATTTTTTGATGAGGTCATTAGAAGTTTTCGTTGACACCTTCTTTATTCCTTGCTATATTGTATTCACAACTTGATAGAGTTTTCAACCTCTTTCTTGTCACGTTCTCTCACCACCCCCTCACCCCTACTGTAATGCTATAGCAGTGGGGGTGTTTTTATGGGGAGATTCATCTATGTCGCTTAACCCGAAGTTCTATGGTAACGTCACCGAGGGTAAACTCACCTTCGAGGACAAAGATTCGTTTTACAGGTATATCAATAATCTGGACGGACGTGTCGAGATAGTGGTCAAGAAGTTCTTTGACTCACGTTCCCAGAGGCAGAACCGCTACTACTGGGCGGTTGTAATTGACACTATCGCCAAGAGTACTGGACATACACCCACAGAGGTACATGATTACATGAGACAGCGATTCCTGACAGAATATGATGATAATTCGCCTATCCCGAAAGTCAAGAGTACGACCGATCTGAATACCGCAGGGTTTGTGGAGTACGTGACAAATATTGTCAGGTGGGCAAGTTCCGATATGGGGATATATATACCGGAACCGCATGAGACAGACTGGAAATGATGTACCTATATTGGGGACAAATAGGTCAGTTTTGGGTACGATAAAAAAAGAGACCCATGGATTTCTCCACGAATCTCCTTCCTCTCACAGTGCCACTGGTTTAATTTCATCCAGTCCGCCATGAAAGGTGCTTACGTTACAAATGGAAACTCGTTTTTAGAATACCACATGATATACCAGCCCTCACTTGGTTTTACATAGTACCCTACCGACCTGTAACCGCCCTCCCAAGATTGAGTATGCATATCAATGGTTGCGACTACCCTGTGACCACCAGACGCACTTACGTGTAGCAGGGTAGGATTGGAAATATACAATGAAGCACCATTGGCAAAATAATATTCCCTATAGCCTTCGTGTGATATGTCCTTGTAATCCTCTAGATTCGTACCTTTCAGTGTGTTTTCGCCCATCTATTTCTCCTCCTCTTTTTCTCTGGCTTCGTAGCCATCGTTATATGCGTTGTCAATACGTTTTTCGCATGGTTCTACACACATACAATCTTGGTAAACAGATATTTCCAAGTCGGAATTACATGTGTCGCACTTAACATAAACAGTTCCCATTTTTATTCTCCTTATTGAAAAGGTACCCAGCGACACGATGTAGCTGGGGAATCGTTTGGATAGGCAATGTGTTGTGGCGCAATAAGATAGTATGCAACTGGGATGCAACTGGTACCCAGTTATTAAATAAAAAGGTATCCAACTATATTTCCCAGATATTTAAGTCTTCCGCAAGTATCCTAAATGCAGATTGAAGATATTCTCCCCTGCGCATCTCAATATATTTGACCATTTCCAATGCCCCAGAAATTCCATTGGCATTGGCGCTCATTTCAATACCATCGTAGTCTAGATAATGTTCTAGATTATTTATAGCCGTTATCCATCTTGACTCAATATGTGGTGGCACATAATACAACCCAGAATGTTGTCCATACAACTCCGTCATCCAGTTTATTATAAGCGGTATAAATGTATCTTCTGTAAAATAAACATCGTTTTTAGAATAACCCCCCAAACCCCTCTGTGTAAACTCTATTGCCCGTCCTATGCCTGTATATTTTCTGAATGGGTACCAAACATTACAGACCATAAAATAATATAGTTTGTTGTGATGTTTTGGCATTTTGCATTCCCTTATAGCCCCATGCATGTCTTTCATTGCTACTCTCCTCGTCAAAAAACATCCAGTAAAATATGACGGACGGCTCGGCTCTACTAATTCAATGGTTTCTCCGATAGGGCAAACATTACCGAGGACACAACCCTCGATTTACAATGTTTTCCATTATGCCCCTGCTCTGTGTCAGCACCGCCCAATTCTGTCAGGATTGGTGTTTTTATCTTCGCAAGATTATTCTGTCGGAACCACAACACAATACAGCTTCAAATAATTTTACGTCTTGATCGTTATGCACCATTTCTTGAAAGCCTTTTACTGTAATCTGCATTGCATTTATTGGTTTTCCTAAATCTTCCATTGTATCCTTGAAAACGTCAAGAATGATTTCGCCATCCATTGTCTCGACTCTCAGATTCATTTTATTCTCCTTCGTCAAGAAAGTTTACGTTTGGTTTTTCTTTTCTCACCATTTTCTTTATTCTCCCGATCACCGCATCGATAGCCCCCTGTCTTGTGGGGGCAGTCTCAAATATCTTTGGTTCCCCGCAGTGCCCAATGAAATAATAATCATTATCTACAACTTTAATTTCATGCCCACACCACTGGTGCTTAATGAGATACTTGTCGTTATCCACTGCACTTGCTATAGGGACAGGGTTTACATGACCATCTGAATCAATCCGATACCCAAGGTGAATGGTAAAGTGACCATTGACTATGGTTGCATCAACAAATGGGTTGTATTGAGTTGTTGATGTTGGTCTTGGGTGTATTATTTCAGCATCATAGCCAGAAACCCTTAGTAGCCCTACAAATTCATCTGCTTTCATGTTTACAGCCCGTATTTTAAGAGAAACTCATTATTGATAACCTTAAAACTGCACCTGTCAAATCCTGTCTTATTGTTCTCTCTAAACACAAGCCCCTCAATAGGTGTTGCCCCATTAAGGGTGCTCTGTATATTAGAAGCGGAAATAAGTTCATTTACAGTAAAATCAAGTTTTAAATCAGAATTTATTATCGGAACAGTTCTTAATCCATATTTATTTACAAACTCAATCATTTCTTGTATGGTGAAAAATTTTTGATGGGTTATATCCCAGACATTAAACAGGAAAAAGTAATTATCTGTAAGATTGTATATATTTGCCTTATGATGATCTCTCGACGCAAACCAAACGCTGTTTTCTACCCCATATCCCACATTCTCGCCCTGTAATGCCAAGTCAACCCCATATTCTTTTTGTGCGTCAATTAGAATATCTTTCATGTTGTACTTTTTGGCAACCCTCCAGTACGAAGAACTGTCTGGTACGGTGACAATAAAGTTACGTGAGCATATCCCGAAGTCTTTTTTGTTTATGAAATATGTGGCACTCTGACCGTCAAGTTTCTCGGTAACATAAAAGGATTCGCCCCTGTGGTAATCAAGTACGGATGGACAAGATTGTATGCGTATTTCGTCTGTCTTATGTATGCCTCTGGGGAACTTCTCTTTACCCCCACGCTTACAGAAATACTTGCGATACCATGCGAACCGATAAAGTAACTTTCCGATAAGCGTCTTCTGTTGTTGTCTTTTGCAGACAAGGTTCTCGGCTATGGCTTCTGGGTCGTATTTGGTTACACCAATAATGTTTGTTACATCGTCACCTTCCCTGTATTTCTTTTGGGGAAGGACTGACAGGGGGAATACTAACCCTTGTGAAATCTGCTTTCTTAGTTTGATCGTCTTGACCCTGAATTTACGCTCACACATAAACTCAAACTCTGGCTTATCTGGTAGGACAGAATCCACCTCAATATAAACCACGCTATCGCCAATCTGGTGGTTTTCTGCCTTACGAACCACAACCTCCCATCCAAGAACTCTGGCAACCTCGATCTGGTCTGCATCTGGGATAGGACGAATATCGGTTATTTTCTGAATAGAAGCCAGATTTCTCATTCCCATTCCTCCCTGTTCTCCTGTTCTTCCAGTGCTATCTTCCCCTTGCCAGAAAGCACATATTCTTCTTTCCCGTCATCCGTGAGTATACGACCTCCAGCATCGAGCACAACCATTAAATCAACCTCGTCTTGTGTTAATATTTCCATTATCTGACCGACCTCCTGTTGTGGTTCTAGTTTTGCAACTATTTTTTCCCCGCAAAAATATATCCAGTCTTCGCCTTTCTCGCAAACGCTTGTAAAAAATCTATAGCATTCTTCGTTCAGTTCCTTATAGTGGTTGACCAAGGGCTTGGTTGTCATTAGGTCTACATCTGCCCGCCTCAATCTGGCGTATTCTTTGTCTGATAATATCTTCAATTTGACCTCCATTTTTACTGGTTGACGATAACATATCCCAAAACACATAGGTTGTCAAATATTTTTATCACCACCTATTGACAAATCCAGAATACTACACATATTAGCCTTAGCCCCACTGCCTTACGAGGCGGAGCCTTACGATAACATAGTTGCCGAAGCCATAGAGCAGGCAAAAACAAATCACTCGATTGCTCTTAAAACTGTGGGGCTTAAAATAAAAAGGACAACCCGATGAAACTACGCCTTCTTCCTTCGTGGCTCACCCAGAAACACGACCCCACGCCACCGCCCCCCATTATGGTGGGTTCTATGCAGGACCTACCAGCAGAAAAAACGACTAGCGGGCAGTTTGACAGCGAACGCATACCTCCCGATATATTCTCACGCCTGCATACAGCAGAATCTGGGGAGCGCATAGATATAGTGGCTGCCGACAATGCCATGTATTTTTATGATTCTGACGACAATGAGATTGTAAAGGTGGGCAGTGCGATATGGACTACTACCCCCGGTATACATATCTCCAATGGTGTTCTTTACCTAACCGGGACATCTGGTGAAGAGAATATAATTCTTCATAATTCCATTCACCTATTTGAAGATTACAATGATGTTCTCATAGAAAAAACTGGTTTAGTCCTCACCTCCGATACCACAGATACACATAATGTGATACACATAAAGAAGTTTAATGGTGGTGGTTATGATGATGTTTTTAAGATTGATGCTGACGGGAACACCACAATAAACGGGACACTCACTGCCACGGCTTCGGCAGCCACAACCGCAGACAAGGTGGCAAATGCACTAACTGCTGGAACGGGGCTAACCTCTGCGGGTACGTTTGATGGTGCGAACGCAAGAACATTCGCTGTAGACCTCGGAACGGGTGCTACACAGGCAGCTTACGGGGATCACGACCACGCCTCTATATCGGGCACATCGGCAGGACTTTCTTCACTCACAGACCTAATGTATGACAATGAAACAAGTGCCAATGTAAACAATCTGCTGATAGTCAGACAGGTGGGAATGGGTGACTTCCAGGCGGAATGGACGACACTCGACGCCACCGACATCCCAGACCTCTCAAGCGTATATGCGGTGACAGCACATGTTCACGCAGCAACCGACATAACTAGTGGTGGTTATTCTGGGACAATAGACAATACATTTAGCAGTATGACGATAGCAAACGGCATAATTACAGCAGTTTCCTAAAACCCAAAGGAGTTTTTATGTTAGTGTATCTCGAAAAAGAACTTGAGAAATTAATCGTTAGGTACAACAAAGCCTGTGCGGATATTCTGTACCGCAAGTCAGAATTGGCAAAAGCACAGAACGCACTGGCACAAATAGAGGAACATCTAAATACCGTGAGTTCAAATATTGTGCTCCTGAAAAGCCTGATAGAAAAATATAAACTGATGGAAAAACAAGAACCGGAAGAATCAAAAGAACTGGAACACATAAAAACCCTGAATATGTCAGAAGCAGTGGCGGAAGAAGTGTAGATGCCTTCTATTCTCACTCTCGATCTTGCTACTCACGTGGGCTACGCATCTCTCTTGGATGGTGAAGTGACCTCCGGCATGAAGGATTTCTCCAAGTCTAAAAAACCCCATTACGGACACCTGTTCGCAGATTTCAACACATGGTTACGCACCCTCCCCAAATATGACATATACGTGGTTGAGCGTTCCTTTATGCGTTACCGTAAATCCACAGAGATAGGTTTCGGGATGTACTCACGTGTACAGGAATACGCCTACATGCTAGGTAAAGAGTTCCACGAAGCCTCCCCGAAGACAATCAAAAAGTTTATTTCAGGCAATGGTGACTGTGATAAAGAACCTATAATCCAGTGGTTCCAGAAAACATTTCACAGAGACCCAATAACGGATGACGAATCAGATGCTATGGCACTTCTGTACTTTTTCTGTAACACAAGGGGCATGGAACTCCAATGAGATTACCCCCTTGGCAACCTAACCCTATAAATACATGAACAAATTTTTTCATAGATACGTAAAAAAGATTTTACTACTGCTTACATTCGAATTATGTTATCGGCAGCTAAACAAACCAAGAATTGTTTCACGTGAAACATTCTGTGAAACATATTCA
>Ga0074195_1000395_pt1 | contig 90949 bp, 77 predicted proteins | sample EPASupsiteHSE623_FD_64525 | JGI IMG/M metagenome (GOLD analysis project Ga0074195, IMG submission 64525) | Bioremediated contaminated groundwater from EPA Superfund site, New Mexico - Sample HSE6-23 | ecosystem: Environmental > Aquatic > Deep subsurface > Groundwater > Contaminated ...
AAGGGATAACCGCTGAAAGCATCTAAGCGGGAAGCCTACTCCAAGATAAGATATCCCGTGGGATAACCCACCTAAAGGCTCGTTGAAGACTACAACGTTGATAGGCCGGATGTGGAAGTGTGGTAACACACGGAGCTTACCGGTACTAATAAGCCGTGCGGCTTGGCCATTTTTTACTTTACAGTTGCGCTTGATCTTTTATTGCTTGGTCTATTGGGGATACAACAAACAAAACGGATATTCAATTATCTAAGTTTTTTTATATTCATCTGTAAGCCGAAAGCTTATAGCTGTCATCTGAAAAGATAACTCTTTTCGGTGGTCATAGCGAGAGTGTAACACCCGTTCCCATTCCGCACACGGAAGTTAAGCCTCTCAGCGCCGATGGTACTGCCAGGGAAGCTTGGTGGGAGAGTAGGTCGCCGCCGATTCTTTTTTTGTTGTAAAACCCTTCCCCTTAAAAGGAAGGGTTTTTTTTTGCCCTATGTGTGCTGTCCTCCCTTGTTTTCCGCGCTCCAATTCAATTTCCCGGCATAATTTCAAATCTTTCAAAAAATCTGATACGCTGTATGTGTTGGAGAGGGATGGTGAAGAATATTCTCCAGTCCCCTGAGAGTATTCTTTACTTCCCGGTCTTCCATGTTTTATCTTTGTGCCTACTTGTTTGATATTCCAATGAATATTTTTTAGGCATGTTCCTTGCAGTATTCATTTTTAGCGTTTCAGGGCGGCGGCTTGGCATCGTCAGGTCTTTCCCTGATTTTTTACACAACGTATCCGCAGCGGGATACGCAAGACAAGGAGAGGCAAGATGAAAAAAATAGCGCTGTTTACCCTCATTCTTTTGCTGTGTGGTGGGCTTGTCTGGGCCAAGGAGTATGATATCCAGAAAAAGGCGGGGGACCTGAGTGTTGTGGTCAAAATGCAGAGAAATCCCGCGGTGATGGGCGAGAACGGGATCACCGTAACCGTGAGGGACCCAACGGGGAAGGAAATCACCGATGCCGGGGTGAAGGTGGAGTATTCCATGCCCGCCATGCCGGGAATGCCGCCGATGAATTACGGATCGGTTCTTGCCGTGCAGAAGAATACCTACCAGGGGAAATTGAATTTTTCCATGGCCGGCCCCTGGAATATCGTGGTGAAAATCCTGCGCGCCGGCAAAACCGTATCCACCAAGTTCAGCCTGGATGTGCAGTAGCCTCCGGGCGAAGGAGGAGTGCGCATGGGATCTGATTCCAGGGTGAGGAAAAAGGTGTTTGCCCTGTTTGCCGCGGGGTTTTTGCTGTTTTTCCAGCCGGTTGCGGTTCGGGCCGGGGAGTTGCCGTTGCAGGGCCTTATTGACGAGGCCCTGCAAGCCAGCCCCGAGATCCAGGCGGCCCGCGCAAAAGCGGCGGCTTCCGGCTTTCGGGTTCCCCAGTCGATGAGCCTGCCGGACCCCATGCTCATGGTCGGCTACCAGAATGAAGGCACCAGCCGTTTCACCTTCAACGAATCGGCCGATTCCCAGTACCTCTTCTCCGCCTCCCAGCTCTTCTTTTTTCCGGGCAAACGGGGGTTGAAGGGCGAGGCTGCGGCTAGGGAGGCGGAAAGCCTTTCCGTCTCGGCCAAGGCGGTGCAGTTGCGGACCATCGCCACGATCAAGGAACTCTACTATGATCTGTTCCTTGCCCATCAGAGCGTGGATCTGATCAGGGAGAAAACCGTTCTCTTCGGCAGGATCGAGGATGCCGCCCTGGCCCGGTATGCAGCCGGGGGCGGCATGCAGCAGGATGTCCTCATGGCGCAGACCGAGAAGTACATGCTGCTGGAACGGGAAACGATGCTGCAACAAAGGATCCAAACCCTGGAAGCGTTGCTGAACGCCACGGTGGGGAGGGACCAGGCCGCGCCTCTGGACAGGCCGGCCCCGCCCTCCTTTGCCCCATATCCCAAAGCCCTGCCCGAACTGCTTGCCGCAGCCTACGAGAATTCTCCGGAGGTCAAGGCCCGGGAAAAGATGGTGGCCTCCGCCAGCGCCAGGGTGCGGGCGGCGGAAAGGGAGTTTTATCCGGACATTACCGTTACCGGCAATTATGGCCTGAAAGGTTCGGCCTACGATGACATGGATATGTGGAGCCTGACCACCGCGATCAACGTTCCCCTCTATTACACCACCAAACAGCGGCCAGCGGTGCAGGAAGCCGAGGCCTCCTTGAATGAGGAAAAAAATGCGCTGCAAACCGTGCGGTTGCGGCTTTCTTCCGCGATCCGGGAGAACCATGCCATGCTCCAGACCACGGAGCGCTTGATGGAACTTTACCGCCAAGGCCTCACCCCGAAGATCCATCAGGATTTTCAGTCGGCCCTGGCCGCGTACGCCACGGGCAAGACCGATGCCTTGAGCGTGATCTCCCGGCTGAAAACCATTACCGAGATCGAGACCTCCTATTGGGGGCAACTGGTGGAGCGGGAGAAGGCCCTGGCCAGGCTGGAGGCCTTACTGGGGATGAGCGATTCCCGCATGGAGGAAAAGCGGCAATGAACACGAAAAACAGCATGCTCATGGCGGTTCTTTTTCTTTTCATCGCGGGTGTCCTTTTTCTCGGGCTTTCCGGCAGGGGCGGCGGGCTGTTTCGTGAAAAGAGTCGGGAGCCGGCGGTACGGGCGGCTTTGTCGGAGCATCAGGGGCACGGCCTCCCCCCTGTCCAGTCCCAGGCAGTGGAGCCGGACTCCGAGGCACTGCAAAGCGCTGCGGCTTTTCCGGAAGAAGCTCCGGCCATCGAGATCCCCGAGGAGGGGCAGCGGCTCATCGGGGTGAAAACCGCCGTGGTTGCGGAGCAATCCCTGGACAGGACCATCCGGACCGTGGGCCGCGTCGAGTATGACGAACGGAGGATCGCCACGGTCAACACCAAGATCGCGGGCTGGATCGAACACCTCCGGGTCAACTACACGGGCAGGTATGTGAAAAAAGGCGAAGTGCTTGCCGAAATCTACAGTCCGGAGCTGATTGCCGGCCAGCAGGAATATCTCAACAGCCTCAAGTGGTCGCGGTCGGGCGCCGAGCCTGCCGGAGCAGGGGATTCCTCCGCCTTGAGCCGGATGCTTGCGCAGGATGCCGAAGCCATGCGGAAGGGTGCCTTTCAGCGGTTGCGATTTTTTGACCTCACCGCGGCGCAGATCCGCACGATCGAGGAGACCGGGGTTCCCTTGCGGACCCTGGCCGTGTTCAGCCCGGTGAGCGGATATGTGGTGCAGAAATCCGTGGTGCAGGGGATGAAGGTGCAGCCCGGCGAGAAGCTTTTTGATCTGGTGGATACAGCCACGGTCTGGCTGGTGGCCGATATCTACGAGCACGAACTTGCCCAGATCAAAACCGGGCAACAGGCGGAGATCACCGTGGCCTCCTTGCCGGGCAGGACGTTTGCTGCCGCCATCGAGTATGTGTCGCCGGTTCTTGCCGCGGAAACCAGAACGGCCAAGGTACGTTTCACCCTGCACAACCAGGACGGAGCGCTGAAGCCCCAGATGTTCGCCAATGTGGCCCTGAAGATAGCTCTGGGCACCCGGCTCGTGGTGCCGGACGGAGCAGTGATCAACACCGGGGCCCGGCAGCTCGTCTATGTGGACAAGGGCGAGGGTTACTTTGAGCCCCGCGAGGTCAGCCTCGGCGTCAAGGCCGAGGGGATGTCGGAGATCCTGAGCGGGGTGCAGGCCGGGGAAAAAGTGGCCTCGGCCGCCACCTTCCTCATTGATTCCGAAGCGCGCCTCAAGGGGGTGGTGAAGGAATGATCGCCCGGGTCATCGATTTCAGCGCCCGCAACCGGTTTCTTGTTTTTCTGCTGGTGTTCGCCCTCTCGTCCTGGGGGGTCTGGGCAATCCGCAACACGCCGCTGGATGCGATTCCCGATCTGAGCGACACCCAGGTTATCATCTTCACCGGATGGGAAGGGCGCAGCCCGGACCTCATCGAGGACCAGGTCACCTATCCGATCACCTCGACCCTCCTTGCCGCGCCCAAGGTGCAGGTGGTGCGGGGTTTCTCTTTCCTGGGCGCCTCCTTTGTCTACGCCATTTTTCAGGAAGGAACCGACATCTACTGGGCCAGAAGCCGGGTGCTGGAATACCTCCAGGCGGTGAAGGACAAGCTGCCCGCCGGGGTGAATCCCGTGCTCGGCCCGGACGCCACCAGCGTGGGTTGGGGCTTTTCCTATGCCCTGGTGGACGAGACCGGCCGGCAGAACCTCGCCGAACTCCGTTCGCTCCAGGACTGGAACATCAAGCTGGCCCTGGAAAGCGTGCCGGGGGTCTCCCAGGTTGCGAGCATCGGCGGCTTTGTCCGCCAGTACCAGGTGAGCATCGATCCCAGCCGGCTCCAGGCCTACAACCTGCCCATCACTTCGGTCATGGAGGCGATCCGCCAGAGCAACAAGGATGTGGAGGGACGGGTGCTGGAGTTTTCCGGGGTCGAGTATATGGTGCGCGGCCGCGGCTATCTCAAGGGGCTCGCTGATCTGGAAAACATCGCGGTGGGCGGCAGCGGCGTGGGCACCCCGGTATTGCTCAAGGATGTCGCCTCCATCCAGCTCGGCCCGGAGATCAGGCGCGGCCTTGCCGAACTGGACGGGCGGGGCGAGGTGGCCGGCGGCATCGTGGTGGTCCGGTTCGGCGAGAATGTCCTCACGGTTCTTGACCGGGTCAAGGAAAAGATCCGCGTGAGCATCGAACCCAGCCTGCCCGAAGGGGTGAAGATCGTCACCACCTATGACCGCTCCGAACTCATTCACCGGGCCATCGATACCCTGACCGAAGAGTTGCTCAAGATCTCCCTGGCGGTGAGCGTGGTCTGCCTGGTCTTCCTCTTCCATTTGCCCAGCGCCCTGGTGGTTATCTTCACCCTGCCCGTGGCGATCATCGTTTCCTTTATCTGCATGTACTATCTGGGGGTCACGGCCAACATCATGAGCCTGAGCGGCATCGCCATCGCCATCGGGGCCATGGTGGACGCCTCGATCATCATGGTGGAGAACGCCCATAAGAAGCTGGAGGAGTGGGAGCACGGTGGCCGCCAGGGCAGCCGGGCCGAGGTGATCATCGAGGCGGCCAAAGAGGTGGGGCCGTCCCTGTTCTTCTCCCTGCTGGTGATCACCGTGGCCTTTTTGCCGGTCTTCACCCTGCAGGCGCAGGCCGGGCGGCTATTCAAGCCCCTGGCCTATACCAAGACCTTTGCCATGCTCTTCTCGGCCTTTCTCGCCATCACCCTGACCCCGGTTTTGATGACCCTGTTCATCCGGGGCAAGATCATGTCCGAGGAGAAAAATCCGGTCAGCCTCTTTCTCCATCGGCTGTACGAGCCCATCGTCCGCTTTGTCCTCCGCTTCAAAAGGACGGTGATCGTTGGGGCGCTCCTCATCATGGCCGTGAGCGTCTACCCTTTCCTCAAGCTCGGCTCCGAGTTCATGCCGCCGCTGTATGAGGGAGCGCTCTTCTATATGCCGGTGACCTCTCCGGGCGCGTCCATCTCGGAGGTATCGAAGCTTTTGCAGCTTCAGGACAAGATCCTCAAGGAGATTCCCGAGGTGGCCCAGGTCTTCGGCAAGGCCGGCAGGGCGGAAACCGCCACGGATCCTGCGCCCCTGGAGATGTTTGAAACCGTGATCAATCTCAAGCCCGAGTCGGAGTGGCGGGAGGGGATGACGGTGGAAAAGCTGAAAAACGAGATGAACGACGCCCTTTCCATTCCCGGGGTGGCCAACTCCTTTACCATGCCGATCAAGGCCCGGATCGACATGCTCGCCACCGGCATCCGAACCCCGGTGGGGATCAAGGTCATGGGCCCGCGCCTGGAAGAACTGGAGCGGCTGGGCACTGCCATCGAGGCACGCCTTAACGGCATCTCCGGCCTCCGCAGCGTCTATGCCGAGCGGGTGACCACCGGCTATTTTCTCGATTTCACCATCAACCGGGAGGAGGTGGCCCGCTACGGCTTGTCCGTGGATGCGGTGCAGGAGGTTGTCCAGTCGGCCATCGGCGGGATGAACCTCACCGTGACCGTGGAGGGCAGGGAGCGCTATCCGGTGAATGTTCGCTATGCCCGGGAGTTGCGGGGCGACGTGGAACAGTTGAAAAGGGTGCTGGTCCCGGTGCCCGCCTCCATGGCCGCGCCGACTCCGGGCAACATGTCTTCGGGCCAGCCGGCTTCCCCGCCCACCGGCGAGCTTCTCCAGGTTCCCCTGGGCGCACTGGCAGACATCCGGATCGTCAAGGGTCCGCCCATGATCAAGAGCGAGGCCGGTCTCCTGGCCTCGTATGTGTACATCGATTTTTCCGGCCGGGACGTGGGCGGTTTCGTGGATGAAGCAAAGGAGCGGGTCGCCTCGCTGGAGATCCCCGAGGGCTATCGCCTGGAGTGGAGCGGGGAATACGAGCATCTGGTCAAGACCCACCACAGACTGAAGCTCGTTATTCCGCTCACCCTGCTGGTCATCATCGTGCTCATCTTTTTCAACACCAAGTCCTGGGTCAGGACGGCGATTGTCCTTTTGGCCGTGCCCTTTTCCCTGGTCGGCTCCTTCTGGCTTTTATACATTCTGGGCTACAACATGAGCATCGCGGTCTGGGTGGGGATCATCGCCCTGGCCGGGATCGACGCGGAGACCGGGGTGGTCATGCTCCTCTATCTCGACCTTGCCTGCGACAAATGGAAAAAAGCGGGGAAAATGCGGAACATCGATGATCTGCAAGAGGCGATCATGTACGGGGCGGTGAAAAGGATTCGTCCTAAGCTCATGCTGGTGGGAACCACGCTGCTCGGGCTGGTGCCCATCATGTTCAGCACCGGCACCGGCGCCGATGTGATGAAACGGATCGCCGCGCCCATGGTGGGAGGAATCGGCACCTCAACCATCCTCGAACTGCTCATCTATCCGGCGATCTATATGCTCTGGAAGCAGAGGGATTTCAAAAAGGGGCCGGCCGAGATCCGGTAAAAGAGGACTTCGCTCCTTCCGCGCCGAGGAACTTCCCGGCCCAGCCGCCGCTTTTTTTCATGGAAAACTTAGCGGTTCTGCTTTACGCTAGCCCGGAGACGTTTTTTCCTTTTTTCATCTTTTCGGCACGGCAGGTTCATGGCAGGCTCCCTGATTCCCCAAGCGGTTCTTGATACAAGCACGCTCCTTGAAAGCAGGCCGGAAGGCATGGCCCTGGTCGATACCGAGGCGCGGTTTGTCTATGTGAACCCCGCCTATGTCCGGTTGCTGAAGGAGGTCTTCAACCTGACCGTGGGCCCCGGCTCGCGCCACCAGTATGTGTTGCCCAACAGCCAGCGGGCCTGGGCCAGCGACCTGTATCAGCGGGCGCTTTCCGGCAAGAAGTTCACCGTGGATTTCAGCCGGACCTGCCCGGAGGGCGGGGTTTGCACCTTCGAGCGCTCCTTTAGTCCGGTGTACCACAACGGCAGGCTGGCCGGGTTTTCCGAGGTGATCCGGGATGTGACCGAGGAGCGGCGAAGAGAGGCCGACTTGCGCCGGGCCTATGACACCCTGGAGAAGCAGATTGCCTCGCGCACCAGCAGCTATCAGGAATACAACGCCATCCTGGCCCAGGAGATCATCGAACGGCAGCAGGCCGAGGAGGATCTGCTCGAAAGCGGGGAGCGGTTGAGCCAGATCCTGCAGGCCAGTTCCATCCCCACCTTTGTTATTGATGAAAATCATACCATCACCCACTGGAACAAGGCCTGCGCCGTGATGACCGGGCTGGCTGCCGCGGACATGGTTGGCACCCAGAACCAGTGGAAGGCCTTTTACCTGTATCAGCGGCCCACTCTCGCCGATCTGGTGCTGAATGCCGTCAGCGAGGCGCATATCGCCAAGTTTTACACCGGCAAGTACCGGCCTTCCTCTTTGGTCAAGGGAGCCTACGAGGTGGAGGATTTTTTCGATTTCGGCCATGAGAGCAAGTGGTTGTTTTTCACCGCCGCGCCGATCAAAAATCTGTCCGGGGATACCATCGGCGCCATCGAGACCTTGCAGGACGTGACGGACCGCAAGCGGATGGAGGCGGAGGTGCGGCGGATGAATGACGCCCTGGAAGCACGGGTCGAGGAACGGACCAATCAACTGACCCGCACCTACGAGCAGTTGCTCCATGCGGAGAAATTCAGCGCGGTGGGCAAGCTGGCCGCTTCCATCGCCCATGAATTCGGCAATCCGATCATCGGCATCCGCAATTTTCTGCTGGGGCTGCGCTCGGTGCAGCTTGAGAAGGCCGACGCCGAGATGCTGGATCTGGCCATTGGCGAATGCGCGCGGGTCAAGGATCTGATCAGCACCCTGCAGGACTTCAACCGGCCCACCACCGGCAAGGTCGCCTCCGTTGACCTGCACCGGATCATCGAGGAGCTGCTGCTGCTCGGCAAAAAGAAGCTCAGCGACAAGCGCATTACGGTGAAACGGCATTTTGCCCGGGATTTGCCCACAATTCAGGCGGTGCCGGACCAGATCAAGCAGGTGTTGCTCAACGTGATCGGCAACGCCGAAGAGGCCATCCCCGAAACCGGGGGGACCATCACCATCACCACCGAGGTGAGCGGCGAGAGTGTCCGGGTTCTCATTCAGGATACGGGCAAGGGCATCCGGCCAAAGGACATGGCCTTGATCTTTGAGCCGTTTTTCTCAACCAAGCCGGCGGTGGAAGGCACCGGCCTGGGGCTGTCCGTGAGCTACGGCATTGTCAAGCGGCACGGCGGCGATATCACGGCCAAGAGCGCCCGCGGCAAAGGGGCGCTCTTTGTTATTACCCTGCCCATCGACGGGGTTCCCGGGGAAAGGGTTTGGTTGCCGATCTTTAAGTGAGGTTCTATTCCCCCCTTTAACAAAGGGGGGCGAGGGGGGATTTTACGAACTGGCTCATTGACTCCGGTGTTTTTAAATCCCCCTCACTCCCCCTTTGTCACAGGGGGAGGTAAAAAGAGAGTCGTCTCGGTCCCTTATTTGCTCCCGCAGCCCCCGTCGCAGCCGCAGCCGCTGTCCGACCCACCCGCACCTTTCTTAAACCAGCCCTGAATCATCCTATACATCGGCTTGATTGACAGCGCCAGAATCAGCAGGGCCGCAGCCAACTGGACCGGATAGGGCAGAAGCTCGCCCGCCTGCCCGACCATGGCCTTGGCGGAGATGCCCAGGGTCGCGTAGAGTGCGTCAAGGGCCAGGCCGAAGAGCACGGCGGTGATTGCGATGCAGGTCAGATATACCCCGGTGGCGCGGCGCCCCAGCAACCCCACCAGCACCGAGATGGTGGCCATGTTGGTGGCCGGCCCAACCAGCATGAAGACCAGGGCGGCGCCGGGGCTGACGCCCTTGAGGATCATGGCGGCGGCAATGGGGGTGGAGGCGGTGGCGCAGATATACAGCGGGATGCCGAAGGCGAGCATCAGGAGCATGGCCGCAAGCCCGCCGCCAAGATAGCCGGTGATCAGGTCGTCCGGCACCAGGGCGGAGATCAGCCCGGCCAGCAGCAAGCCGATGAAAAACCAGCCGGCCAGATCCCCCCAGAGTTCGCCAAAGGCATAGCGCATTCCGGCCCGGATCTTTTCAGGCAAGGTGTGGTGATTGGCGTGTTCCGCGGGCGGGCAGTCCACCCCGCTGCAACAGCCGTCCACCGCGCAGGAAAGATCGGCGGCCATGGCCAACTGGGGTCTGGGCGGGTTGAAGGTGTTTTCAATGGACCCGGCAATCATGGCGGAGACAAAGGCGGCCACGGGGCGGGCTGCGGTCATGATCGGATCGAGCAGGGCATAGCTGACGCTGATGGAGTCAATACCCGACTCCGGGGTGGAGATGAGAAAGGCGGTGGTGGCGCCGTTGTTGGCCCCCTGTTTTTTGAGGGCCGCCGCCGCGGGCAGCACCCCGCAGGAGCACAGGGGCAGGGGAACCCCGAACAGGGCCGCCTTGAACACCGAGCTGTAGCGCCCTTGCCCCAGATGGCGGGCCACATAGGTGGGGGAGAGAAAGACCTTGAGCAGGCCGCCGACCAGGATGCCGAACAGGATGTAGGGGGCGGCGTCCAGGAGAAGCTCCCAGGATTCGGCAAGAATTTCGTACAGAAGATGCATGGCTTACTCCCTGATGTGATCCAGCGCCACGAGGACAACTTGGCTGACATGTGCGTCGGTGAGCCGGTAATAGAGCACCGGCCCTTCCCGCCGGTTGGCCACCAGGGCCATCTGCCGGAGCAGCCGCAGTTGATGGCTTACCGCCGACTCGCTCACCCCGAGAAAGGCGGCCAGATCGCAGACGCACATCTCCTCCTGGTGCAAGGCCAAAAGAATCCTCAGCCTGGTCGGGTCGGCACATGCCTTGAAGAATTGGGCGAGCTTGTCGATCTCAGCCGGGGGCAGGGCGTTTTCTCGGGCTTTTTCCACCTGCTGTTCGTGGACAATGCGGCATTGGCAGCGGTCAGTCGGCATGGGGGGGTTCCTCTTTGCATATGAGCAGTTGCTCAGATGATAAAATGATTGGGGCCCGCTGTCAAGCACGGAAACGAAGCGCGCTTTTTTGGACCATCCGGAGGGGGAAATATCATCGGCTGCACGCGAAAAGCCCGTTGGCGATCAGCGCAATTCCTGTTACCATGCCGCTTCAGGGAAAAAAACCTATACAAGAATGCGGAGCAGAGATGAAACGTTTTAGATATCAGATGAAAGATGGCAAAGAACTGTGGGTCTGCGAGAATTGCAAAAAAGCGCATGCAGAGCTCATTTTGCTGAAATCCTGGAAACTTATCGGCAAGAAAGACGACGAGTCCGCCTGCGAATACTGTTCCACTTCCTTTGTTGTTCCCGAACCGCCGGCCGACCTGTGCGCGCATCCGTGAGGTGACAAAAAGCAGTTGTTCGCACCCTCGGTTTTTTTCCGGTTTCCCCGTTGCCTTGAAAAGGCAGGCAGCGCAGGGGCGGACGACTCAAGGCAGAGGTGCGTTCATGGCGCTGCTTTCCCGCGGCTTTCGAGCTGCCGGCAAAAAGAAGGGGCCGGCGGCCGCCATCCCCATGGCGGAGGGTGCCGTTATAATTGGTCGTCTTTTTCCGTGAAAGCGGATACAATTTTGCGCCAGTAACACAGCAAGGAGCGGCGCATGCACAATCTGATCAATTGGCTCGTGGAGAGCATCGGGGCCATGGGGTATCCGGGGATTTTTATTCTGATGGCCATGGAGAGTTCGGTGATCCCGGTGCCCAGCGAACTGGTCATGCCCCCGGCCGGGTATCTTGTGCAGGCAGGGAAAATGGACATGCTGACCGTTATTCTCTGCGGCACCTTCGGCAGCCTTTTCGGCGCCTATCTCAACTACTTCGCCTCCCATTATCTGGGCAGGCCGCTTCTGTTGAAGTATGGCAAGTATGTCTGGATCACCGAGGAGAAGTTTGCCAAGGTCGAGTGCTTCTTCCTCAGGCACGGCGAGATCTCGACCTTCATCGGCCGCCTCCTGCCGGTGGTCCGCCACCTCATTTCGCTTCCGGCAGGCCTTGCCGGGATGAACCACCTGAAGTTCTCCCTCTACACCCTGCTCGGCGCGGGGATCTGGGTAACGGTCCTCACCTGGATCGGCTATTTCATCGGCAGCAATCAGGAACTGATCATGAAATATTCGCAGCAGGCCATTATCGGGGTGCTGATCCTTTCCGCCCTGCTCATCTTCGTCTACGTCAAGCTGCAGCCCAAAAAATGCGAAAAGCGGAGTTGAAAAAAAACGTGGGCAGCCCAAAGGGTGCCCACGTTTCCTGATCGATCCTGCTCTACCGTTCGCGGTGAGCCCGTCGAACCGTGGTTCATGTGCCACTGCTGGCCTTCGACAGGCTCAGGCCGAACGGGACCTGGCGAAACAATCTGCTAACGCCCCTTGACGAACATCTCGGTATAGGGCCAGTCCGCAATCCCCCCTTCCAATATCTGTAGCCGGTTCTCAGGCACCCCCTTGCTCTGGAGGTATTCGTAGCTGTTCTTTGCTCCGCTTTTGCCGCGGGGGCAGAGCACCACCACCGGCGCCTTGCTCCCATTGATGGCAGGCAGCGCCTTGTCCAGGCGACCTTTTTCCTCGTCGCTTTTGGCGGGAAAGGCGTTGGTTTCGATGGAGCCGGGCAGATGCTGCTTGGCAAAGTCGGCGGCAGGCTGGATATCCACCAGAATTACCTCCTGTTTTGCATCCAGCATTTTCTTGAGATTCGCCGGAGCGATGTAGTTGGTCGCCAGGGCGGGAGCGGCAGCCAGCAGGGTAAAGGCCAGGGACAGTGCGATTCGTTTGAGCATGGGTATTCCTCCGTGTGGGTTATGAGTGTGGGGCAATGTGAGGATATGTTTTTACCAGCAGGGAGGAGGGGTTGGCCAATAGGTAATAACGAAATAACTATTTGGTATTTATCGGGAAAATGAATGATACGGGAAGGGGGGGCGGTTTCCGTTGCGGATTGCTCCGGATGCACTTCGGTATTTTTTCTGGGTTGTGGTTGGGTCGCAGGTTTGCTAGGGTGATTAATTCGGTTTCTTCGGCGATTCATGTGTATTTGAGTGTTTTTGAGAGCAAGGATGAATTTAACGGATCAATATTATGGATAATCCTGAAGGGATGATGCTACAGCTTGATGCATTCATACGTTCGATTGGTGTCAAACGGTCAACTCCGCATGCACTGCTTCTAGGCGCGGGGGCGTCTGTCAGTTCTGGGATTCCTTCTGCGCAAGCATGTATTTGGGAATGGAAACGCAGTATATTTTTGACCAACAATCCGGGCCTGGAGTCACAATTTGCAGAGTTATCGCTTCCCAGTATTCAGCAGAGAATTCAGAGTTGGCTTGATCGCCAGGGATATTTCCCCCAAAAAAATACGCAGGAGGAATACGGTTTCTATATCGAGCATTGTTTTCCAATTGCTGATGATCGTAGGGCTTATTTCCACGAAAAAATCAGAAGCGCAAAACCGCACATTGGATACCGCCTCATCTGTCACCTTTCAGAGGCAGGACTGCTTCGGTCAGTCTGGACAACAAATTTTGATAGTCTGACAGCGCGTGCCGCAGCAAATTTCGAGATCACACCGATAGAGATAGGGATTGATAGCAAGGAACGTATCACCCGGCAAGAGACCAAGGGTGACCTGTTGTGTGTCTCCTTGCACGGCGATTATCGCTATGACAATCTGAAAAATACACCGCAGGAGCTTCAGGAACAGGAAGTAGCCTTACGTGCGGCTCTTATTGATGAACTACGCAACACTTCCCTTATTGTTTGTGGATATAGTGGGCGGGATCAGTCGATCATGGCGGCACTTCATACAGCCTATGGACAGATGGGATCGGGGAGTCTGTACTGGTGCGGCTTTAGCGATGGAGATGTTCCTAAACACATCGCGGAACTAATACAACATGCCTGTTCACACGGTAGGCGGGCTTTTTATATCCCCAGTCTCGGTTTTGATGATGTGTTTGTCCGATTGTCCTTACACTGCTTGGAAGGGAAACCCCGTGAAGCTGCCAGGGCTGGAATTGCCGAGCTCGCTTCGAGGAAGATACTAGAGCGTACACCGTTTCAGGTGGCCACTTTTACGCAGAGCGGAGTTGTTAAGAGTAATGCTTTCGAATTGGAGTGTCCCTCAGAGGTTTTGGCGTTTGAGTTGAAAGAATGGCCGGTGGGAAAGGTTTGGAACACACTACGGGGACTCGTCGCAGAAAGACAAATCGTTGCCGTGCCTTTCAAAGGCAAAGTTCTTGCTCTTGGTACCATTGATGAGATCAAGGCCGTCTTCCGAGACAACATCAAGGGACAGATTCAAAGGACACCCATCGGTCCGAATGAGCTTTGTTACGAAGATGGGGCGGTTGTCTCCCTCATGCGCGAGGCCCTTGTACGTTCATTATCGCAAGCCACAGGTATAAGCTCTGATCGGAGCAGAGAGCTTTGGTTTGGTACAGCGGTGAAGACCATGAGACAGAATGGACTTCAGTGTCATGCCCATGAATCGGTTCAGGTGTTTCTCAGGCAGATTGGGTCGATCCAATATATCGTTCTTAAGCCGTCTATTAAAGTCCTGGATGACTCAGGTAATGATGTTCCACCAGAGATTGCCAATCCCGTAAAGCTGGGAATTCTCGGCTACCAACACAACAAGCCTTTCAATCAGGCCATGAATAATTGGCGAAAACATTTGTTTGGAAACGAAAAGACTACAATTTTCGAATTCCCGCAGAAATGCGGTTCGACGTTCAAATTTACGGTCAGAAAAGTTCCGGCATTTGGCCAGATCGGTGTGCCGCGCGGTCGTCCTTTCGTGAATATCTCTGATGCAATGCGCCCGCTGATAAAACATCGAGGGTTTGAGTTGGATGAACCTCAACTTGTTTTTTCCAATAAGGCGGGTAAGGGAACGGTCAAGGATGTTCATCCTATTCGCGGCATACTGAACAATAGGCCATTCGATTATCCGCTGACATCGCTTGGTCTATCGCCATCGTTGAGAATAGCGGTTGTTTGCCCCAGGCACGAGGCAACGATACTTCATGCCTATCTTCATAAAGCCCACCAATCTCATCAGCCGACACGGAATGAACAGGACTATCTGCAGAGTTATCCTGGGTTTCAACAGGCCTACGGATTACCGTTGGAATTGCCAGAATGTGACGGGCCGGGTTGGGTTAACTGTCCAGAACCCACCAGTAATGATCCTCAAAAAGGTGCGATCGAGATTGCAAAGCATATCAATTCGTCGGTGGAAAACTTGCTCTCGACCTATTCACCGCATGTTATTCTGATCTTTTTCCCTGATCGTTGGAGCCAGTTTCGAGGGTACAAAGATGAAAACGAAAGCTTTGATGTTCATGATTTTGTGAAGTCATTCTGTGTCCAGCGTGGTATTGCTTCACAATTCCTGAATCAAAAGACTTTGGCAGACAGCTATCAATGTCGTGTCTGGTGGTGGCTATCGCTTGCGTTGTATGTAAAGGGAATGCGCACACCCTGGGTACTTGATTCACTGAATGAGGACACCGCCTATGTCGGGCTTGGATTCAGTATTGACCAGCATGGCGACAAAGGAAACCACGTCGTCCTAGGGTGCAGCCATATTTACAGTGCGCGTGGGGAGGGGCTTCAATACCGTTTGAGCAAGGTGGAAAATCCGATCATACGCCAGGGTAACCCGTTCATGTCCAGAGACGATGCGCGCCGCGTCGGTGAAAACATTCGCCAATTGTTCTTTGATGCGCGCATGAAATTGCCAAGGCGCGTTGTATTGCACAAGCGTACGCCCTTCCTGCGCGAAGAGCGTGAAGGGCTCATTGATGGCTTGAGCGGCGTGGAGACTATCGACATGATCGAGATACAGGTCGATAGCGTGCTGCGTTATGTAGCATCGGTTCAGGGCAGAAGTGGCTCTGTAGATGAAGATAATTATCCCGTGCACCGGGGGACAACTCTGAAGCTTGATGATTTTACGGCTTTGCTCTGGGTTCACGGTTCGACAACGGCGTTGAATCCGCACTTTAAATACTATCAAGGGAAGCGGCGTATACCTGCCCCGCTTGTTTTGCGACGGCATGTCGGGCACACGGATTTGAGCGAGATTGCCACCGAGATACTCGGCCTGTCTAAGATGGATTGGAACACTTTTGATCTTTACACAAAACTTCCGGCAACCTTGCAATCCTCCAATGAAATCGCTCGAATAGGTTCATTGTTGCAACGCTTCGGCACCTCATCCTACGACTATAGGTTGTTTATCTGAGTGACATGAATTTAGCCGTGTAGGTTGGGTAGAGGAACGAAACCCAACATTTACGTCCGTTGGCAAAACGGTATCATGATCTGCTTGCCGACCAAAAGCGTTGGGTTTCGCAAAGCTCTACCCAACCTACCAATCTATTCGGCTGCACTATTTTTTTCATTGCCGCAGATCCTCAAGCTGAAAAGCCAAGGGCATAGCGGTCTTGGCCAGAAGCTCACGGCAGTATGAGCAGGCGCGGCAGTTCTTGTCGCAACTGCTCAGTCTGGTCAAAAAATCTGCAGGCAATTCCGCATTGGCCACATAGAGCCGCTTGGCCAGCCATTCCATGGTGTCCATCAAATCCAGCAGGTTTCCCTCATATCGCCGGTTCGCATAGGCTCGCACCACCCGTTGCAAAAAGGCGGGCCCCAGGGTTCTGCCGCAGAGTTTGATCACCTCCACCATCCCCTCATACTGCTGCAAATCCTCGGGCCGGATACAGGGCGATTTGAACAGTTTTGCCGGATGCGCCCCGAGTTCCCGGATACAGCCGAGTTGCTGGTTGGTGTTATGGGTTTCGTTGGCGATCAGCCCGGTGTTGGCAAAGGCGATCTGGGCGTCGTGGGCCAGCTTGAAGGGGCAGCGGTCCAGGCAGCCTTCGTTGGCCAGCAGGGTCAGCTTGACTCCGGGAAAATGGCGGCGGCACTGTTGGGAGATTGTTGCCAGCTCCGGCAGGTTGCGGTTCAGGGAGCGGTCCAGGTTGATTTTGGTTGGGGGCTTGAAACCGGTTTCGGCAATGGCGGCAAGCGTGGCCTGCACCTTGGCAAAGGAGTCCAGCATGCAGTTGACTCCGGGCACCGCCTCAAGCTGGGCGCAGGTCTCGGGGCCGGTGTCGGAAAGCGCCTGCAATAGATAGAAATCGACAATGGTGATGCCGTGGAGGGTGTCTGCCGCAAGCAGAGTGTCCAGCGCCCGGATGATCTTTCGCAAGGCAGCCTTGTCGCTGTAAAGCCGGGGATGGTGGAAGCGGCTGTTGAGCAGTCCATATTTTTTGGGGCCGGGCAGCCTGGCGAGACCCGCGGCCAGATCTCCAAACTCCGGCACGGTGCCGGACCGATGGCGGCCGTCCGGGATGGTGTCCAGGAAAAGGCTGAAGTGGACGGAATGCAGCACGGGCTGGAACTCGGCGAGAAATTCCGTATACTGGGGGTCGGGCAGGAAAGGGACATCAAGCAGAAGCATGGCGGTTCCCCGGCTGGCGCAAGGTTCTGGCAATTCGAATCGTGTGCTGTGTAGTGTACACCATTGTCCGGGGGCAAGCCAACAGGAGTGTGGCCCGGTTCAGGCGTGACAGCAGGGGAAAAGCGGCAGCACCATGGGAATGCCGGCCACCTCGTGCAGCATCGTCTCCAGGCCGAACACCTCCCGGATGGCGGGGGCGGTGACCGCTGTCCGGTCCCCCCAGGTATGGAGGCCGCCTTCCTTGAGCAGCAGGAAACGGTCGGAGAAGCGGAGGGCCACCCCCAGGTCGTGCAGCGCCGTGACCGTGATCAGGTCGAGCTCCCGGGTAATTTTTTTGAGCAGGGTCATGAGTTCCATCTGGTTTTTGATGTCCAGATGGTTGATGGGTTCGTCCAGAAAGAGGATGCGCGGTTCCTGGGCCAGGGCCCGGGCGATGGCCACCTTTTGGAACTCCCCGCCGCTCAGTTCAGTGGTCGAGCGCATGGCGTGGTGTTCAAGGCCGAGCAGGGTCAGCACCCGCTCCACCGCAGCGAAATCGCGGGATGACACCCGCCAGCCGAGACTGGGGGTGCGGCCGAGGAGAACGGCGTCGAAGACCGAGCAGGAGATACCATTGGCCTTCTGCGGCAGGTAGCCGATCTGCCTGGCCCGCTCTGCGCCGCGCATTGCGTTCAAGGCTGCTCCGCCCATCAGAACCCTGCCCTGATCCGGCTTGATCAGGCCGGCCATGGCCCTGATCAGGGTCGATTTTCCCGAGCCGTTGACGCCGAGCAGCGAGACCAGTTGGCCGGGTTCCAGGCGGAAATGGATATCCCGGAGAATGCTCCGTCCCTTGAGAGAGAGATTGAGACCGCTGACTTCCAGCATGGCTATGACCTCCTGGTCCTGATCAGCAGCGCCAGAAACAGGGGCGCGCCGGCCAGGGAAGTGATGATGCCCACCGGCAGGGTCACCGGCTGCATGACGGTTCTGGCCAGGATGTCGGAGGCCAGCAGCAACAGCGCGCCGAACAGGGCGGAACCGGGCAGGAGAAAGCGGTGGTCGTTGCCCACCAGAAAGCGCACGGTGTGCGGGGCCAGCAAGCCCACGAAGCCGATCACCCCCAGAAAGGCGGTGGCCACCGCCACCATCAACGAGCTGGCTGCCAGGCTGAGCACCCGCAGCCGGACCACCCGCACCCCCAGGCTTTCCGCCACCTCCTCGCCCCACTGGAGGGCGTTGTGGCTCCGACCGGCAAAACCGAACCAGGTGCAGGCAAGGCAGACGGCAAAAAGTATAGCCCCGTTTTCCCGCCAGCCCGCCTTGCCCAGATCGCCGAAGGTCCAGAACACCGTGGCCGCCACCTGCATGTCGCTGGCAAAGTACTGCAGCAGCATGGTGGCTGCGCCGAAAAAGGCGGAGAGCGCCACCCCGGCCAGGATCACCCCCTCGGCGCTGACCCGGCGCAGGCTGGAAAGCCCCAGGATGAAGGCCACCGCCAGCCCGGCTCCGCAGAAGGAGGAGAGCACCACCAGATACGGCGAGGCGATGGTCACCACCTCGTTGCCGATGGCGTGGGTTTGACCCGCGCCCAAAACGATGATGGCAAAGGCTGCCCCGAAGGCAGCGCCTTGGGAGACCCCGGTGGTGAACGGTGAGGCCAAAGGGTTGCGCAGGATGTCCTGCATCACCGCCCCGGCCACCCCCAGCCCGGCCCCGGCCAGAATCGCCCCGGCCATCCTGGGCAGCCGGATGGACCAGAGCACATGCTGAAAGGGCGCGCCTTCCCTGAGCAGCAAGGCGTCCAGCAACGCTCCCGGCCCGATGGCCAGTGAGCCCACGGTGACTGAAAACAGTGCGGTCCCGGCCAGGGCAAACAGCAGGATCATGCCTATGGCCAGCTTGCGGGCAGTTGTCCGCCGGTATTGGGTTCTGAGGTCCATCTAGCGCACCGCCACTCCGTTGTCGCCGAATTCGGCCCGGCCGAAGCCGTGCAGCGCTTCCTTGAGACGGCCATACCCTGCCACCCCGGTGAAGAAGCGGAGGATATCGTCGGCCTTGGCCGCGGGATCGACGTCGGCAAAGCGTCCCGGCCAGAGGATCTTGCCCATGAAGTAGGCGTTGGCCAGGGCGGTTTCCAGGTTGGTATGATAGGAGTTGTAGGGCGGCACCACAAAGACCCTGCCGCTCCGCAGCGCCTTCAGCCCCCGGTACAGCCCCGGGTTGCGTCGGTATTCATCCGCCACCAGGCTGAGTCCGCCCGCATCGAGGAAGATCACCTCGGGATCCCAGCGCAGCAGTTGCTCCAGGTCGATGAAGGCATGGCCGGGACGGGGCAGCGCGTCGGCCACGTTGCGGCCATTCAGCCAGGCAAGGGGCGCGTAGGCCGATTCGGTGCTGGTGATGCCGTGTCGCCCCTTGTAGCCGATCGCTCCCAGATAGACCGGAGGACGCTCCCTGACCTTCTCCACCCGTGTCCGCAGATCGCTTTCGCAGCCATCGAGGTAGGCGATCAGCTCGGCGGCCCGTTCTTCCCGCTGGATGACCCGGCCCAGCAGGCGGAAGGAATCGCGGATCTGGTTGAGATCCAGGGCCGTGGTGGCGCCGGGATGGAGCACCACCACCGGTATTCCGGTTTTTTGCTGGATGGTCGCAACCTGGCTGGTGTCCACGCCCACCGCGAGGATCACCTCCGGGGCCACCGCCATGATCCGCTCGAAATCCGGCAGTCTGCCCGGCCCTCCCTCGCCGATGGCGGGCAGCCTTGCAGCCCTGTCCGCCACGGCCAGGCTGTAAGGGCGGCCCGCCGAATCCGGGCTTTTCTTTTGTTCAATGGCCTCCACCCCCACCACCGCGTCCAGCCCCTGCATATAGACCACGAAGCGCATGGCTCCGCCCAAGGGAACGATCCGTTTTACCCGGGCAGGGATGCTGACCTTGCGTCCGGCCATGTCGGTGATCTGGATCATCCGGGCACCAGCCGCTGTTGCGGGCACAATTGCCGCGCCCAAAATGGCCAGGATCAGCAAGGCCATGATTCTGGGAAAAATCAGCCGACCTGCCATGCCATTACTCCTTTTTCCGCGACACCCATGCTCACCACCCGCGCCCATAGTCGGCAAAGCAGTCCAGGCAGACTTTTTTTCCGCCCTGCAGCCGGGCGGCGTGTTCGGCGCAGCTCTCCCCGCATTGCTCGCAGACGATGCCGGCAAAAAGTCGCGCTCTTTCCGGCGGAGCGTAGGACGGTTCCTTGATCTCGAACAGCTCCTCGATGGGCGCGGTGAGGATGTGCCGCTGCATGGCGGCCCGGTCCATGCCCTCTCCGGCAAACGGCTTCTTGAACACCAGCCGCACCCCTTTCTTGTTTGTCCGGCAGAAAAAGCTGAAGGCCATCTTGCCTAACCCTTTGTGGATGAGGTTGCCCTTGCCCATGCTGCAGCCGGTGAGCACCTGGACGGCGTCCACCCCGCAGGCATCGTTTTCGGTGACGCAGACCACCTCCTCATCCTTGGCAAAGGTGAGGCCGAGGTGCGCCATTGCAGCCTCACAGGCCCTGACTCCAATGGCCAGGCCCGGACAGGCATGGCCGTGAAACTCCACACAACGCTCCCAATCATTTGATGATGCAGACATAGCGATTTTCCTTTACGGGATAAGAAGTAATTTGTAAGGCCAGCCACGTTTCCAGCCTTTCATCCGACAAACCAGGCCGGTTCGAGCCCCGAGCAAGCCGGGCAACGGATCCGGCCGTCCACTTCGACCAGATGGCTGAGGCCTGCAGCCAGACACCAAGGGCAACGGGCCGGGAGTTTTATTTTCTCCACCGCAAGCGTCCGGTAGCGGATCTCGCTCACCAGACAGAAACCGGCCAGATCACCGGTGACGATTTCGCCAACCAGAGCGGTAAGCCCATCCTGATAACGGCGGGTGATTTCCGAATCACCGCAGTCCAGTTGGTCCCCAAGCTCCCTGATGGCCAGGGGCAGGGTGGTGCGCCTGTTAACACAGACAACCTTGAGCGCGGTGCCGGTGGGCTCATGCAAGAAAAGCATGTCCCACGGTCTGGGCCCTGTCGGGTGCACCACCGCGCCAGGCTCCGGAAATCGGGCCAGCCGCCGCAGGGCGGTCAGGGTGTGCGCATGGCCGGTGGCGGCGATCCGCACCCGGTCAAGCCCGTCGAACCACTCATGGGCATGACGCCCCAACCGCCAGCCGAGGGCCAGCTCCGGGGTCAGGTGGCTGTGCCGCCAGGCCAGCGCGGCAAGATCAAGGGGCAGAAGCATCCGGGTTCCTCCTTTCAGTACTGTAGGGAAACACTCAACATCGCGGCAAAGGGCGCGCCAGGATAGTAGGTGGCCACCCCGTTTCTGCTGTCATCGGAGGCGTTGATCACCGAGATATATTTCTTGTCGAAAAGGTTGGTGAGATCAAGGGAGATCTTCATTGCCTCCGCCGCCATCACCTTCGGCAGGGCATAGCTCATCCGGAGGTCGGCCACGGCAGAAGCGCCAACCTTGCCGAGATGCTCCACGTCGCTGTAACGCGTCCCGAGGTAGCGCACCATGGGCACGATCTCGAAGTTGCCCGGATGGTAGACCAGCCCGGCCTTTACCAGCCACTCCGGGGTATCCACCACCTGGTTGCCCTCCGAGGCAAGACGCGCCCCGGCATAGGTCAGATCCTCGTCGTAGGTCAGCACCGTGAAGGTGGGGTTGACAAAGAGGGTGATCTCCTTGCCCAGGTAGGCGTTCATCTCAAGATCGAGGCCATAGCCGGTGGCCTTGCCGATGTTTTGCTGGTAGTTCAGGTTGACCCGTGGGTCGTAGATGGTGGTGAGCAGATTTTTGTGTTTGCCGTAGAAAAAGGTGGGGGCCAGATCGAACCAGCCGGTGCTGTAGCGCACGCCCAGGTCGACGGTGTCGGACCTCTCGATGTCATAGCCGTTGAACAGCTCCTGCAGGTTGATGCCCTGGGCCAGGAAGGTTGCGCGATTGGTGTTGTAGAGACTCACCAGCGGCATGTACGAGTAGGGTCGAATAAAGCTCCTGCCATAACTGGCATGGGCTTGGACCTCCTCGTTGACATGGTAGGCCATGCCGAGGGTTGGGAGCCAGATATCGTAGCTGGTGGCTTCACGGTCAAGGTCTGTGGCCCGCACCAGGGCATAATTCGGCGCCGGCCCGGTGGTGTAGCCCTCGCTGGAAGAATCCTGGAAATGGAAATACTTGAGTCCGGTCTGCCAGTCCAACGGGCCATTGCCGCCGGCCAGCTTCAGATAAGGGCTGTTGATGTAGCCGGTTCCGCCGGTGCCGAACACGCCATAGCCCCGGTAAGCAAGGCCGGAGGCGGTGATGGCGTAGTTTTGACTGAAGATGTCCATGGTGGAGCTTTCACAATGATGGCCGAGGGTGGTCTTGATTCCCTGCGTTTCCAGCATCGCCTCGCCGATGAGACCGATACGCTCGATATCGCGGGTTCTCTTCTGGATTTGTCCGCCTCCGGTGGTTACGCCCTGCAGGATCTCGGCGTCTTCCTTGGCATAGTACGGCTTGAGGGAAAGGCGCAGCGCCTCGCTTGCCCGCAAGGTCAGCACGGAAAGCAGGTCGTCATTCTGGTAGGTGCCGCGATTGTAGTCGTAATAGTAGATGTCCTGGGCGGCGACGCCGGTGGGCGTGGCGTTGTAATCCTTGTCGTAGTTGCCCTTGAGGTTCTGAATATCGGTGGAGGTCAGCGGCCGGTAGAGGTGCTGGTCAAGGTCGTTGTGGTTGACCCAGAGCGTGGCTTCGAACCTTTCTCCCAGGGGTTGGGCCACGGCCAGATTGGCATTGCGCCGGGGGCCAAGCGTGCCGGGGCCGCGCCATTTGTCCGCGTCGGTGTATGAAAAAGAGCCGGAAAAACGGGTGTCGGCGCCGGGGAGCGCGCCGGAATCCAGCCGGAAAAAGGTCCGGGAGTAGTCGTTTGCGCCAACGCTTTGCTTGAAGCGGAAGCCGAGGTTTTCATGGGGCCAGTCTGGCTTAAGTTCCAGGGCCCCGCCACGGGAGCCTACCCCCGTGCCGATGTCGCCGGGCACCGCGCCTTTATAGACGGAAATACCCTGCATGTTCTCAAGGTCGTACAGATAATCGCGGGGGCCGATGGGATTGCCCCCGTAATTTGGCACGCCCTCGACGGTCAGGGCCCCAAGGGCGCTGCTCACCCCGCGAACGCGGACCTTGCTCATCTCCGCGCCGAGGCCGTTGCCGTCCGGGCTCTCCACATTGATGCCCGGTAGCAGGTCCAGCGCCCCATAAACACTGGTGGCCGCCTTGGCGCCTTGAATCTCAATGCCTTTTGCCGTTATCTCGCTGCCGGTATAGACTGTCTCGCTGGCCTGCATGGCCGGGGTGATGATTTTTTCCGCGGAGATCATGATCTCCGGCAATACTTCTCCCTTTTTCTCGTCAGGTGCTGCCGGCTCGGACGCCATGACCATGGAGGCGAACAATACCTGATTGCCGATGAGTGTCGCCGTCAGGGCCTTTTTAAGCGGGTGCATGTCTTTCTCCCGTGTTCTGTGTGGGTATGATGAAAACTGCCTCAAAAATTTTTTCGAATTGGTTCGTGCTCAGACTTCCGCCGTTGTTTGGTGGAAGCGATGCAACACATTCCCGCTCAGTGCAGAGCGAAAACAAGCTCCACTATCAAGGCGGGCGGTTCCGGAAAAGTCTCGGGAGGCAAGGATGGAAGCGGCCCTGCTCCCCGCACCGCGGACAACGCCGCTTCATTCAGGGCGCGGTGCTCACAGGACGTGACAAGCTCGATTGCCTCCAGATGGCCATTGTCCTGAATGACGAATCGCACCTGTAGCCGCCCTGTCTGCCCATGCTTACGGGCAGACAGGGGATAGCGCTTGTTCCCCTCGATCCGGGACCGCACCATCTGGAGGTACTGTTTCCGGCTGTCGGCAAGCTGTTGATCCTCCCGGGCATAGAGGGTGAGGTAGTATGTTTCCTGGGCATATGCCGTTAAAGGGAAAACCATCAGCAATGCTCCGAGCCAGACCGGCAGGGTAAGTGCACGCGGCATGTCGCTTGTCACCAAATTGTATTTTGTATTCGTATTGTGTTACTAAATATATATTAGTGCTACTGAACTGGCTAAATACCATCATCACCTCCTTTCTGTCAAGAGGTTAAAGGTACAAAAAAATGGCATCGAAAAGAGGGAGGATGAGTAGAGGATTCCGATAATAGCCTGGATTTTTCACCCTCATTCCGGTTAAGCTGTAGCGGAGGCCAGCCGTCGAGGCCGCTATCTTTGCGCATCGGAGGGGCAATGCAGGCTGAAAACTGGGAAGAGGCGTATTTGGCGCAGAGTCAGGATGCCGCAGTGGGGCGGATGTTTCGCGGGATTATCCACAACCTCGGCGGGATTATCCAGGTTTTTTCCCTGCACACGGATCTTTCCGGCATGATGCTGGACAAGGCCCTGGCGGTGCTGGAGCAGATGCGCCAGGCCGGACCATCGCCAGAGGTGGACGTCCTGCATGATCTTCTTGTCCGGAGGAGTGAGTCGCTTTCCCAGATGCAGGACAAGGTGCGGCAGAGTCAGCAGATCCTGCAGCGGACCCTGATCCTGCCGGAGTTCCGGCAGTTGCCCGGCGGCGGTCCCTATACGGTCAATTCCGTTATTGAAACCGAGATGGAGTTTATGGCTGCCGATTCTACTTTTAAGCACAAGGTGCGCAAGGTGATGACCCTGGCCGAGGCGCTGCCGTCCCTGACCGGTTTCCAACTGGAGCTGCACCAGATCATGCATGTTCTGCTGGCCAACGGACTGGAAGCCGTGCAGGGGATGGATAACGCGGAGATCACGGTCGAGTCGGCCAGGGAAGGCGAGGGCATCGGCGTGCGGGTGCGGGACAACGGCCCCGGCCTGAGCAGCGAGGCTGCGGCGCATCTCTACGAGCCGTTTCATTCCAGCAAAGCAGGGCATCTCGGCCTTGGCTTGTATCTGGCGAAAAAGCTCATTACCCGCTGCGGGGGGGAGATTTCCTGCGAGAGCAGCCCGGGCCGCACCAGCTTCAGCTTTTTTGTTTCCTCGGAGGCCATGCGGGCATGAAGCAGCCCAATGCGAAAAATAGCCAGCCTGCCACCGGCGGCAGCACCAAATCAGGCACCCTGTTTGTGGTGGCCACCCCCATCGGCAATCTGGAAGACATTACCCTCCGGGCCCTGCGCATCCTTCGGGAGGTGGACCTGATCGCCGCCGAGGATACCCGGCACACCAGAAAGCTCCTCAGCCATTTCGATATCCACACGCCGCTGATCAGCTACTACAAGGAAAAAGAGGCGAGCCGCGCCCAGGAGATTGTGGCCCGGCTGCTTTCCGGGGCGCAGGTGGCCCTGGTTTCCGATGCCGGAACCCCGGGCATCTCGGACCCGGGCGGAATTCTGGTGCAGAGCGCCAAGGCGCATGGCATCGGCGTGGTGCCGGTTCCCGGGGTTTCCGCCCTGGCCGCCCTCCTCAGCGTTGCCGGGCTGACCGAGCCCTCCCATCTGTTTCTGGGCTTTCTGCCCGCCAAGGGAACGGAGCGGCGCAAACTCCTGCGGGGGGTCAAAAACGATGTCCACCCTCTGGTCTTTTATGAGTCGCCCCGGCGGATCCTCGCCAGCCTTGGCGATTGCCTGGCCGAGCTCGGCGACCGGCGCGCGGTGATCGGCAGGGAACTGACCAAGGTGCATGAGGAGATTGGCTCCGGCGAGCTGGCGCAGCTTCTGGCCGGGTACAAGGCCAAGGAGGCGATCAAGGGGGAATTCGTGGTGCTCATTGAAGGCGTGCGTGCCTCCGCCTCGCAGCGGCCGGATAACCTTGAGGACCTGTTGCGCTGGTATCGGGGGCAGGACGGGGTCAGTCTGAAAGACGCGGTGGCGAGCATTGCCAAGGATCTCGACCTCTCCCGCTCCGAGGTGTATCAGAAGGCCCTGGTCGTGTGGAAGGAGTAAGCGGATGCTACAGAAAATAATCTGTCTCGCCGCGGCCGGGGCCTGCGGCACCCTGGCCCGCTACGCTCTGTCCGGCCTGGTGCAGCGGGTGGCCGGGAGCGGTTTTCCCTGGGGCACTGTTTCGGTGAATGGTCTGGGCTGCCTGCTCTTTGGGGCGATCTGGACCCTGACCAGCGAGCGTTTCGTCGGCAGCGGCGAGCTGCGGATTATCCTGCTCACCGGCTTCATGGGCGCCTTTACCACTTTTTCCACCTTTGTCGCCGAAAGCGGACATCTTTTCGCAGACGGCGAGTACATCTACGGGATGGGCAATATCCTGCTGCAGAACGGGGTGGGGTTGGTGCTGTTTTTTCTGGGGATGGCGTTGGGCCGATTGATTTAAGAAATCTGCTTAGCAGGTAATCTCAGTTAAGTTTTTTTTCATCTGCAGTCAAAATCCCATTGGCCCGCAGCCGAGCACCGGAGAGGCTGCCGAAAAAGGGCTTTGCACTGTTTGAGGCGAAAGCCGAGTTTGCAAAGCCCCGGCAGCATCGAGGAGCACAGGGTATCCCGCCTATGGCGGGACAAGGGGCACAGGGTGCCTTTTCTTTTGGTTCGTTTTCTTTGGGCAAAGCAAAGAAAATGAACAGAAGAACCAAGAATATTCCTCTGACTGCGGGGATTGCCTGCTAATCACAAAAAGGAGACATGACCATGGAACTCCCCTCGGAAGCAGAGCTGCTCCGCATTTTCATCGGCGAAACCTCCAAGCTCGGCCAGCGGCCGCTGTACGAACTCATTGTCGAAGAGGCTCGGAAGCGCGGGCTGGCCGGAGCCACGGTCACCCGGGGGATCATGGGTTTCGGCAGAAACAGCCGCATCCACACGGCCAAGATCCTGCGGCTTTCCGAAGACCTGCCGCTGGTCATCGAGATCGTCGACAGTCCTGAGCGGATCGCCGCCTTTCTCCCGGAGCTGGACGCCATGATCGGCGAGGGTATGGTCACCCTGGAAAAGGTCCGGGTGATCTCCTATCGGAGCAAGGAACCAAAGTGACGCGTTAAGAGGCTCAGCCCGAGGGGAGGGAAGAAATGCTTCGTCAGGTTGACCGTGCCGCATTGATGGAGTTCGTGCTCAAGCGGCGCAAGGCCACGGGCGGCTACGGCGCCACCCCGCGGTTGCCCGCCACCATCCAGGACACCTTTCAGGCCGTGGCCATCCGCCTTGTCCTGGGAGAAGAGACGCCTACTCCCCAATCCGAACCCGCCCTGGCCGAATACCTCGCCAGGATGCTGGCCGTGCCCTGGCTGGGGATCGACACCACCTTCCGTCTGCTGTTTATCTGCCGGATCTGCGGGCTTGGCATGGACGCAGCGCGGCTGCGCTCCCATCTGGCTGCCTCCCTGAACCGGGACGCTTCCCTGGCCGCCATTTATCATGTGCGTCGGATAGCCTGGGAGATTCTTGGGGAGGAGGCGGACTTTCGCGGCTCCGGACGGTCTGTAATGCTGCCTGTCCCGTGCGCGGTGGGGGATGTGGCCCGATATCTGTTCGTGAAAAAGATGGACGGCCAACCGGCCGCAGGTGCAAGGGAACTGGCCGGGTGGCTCCAGCGCTCGCAGAACGGCGATGGCGGGTTCGGGTTTTTTCCGGGAACCACCTCGTTCATCGAGAACTGCCACGCCGGGCTTGCGGGTTTAAGCCTTTTGGGCGCAAGGCCCCTTGATCCGGGTAATCTCAGGGCGTTTCTCCTCAGTTGCCAGACCGGCAGAGGCGGGTTTGGCCGGAGCCCCAAGGCCGCGCCCTTTCTTGACGCCTCCTGGCATGGCATTGCCAGTCTTCGCCTGCTTGAGGAGATGGAAGCGCGGCCTGCGGGGGATATGCCGGAGATTTCAAGCCGGCTCAACCGGTTGGTACTTTCCGTCTAAGCCGTGGCAACGGGCTCTTAAAAAAAGAAAGACCAGATATATGTGCTTGCCGTGAAGAGCAGGCACGCCACCAGAATCCATTTGATGAACCCTGCGGGCACGAATTTTTGCAGCCGCGCCCCGCAGTACATCCCCGCAAAGCCGCCGATTCCGAAGAGAAAGCCCAGAAGCCAATCCGGAGCGATGACCATGCCTGGGTAGTGGGGGGCGAGCAGTTGGTAAAAGGCGACCCCGGCCACCGAGGTGACAAAGGTCCCCATCAATGCGGCCCCGGCCACGGTATAGACCGGCAGGCCGAAAAAGCTGACAAAAAACGGGGCAATGATCGAGCCGCCGCCGATGCCGTATACCCCGCCCACCAAGCCGACGATAAGGCTCAAGGCCATGAGGCCCACACCGTTGACCGTAATCGTTTCCCCGCAGAACTCATAGACAATCCGGGTCGGGGTCCATTGCCTTACCGTGACGCGGGACAGCCCCGCAACCGCGGCCGGAGAGCCGGGCTGGTCTGTCCGGGCCTGTTTCTTGTGCTGCTGCTGAAAGCGCTCCTCAATCGAGGGTGTATCCCCCTTCTTTTTCTTGAAGACCAGGTCGTTGAGCAATTTGATGCCGATGTAGAGCAGGACCAGTCCGGCAAAGAATTTGAAATTTTTCGGGTCGGGCAGGTACTTGACCCGGACGATGGCCCCGGCAAGAACCCCGGGCAGGGTGCCGATGATCACGACCCAGGTGAGCGGCCACACCATGCGGCCTTCTTTGATGTATCGGTACACCCCGCTGGGAATGGCCACGATGTTGAACAACTGGTTGGTGGAGCTGACCGCAGGAGAGGTGAAGCCGAGCACGCTGACCTGAAAGGGCAGCAAGAGGAAGGCCCCGCTCACTCCGCCCATGGAGGTGAACAGGGAGATGACAAAGGCGACCAGCGGCGGCACCAGCGGGTTGACCTCGATACCGGCAACAGGAAAATACATCAGCGGTTCTCCTTTTTGGCAATGCTTTGCAAGGTCGCGTCCACCACCTGGCGGACCTGGGCCAGGCATCAGCGGCCCGCGGGGTTTTTCTCCGCGCACTGGCACCGGCCATTTTTTTTCTCCGCAACAATGCGCTCCATGATCAGCGAACGGCCATGTTCCACGACATCCCGGCGCAGGTCCTCTTCGGTGTAACCAAAACAGTAACAGATCAGGTGCGGCATGAACGTCCTCCGAGAGGGTATGGGGCGGGCAAAGACGGCCTGTTTCGGTCATCCGGGCGGGATGATGTTCTTTCTATACCCCCTGACGGATTATTTTGTCCAGGGCGGGCGAAGAGATTTTTCACAAAAGAAAAATGGAGAGCGTGGCTCCCGCAAGAACCACCCAGAGAATGTCGACCTTTTTGAACAAGGCGCCAAAGGCCGCGGCGGCAAGGAGCAGGTGGGGCCAGTCCCAGTGGACATGCAGGGCAAAGCGGATGGTCACGGTGCAGAGCAGGCCGACAAAGGAGCAGAGGACGCCGTCAACCCCCCGGCTGAACCAGGGGGAGGTGCATAGCCGGGAAAAATGGGGAGCGGTGGCGATCAGCAGCAGCAGGGAGGGGAGGAACATGGCCACCGTGGCGATGAGCGCGCCGAAAACGCCATGGAGCAGGTAGCCGACAAAGGTTGCCGTGATCACAATGGGGCCAGGGGTGAGCTGACCCAGAGCGATGCCGTCCAGCAAGGTCGAACCGGTGAGCCAGGCGCGGGTTTCGACGATTTCGTGGAACAGGAGGGGCACCGAGGCAAAACCGCCGCCAAAGGCGAGAAGGTCGATCCTGGCCATGAGCAGGGCCAGCTCCGCGAGGTCGCGGCGGAAGAAAACGAGGAGGGCAAAGCCCGCACCAGTGGCCGCCAGCAGGGAAAGAAGCGGCCGGGCGGTGGCGGGCAGGTGTGTCCGGCTTTCGGATTGGGGTGCCATTGGTTGCCGGGAGTGCACAATCATGCCCAGAAGAGCGGCAAGAACCAGGATGAGGGCCGGATGCGCCGAAAGCCAGAACAGCCCTGCGGCGGCAAGGGCGATGAACCAGGTTTTCCAGCCGGAAAGCGAGGCCCGGCCAAAGGAGATGGCGGCGTTGCCTACGATGGCGACAATGATGGCCTGCAGGCCGCTGAAGGCCGCAACCACGGCGGGCAGGGAATGGGTGCGGCTGTAGAGAACCGAAAGCGCCGTCATAAGGAGGAAGGCCGGAAGGCCGAAGCCGAGATAGCTGGTGATGGCACCGCGCACGCCCCGGACCTTCAGGCCGACGTAGGCCGCAACCTGCATGGCCGTGGCGCCGGGAATCGTCTGGCAGAGCGCCACGCCATCCCGGAATGTTTTCTGGTCGAGCCAGTGTTCCCGCTCAACGGCCAGTTCGCGGATATAGGAGATCATGGCCGGTCCGCCGAAGGCGGTTGTTCCCAACCGTAAAAAAACGGCAAACAGCCGGGACAATGCCGGCGGCGGAGTTGCGGGTTTTTGGTGAAAATCGCTCATAGGTACGGGACTCTGTGGTGTTGCCGCACGTCAATCCGTTTGTTATTCGCGTTGGGCAAGCCAGATCATATGTCTGCTGCCGCCTTTGCGTCCCCGCGCCCGGGCCGCGACCTCTTCCACCGTGAATCCCGCCTGGCGCAGCAGTTTGGAAAAGGCGGGGTCGGGAGTGGCGGACCAGATGGCCAGGATGCCCGATGGCTTCAGGGCAGCCCGGGCGGCGATCAAGCCCCCCTTGGTATAGAGCCAGTCGTTGCCGGAGCGGGTCAATCCCTCGGGTCCGTTATCCACATCGAGCAGGATGGCATCGTATCCCTGCTGTTCCGTTTTTAAAATTTTGGCCACATCAATCACCCGCAGCGAAACCCGGCCGTCATTCAGGGGGTTCCCGGCCAGTCCGGCAAGAACCCCCCTGTTCCAGGCAACCACCGCCGGGAGCAGTTCGGCCACCACCACTTCGGCTTGGGCGCTGAGCCGCGACAAGGCCGCCGCCGCGGTATAGCCCATGCCCAGACCGCCGATCAGGACCCTGGGGAAGGGGAGCCCGGCAAGCCGTGCGCAGGCAAGTTCGGCCAAGGCGTCCTCCGAGCCATGCACCCGGCTGTTCATCAGTTCATCGCCATCCACCCGGATGGAAAACTCGGCGCCCCGTTTATATAGGCGCAGCGTCTCGGGGCCTCCGGGCACCGGGGCGCTATCCAGCAACTGCCAAGGGATCATGATGGCCTCACGATAGACGTGATTGTAGGTTGGCGTGTTCACTGTTTCAGGCCGATGCCACGTAAGCGGCAACCGCTCGGCCGGAAGCGGAAGAATGGAAGGATATCCCGGAGGGAGCGTATTCGCTAGCCCTTTTTAAGGGCTGTTTTTACCGCGACAAGCAGTGATTCCGTAAGGAGTGGCTTGGTCAGGTAGTCGCGGATGCCCATGGCAAAAGCCTTTTCTCTGTTGATGAGTTCGCTTTGGCCCGTGCAGAGGATGACAGGGATTTCCGGGCGCAAGGCCATGATCTTCTGCGCCAGTTCGGCCCCGTTGATGGAAGGCATGGTCATGTCGGTGATCACCAGATCAAAGTGCTCGGGTTTTTGCTGAAATTCCGCCAACGCCTGCAACCCATCGGCAAAGGTTGCCACCTGATAGCCGTTCTTTGATAAAAGAGCGGAAACGACCGCCCCAATCTGTTCTTCGTCGTCAACCAGAAGGATCCGTTCCCCTTTTCCGCGAAGCTCTGTTGGTTCTGTTTTTTCGGGCAATGTCGCGGTTTCTTCCGCGGTCAGCGGCAGATAGACATGGAAGCTCGTGCCTTTGCCCGGCTCGCTGTACACCGTAATGTGGCCATGGTGGCTTTTTACAATGCCATGCACCACGGCAAGCCCCATCCCGGTTCCTTCCCCGATCTTCTTGGTGGTAAAGTAGGGTTCGAAGATCTTTTCGAGTATTTTCGGTTCGATGCCGCAGCCGGTGTCGCTCACTGCAAGTTTCAGGTAGTTGCCCGGAGCGAGACCGGCATATCCATATTCTTCCGGTCCTATTGCCACTTCGTCGAGGGAAACGGCAAGGGTTCCGCCGGTTTCTCGCATGGCATGGTAGGCATTGGTGCAGAGATTCATGATGATCTGGTGGATCTGGGTAGGGTCGGCCAGGACCAAACCATCGGCGGCGATGTTCTGCCGGATCTCGATGGTGGCCGGGATGGAAGAACGCAGCATCTTGAGCGCTTCCTTGATGACAAGCGACACCTGCAAGGGCTGCATCTGTTGTTCCGCCTTGCGGCTGAATGCCAGGATCTGGGCAACAAGCTCCTTGGCCCTTTTCGCCCCCCTTTCGAGTTCCTCAAGGTGGTGCCGGCGGATTTTTGGATCGTTCTCTTCCATGGCCAGTTCGTTGTAGCCGAAGATGATGGAGAGGATATTGTTGAAATCGTGGGCGATTCCGCCGGCCAAGGTGCCGATGGCCTCCATTTTCTGGGCCTGGCGCAACCGGGATTCAAGCGTGAGCTTTTCCTCTTCCGCGTGTTTGTGCTCGGTTATATCCGTGACCGTGCCAACCCATCGCTGGGGTGTTCCCTCCGGCGTCTTTATGACTGCGCCCCGTGCCGACCACCATTGGTAGTCGCCGTTTTTTCCGCGGATGCGATACTCTGCCGCATAGGGCTCGCCTCTTTCCAGGTGCGCCTGGACCGCGGCGATGACGCGATCATGGTCCTCCGGGTGCAGCGAGTCCGCCCAGCCTGTGAGGGTTCTCGGAAATTCTCCCGCGCCATAGCCAAGCATTTTGTCAACCCTGCCGGACCACCGTAAACTATCCTGGAGATCCCACTCATACACCAGATCGTTGGCCGTCTCGGCGGCAACGCGGAAGCGTTCTTCGCTTTCGCGCAAGGCGGCTGCCGACCGCTGGTTTTCGGCATCAAGATACTGCTCGCGGCGATAAAAAAACAGCAGGGCTGCGGTGCCGAGAAACCAGATGGCGAAATGGGACAAGGCCAGGGAGATGCTGCCTGTTTTTGCCCGCTCCAGAAAAGGGGCCAGGGAGAGGGAGGAGTCAATTCCCCCTCGGATATCGCCCAGCTTGTAGCCTTGATGTCCATGGCATTTAAGGCAGGCGGGTTCCACGACAAAAGGCAGCATCAGCCGTATATAGGGCCGGCCATCCAGATAATGTACTTCCAGCAGCTCCTTGCCGCCATGCGCGAAATTGGATAAGGCCTTGATTTGCCAGGGATCAGGGGCGTTTGCAGGGTTGAGCGGGTTCAGGCTGGTAATCCTGCTTTTGGTTCCGTAGTCGTCGTCAAAATTCTGTTGCATCTCACGCAGCATGTAGGCCGGGTTCATCAGGGTGAGATGCATGCCGGTGGTGGTGACCACATCGCGGTCCGGCACAGTGAGGTACGGATTGGGAGGGGTGGCTTCGGTGGGCGGGACATAGACGCCTCCGTGGGAGGTTGCCCATTTGCGGAAAGCCATATCCTTGTTGATGTTGGCCCGGGCAGCCACCGTTGCCGACTGTTGCATGTGGTGCCTTTGCTGGTGTAGGCCCCAGGTGAGTGATCCGACCACCATCACGCTCCAGAAGGCCATCCCCAAGACAGTTTTTCCGCCGAGGGACCAAAGAGACACGCTTTCCGGCCAGGCAATCAGGACAATCGTCGCGCCCTGGAGGATAAACAATAGCGCGGTGGGAAAAGCCATGAGAGTCAGGCCATAAAACCCAATCGTGCCGGGGGGCTCCATGCAGTAAGAGAGGAAGGCTGTCAGGGCAACGGCCATAACCAGTGAACCGAGAATCGTGGTTGCCCAGAATTTCATCGTCGTCTTGCGCGTGGCGCAGGCAAGTATCAGTCCCGTGGCCAGCAAGACGAAACAGGTTGCAGTGCCAGGCGTCATGCGGCCTGGGTGCGAGGCGCCCTTCATCTTGGCCGATTCTGGGAGCAGCCATTGGTCAAAACCGGGATTCCACGCAAAGAGGTATTCGCCGAGGGTCAATAGGCCGATCAGGCCGAAGAGCAAGGCGCAGAGTTGTGTCAGGCGAAGCGACAGCGGGGGGACGAACAAGGAGGAAGCAAGCAAGGCAGACCCTGCCAGGATAAACCCCAGGGCGGCGTTGGCCTGCATCGGGACCCCGCCTGGCAGGATGGTTGTGAGGGGAGCGATGTCCAAGGCCCAGCCGGTAAGCACAAGTCCTCCGGTAAGGACGGACAGCGCGCCCGCCAGCAAGGGCATGGCTTTTGACCAGTGGCCGGAGTCACTCCCGAGGAAACCGAGCTTGGTGCCCTGTTGTCCCGGTTTTGAGCGATCAGGCTCGGTTCCACGCATTGTTATTTCTCCGGAGGTGCTGTTTCCTCCATGGTAGCACACGCGGATTGAAATATCCAAAAGAAAACTTTTCCGGAAAAGGGACGGGGTGTTTTGCTGCCGAGGGAGGGAGTCGTTGGGATGAGCGGGGCGGCCAAGAAGAGATGTGGGCAGGTCATGCGCTATGGAAAAACCGGTTTTTCAAGGCATGGCCTCCCATGGTGTTGCATGGTTTTTTTTATTCCAGCGCTTGAAATCGTCGCATGAAGCGGCGATCAATATAATCCTTGAGCCAGAAGGCTGGCCGGCCGGAGAAAATCAGCCCCCGCTTGCGCAAGATGCCGGTGCCGTCGCCCAGGTTGTAGATGAGGAGATAGTCGCCGCCCGGAGAAAAGCGCCGGAGTCTGTCGCCTTCGAGGGAGGCCAGCAGGTTGTGGCAGAGCACCGGGTTCTGGCGCACCGCATACACTCCGACCTTGTCAAGCGGTTGCGGCGCGAAATGGATGCAGTCGCCGCCCTGCCTTTCCACCACCCGGCGGGTGGCGAAACGGATTTCTTCCGGCCGGTACATCCCGGCCAGCATGCCGGGGCCCATGCCCGAGTAATAATGATAAGGCGACGGGCCGATCACTGTCACCTCGTGTCCCTTGGCCGTGAATCGGCTGAGGCTGGCCAGGGTCATCATATGGGCATGGCCGCCGCCGATGAAAACCAGATGTTTTCCCATCCCCGCTCCTTTTGTATGCGCACGACTGCTGCTGCCAATGCCTCCGGTATCGCTCCGGGTTGTCGTCATTCTGCCGTTGTGCGGAAAGCGTCAAGAAAGTGCTTGCTTCGCATGGGTTATCCGGAGTCTTTCTCGCTCTCCGGATAATACCAAGGCTCCCGTCGATGTCATGAAAAGCCGGAGAGATGAACGCCGATGAGGCTTTTTGGGGCAAAAAAGGGGGAGAGTCCCCTGCCGGAAGCAGGGACTCTCCCTGATGCCCTACTGCAACTGAGGCTGCGGGGTGCTGTCCGTGGGGGCCGGCACCACTGGGTGCGTGACCAGTGGCTGCTTGCCGGTGGTGCTCTTCAAAAAGCCGTCACCGGATCCACTTCCTGGCCGCTCAGGGTGGCGCCCAACTGGGCGGAACTCATCACCGCCACCGCCTCATTTTTACCAGTTTTCGCCGAGCAGTTCGAAGTGCGCCTGGGCGTGGGCGCAGGCGGGGCATTCGGCCAGCGCCTCGGTGCCATGGTGCAGATAGCCGCAGTTCCGACAGCGCCAGATCACCGGGGTGTCCCGTTTGAAAACCCGTCCTCCCAGAATGTTGGCGGCCAGTTCCAGATAGCGTTTTTCGTGCTGCTTTTCCGCCACGGCAATGGCCAGGAAGATATCGGCGATTTCGATGAATCCCTCGTCCCTGGCCACGGTGGCAAAGCCGGGATACATGATGGAGTATTCATGCTTTTCGCCGGCCGCCGCTTCCTTCAGATTGTCCAGGGTGGGGCCGATCATCCCGGCGGGGAAAGCGGCGGAAACCATCACCTCGCCGCCCTGCAGCATCTTGAAGAGCCGCTTGGCGTGTTCCTTCTCCTGATTGGCAGTCTCCTCAAAGATGTCGGCAATCTGCACAAAGCCGTCCTTTTTTGCCTTGGAGGCAAAGTAGGTGTAGCGGTTGCGCGCCTGGGATTCGCCGGCAAAGGCGGTGAGGATGTTTTTTTCAGTCTGTGAGCCCGGTAGTTTCGCCATGGTGTTTTTTCCTCTTCCTTAAACTGTGTTTGGATAAATGGGGGGTGCAGGCACTCCGTCCGCTGTCCCGGCGCCCGCACCAGGATATCATTCTGACGCTTGCTGTGTTTTCCTCCCGATCAGGAGCCGGGAAAACCGTGAGGCCACGGTCAGGTACGGTCGAAGCGGTCCAGGTTCATGACCTTGTTCCAGGCTGCGACGAAGTCGCGCACGAACTTTTCCTTCGCATCGTCCTGGGCATAGACCTCGGCCAAGGCCCGCAACTGTGAGTTGGCGCCGAAAACCAGATCCACGCGGGTGGAGGTCCACTTGAGTTCGCCGCTCACGCGATCACGACCCTCGAACACCTCTTGGTCTGCCGGGGTTGTTTTCCAGGTCGTGCCCATGTCGAGCAGATTCATGAAGAAGTCATTGGTGAGCGTCTCCGGCCGTTTGGTGAAGACGCCGTGCCGGGACTGTCCGAAATTGGCATTCAATACGCGCATACCGCCAACGAGAACCGTCATCTCGGGGGCGGTCAGGGTCAGCAGTTGCGCCCGGTCAACCAGCATCTCCTCCGCCGATACGGCGTATCTGGTTTTCTGGTAGTTGCGGAAGCCGTCCGCTTTCGGCTCAAGGACACCGAAGGACGCCACGTCGGTCTGCTCCGGCAACGCATCCGTGCGTCCCGGCGTGAAGGGAACGGTCACCTCGTAACCGCCATTTTTCGCAGCCTGCTCGACACCTGCGCATCCGCCCAGAACAATCAGGTCGGCAAGCGAAACCTTCTTCTTGCCCGATTGCGCGCTGTTGAACTCCTTCTGGATTCCCTCAAGGGCTTGCAGCACCTTGGCAAGGTGCGCCGGCTGGTTGACCTCCCAATCCTTTTGCGGGGCAAGACGAAGGCGCGCCCCGTTGGCGCCGCCGCGCTTATCGGAACCGCGGAACGTGGCTGCCGAGGCCCAGGCGGTGGCGACCAATTGGGAGACAGACAGGCCGGAGGCAATGATCCTGGCCTTGAGGTCCGCGATGTCTTTTTCGTCGACCAGCTCATGATCGACGGCGGGTACCGGATCCTGCCAGATCAGTTCCTCCGCCGGAACCTCCGGGCCGAGATAGCGCGAGCGCGGGCCCATGTCGCGGTGGGTCAGCTTGAACCATGCCCGGGCAAAGGCGTCCGCGAACGCCTCGGGGTTTTCATGGAATCGCTTGGCGATCGGCTTGTAGATCGGATCCATTCGCAGGGAAAGGTCCGCCGTGGTCATCATGGTTGAAACCTTTTTTGACGGATCGTGGGCGGCTGGCGCAAGATCCTTTTCCTCCGGATTGACCGGGACCCACTGGTATGCACCGGCTGGGCTTTTTACCAAATTCCAATCATAGCCGAACAGCACATCGAAATAGCCCATATCCCATTGGGTCGGATTCGACGTCCACGCGCCTTCGAGGCCGCTGCTGATCGTATCCCCGCCCTTGCCGCTGCCGAAGCTGCTCTTCCAGCCGAGTCCCTGCTCTTCGATGGAGGCGGCTTCGGGTTCAGGACCCACATGCGACGCCGGGCCGGCGCCGTGACACTTGCCGAAGGTGTGCCCGCCCGCAACGAGCGCCACGGTCTCTTCATCGTCCATGGCCATGCGCGCGAAGGTTGTGCGCACATCCTTGCCGGAGGCGAGCACATTCGGTTCGCCGTCCGGCCCTTCCGGGTTCACGTAGATCAATCCCATCTGCACGGCCGCCAGGGGGTTTTCCAGATCCCGGTCGCCGCTGTAACGGCTTTGGGGCTTGTCGCTCGTTGCCAGCCATTCCTCTTCGGAGCCCCAGTAGACGTCCTCTTCCGGTTCCCAGATGTCCTCGCGGCCGCCGCCGAAACCGAAGGTCTTGAATCCCATGGATTCCATGGCGCAGTTGCCGGCGAGGATCATCAGGTCGGCCCAGGAGATCCTGTTGCCGTATTTCTGCTTGACCGGCCAGAGCAGCCGGCGCGCCTTGTCAAGGTTCACGTTGTCCGGCCAACTGTTGAGGGGCGCGAGGCGCTGATTGCCGGAACCCGCTCCTCCGCGGCCGTCGCCCATGCGGTAGGTGCCTGCGCTGTGCCAGGCCATCCGGATGAAGAGCCCGCCGTAATGGCCCCAATCGGCGGGCCACCACTCCTGCGAGTCGGTCATCAGCGCGTAGAGGTCTTTCTTTACGGCAGCAAGGTCGAGTTTCTTGAATTCTTCCGCGTAGTTGAAGTCATCGCCCATGGGATTGGATTTGGCGGAATGCTGGTGCAGAATACGAAGGTTCAACTGGTTCGGCCACCAGTCCCGGTTGGACGTGCCGCCACCGGCTACTTGTCTGTTTATTCTGCCTGTTACCGGGCACTTGCTGTTTTCGCTCATCTGCGTTCTCCTTTGAGGGTGAAGGTTGCAAAGCTCAGAAAGGGGTTGTATGGGCTTGGCTGCGTTCTTTTGCGGCATGACCCGCGCGTCAAGGTTCCTGCGCGGATAATCCCCATTTTCGATGCTGTCATAAAAGTCGTGTTGGTGGTTCTCGCAACACTTGCCGATGGCCTTTGCCTTGGCATCCTCGATCATAGACGGAAGATGCCAGTGAATTCGTACTCTTCGCCGTCAAAGTTGGCCCTATAAGGGTAGAGCGACGAGGAGCATTGTTATGCTCTTCTATTATTTAAGAATTATTCTTATTTAAGGCAACAAAAAAACGCCTTTATTTTTTCTTTTCTTTTTTGAGGCATGCTGTGCAGATTCCCTCGGCCACGATATTCCTCGTCTGGATAGCGCCCCATGCTTCCAATTCCGGGGGCAGGAGCATGGTGTCAAACGATTTCCAGGTGAAATCCTCGATTGTCTGGCATTTTTTACAGATCAGATGATGATGGGCACCGTAGTCCGATTCAAACCGGGTGAGTCCTTCGGAGGTCTGGATGCGGTTTGTCATTCCGGCTTCTTCCAGCAAGGCAAGGGTCCGGTAGACGGTATCCAGTGAGATGGTGGGGATGCGTTTCCGCACTCGCAGGAACAGCGCTTCAACGGTGGGATGATCCTTGGAGGTGAGCAGCTCGCGATAGATTTCCAGCCGCTGGTGGGTCATTTTAAGACCCTTTTTCCGGCAGAATTTTTCAAAATCGGTAAACCGAGAATGCAGGGATTGTTCATCCTGGTCGAGCATGGAGATACCTCTCTCTCGGGGAAAAGACGTCAAAAATTTAATTTAGTATAATTGTTGCCCTTCTCTTGGTCAAGGGCGTTGCACCTTGGCCTGTGGCCAAGTGAAATAGTCTTTTTCCGCGGCACGATCCGGAAAAAACGAATAGTCGAGTGATCTAAAGACGATATCGTCTTCTTCCGGTCGGCTCGTTTATTTCGCTTTGCGGATGTCCGGTCTGAATACTACAGTATGAAGAGAAACAGAGGGCGTGTCAGGCAAGGCGAATTGGTCCTGCCATCGTGTTGCGGCCAATACAGTGGGGCGGAACAATGAAAAAGGTCATTACTTCCGAAAAAACCGCGATCAAGCTCTGGCTCGACGACATGGACTCCGGAGCCTTGGCCCAGGTTAAGAATCTTGCCAATCTGCCCTTTGTTTTCAGGCATGTCTCCGTGATGCCCGATGCCCATCAAGGGTATGGCATGCCCATCGGCGGGGTCATGGCCTCGGAAGAGATGGTTATCCCCAATGCGGTCGGCGTTGACATCGGCTGCGGCATGTGCGCCGTGCGCACCTCCCTCACCACCCTGTCCACGGAAAAACTGAAAGCAGTCCTGGCTGAGATCAGACGGACCATCCCCCTTGGTTTCAAGCATCATAACACGGCGCAGGACCGCAGGCTCATGCCAAAGCCCGAGATCCCCCTGGAGGAGCTGACGGTTATCGCCCGGGAATATCAAAGCGCCCTCACCCAGCTCGGCACCCTGGGCGGCGGCAACCATTTCATCGAGATCCAGAAGGGCAATGACGGTCATGTCTGGCTGATGGTCCATTCCGGCAGCCGCAATCTCGGCTTTAAGGTTGCCAACTATTACAATCGGTTGGCCATGGAGCTGAACAGGAAATGGGGCTCCAGTATTCCGCCGAACTGGCAATTAGCCTTTTTACCCATCAACAGTCCGGCCGGACAGATCTATTTGCATGAAATGCGCTTCTGCGTCGAGTTCGCCTATGCCAACCGGAAGATGATGATGGAGCGGGTCAAGGATGCCATTCTCTCCGTGGTGCAGCCGGTATCCTTTGAGCCGATGATCAATATCGCCCATAATTACGCGGCCATGGAGGAGCATTTCGGCAAAAATGTCATGGTCCACCGCAAGGGTGCGACCCGGGCCCAGGCAGGGGAGATCGGCATTATCCCCGGTTCCCAGGGCACGCCCAGTTATATCGTGCGGGGCAAGGGCAACAAGGAGAGCTTCGAGTCGTGCGCCCACGGCGCCGGCAGAAAAATGGGCCGCAAGCAGGCCCAGCGGCAGTTGGATCTGGCTCAGGAAAAAAAGCGCTTGGACGAGCAGGGGATTATCCATGCCATCCGCTCGGTCAGCGACCTGGAAGAAGCGGCCGGCGCCTACAAGGACATCGACGAGGTCATCGACAATCAGCTCGATCTGGTGGAGGTGCTGGTGGAATTGCGTCCCCTGGCGGTGGTTAAGGGGTAAGCGATCGAGGTTCCTTTTTCTTCTGCATGATCCTTTCCAGCTCGCTGCCGTCGACGATCTCCTGCCGGATCAGGATACCGGCCAGGGTGTCGATCTGCTGCCAGTTGGCTTCCACCAGTTCCCCGGCCTTTCGCGTGGCTTTGTCGATCCAGAGGCGGACCTGGCGCTCCACCACCTCCCGGAAAAACTCTTTGTTCACGTTGCGACTCAGGGTGTCGGTGTGGACAAATCCCAGCTCCTCATCCATGCCTAAATTGGCGATGGCGGTGTAGGCCTGGTGTGTTGCCTCCTCAAGATCGCCGGCCGCACCGGTGTCCATGCCCTTGGCGCCGAATTTTTTCATGCTTGCCATTCTTCCCGCCATGAGCACGCAGATGTTGTTGAACACCTCCTCTTTCGAGAGGTTGCTGGGGAAATCCTCGAAGCTGTATGAGATGAAGCCCAAAACCCGCAAGCGCGGGGCAATGGTCACCTGCTCGATTTTGGTGTTCGGCAGCAGCAGAGAGGAGAGTACCGCATGCCCGGCCTCGTGGAAGGCGGTCAGGCGCAGGTCTTCCTCCAGGTTGCGGATCTGGGTTTTTTCCAGTTTCGAGCCGTACTTGATGATGTTGATCTGCTCGATGAGGATCTCCTCGCTGATGCACTTCAGCCCGTGGCGGATGGCGTGGAGCGAGGCCTCCTTGCCGATGCGCTGCAGCTCGTAGCCGTTCATCCCCGAGATGTAGCGCACCACCTTGTCCACATCGATCTTGCCGTTGTTTGGTTTTTTCAGGATCTGTTCGATGAAGAAGCGCCGCGCTTCCCGGTCCAGTTCCGGCGCCTCGACAAAGGTGTCGATGCGGTCAGGTTCGATGAGCTGCGGCGGCACCTCCTCGCGGCTTACCGCGGTGGTCACGGTGAACACCGATTCATCCGGATCGTCGGAAAGGGCGTCTATCTCAAGAGCGATCTGGTCGGAAGGCACGCTGGTCAGCACCCCTTCCATCAATCCCTTGATGTCGATGCCGTCCAGAAAAACGATGCTGGGTGCGTATTCCCGCGCCTTGAGATAGACCAGCCGGAGGTATTCGGAGTCGAACAGCTCGGTGCGGGAAACATAGATATAGGGCCGGCCGGACTCTCGGGCAAAGGCTATGCCCAGCAAGGTTTTGCCCACTCCCGGCGGTCCGTATAGCAGCATGCCCTTGGGCATGCTGATGGAGAATCTTTTCACCAGCCCGGGTTTTTTCAGGGTGTTGATGATCTGCTTCAGAGTGGTTTTGGTCTGGCGGTTGCCGGCAATGTTTTCAAAGCCAATCTCGGAAAATTCGACGGCCGGGCGCTCGCCGCGCAACAGCCCCTTGCTCACGGGCAACGCCCGGATTTCCGCCCGGATCAGACTGAAAATGAGACTGTCTCCCCGCTGGTACTCCTTCCAGGTCAGCTCCACGGTTTGGTTGTTCTTGTAGATCTGGGACAGGATCTGGTCGCCTGTCTCCGAGAGCTTGTGCAGCGAAGCTTCGGCCTTTTTCGTTACCTTGAAGGCAATCCGGGCCGGGGCGGCGGGCAGATGCCGCAAACATCGGGTGATCTTGAAAAGCACCTCGTCGGGCAGTTTCTGCTTCACCTTTTTTGCGGTAATCGCCGGGCCAAGGCCGAGCACCAGCAGGGTGACCAGATCCGTGAGTTCAGGGAATTCAAGAGCAATGCCCTTTTCCCTGAAATGACCACCCAACCGCAGCAGGGAATCGGTGCCGATGCGGACCATGGCCTTGATGCCCAGCCGGTTGAAAAGAATGATGTAGTTCTGGGCCAGGGTAGAGAGGAGCTTTGGCGTGATCGCCTCCTGAATCAACTCGCCTGCCACCTTTTTTTCCTTGGCGATTGTTTCCATGATCAACGCCTGGGCCCGGGCCTTGCTGCGCCGGAAGGTGGCCAGGAACTCCTTGCTTTGGTACAGCGCGCTGCCCAGGGTGGAGGTGAAGATGAAGATCACCTCCCGGCAGTTGATGCCGCTGTCCGGATCCTCTTTGCTGATCAGGTCGAGCAGCGCCATCTGCATCTGGTTGCTCGCCATTTCGATGGATTCAAAGAGGACGATGGCGCGGGGGGTGGCGCGGAGAAAGCGGATCAGTTCGCCTTCCTTGATTTCCTCGCCCACCACCTGGGGAGCGAGGAGCTGGTCAGCGTTTTCCGCTTCGCTGTAGCGTTCGAGGTCAAAATGCTTGAAGCCTTCATACTCCTTGAGCCTGGAGCAGAGCACCCGGGCCAGATAGATCTTGCCCACGCCCGGGGGGCCGAGGAAGGTGAAGATCGCCTTGGGCGGCGCCTCCTTGGGCGGGCGGAAAGCCATGTGGATGAAGGCGTCCACCACCTCGTCGACGGCTTCGTCCTGGTCGAGAACGGTCTTTTTCAGTTCCCGGCGGATGGCCTCGAACTGCTTGAGTTGGTTTTTTGGGGGGATGGGACGTGGCAAAAGCGTTCTCCCTCAATGGTTTTCAGGCGGGTTCTTCCTTGCGGCCTGCCAAAGGGGCAAGGCCGGGTGCGCGCCAGCGGGGCGAGTCGGCAAGAAAAAACGGATGCTCTTCTTACTCTAGGGAAAAAGGGGGCAGGGAGTCAACTGGTTCCGCTCTTTTCCCTGCCCCTGTTCGATGATGGCTCCCTCGGCGTGGCGCATTGTGACGCAGTGCACGTATTGTTTGACATGTGCGAGGATAATTTTTTATTATTTCAGTGGAGTAATTAATTTTTCAGCCTAACAAAAAACTTTACAAGGGGGGGCGGCAATGGCGAAAAAAAACGAGGGGAGTTTGTTGGACTCATGTTTTGTGCAGCGGGAAATGGGGGTGAAGGCTTTTCACTCCCTGGGAGCAAAAAGCGAGATGATTGCGGCGAAGTTGAATCTGCTGGATGAGGAAATCGCCCATTTGCTCGAAAAACGCGAACAACTCAAAGATGAATGGGGAAACGCCCACAAAGCGTTTGAAGAGGATCTCAAGAAAATCAATACGGTTATTGAGAAGAACAAGAAAAAAATACAAGGGTTGGAGTCCGGAACACAAGCAACGTCCGGATTGAAGTCCGACGATGCTGTCTACCTCATTGACCGTTTGGGGAGCGCATCCGAAGAGACACTCCGTCTGAGTGCGGGTGATCGCAAGCGTATTACTTCCATCATGGCGCAGCTTGAAAATACCTTTCTGGAGAATCGCGGCCTGGGGAATATCCCTATTCCAGTGCCGCCTATTCCTGGGGACTGCTCCGGGTGCAAGGGGGGGTGCAAGGATTCATGCTACGGCGGGTGCTCCGGTGGCTGTCTGAACAGTTGCGGCGGCGCCTGCATGGGTGGTTGCAAAGACGGCTGTCTCAACAGTTGCGGCGGCGGATGCATGGGAGGGTGTCAGAACCAGTGCATGGGATGCACCGGAACATGCATGGGCGGCTGCACCGGCGGATGTCTCGGGCCGATCAAGGCTGGACGGTAGGGGAACACCTATGGAACACGCATATGGCGTCATCAATCAGATTGTCCGGCGGAATCGTGGAAACGATGAGATCGAGTTTAATTTGACCTTTCTGGTAACCGAAGACTGCAATCTCCGGTGCATCTACTGTTTTGAGCCGAACAAGCGTCCGAAAAAGATGAGCTTCGACGTTGCCCGGCAGGCAATCGATACATATCTGGACCGCGAAGACGGCCCCCCAACGGTGAGCATTGATTTCTGCGGGGGGGAACCGCTCCTTGAGTTTGACTTGATCAAAAATGTTTTTGAGTATTGCCACTCGCGGACGTGGAAAAAAAGGTACAGGATGTCTCTGGGGACCAACGGCACTGTTTTGACCGAAACAATGAAGGAGTGGTTTTTGAGGCATCCCTGTTTCCAGTTGAGTCTGAGCCTGGATGGCACCAAAGAGGTTCATGACCATAACCGTTCCAATTCCTATGACAGGGTGATACGGCATGTCGATTTTTTCAGAAGATATGATCAAACGGTTAAAATGACCATTTCGCCGTTTACCATTCCTCGGCTGGCGGATTCCATTGTGCATATCCATGAGCTGGGCTTAAAGCCGGAAGCGAATGTCGTTTTTGAAAACATCTGGGGTACGCCCGAAGAAAAGTCTCAATTGCTTCGGGTCTATGCCCGCGAGCTGGACAAGCTTGTGGCATTTTATGTTGCCCATCCTGAGTTGCCGGCGCCCAAATTGGTCGGGCACCGGATTGAGACACTTTGTGCGGAACAGGAATATGGCCTGGAAGAAAAATATTGCGGCGCCGGGAAGTACATGACAGCAATCATGCCTGACGGCAAAGAATATCCTTGCCATCGTTTCAGCCCTCTCGGCTCTTCCGCGCCAACGCAGCACATTGAATTTGACAAGCAGATCAAGGGCCCGTCACAATGCATCCAGTGCGGTGTGCGGCGGCTCTGCCATTCCTGTCTCGGCGCCAACCACGAGATATGCAATTCGGTTGATATCCGGACGGTGGCGCATTGTGAGTTCGTAAAGCTGGAGATCCTTGCCTCGGCGAAACTTGCAGCCCGGCGGCTGGAACCATTTTTGCAAAATTTCAAGCTGGAGGGGGAAATCGACGAGGATACCGCTTTGCGGGTTGCATATGTGAAAAATTTTGTGCGCTCAATCAATTGGGTTCAGGACAATGTCCACCTGCAAGAATCAGTATGTGCTTGATGTGAAGTATCCGTGCAAGCGGTAAGAGCCCGGGCGCTTATTTCACAGGCACCAGGTCGATGATGGTCACCTCCGGCGGAGCCAGGAAGCGGATGGGCGGCCCCCAGGTGCCGGTGCCCGGACTCGGGTAGAGAAAGCCGCTGGTAAGGCGCGTGAGCCGGCCGGCTTTGTGGGGATACAGGAACCAGGTGAGCAGGTTGAAGGGAAATATCTGACCCTTGTGGGTGTGGCCGGAAAGCTGGAGATCGAAAAGACCCAGGCTTTCCGGGTCGAGATCGGGACGGTGTTTGAGCAGGAGGGTGAAATTTTCTCTGGGTTGGGCGGAGAGAAGATCGCCTTCCGGCCTGGCCGGTTTTTTGTCAAAGAGTGTGACTGCCGGATCGTCCACCCCGACGACAGTGATGCCTCCGGCCGCTACTCCCTGATCGCGCAGCAGGGTGAAGCCAGATTTTTTGGTAAAGTCCAGGGCATCCTGCAGGCCGGCGTAGAATTCATGGTTGCCGGTAATGGCAAATTTGCCCAAGGGCGGCCTGATTGCCGCCAGCATTGCAGCCTCCGTGCCGAGGTGGTTGAGCTGGCCGTCAAGCAGGTCGCCTGTGGAGACCAGAATATCGGGCTGCGCTTCCTGTATTCGGGCGAGAATCCGGCTGAGTCTGCCCTCCCGTACGATAAGGCCAAGATGCACATCCGAAATCTGGGCAATGCGTATCTTGCCTTGGGTCTCGGCAATCTTGGGACTGGCGATCTCGATTTGTTTCAGACGGATGTCCATTGCCTCGAAAATCCCGTAGCCGTAGATCGCAACCACCAGCATTGCCTGGATGGTAAAGAACCGGCGCGGCGACACTGTTGACTGGAAAAGCCTGTGTTTCAGGATTTTTTCCGTTGCCTGCACGGCAAACCGGCCCGCATCAATCGCTGCGGAAAGGGTCAGGAAGAGAAAGAGCAATCCCATCCAACTGAAGCTGGCATAGGCCCAGAATCGGGCTCCTGTTTCAATTTCCGCCCGTTCGGCCACCCGGACCATAATCGGTGCTGCGATCATGACCGCCATGAACAGGGCTATGCCGCGCTTGGCATTTTTGCCGGGCTGAAAGGCCAAGCCGATCTTGCGGAAGGCATAGTAGTGGACGAGAGGATAGATGGCGAGATACAGAAGCAGGAAACGGAGCATGCTTTTTTTCATTCCCCAGGTTGATTTGAACAAGCGGAGCCAGGAGATGTTGAGTATAAACATTCCCAACGGGCAAGGCAATTTTTCCCTGATTGCCGCAGCGTATTTTACTTGGCAGATCAAGACATCATTAGATAGAGTAAATGGGCGGCCATCATCCGGCCCCGGACCGGCGGCCACCCCCGGGTGACGGCTTATCAAACAACAGGGTAACCCCCATGCAAGAAAACTCGCCATCGCCGATGGTGCTGCGTTCTTTTCTGATTCTCTTCCTCGCCTCGATCCTCTTGGTCGGGTGGTTGTTCTGGCCTTTTTTGTCGATTCTGATCCTCTCCTACCTGCTGACCAGCGTTTTTCTGCCGACCTACAAGCTGCTCAACCGCAAACTCTCGGATTCCGTCGCCTCGTTTTTGACCTGTATCCTGGTGATGCTGCTGGTTTTCATTCCTCTGGTCTTTTTTACCACCGCCTTGGTCCAGGAGGCCCAGCATCTGTATCAATGGGGCCGGGGGTCGGGGGTCAATCTCGCCCTCAAGCTCCGCGCCTTTCAAGAAACCTCGCTGTTTCTCGGCCTGCAGGAGATCGCCGCCATCTTGGGTTTTTCCCTGGAAGCGGAAGACATCACCCGGGCGTTCGCCGAACTGGTCCGGGCGGTCGGGCTTTTCTTCTACAACCATGCTGGCAACTGGGCCGGCAATATCATGATGTTTCTTTTCAACTTCTCGCTGATGCTTCTCACCATCTTCTTTCTGCTGATCGAGCAGGACCGGGTGCTCAACTATATGCTTCGGCTCTCTCCCCTGCCTGAGGATCAGGGCCGGCGCCTGTTCGCCAAGTTCGACGAAATCACTGGCGCGGTGCTGATCGGCAACGGGATCTGCTCGATAATTCAGGGGGTGCTGGGCGGCATCATTTTTGCCGTGTTTTCCCTGGGGCCGCCGGTGCTCTGGGGGTTGATCATGGCGGTGCTGGCTTTTCTGCCCATCGTCGGCATCGGCCTGGTGCTGGTTCCCGCCGCCCTGGTGCTCGCTTTTAAGGGCAATATGGCCGGAGCGTTTATCCTCACGGCCCTGTATGGGATTATCACGATTATCATTGAGTACTTCATGAAAGCGAAGATGGTGGGCGATCGGGTCAGGATGCACATTCTGCTGGCTTTTCTCGGCATGATCGGAGGACTGAGCGCCTTCGGTCTTCTCGGCATCATCTACGGCCCTTTGATCATTACCGCCTTTCAGACCTTGGCGGAATTTTATCTCTCCAGCTACGAGCGCTATGTGAAAAATTTCAAAACGGACTGATCCCCCCTTCGGACCCTGATTTCGCGGCCTGCGGTTTTGTTGCCGGGGGGAGAAGGAAAGTTGTTTCTGATCAGGTGGAAGGCATGGGAGAGAACAGCAGGGTGCGTTCGGTAGGATCCACGAGCAGGAGTCGGGGGGCGCGCTTTTTCACTCCGGTTTGATGTGGGCACGGGTGCTGCCGGGGAAAACCGGCAACACCCGTGGTCTGTGGCGCGATTTCTCCCGGCAGCCTGAACAGGCCTTATTTGCTGCCGGTCACCTCGGCATTCTCGATAATGACGCCGTATCGGTATCCCGCGCCGAAGTCACGATCCCGGGAAAGATTTCCTGTGATGGTGACCACCTCCCCGACTTCAGGCAGCGAATCGGTGGTGACTACCAGGTCGTTGGTTCCGGCCGCCTGGTTGCCGGTGCCGTCTTGCAGATGCAGCCAGTTCTTGCCCAGGATGCCGCGGTTGACCTTGACCACCTTGGCTTGCAGCGCCACCGGCTTATTCTCCAGGGAATCTTTTTTTTCAAAAATCTCGCCGATGGTTTGCGCATTGGCCCCCCCGGCCTTGCTCACCGTGATTGCCGCAACCGGAGCGGCAACAGTGGCGGGTTTCGTGGTAACGGTGGCTTCGGCGGAGGCAAGCCCCGCCGAAAAAACGATGCTGTCGAATGAGCGATTCAGCGAAGTGCTTTTGAAATTATCCATCTCCATGCCCGGCTGGCAAGTGATTTCACTCCCCACCGAGATCGCGCTCTGGGGCAGGGCCACCCAGGTCTTTACGCCGCCCTTGTCCACCAGGGCATAGGTATAACCGCCGCTGTTCATGGTTTCGACCACCTTGCCCGATACCTTTTGCGCCGTCGGGCTGCCACTCCCACCCATTCCCGTCCCGCCGCCGTTAGGCGAAAAAGCGTTGGCCTGCGGGAGGTTCCACAGGAGCAGGGAAGCGGCGAGCGCCAGACCGATGCGGAATGTCATTTTTTTGCGTGCAAGCATGGGGTGAGACCTCTTCAAATATTTCAGGGGGGTGCCTTGCCGGTGGCAATTTGAGCCAATTCGGCAGGTGAGGCTTTTAACTGTACGATGTTTTTTAAAAGTTGCTCATAATAATGTCTGGCCCTGGCCATGTTTTTTATGGGCAGGGCCGTTTTTTGCCGTTATCCGGGGGGTAAAAACGCCATTCCTTGTTGACGATAAGCCTGGCCCCGCGCCGGAAGTTGAAAAATGACCAGGCCCAGCGCATGGTTACGGAAAGACGGTTTTCAAAACCGATCAGATAATAGATGTGGACAACAAGCCAGGTGGCCCAGGCGAAGAAACCGCCGAAACGGAGGCGGCCGATCTCGACGATCGCTTTGCTGCGGCCGATGGTGGCGAGTTGGCCCTTGTCTTGATATTGGAACGGCTGCCGCATAATTCCTGCGGTTTCGTGGAGAATGTTTTTGGCAATGGCGCGTCCTTGCTGGAGGGCCACCGGGGCAAGGCCCGGCAGTGGAGTGGAGCGGCCGTGGGTGAAGCAGGCCAGATCGCCTGCCGCAAAAACCTCGGGATGATCCGGAAGGCTGAGGTCTGGTTCCACCACGATGCGGCCCAGCCGATCGGTTGCCACCCCAAGTTGCCGGCCGAGGCTCGCAGCCGTGACGCCGGCCGCCCAGAGAATGGTGGACGCCTCCACGCGTTCCCGCCCGACCTGGACGCCGTCGCGGTCCATGCCGGTAACCGGGCTGGCGGTCCATACCTGCACTCCGAGCTGCTCCAGGGCGCGCGTTGCTTTGCTTGCCAGGGCATCGCCGAAGGAGGGCAGGATGCGCGGCCCGGCTTCGATGAGGATGATGCGCGCCAGTTTTGGGTTGATGTTGCGGAAGTCCTGCGCAAGGGTGTAGCGGCTCATCTCGCCGATGGCGCCGGCAAGTTCCACCCCGGTGGGGCCGCCGCCGACGATGACGAAGGTGAGGTGCCGGCGTTGTTCGGCTGGAGTTGCCGTGCGCTCAGCCGCCTCGAAAGCAGTGAGCACCCGCCGCCGGATTTCGGTGGCCTGCTCGATGGTTTTGAGCCCCGGGGCAAACTCTTCCCATTCCTCATGGCCGAAGTAGGAGTGGCGGGCGCCGCAGGCGAGGAGCAGGTAATCATAGGTAAGTGTGCATTCCTTGGCGACCATCCGTCGAGCGACGAGATCGATGGCTGTAACCTCGTCCTGCAGCACCGTGATATTGCGGTATTTGGCGAGGATGTGCCGGATCGGCGCGGCAATCTCCGCCGGACTCAGGGCAGCCATTGCCACTTGGTAGAGCAGGGGCTGGAAGAGATGGTGGTTGTGACGGTCCACCAGCGTGACCCGGACACCTGCCTGGTTGCCGAGCGCCTTTGCGGCATTGAGGCCGGCAAAGCCGCCGCCGACAATGACGACATGTTGGGTGGGAGTTGTCATTTTTTATCTTCGGAAGTCGATCAACGTGAACAGGGTGAGCGTGACCTTGCCCTTGGTGCCGGGGGAATTGAGCAGGTGCCAGGCCGTGTACTGCTCGGCGTAGAGGGTGGTGGAGGTCATGCCGTCGAGCGGAACCACCACCTGCAGGCCGCGCAAGGCTGCGCCTGTGGCGGTATGCAGCACCGCGCCTTCCGCCGCGGTGCCGATGATGATCACGGTCTTGATCGCCCGGTCGCGCAGAATTTTTTCCAGCTCCGTATTATAAAATTTGTCCACCCCGGACTGGACGATGGGTGCATCCCCCACCGGCTGCACGCCGGGAAGGATGGTCTGCGGGGTGCCCTTGGAGGTAAGGCTGTAGACCACTCCCACGCCTTTGGCCTTTGCCCGCTCGAGAAAATCCTTGATCCGGGGCACTGAATCCGGGCAGCGGGGCCGGCGCTCGGCATTGCAGGTCCATTCCTCGATGTCGAGAATCAGCAGGGCGCTGCTTTCGGGGTCGAGGTGCACCGGTTGCGCCGCCACCACCGGCGGGGGGGTGATCTCGCTCCAGATATCCAGGAGGTTTTTTTCCTCTGCCATGGCACGTGCCGGGGAAAATGGCAGCAGGGAAAGGAGCAGGGCGACGAACTGCAGGGGGATCAAGCGCATTTTTTTGTATGGGGTCCGTAGAGGGGGGTCTTTGGCTGGGTGGATAATTCGGGCTGAAATCGGCCGGGACATTATATGCCACTCAAACATTCTAAAGGAGTATCTCATATTTCCAGGCTGGTCGTCAACCCCAGGGAAAGAAGGGAGCTTCTGGGTTGCGGCAATACCTGCTGCGCAGCGCATTTCCCGTCGCCAAGTCCGCAACGTTCATCCTCAACCGTCTGGGGATTATGCTTGTCAAGAAGCGACAAACAGGCTAAATATAACCGTTTTTCAACGATGTTTTTTTTGCGGCGCACCACTGAAATGGTGTGGATCCCAACCAAGGTGACGGGCCTGTGAAAGAAGTTCAGGATCATTACTTCAAGAAGGCCAAGAAGGAAGGCTATCCCGCCCGCTCGGTGTACAAGCTGGAGGAGGCCCAACTCAAGCACGGGCTGCTGAAAAAAGGTGACACCGTGCTCGATCTTGGCTGCCAGCCGGGGAGTTGGTCCATGTACGCGGCCCAGGCCGTTGGCCCGCAGGGGCTGGTGGTTGGGGTTGACCTCAACTTCGGGCAGATCAACACCAAGGGCCACAGCGGGAAGTTCACCTTTCTGCACGGCGACATCACTTCCGCCGAGGTGCTGGACCGGGTGCGCGATATCTGTCCGGAGTTCGCGGTGATCATCAGCGACATGGCCCCGCGCACCACCGGCAACAAATGGTCGGATCAGCAGCACTCGCTGGACCTTTCCCGGCGGGTGCTGGAGATTGCTCAGGAGATGTTGCGGCCCTGCGGCAATTTTTATTGCAAGGTGTTCGAGGGCGAAGATTTCAAGGCCTTTGTGGATGAGGTTCGCCCCCATTTCAACCTGACCAAGATTGTGAAGCCGAAAAGCTCCCGTCCGGAAAGCCGTGAAGTTTTTGTGCTGGGGATGGGTTTTAGAAAAATGCAGAATGAAAAATGAGAAATGGAGAGTGAGCAGTTACGGAGTCTGCAAGGCAAATCTCATGGGGCTTTTTACTGACTTGGCTGAAATTCCACTTTTCGTTTTTCACTTTTAATTTTTAATTTTCAGGAGAGAAAAAGGATCATGGCCGGACATTCAAAATGGGCTAATACCAAACATCGTAAAGGCGCGCAGGATGCCAAGCGCGGCAAGATGTTCACCAAGATTGCCAAGGAAATTGCCGTGGCTGCCCGCATGGGCGGCGGCGATCCCGAGGCCAACCCTCGTCTGCGCGCAGGCATTGTCTCCGCCAGGGCCGTGAACATGCCCAAGGACAACATTGAGCGTGCCATCAAGAAGGGCGTCGGCGGGCTGGAAGGGGCGAATTACGAGGAAATAACCTACGAAGGCTACGGCCCCGGCGGGGTGGCGGTGCTCGTTGACTGTCTCACCGACAACCGGAACCGGACCGTGGGCGAGGTGCGCTTCTTCTTCGGCAAGTCCGGCGGCAACATGGGCGAGACCGGCTGCGTTTCCTACATGTTCGATAAAAAAGGCTCCATTGTGGTGGAAAAGGGGGCGATGGACGAGGAAAAGCTTCTGGAGCTGGCCTTGGAGGCCGGGGCCGAGGATATGGTCGATGACGGAGACATCTTTGAGGTGCTGACCGCGCCCGAGGATTTCAACACGGTGCGGGAGGCGCTGGAAAAGGAGGGGGTCGCCTTTGTCGAGGCCTCCATCTCAATGATTCCCAAGAACACCGTTGAGGTGGCCGATGAAAAGACGGCCATTTCATTGATGAAGCTCATCGACAACCTGGAGGATTTCGACGACGTGCAGAAGGTGCATGCCAACTTCGATATCCCCGATGAACTGATGGAAAAGATTTCCTAGGATATGACTTCGGGCAAGGCCAAGGCAGGGGCCCAAACCGTCCGTATCCTCGGGATCGATCCCGGTTCGCGCGCCACCGGCTACGGGGTGATCGATTGCCAGGGCCACGCCCTGACCTTTGTCACCTGCGGGGTGATCCGGACCTCGGAAAAAAAGCCGTTTCCCGAGCGGCTTGAAGAGATCTACGACGGCATCCGCGAGGTTATTGCTGCTTACAAACCGCAACTGGCTGGGATTGAGGATATCTTCACCGCCATCAACCCCCGTTCGGCCTTGAAGCTCGGCCATGCCCGCGGGGTGCTGATCCTGGCCGCCAGGCAGCATGGCTTGCTCCTGGAGGAGTACAGCCCCGCCGTGGTGAAACAGGCGGTGGCCGGGTATGGTCAGGCGCCGAAGGAGCAGGTGCAGCAGATGGTCCGGGTTCTGCTCAAACTTGTCGCCTCGCCCAGCCAGGACGCGGCCGACGCCCTGGCCGTGGCCATCTGCCGGGCCAACCATAGGTGAGCGTCCACCAGCACCACATCTGCTTCGCAGTCTCGCTGCGCTCGCTTAGCTGTCATCGGTTTGTTCGCATAGCGGGCTATGGCGAACAAACCTCTTTCGCGCATCTGCGGCAGCAGCGAAGCGGCGCTGGTGAACGCTCACCGGAAAAGATGAGTGAACCAGATTTACTGATAGATTGCGCGCGCACAGGCTTTTTGCTTCTCTTCTTGCCAAAATTCTTCCATAATAGACCCCAAGATGATTGTTGAAATCGCAAAAAAACTGCGATTACAACGGTTATTTTTTGGGAACTGTTTTATTCTGTGTGACGGACCTGTGACCTTTTTCTTTTTTACGAGCGTGTCATGATTGCCTGCCTGCGAGGAATGCTGTTTAAAAAACTGCCCGAATCCCTCATCGTCGATGTGGGCGGGGTGGGATACGAGGTTTTCTTTCCCCAGAGCGGGCAGGCACGATTGCCGGGGGTTGGGGAGGAGGTTTTTCTCCACATCCAGACGGTGGTGCGCGAGGACGCCTTCAACCTCTTTGGCTTTCTCGAGCCCATGGAAAAGGAGATGTTCCAGTTGCTGAACACCGTTTCCGGGATTGGGCCCAAGTTGGCCATGCATATCCTTGCCGGGATCTCGCCTGCGGAGTTGGCCCGCGCCATCTTGCACGACGATCTTGCCCGCCTCACCCGGCTGCCCGGGGTGGGCAAGAAAACCGCGGAACGGCTCTGCCTGGAACTGAAAGACAAGGTGCAGTTCGTGCCCGAGGCGCTGTCCGCCTCTTCTCCAGCCCTTCCCCTGCCGGGCGAGGACGAGCGGGTGCACGATGCGATTTCCGCCCTGCTCAATCTCGGCTATCCCGCAGCCCGGGCCAGGGAGGCGTTGGCCTTGGTGCGGCAGCAGATAGGCGCAGAGGGGTTTGCCGCCATGCGGCTTGAAGAACTGCTCCGGCAAACCTTGAGGGCCCTGGTGTGAATCACGAAGAACGATTGGTTTCCCCGGTGGCCGAGCAGATCGAGCCGGTTGATCATGCGCTGCGGCCCAAGCGGCTTGACCAGTACATCGGCCAGGAGCAACTGAAGAGCAATCTTTCCATTGCGATCAAGGCCGCGCAGGCCAGGGGCGAGGCTCTGGATCACGTTTTGTTTCATGGCTTCCCCGGCCTGGGCAAGACCACCCTCGCCTATGTCATCGCCAACGAGATGGGCGCCAACATCCGGGTCACCTCCGGCCCGGTTATCGAGCGGCCCGGCGATCTGGCCGCCATCCTCACCAGCCTCCAGGAAGGCGATGTCCTCTTCATCGACGAGATCCACCGCCTCAACCATGTGGTGGAGGAGATCCTTTATCCGGCCATGGAGGATTACCAGTTGGATCTGGTCATCGGCCAGGGGCCCGGGGCGCGCAGCGTCAAGATGGATCTGCCGCGCTTCACCCTGGTGGGGGCGACAACCCGCACCGGCCTGCTGACCCCGCCCTTGCGGGATCGGTTCGGCATGGTGCTGCGCCTTGATTTTTATACCCCCGACGAGCTGGTGACCATTGTCAAGCGGTCGGCCTCCCTTTTGGGCGTGCCCATGGACGAGGGCGGCGCCCTGGAGATCGGCCGCCGTTCCCGGGGCACCCCGAGGATAGCCAACCGGCTGCTCAAGCGGCTGCGGGATTTTGCCGAGGTCAAGGCCCAGGGCCGCATCACGGCCAGGGTGGCGGACGCGGCCCTGAACATGCTGGGCGTGGACCAGGAAGGGCTCGACGAGATGGACCGGCGTATTTTGCTCACCATCATCGACAAGTTCCAGGGCGGCCCCATCGGGTTGGAAACCTTGGCCACCATGGCCTGCGAGGAGAAGACCACCCTGGAGGATGTCTACGAGCCCTTTCTCATTCAGATGGGTCTCCTGATGCGCACCCCCAGGGGCAGAATGGCGACCCAGGCGGCGTATGCCCATTTCGGCAGGCCTTTTACCCGCAGGCAGGATGCGGACCCGTGCAACGGCGAAGCGGCCACGCTGCCTTTTTAGAGGCAGGGACGGGAAACAAGGAGGGGAACGTATGATCGGAAAAAAAATAACAGTGCGCGATATCATCGACATGAAGAGCGCGGCTGATAAAATCGTCATGCTGACGGCCTATGATGCCGGATTTGGCCGTTTTTTGGACCGCAACGGGGTCGAAATCGTCTTGGTCGGAGATTCCTTGGGCATGGTGGTCCTTGGCTACGAGTCCACGGTGCCGGTGACCATGGAGGAGATGCTGCATCATTCCCGGGCGGTTAAGCACGGGGTGGAGCGGGCCCTGCTGGTGAGCGACATGCCCTTTCTCTCCTACCAGGTCGATGTGGGTTCGGCCATTGCCAATGCGGGCCGTTTCCTTAAGGAAGCGGGTTGCGACGCGGTGAAGGTCGAGGGCGGCCTTGAGATCTGCAAGACCGTGGCCGCCATGGTTCGGGCCGGCATCCCGGTGATGGGCCATATCGGCCTGACCCCGCAGACCGCCGGAGCGCTGGGCGGCTACAAGGTGCAGGGCAAGGACGGAGAATCGGCCCGGCGTTTGTTGGCCGAGGCCAAGGGGCTGGCCGAGGCCGGGGCCTTCGCCCTGGTGCTGGAGTGCATCCCCGACAAGCTGGCCGGGGCCATCACCGCAAGCATCGATATTCCCACCATCGGCATCGGCGCCGGACCGCAGTGCGACGGCCAGGTGCTGGTGAGCCACGATCTCTTGGGCATGTTCGAGAAATTCGTGCCCAGTTTCGTGAAGCGGTATGCGGATCTGGCCCCCCAGATTGCGGGAGGTATAGCCGCGTTCCGGGACGAGGTCAAGTCTGGCGCGTATCCGGACGCGGAACACAGCTTTGCCATGCAGGGTGAGGTGGCGGATTTGCTCAACCAGGGCAAGGGATGACCTGGTTTTTTCCCGATATTCTCGGTCTGTTTTAAGAGTTACTATTTGACGGGGTGGGGTGCGGATATGACGGATTCTTTAAATCGTAGACAATCGGTTCGGGTAACGGACAGGGTGATGTTGGCAGTCCATCCGGTTTCCGCGGAAAAAATGCAGGCTGTTGCCAGGGATTTTCAGCAGGGAATCTCGCCTTACAATCAGGACGGCCTTACCGATATCCAGATGTTCATCGGCGCCCAGAGCGCCTTGGCCAAACTGCGGGAGCGGGATGCGGACCTGGCTGATTTTTTGCAGCATCTGGACAACAAGATGAACATGATGCTGAAGCAGGTAAAAGGGGGCGAGAGTCCCCTGGATGCCCTGGTCATGCGCAAGGCCAATATCAGCGCCAACGGCATTGCTTTTTGCACGGATTCTCCTTCGAGATTGGACGAGATCGTGGAGATCCATGTCGTTATGCTTCCGGCCTACAGCTATGTGTATTCCTTCGGCAAGGTCATTGCCAGTGACCCGGTCCCGGAGGAGGAAGAGTCCGGCTGCAAATTTCGGGTCGCCCTGGAGTTTGTTTTCCTGCTTGATGAAGACCGGGAAAAAATCATCCAGCATACCTTCAAGCAACAGAGCTTGGCCCTGCGCAACCGCAGGCTCAATCCATGATGGCGTCGCAGGCTCGCTCACCTGTATCTGACGATTTTTGCCTAGCCATCCCAAGCGTTGAGTGTTTCTAAGCCATGCGAGAGATTGATAGCAGCGTAATCCGCCAAGTGGTTCGCGACCTGGCCATTGCCGCAGCCCATGACCTGGAGCCGGATATCCTCGAGGCCCTGCTTGTCGCCCGGGACCGGGAAACCGGGGAACTTGCCGGGAATATCCTGGAGGTTCTCGTCACCAATGCCAATATCGCCAGCCGGGATCGGATTCCGGTGTGCCAGGACACCGGCACCGGCATCCTTTTTCTTGAAATCGGACAGGAAGTCCACATTCGGGGCGATCTGCAGGAGGCGTTGCAGGAGGGGGTAAGGCTTGGGTATGAAGAGGGGTATCTGCGCAAATCGGTGTGTGATCCCCTGACCCGCAAGAATACCGGGACCAATACCCCGGCCGTGGTCCATATGGAACTGGTTCCGGGCGACCGGATCACCATCCGTTTTCTGCCCAAGGGGTGCGGCAGCGAGAACATGAGCAGTCTGGTCATGCTGCCGCCTGCCGCCGGAACGGAAGGGGTGGTTGGCCATGTGATCGACCGGGTACTGGCCGCGGGCTCGAATCCCTGTCCGCCGATGATTGTCGGGGTCGGTTTGGGCGGTTCTTTTGAAAAAGCGGCCCTGCTGGCCAAAAAGGCCCTGCTGCGGCCGGTTGGCGAAAAAAACCGGCGCGAGGATGTGGCTGTGCTTGAAGAGCGGCTGTTGCGGGAGATCAATGCCCAGGGCCAGGGAGTTCACGGTTTTGGCGGGATCACCACGGCCCTGGCCGTGCATATGGAGGTTTTCCCCTGCCATATCGCCAGCCTGCCGGTGGGAATCAATATCCAGTGCCATGCCCATCGGCATAAGGAAATTGTCTTGTGAAAACTGAACCTGCTTTTTTTGAGAATCTCCTCGAGGTTTCTCTGCCCTTTACCCCTGAGGTTCTGGCCTCGCTCAAGGCCGGCCAACTGGTAAGCCTGAGCGGGACGCTATACACCGGCCGGGATCAGACCCATCGCCGGCTCTGCGCCCTGCTGGATGAGGGAAAGGATTTGCCGGTGGATCTTGCCGGTCAGCTTCTTTACTATGTCGGTCCGAGTCCTGCGCGGCCGGGTCGGGTAATCGGCGCGGCCGGGCCCACCACCAGCTACCGGATGGACAGCTACACTCCGCGCCTGCTCGCCTTGGGGCTTGCTGCGACCATGGGCAAGGGCGCCCGTTGTGCCGAGGTCCGCCAGGCCATGCTCGCGCATGGCGCGGTTTATCTTGCCGCCATTGGCGGGGCCGGGGCGTTTTTGTCCAAATGTATCAAAAAAGCCGAACTGGTTGCCTTTGCTGATGCAGGGCCGGAAGCCCTGTTCCGGTTCGAGGTGGAAAAATTCCCGGCCGTGGTGATCAACGACCTGGAGGGGCGTGATTATTACGCGTTGGTTGCCGCGGCAAGCCGTTGTGGAAAATGACCGGACCATTTCCGCAGGCAAGGGCAGCGTCGCTAATAAAAAAAGGAGAGGGCTGAGCCTCTCCTTTTTTTATGGTCAATGATCAGCCATCAAGGCTGAGTCATGTGGTTTCTTCGTCTTTATTTCTTGCCGAAAACGTTCAAGCCTTTGAGCAGCGTGAGCGCGGTGCTTAACTGCTGATCCTTGCTTATGTCCTCAGCCTCCTGCTTTTCCTTGCTTACCGGGGTTTTCACCTTGGTTTTCGGCTTTTCCTCGGGTTTGGGTTTCTCCTCTTTCTGAGTGACATCGTCGTTCAGGCCATTGCCGATGTGATGCTTCAGGTCTTTTTCCCGCAGGTATTTCGGTTTTTTCTCCTGCTCATCCTCTTTCTCATCGTGTTCGACGGTAAGCGATGCGGGAGAAGGGACAATGATATCCGGAGTAATGCCCGTTGCCTGAATGGAGCGGCCGCTGGGGGTATAGTATCTGGCCGTGGTCAATCGAAGACCGGCCCCGCTGTCCATGGGGATGATGGTCTGTACCGAGCCCTTGCCAAAGGTCTGGGCGCCGACGATCACTGCTTTTTTGTGATCCTGCAAGGCGCCGGCCACGATCTCCGAGGCGCTGGCGCTGCCTTCATTCACCAGCACCACCACGGGGAATTTATACTTGGGGTTGTTGTCGCGGGCGTAGAACATGGAGTTTTGCTCCTTGATCCTCCCCTTGGTGGAGACAATCACACCCTCGTCGATGAAGATGTCGGCAACCTTCACGGACTGGTCAAGAAGGCCGCCCGGGTTATTGCGAAGATCCACGATAAGCCCTTTTATCTTTCCGGCCTTTTCCAGGTCGGAGAGCGCCTTTTTAAAATCAGTCGTGGTCTGCGCCTGGAAGTTGATGATGCGGATGTAGGGGTATCCCGGCTCCAGCAGTTTCGATTTTACGCTGTGGATGGGGATGATATCGCGGATCAGCGTGATTTCCTTGAGGTCGGGCCAGCCCTTGCGATGAATGGAGATGGTCACTTCCGAGCCTTTGGGACCGCGCAGCCGCTTTACCGCCTCCATGAGACTCATGTCCTGGGTCGGTTCCTCACCGATCTTGACGATCTTGTCTCCGGCCTTGAGCCCCTTGGCAAAGGCCGGAGTTCCTTCGATGGGAGAGACAACCGTAAGGATGTTGTCCTTCATCGTTATTTCAATGCCGATGCCGGTGAAGCTTCCCTGGGTTTCCACCTGCAATTCTTTGAAGTCATCGGGCTTCATATACGAAGAATGGGGATCCAGGGTGGTGAGCATGCCCTTGATCGCCCCTTCAATGGCTTTCTGGCTGTCCACTTCCTCGACATAATTTTCTTGAACCAGGCTGAGTATCTTGGAAAAGGCTTCAAGGCTTTCGTAAGTGTCCTGGGTCGTGGCGGTGACTGTTGAGTAATTCCAGGCCAGCAGGGAGCCGGCCACGACACAGAGGGAGACTGCAATGTTTTTGATAACCGACCGTTTTGTCGAGCTTTTCATGGATGGTCCTTAACCGAAAAATTCCAAAGTGGGCTTTGGTTGTTATGTGAGATGGTGACACGAACTTATAAGATAGCAGGTTTTATGCCGGGAAACAATGATTTATCTTGATTGTCAGGCTGAATGTCAGCGCGGTGTTTTGGAGGTTGCCTTGATGGTCAGTTTGCCGTTGTTTACCCACTGCAGGGGATTTTCCGGCTTGGTCCCGTGGCGGATCTCGAAATGCAGTCCCTCGCCGAGCAACCCTTCCTGGTCGCTCATGACCCCAACCACTTCACCCTTGGTAACCGTGTCGCCCTCTTCCTTGAAGAATTTCGCCGCCCGGGAAACAAGGCTGAGATATTGCTGGCCGTGGTCAATGATGAGCAGGTTGCCGTAGCCGCGCAGGAATTTGGCGTAGATCACCTTGCCGTCGTAGATGGCGGTGACTTCGGTGCCCGGCGCTGTCTTGATGTCAATGCCGTTGGCAAAGGTGGTGATGCCGAATTTTTTCTGGACGCTTTTGCCGAACAGCGTTGTAACCGTGCCCGCCACCGGGGGGGGGAGACGGCCTTTCTGGGCGGCAAAGCCTTTGGTGTCCGAAGGCGTTGGTGTGCGGACGGTTTTCTGGCCGGTTTCCTTGGCGCGAACCTCCTTCTGGCGGGCCTCCCTGGCTGCTTCGGCCTTGAGCTGCTCAAGGGTGTTGGTCAGTCTGTCCGCGGCGCCTTCGAGTTCGTGCAGCGCCAGTTGGTACAGTTTCTTCTCGGTTTTCACCTTTTGCAGCAACCGCATTCGTTCGTTGCGGGTGGTGGCCAGTTGTTCTTCCTGTCCCTTGACCTTGGTGATGGTTTCAAGCAGAGCCTGCTTTTCCCGTTGCAGGCTCTGCCGCGTTTTTTCCAGGGTCTCGACTTTTTCCCGGTATTCGCGGATGACTTTCTGGTCGCGCTTGAGCAGCGCGTCGAAATACTCGCGAAAGGCAAGAAGATCCGGCAGTTTGCTGGTGGAAAAGATGACATTCATCATGCCGATCTCGCCCATCCGGTAAAAGGAATTGAGCCGTTTTTTGATATGAACCTTTGCCTGCTCCTTGGCGGTCATGGCCTGGGCGGCTTCGGCCTGTTTTTGCGCGATCTGCTCCTCGTGTTTGCCCAGGTCTTTCTTGAGAAGGCTCAACTTGTCGCCTTCGCTCTGGATGTGGCCATGCAGCCGCTCAAGCTCGGTGAGCAGGGAGCTTTCTTTTTTATTGGTGGTCTGCACCCGGGATTTTTGGTCTTCGATGCCTTTTTTCAGGCGCTGGATCCTTATTTGTTCCTCAAGGATCTTGGCGTTTACCGCGGCCGGTTCCGCGGCGAAACATGGGCGTTGGCCGCCCAGGCAAATGGCAAGGAGCAGCGCGCAGAAGGAGAAGTATGGGCGGCGGAAAATGGAAGTCATGCGTCAGATGCGGATAAATCTGCGGATTGAAAAAAGACTGCCGCCCGTGCAAAGAACAACGCCGGCCAGCAGGATCGCGGCGGTGAGCTCCGGGGGGAAAAAAGCGAAATCGAAAAGGTTGAGAAAGCCCGGGCCGCTGAAACGGCTGGCAATCCATTGATAGAGGAGGTACAGCGCGGCAAGTCCCAGGCTTGAGCCTAAAAATCCCTGGAGCATGCCTTCGAGCAGGAGCGGCAGGCGGATATAGGCGCTGGTGGCGCCAAGCAGCCTGAGGATCTCAAGCTCGCCCTGCCTGGACACCACGGTGAGGCGAAGGGTGTATGAAATGATAAAGGTCATGCTGATGATGAGCAGGACTCCGCTTAACAGGACGACGACCTGGAGGAGGCTGGTGAAATCGCCGAAACGACGGAGCCAGTCGCTGCCGGACTGGACCTTGGCAGCGTGGGGCAAGGTCAGGAGGAAGTCGGAAAACTGGCTGATTTTGGTGAGGTCATGGAGGTTCTTGAGAGGGTACACCTCGATGGAGGGCGGAAGAAAATCGGGACCCAGGTCGTTGAGGACATCCTTTTCCTTGTCGAGCTGGGCGCTGAGCCGGGAAAACGCCTCGGTGCGGGAGACAAAAACAACTTTTTCCACCGGGCCGAAATCGCGGATCTTTTTTTCGATTTCCGGCCGTTTCTGTTCGGGAATCTCCTGGTCCAGATAGACAATGAGGCGGAGGTCGTCGCCAAGCCGGGCGCTGGCCCGGAGCATGTTGGTGTAAATGAGAAAGAAAAAGGCAAAGAGCAGCACGGAGAGGGTCACGGTCAGCAGGGTCATGACCTGCGTTCCCCAGGTTTGCCGGAGGTTTTTTCCTGTTTGCCGCAAAATATAGGCCAGAAAATGCATCGTCTGGTGCTCCTTGGAAGAGAAAGCGGTTTCGCCCGTAAGGTTTGGATTCCAGCGGCGGTTACGCTTCAAAAAGTTCGATTTGCCGCGGCGTACGGTTGGGATGGGCTGACAGATGCCCGTTGCGGAGATCCATGACCCTGTGCTCGGTTTCCGCGTAGATCGACTTGTCATGGGTGGCGACAACGATGGTCGAGCCATTTTTTTCGTTCAGGTGGCGAAAGAGGTTGATTACCAGCTCCGTTGCGGCGGGATCAAGGTTGCCGGTCGGCTCGTCCGCCAGCAGCAGGCTCGGTCCGTTGGCCGCGGCCCGCGCCAGGGCCACCCGTTGCTGTTCTCCCCGGGAGAGTTCGCCCGTGAGTTTGTCCCGTTTGTCGGAGAGGTTGAGCAGGGCCAGCAGCTCATCGACCCTTGCCCGGATGGCCTTGGTGCTCGCGTAGGTCACCTCCATGGCCATGGCGATGTTCTGGAGAACGGTTTGTTTCTCCAACAGCCGGAAATCCTGATAGGCGATGCCGATTTTTTGACGCATGCGCTGGATGCCTGCAGGGCTTATCTGGGAAAGGTCGCGGCCGGCCACCTCAATGAGGCCCCGGGTGGGAGTTTCAAGGCGGCAGATCAGTTTGATCAGGGTTGTTTTGCCCGCGCCGCTCATTCCGGTGAGAAAAAAGATTTCTCCCTTGTAAATCCGCAGGGAAACGTCTTCCAGGGCGACAATGTCGGGCGGGTAGATCTTGGTGACGCTCACCAGCTCGACCAGGGGTTTGTCAGTGCTTGCGTCTCTCGGCATGTGAAAAACCTTTTTTGTCCGGCGGAGGAGACCCTCCGGATGACGGTTAGGCCATAATAATACATAACAATTCAATAATTATTGATAAAATATAGCATGTGAAAAAAAATTGACACTTTTTTTCTGAATAATGTATACAAAAGAACATAAACTCTGAAATTTATTAAAAGAAAACGATAAATTCATGAAGGTGGTATGACGCACAATCCCCTGCTCCTCCTGCTTCTTGACTCTTCCGGCCGTTCTTCCGAGCTGGCCAAGGCTCTTCAGGGAAAAGCGCTGCCCCTGGTCATCCTCCGTTCCGAGGCGGAAGCCCGGCGCTGGCTTGAGGCAAATCAGTGCCAGGCGATTCTCTTGGCGGTCTCTTCGCTTCAGCCCCATGGTGTTTTCCTTGCCGAACTCCAGGAGGCGGCCTCCCAGGCGGCGGTTCTCGTGGCGGCAAGCGCGCCGTCGGTCAATGACGCAGTTGCCGCCTTGCAGGCAGGGGCTGTCGATTATCTTGAAGCACCGGTGAGCGAAAGTCGCCTTGAGGAAGCCCTTGACAAGGCCGGGGTAAGCCGCCTCATTCCTTCGGCCGGTCAGTCCCAGGCAAAAATCCAGAAAGGCTGCGCCGCCATTATCGGCAACAGCAGCGCCATGCGGCATGTCTTTTCCCTGATCAACAAAGTCTGCGATGCGGAAACCACCGTTTTGGTGCGGGGCGAATCCGGCACCGGCAAAGAGCTTATCGCCCAAGCCCTCCATTATGAAGGGGTGCGCGGCACCGGTCCTTTTGTCCCGGTGAATTGCGGGGCCATCCCCGGAGAGCTGCTGGAAAGCGAGTTGTTCGGCCATGAAAAAGGGGCGTTTACCCACGCGATCCGCACCCGGCTTGGCCGTTTTGAACTGGCCAACGGAGGCACGGTCTTTCTCGATGAGATTTCCGAGATGAGTCCCATGCTTCAGGTGAAACTGCTGCGTGTTCTCCAGGAAAAAGAATTCGAGCGCATCGGCGGCACAAAAACCATCAGCTCGGATTTCCGGGTGGTTGCCGCGACCAACAGGGACCTCGAGCAGGAGGTCGAGGCCGGACGTTTTCGGGAAGATCTCTATTACCGCCTCAATGTAATCCCCATCGAAGCGCCTCCCCTGCGGGAGCGGCGCCAGGATATTCCCCTGCTGGTCGAGCATTTCGTGGCCAGGTTCAACCGGCTCCGGAAGAAAAAAATCAAAGGGGTGTCCGACGAGGTCATGGCCAGATTTGCGCGCTACTCATGGCCCGGCAATGTCCGGGAGCTTGAGAACATGCTGGAGCGTATGGTGATCCTCGCCGGCGGTGAGGTGCTTTCCGTGGCTGATCTGCCGGAACGGTTGCTTGAGGCCGGGGCCGCCCCGGTTGAGCGGCTCGAAGAGCTTCCCGAGCAGGGCTTTTTCCTCAATGAGGTGTTGTCTGATTTTGAGAAACGCTTGATCCTGCAAGCCCTTGAGCAGACAGACTGGGTTAAGAACAGGGCTGCCAAGCTGTTGAATGTGAACCGGACGACCCTTATTGAGAAGATGAAACGATTCAAGTTGGTTCCCTCTTCTGCCGAGGCGTAGGAAAGGGTGCGCCCCTTTTTGTCCGGCGCCTGGACTGGTGAGCGACAACAGCGCTTGCCCTCGACTCCCGTGAAAGAAATCATGAAAAACATCCAGTTCTCCCATGCTCTTCATGTCCTGCCGCTCTCCATGCTTTTTTGCGCTGGCCTTCTATGGGGAGGAATTCAGCCGCAACAGGCTTGGGCCAAGGATGTTGCGCCGCCTCCCTCTCCGCCCGCGCAGGCAGTGCCCGTCGAGACTCCGGCTCAGATCTGGCAGGAGGCTGAGGATGCGGCAAAGGGCGGGGATCAGGCAAAGGCTTCCTCTGCGTATCTGCGGTACTACGAGAAATTCCGAGAAGCGGAGCGGGCCGAGGAAGCGCTCTGGCTGGCGGCGCAAAACCTCAAGCAGATGACGGAAAAAAGCGCCACCCCCCAGTGGAGCAAGGTTCGTGATGTTTTCCGGAGATACGGCGCCGATTTTCCAAAATCCACCCGAGCGGCCGAAGCGTATTTCGAAGTCGGCTACGCCCATTACCGCATGCGGTTTTACCGCGAGGCGCTCATCTACTTCAAGCTTTTCCTCAAGCGCTATCCCGAATCCCCCCTGCTGGACCAGGTGCGTTTGGCGCAGGCGGATACGCTGTTTGCCGTGGGAAGGGCGGCCGAAGCCTTGGATATCTATAAGCAGGTCGCCGAATCCGGGCCTGAGGAGATCAAGGCCAAAGCTCTGATGGGGTTGGGGGAGCTCATGTCCGCCAACAAGGATCCAGTCGGGGCATTGCAAACCTTTGCCACTCTTTTTGAAAAATATCCCGACTATCATTACCGGAAGCCGGAACTGTTGCGCAAGCTTGGCTTTGTCTATCTGCGGGTGGGCAATGAAGAGGACGCCCGGAAATCCCTGTTCCATTATCTGAATCTGGCCGAGAACCCTGCCGACCGGGGGGAGATTTTTTTCGAGTTGGGCGAGAGTTATCTGCGGGGAGGGGATGGGCTTACAGCCCTGAAGCTCTATGAGCGCATTCTCGACGATGAAACCCGAGAGGATCGAATCGCTGTGCTGGCACGATTCAGGCGGGCTGAGTATATGGACAGTCCCGAGCGGAGAACAATCAAGGGGCAGCAGGCCTCCGACCTCAAGGATCCCGAGGGGGACAAGCCGTTTCTGGCCGTGATCAAGGCGTATCCGGGCGAGCCCATTACCCAGGATGCCCGCCGCGCCCTGTTTCTCCGCTATCAGGCCCGCGATGACGCCGGCTCGGCGGCGGATCTCGGCCGGAGCTATCTGCACCATGACAAGCCGGGGCAAGCTACCGGGCAAAAGGAAAATTTTTCCGGCAAAATTCTGCTCTATCTGGGGGAGGGATATCTGGCGCGGAAGGAATACGACAAGCTCTATCAGTTGTATCTTGCCGAACACCATCATGTCCGCGCCTTGAGCGACGGGCGCTTTCTCTATCTGGTCGGGCAGGCCCTGGAGTCGTTGTCCCTGCTTGATCAGGCCTCCGTGGTCTATTTCCGGGCCCAGGGTTTAGCCCTGTCCGACGAGGACAAGGCCGATCTCTATAGCCGCAGAACCGAGGTCTATCTTCTCCAGAAGAACCTGGCCGCAGCCAACAGGGTGCTCTGCTATGTGCAGAACATCTATAAAGATACGGAATATCTCGGGGAGTTCGATTACCTGGCCGGCAAGCTCAATGAGCTCCAGGGGAAGAAAAAGGAGGCCCTTGCGCATTATGCCAAGGCAACCGCGGCTTCGCCTGTTCCGGCAAAAATTAAGGTGTATGCGGAGGCGCGTCTGCGGATGCTGGCCAGCCTCGGCCAGTATGCCGAGGGGGTTGATTTTCTTGCGCGCGCCCGGCAGAAGCAATGGCTGGGGGCGGAATCCCTGCAGGGCTGGTACAGGGAGTTCGGCGACGGGTTGATCGGGCAGGAAAAGGTCAAGGCGGCCATTGCCGCCTACCTGTCCGGCGTTAACGGAGACATGCCCAAGGAAACCAAGGCGGCCCAGCAGATTCATCTGCAACTGGGGGATCTGTTTCGCAAGGCCAGGGAAATGGAAAAGGGGCGGGGGCATCTCCAGAAGGCGCAGGCCGGTCCGGACGAGCTGCTGAGAAAAAAGGCGAAAAGCACCCTGAACCAGATTGAAATCGATCTGGGGAAAAAACCGGGAAGGGTTGCCCGGTGAAAGCGAAGACGGCGCGATGCCGTTTAGGCCGGAGCATGTGATGGCGCAGGCGGCCTTTGACACCCCGGAGCATTTGCGGGAATTCTTTTTTGCCATGATCGAAAGCCTGCCGGGCGGGATTCTGCTTGCTGACCGGCAGGGCAACCTGCTGGCGGTAAACCGGAAGGGATCCCAGCTTCTCGGTCTTGCCGGGGCCTCCCTCCAGAACAAAACCTGCTGGGGACTCCTTGCCCAAAGATTCGGCCTGACCCATGAGCTTGCGGCGTTAAGTCTGTCCGGGGGGCGGCTGCTGTGCGAGGTGCCGGCTTCTCCAGGCGGGGAGGAAAAGCGCTGCCTTCTCATCAGCCGCAACGATTTGCAAAGCCCGTTTATGCATGTGGCCGGATTCTTTCTTTCCCTGGAGGATGTGACCTTTCCGGCGCTGATAGAGGTGCATCACGACCGGAGCAAACGGTTTGCCGCCATGCAGGAGATGGCCGAAGCCATGGGGCAGGAATTGAAGAACCCCTTGGGCAGTCTTGAGCTGTATGCCTCGATTCTCAAGCGGGAGCTGGCGGGAGACCCCGACAACGAAAGGGTTGCAGGCAGGATGCTTGGGGCGGTGCGAACCATGCATCATCTGCTGGATAATTTCATGACCTTCTCCAGATTTCCGCTCCCGCGGATGACCGAGCTGGACATGGTTGCGGTGCTCGGAAAAAGCCTGGAAACTCTCCGTGAAATGGCCGGAGAGCATGGTATACTCATGGAAAGCCGGATTGAGGCGGAGCAGGCCTATCTCCTCGGAGATCAGGCCCTGCTGGGGCAGCTCTTGCTCAACCTCGGCCTGAATGCCATTGAAAGCATGCCGGTGGGCGGGACGTTTTCCTTGAATCTGCGGACGCTGCCGCCGGACAGGGCGCATGGCGCTTTGGTGGAGATCCGGGTGCAGGATTGCGGGGAGGGGATTGCCCCGGAAAACCTGCGGAAAATTTTTGATCCGTTTTTCTCGACCAAGGGGAGGACTCGCGGCTTGGGACTGGCTATCAGCCATGCCATTGCCGAGGCGCATCACGGCTTGATCGAGGTGGAAAGCGAACCGGGCCGGGGGGCAACCTTCAGGGTGCTGTTGCCTGCGGAATCCGGGACGGTACAAGAAATCAGCCGGAAATAAAGATACCAGAGCCGATGCCTGAACAGACGCATACGATACTGATTGTGGATGACGAGCAGAACATGCGGGTTGCCCTTTTTGAGGCGCTGAGCCGCAATGGGCATGATGTCGCGGTCGCGGAAAATGGCCAGATGGCCCTGGAGATGATCGCCAAGCATCCGCCGGATTTGGTGGTTACGGATATAAAGATGCCGGGCATGGACGGGCTTGAGCTCTTGCGGCAGGTAAAGGCGCTGCGTCCCGAACTGCCGGTGGTGATCATGACGGGTTTCGCCACGGTGGATACGGCGGTGGAGGCCATGAAGCAGGGGGCCTTCGATTATCTCTTGAAGCCCTTTCCCGTGGAGGTCATCGAGGAGACGGTGGCCAGGGTCTTCGCCCTCGGGAGCAAGTTGGGGCAACCAAGCGCCAAGCCGGTGGGGCACAAGACCGGGGAGGTGGCGTCCTTTGAGAAACCCATTATCGGGAAAAGCCCCAAGCTGTTGCAGCTCATGGCCCGGGCCCGAAGCGTGGCCTCCAGCAAGGCCACCGTGCTCATCCTCGGTGAATCCGGCACGGGCAAGGAGGTTTTCGCCCGGTTTATCCATAATGAAAGCGACCGGCGCAACGGTCCCTTCGTGGCCTTGAACTGCGCCGCCCTGCCGGAAGGGCTCCTGGAGAGCGAGCTGTTCGGCCACGAGAAGGGGGCCTTCACCGGGGCCATCGTTACCAAAAAAGGCAAGTTCGAGCTGGCCGACGGCGGCACCCTGCTGCTGGACGAGATCGGCGAGATTCCCTTGCATCTCCAGGCTAAACTCCTGCGGGTCCTCCAGGAGGAAGAGGTGGACCGGCTGGGGGGCAGGGCTCCCTGCAAGATTGATGTGCATGTGCTGGCCACCACCAACCGAGACCTGGAACAGGCGGTCAAGGAAGGCGCCTTCCGGCAGGATCTCTACTACCGCCTGAACGTGATTCCCCTCAAGCTGCCTCCCCTGCGCGAACGGAGGGAGGATGTCGGTTTGCTGGTCGATTTTTTCATCCGGAAATATGCGGCGCAATACGGCAAGCCGGAGAAAAAGCCCTCCGCCGGGGTTTGGGCCAGGCTATCCGATTATGACTGGCCGGGAAACGTGCGGGAGATGGAGAACCTGATCGAGCGGGCCATGCTTCTTTCCCAGGGCTCTGATCTGGAGCTGTGGGATTTCTGGGATGATGTCGAGCCGCCCGCCCGAATCGACTCCCCGGCGGTTGAAGTTTCCCCGCCTTCCGGTCATTTCGCGGTGGCGGCGGCCAATACCTCCGCGGCCATGGAAATCGGCACGCAGACCTTGCGCGAGGTAGAGCGTCAAATGATCCTGCAGGCTTTGCAGGCAAACGACAATAATCGGACACATGCGGCCGAGATTCTCGGGATCAGTGTCCGCACCCTGCGCAATAAACTGCATGAGTACCGCTCCCAGGGCATGATCGAATAATCCCCTTGCCGTGGGCCTGCGGCGCCATTTTTGTTGCCGGGAATCTGCTTTTTTGTCCTTTTGTTTCAATGTGTTGCGAATTTTTTCTCTCGCTTTCCCAATTTTTTCCCTTCCGCCGGAGCCCTCCTTCTTTTGTGTAAAAATGGTTATTTTTGACAATGTTGTGCTGTTGCGATGGGCAAGAGTCTGGTGCTGGCATTGTTTTTGCAAAGAAATATGGCAAGTTGATTGACTCAGAAGAGGAGGAAGCCATGCCCATAAATACATTGTTCGACGGCAATATTGAAACCATGCGCCAGGCGCTCAGTCTGCGCCAGGAGCGGCAAGGGCTTATCCAGTCCAATGTCGCAAACTATGAAACCCCGGGGTATATGGGGCAGGATTTTAATTTTGCCAAGGTCATGCAGAGTGTGATGAGCGGCCAGGGAGAATTGGCGCGAACCAATAAGGGACACCTGCAGCTTGACGCCATGGAAGCCAGTAAAACCCGGGAGTTCGCCAGCGAGAAAAGGCCGGTGGACCTGGATGAGGAGATGTTGAAGATGGCTGAAAACCAGTTGATGTATCAGGCGATCGCCAAAATCATCGGGAAAAAATTCGACGGAATGCGCTATGCCATTGACGAGGGAGGGAAGTAACAGATGGATACCTTAACCGCCATGCAGATCAGCGGCTCCGCCCTCAAGGCGGAGAGAACCCGGCTCAATATTGCGGCCATGAATCTGGCCAATGCCAATACCACCCGGACCATGGAAGGTGGTCCGTACAAGGCGAAATCCGTGGTTTTCGCGGCCAAGCCCGTGGAGGGAGTCAGTTTTCAGGATGCGCTCAATTCAACCACCGAACGCCTCCGCAAGGTTGAGGTGGTGCAGATCTCGGAGGACAAGGCGCCGTTCAAGGAGGTGTATGATCCAACCCATCCGGACGCCGACGCCAACGGGGTGGTTCGCTTCCCCAACGTCAACGTGGCCGAGCAGATGGTGGACATGATGAGCGCCAAGCGTTCGTATGAGGCCAATGTGACGGCTCTGGATGCTGTCAAAAGTATGGCGCTCAAGGCCCTGGAAATCGGCAGGTAGTTGCCGGCTCGTAAGGGTGTTGGTTTTTCCCGGGCAAACCATGAGTAACTGGAGGTAGTATAAATGAATAAGATAGCCATGCAACCGGTCGCCCTGCCCGGAGCATCACAGATGAAAGCCCCGGGAGTTGCCGGGGCCGCGGATACGGGTTTTTCCGAAATCCTCAGCCGGTCCATCGCCGAGGTGAGCGGCCAGAGCCAGGAGTCCGACCTGCTGGTGAAAGGGCTTGCCGCCGGCGAGCACGCCAATATCCATGAAACCATGATCGCCATGGAAAAATCGGGTATCTCCTTCAGGATGATGACCAAGGTGCAGCAGAAGGTCATCGATGCGTATCGTGAGATTATGAGGATGCAGATTTAGTACCAGCGAAACCCTTAGGGAAAGGAACGGAACATGGCTACCCCAAAAGAAATTCTTGAGCAGATTGCTTCCATTGCCAAGGGCCTGAGCATGACCCAGAAAATACTCGGCCTCGTGGTGATTGCCGTGGTGGTCGGCGGGTTGTTGACCCTTACCACCACCGGCAAGGAAACCTCCTACAAGGTTCTCTTCTCCGGGCTGAATCAGGAGGATGCCGGCGAGGTGGTGGCGAAACTCAAGGATCAGCGCATCCCGTACAAGTTGTCCGAGGATGGCGCGGCCATCATGGTTCCGGCCACGCAGGTGTACGAGGTCAGGTTGAGCCTGGCCGGCGAGGGATTGCCCCGGGGCGGCGGGGTCGGTTTTGAGATCTTCAACGAGACGAGCTTCGGGCAGACCGATTTTGTGCAGCGGCTCAATTATCAGCGAGCCTTGCAGGGAGAACTGGCGAGAACCATCCGGAATTTCCAGCAGGTCACCGAGGCCAGGGTTCATATCGCCACCCCAAAGGAGTCGGTGTTCATCGAGGACGAAAAACCTCCCACCGCCTCGGTCAGCGTCAAGCTGCGCGGCCGGGAAAAACTCAACCAGCATGAGATTCAGAGCATTGTCAACCTGGTGGCCAGCGCGGTTCCGGGGCTTACCACGGAAAATATTACCCTGGTGGATACCGCCGGCCGTCTGCTCTACCGGAAACAGGCAGAGGGCGAGGGGGTGCTCACCGGGAACCAGTTGGAGTATCAAATAAAGATTGAAGACACCATGCGGCAGAAGGTGGAAACCATGCTGGAGGAGGTGGTTGGCGTCAATCGGGCCAGGGCGCGGGTTACCGCGGAAATAGATTTCAACAAGGTTGAGCGGACCGAGGAAATCTTTGATCCCGAGGCGCAGGTGGTGCGCAGCGAGCAGATGCTCACGGAAAACGATCAGCGCGGCGGCGCCAATCCCGAAGGAATTCCGGGGGTCAAGGGCGAGCTGGCCACCTTTGCCGAGGAGGGGGAGGCAGGCGGGGGAGCCGGGGCTGGGTACAATCGCAACAATGTTACCCGCAATTACGAAATCAGCAAGCAGACCAAGCACACCCAGGATAAGGGCGGGGCTGTCAAAAGATTGTCCATTGCCGTTATGGTCGATGGTTCCTACGAAAAGAGCGTTGACAAGGATGGGAAGACAAGTCTAAAATACCAGCCTCGCAGCCCTGAAGAAATGCAGAATTTGGACAAGCTGGTTAAAAATGCCGTTGGCTATAACGAAGAGCGCGGCGACCAGGTGGAAGTGGCGAGTCTGCCCTTTGCCCTCTCCTCTGTTCCCGAGCCGGAGCCGGATCCCATGGAAAAATGGCGGGCAATGACGGAATGGCTGGCCATGCCGCTGGTCTATCTGCTGGTCGCGGTTCTGGTGATCCTCTTTGTTGTCAAGCCGTTCCTGAAACTTCTCGCCTCCAAGCAGTTGGAGACCCGGGCCGGCGGCATCGGCCCCCGGGCCGGCGGGCATGGGCCTGCCGTCGGTGGAATTGCCGCCGAGGAAGAAGAGGATCTTTCCCTTGCCCCGCGCGGGCTCACCGACCAGGAGCGGATCTACCGCCTGGCCCAAAGCGACCCTGACCGGGCCGCGGATCTGGTACGCCGTTGGCTGCGTGAAGAGGCCTAGCCCATGAGCAAGTCCGATAAAAAGAGCGGCGAATCCCTCACCGGCCCGGAGAAAGCAGCGGTCTTTCTGCTCACCGTTGGTGAGGACTTTGCCGCCCAGGTCTTCCAGCGGCTCGATCCCGAGGATATCAAGCATGTCGGCCGGCAGATGGCCAGGATCGACAAGGTCGACAAGGAAGACCTGACCGCCCTGGTCAATGAATTCAAGGCCGACACCGGCGACACCGACATCTTCCTTTCCGGCAACGAGATGCTGGAAAGCGCTCTGAAACGGGCGCTTTCCAGCGACAAGGCCAGCGAGATCCTTGAAGAGATCCGTTCGGATTGGAAGCTCACTCTTTTTCAGAAGGCGCGCAAGCTCGAACCCAAGGTGCTGGTCAACTTCCTGCGCAACGAACATCCCCAGACCGTGGCCCTGGTCCTCTCCGTGCTGGAGCCGACCCAGGCGGCCCAGATCCTCATGGAATTCAATGAGGATATCCAGGTTGAAGTCATGATGCGCATGGCGGAACTCGATAAGGTAAGCCCTGAGATTCTCGTGGATGTGGACCGGGTATTGCAGGAAGAATTGCTCTCCGTCGAAGGCATGGAGGGCCAGCGCCTCGGCGGGGTGGAGGCCGTGGCCGAAATCCTGAACAATGCCGATCGCGGCTTGGAGGCCGCTATCCTTGAAGGTATTGAAGAGCAGCGCGAAAATCTGGCCGATGAAATCCGCCGACTCATGTTCGTCTTCGAGGATCTCCTCAGCGTTGATGACCGGGGTATCCAGGCTATTCTCAAGGAGGTCAGCACCGACGACCTGAAGCTGGCGCTCAAGCTTGCCTCCGACGATCTCAAGGCCAAGATCTTTGGCTGCATGTCTTCCCGGGCCGTGGAAATGCTCAAGGAAGACATGGAAATCATGGGGCCGACCCGGGTAAAGGATGTAGAGGGCGCCCAACAGGCAATAATCAAGATCGCCAAGCGTTTGGAGCAGGAAGGCAAGATCCAGCTCATGAGCGGCGGCGGCGGCGAGGACGAATTTGTCTAAAGTGCTTAAACTACAGCAGAATCGCAAGGTGCAGACCGCGCCAAGCATGGATACGGAGGAGTTCCTCTCCTTTGAGGACTTCTGGCAGGTCAAGCCCGGCAGCGCTGAAGCCAAGAGGCTTGAAAAGCACAAGTCGCCGCGGGAAATCGCCATGGAGGAAGCAGCGGAGATTCTTCGCCAGGCCGGGGATCAGGCGGAAACTCTCAGGCAGGAAGCCTACGCCGAAGGGTTTGCCAAGGGAGAAGCCGAAGGCAAGGCGGCCGGGTTGGCCCAGTATGAGCAGCAACGGGAAGAACTGGCCGCGCTGTTTGGCGCCCTGGAAGGAGAACGGGAGGCTGTTCTGAGGCAGCATGAGGAAAGCATGCTCGCCCTGATCACCGCCATGGTGGATCGGCTGGTATACCACGAGATTTCCGTGAATCCCCTGGTTATCCAAGCCTGTCTGAAAAAGGCCATGGAGTTTGTGGTGGAAAACTCCACGGTGCAGATCCATCTCCATGGCGATGATTTCACCCGGCTGAAAAAGGCGAGTCTGGAGGATTCCCGGCTGATCGAAGGCAAGAACCGGATCCAGCTTGTCGAGGATCCCAACATTGCGGTGGGGGGATGTTTTTTGAAAACGGATTTCGGCGAGATCGACGCCACCCTGGAAAACAGCAAGACAAGGCTGTATGGTGCGGTTGAACAAGCCTTTTTCGCGGCCATGGCAGCGGATGATACTGCTAGCTGAGAGCTATAAGCTGATAGCTCTCAGCTTTTTAAGGACGATGCTTCCATGAACCTTTCCCATTGCCTCCAGGTTGCCCAGGATACCTCGCTCGTCAGCGTGGGCGGCCGGGTGAATCAGGTCATCGGCATGGTTCTGGAGAGCCTGGGCCCTGGCATTCCGGTGGGCAGCATCTGCGAGGTTTCGGTCTTCAAGGGCAAGAGCACGGTGCTGGCCGAGGTGGTCGGCTTTCGGGAAGGCAGGGTGTTGCTCATGCCCTTGGGCGAAATGCGCGGGGTCGAGCCGGGCAGCGCCATCCGGCTGGTCGGCGGGCAGGCCGGGGTGCCGGTGGCCGAGTCCCTGCTGGGCCGGGTTATCGACGGCCTGGGCAACCCCATGGACGGCAAGGGGCCCCTGCGCCCCGAGACCCAGTATCCTCTTTACGCAGCACCCTTGAACCCCATGGAGCGGGAGCGTATTTTCGAGCCGGTGGATGTTGGAGTGCGGGCGATCAACGGGTTGCTGACCCTGGGCAAGGGGCAGCGCATCGGGATTCTCGCCGGGTCCGGGGTGGGGAAGTCCACCCTGCTTGGCATGATCGCCCGGCATACCGCAGCCGACATCAGCGTCATCGCCTTGATCGGCGAGCGCGGCCGCGAGTTGAAGGACTTTATCGAGCGGGATCTCGGCCCGGAGGGATTGGCCCGCTCCGTGGTCGTGGTGGCCACTTCCGATCAGCCGCCCCTGGTGCGGATGCGCGGGGCTTATCTGGCCACGGCCATTTCCGAGTTTTTCCGGGACAAAGGCCGCGACGTGATCCTGATGATGGATTCCATCACCCGTTTTGCCATGTCCAGCAGGGAAGTCGGCCTGGCCATCGGCGAGCCGCCCACCTCCCGCGGCTATACTCCCTCGGTGTTCGGGCAGCTCCCTAAATTGCTGGAGCGGGCCGGAACCTGCATGGGCAAGGGGAGTATCACCGGCATCTACACGGTGCTGGTGGAGGGCGACGACATGAACGAGCCCATCGCCGACGCGGTGCGCTCCATCGTGGACGGCCATATTGTCCTGAGCCGGGATCTGGCGAGCCAGGGGCATTACCCGTCCATCGAGGTCATGAGCAGCATCAGCCGATGCATGACCGATGTGGTTCCCAGGGATCAGGTGCGCATGGCCCATAAATTCCTTGAGATCATGTCCACCTATCGCCGCTCGGAGGATCTGATCAATATCGGCGCCTATGCCAAGGGCAGCAATTCGAAAATCGATGGCGCCATTGCCATGATCGACCGGTTGAACGGCTATCTCAAGCAGCAAGTGGAAGAAAAGGTTTCCTTTGCTGAAAGCGGTCGTCAGTTGGCGGCGATTTTTGCCTCCGACGGCCAGTCCGTTCCGGGCGCGGTACAATGATGAGAGGGCGAAATGGCGTATCATTTCAAGCTTGAAACGATTCTCGGACTGCGGCGTAATCTGGAAGAGCTTGCCCAGCAGAAACTGGCCAGGGAGCTTGCCCTGCTTGCGGCGGAAAAACTGCGGCTTGCCGCGTTGCAGCAGGAGCGGCAGGAACTGATCGCCGAGTTTGAGGAAGAAAAGCGCCGGAAAATGTCTGCCCCGCTTTTTGCTTTTTATGTGGAAGGGATCTTCCGCAAGGAGCAGGAGATCGAGGCCGGGTTTGCCCGCGTGGAAGCCGCTCAGGCGGCTGTTGTCCGGGCCAGGGAAGAGCTTGCCGCCAAGATGCGGGATAAAAAAGTGATGGAAAAGGCCAGGGAGCGGGATTATCAGAAATTTCTCCTGGCCGCATTGAAGAAAGAGCAGAGCGAGGCGGACGAGCAGATGGTGCTTCGTTTCGGACGCACGGGCAATCTCCACTGAGCAGGGAAGGGGCGCATCGACCCCGGATGGAATCATGAAAAAACGCAATTGCTGCTCCCTCATACCGGTTTTCGTCGTGCTGCTGACCCTGGTGGTGACCATCCCCGCCTTTACCCAGGAGGATAAATCTCCGGTCAAGCTCACGCCCCAGGAAATTTCCGTTTCCGTCCAACTCAAGGAGCGTGAAGACGCCGTGGCGGCAAAGGAAAAGGCCTTGGCCGCAAAAGAGAAGGAACTCGCTGCCTTGGCCAAGGAAGTGGACGAGAAGTACATCCAGCTCAACGCCCTGCAGGAAGAGCTCAAGGGGCAGCTTGGCGGGGCAGGCAAGGGCCGGGATCAGCAGTTTAAGAATTTGATCAAGATATACAGCGCCATGAGCGCTTCCAAGGTGGCCCCTCTGCTTGACAAGATGGAGGATGATGAGGTGGTGGAGATTCTGAAAGCCATGAAGGCGGAGGCGGTGGCAAAGATTATTCCCAAGCTGACCCAGGACAAGGCGGTGCGGGTGAGCAGACTTCTCGGATTGCCCTGAGCTGCGTTGTCCGATTTTGGTTGTGTAGCCCCTTCGGTGTTTGGCCGGCGGGGCTTTTTTTGTGTGCCAGGCATGGCGCGTAGCGCTGTGACTGGCGCTGTTTGCCGGTAGGCCGTTGTTCTTGTTGCGCTTGCTTTTTGCATGAAGCCCCCTCCCTTGCAAGTGAGGAGGAGATCGTGCCGTTTCCGTCTTCCTCTGTCCTCTCCCGGCAATTCTTTCCCAACTCTGTTTCAACATCCTTCCTTCCGTTTTTCATGGAGGAATTCTTTTCCCGTCTTGTGGTTCGGACTATGTATTGCTGGGGTGGATATCTGTTCGGGCTTGTCATGTAACTGATTGTTTTATCGTTATTGTGTTGATGTTTCTTGCCGCTTGCTTACGGCGTGGCACACCTTTTGCTTTGGTTGAGTTGCAAGCGTGCTCCCTTCATGCACGAAGGCAAGATCAATTTTATCAGCGAGGAGATTCAGTGGACGCACTCATGATTCCCATTGTGCCGGCCCCCAAGTCCCAGATAACTGCGGCGGTGGAAATGAAAACCCCCGCCGGCAAGAAAACCGGGTCGAATTTTTCCGACTACATGGAAAAAAAGATGGCCACCGAACGGAGGGGCAAAAGCGACCTCCTCGGCATGCGGAAAGCCAAGGCCGCCCGTGCCTCAGCCGCTGACCGGAAGGCGGAGACCGCTAATTCGGCAAAAAAAGATGGGTCTGAGGAAGCAACAACCATAGCCTCCCTTTTGGGGCTGTTTGTCCAGGATCTCCAGAAGAGTGCGGCCGATCAAAAAATGGGACCTGGCGAGTGGAAGTTTCCGGTGCCTGATCCCGGCCTTCTGCAGAAGATCGCCAAGGATGCGGGCATGAACGAAAGCCAGTTGACCGCGCTCATGGAAAAAATGAAGGGCCAGGACGGCATGTTGTCCCTGGTCGATTTCCTTGATTCATTTTCCCGCCATTTTCAGGCCTTGCAGGAGGAAGTGCCCGTGACCGCACCGGAAACGGATCTGCCCCTTCTTCAGAGCTTTCTTGAGCGTCTTGGCGTGCCGGTTCCCGAAGTGAGCAAGATCAGCGAAGCGTCGGTGCGGGGAGACAACACCCTTGATCTGCAAAAATTTCTTGCCGGGCTGCAGGGGGTGGCAGGGGAAGGAATTACCGATATTACCGCGGTTGAAGCGGCGGAATTGCAGGATCTCCTTGCCAATGCCGGAGTCTCCCGGCAGTTGCAGCGCTCCCTGTTGCCCGAACGCGTGCCGGTTGTTGAAGGTTTGGTCGAATCCGGCCCGCCGGTAACCCTTACCCTGGACCGGCTGAAAAGTATGCTGGAGCAGGCCATTGGCGAGGTGAAGGCAAACAAGCTGCAGGCGGATCCGATTTCCTTTCTTGCCGATCTGCAGGAGGTGTTGACCCGGTCCGGTTTTGAAACCAAGGGGCCGAGTCTTTCTTCCGCTGTTCAAGGGACGCTGGTTTCGGTTTTTGAAAAGCTCATGGAAAGCGTTGATCTTTCCAAGGTCAAGGTGCAGCCGGGAAATCCCAAGACGGATGCGGCTCTTGAAAAGAAGCTGGCTCAGGCCGAGGATCTTATGGCCACCGAAAATGCGGATGGTGCGCCGCTTCTTGACGGGGAAAACGCAGAACTTTTTTCTGCCATGGGCAGGGACGGTCAGGGGGCGCAAAACGGTAAGGGCGCCTTTGCCAGCGGGGAACTCTTTGTCGAAAGCAGCTCCGTTTTTCAAGCCGAGGGTGGTGCGGCTGCCAAGGGCGAGGCTGTGGGCCACGCTGCTGCTGCAAGCCAGGCGGCACGGCCTTTCGTGCATGTTCCCAATATGCCCCACGGTCTCCAGCAGCAGAGTTTCACCCAGCTTTCCCAGGGGGTTTTACAGGGGTTGCGCAACCAGGAGCATCATCTGGTTCTCAAGCTCTATCCCAAGGAATTGGGCGAGGTCAAGGTGGAGATGACGGTGCGCGACAATCAGGTGGCTGTTTCCTTCAGCATGGAAAACGCCAAGGTGAAGGCGGTGCTTGAAAGCAACCTGGAGCAATTCAGGGAAAACATGGAAAAGCAGGGGTTTGCCCTTGGCGAATGCATGGTGTCCTTGAACAAGGATAGCGACAGCAATGAAGCCTGGCGGCAGTTCCAGGCGGCTTCGCTGGAAAAGGGAGTGGGCCAGCGGAGGACAACCCTGGCGGACCTGCCCGAGAATATTCTCTACCAGCGGGTGCAGCCCGGAAATGGCCGTGAAAACGGTGTCGATCTGTTTGCCTGAAAACAAGAGAGGAAAAAAGCATGACTACCACAGCAAGCACCAGCATGACCCTGCCGCTTCAGGACACCACGACCCTGTCCACCGTGGGCAAGAGCACCCTGGATCGCAGCGATTTTATGACCCTGTTCATCACCCAGATGCAGCATCAGGATCCGCTGGAGCCCATGGACAGCACGGACATGGCCTCGCAGCTCGCCCAGTTTTCCAACATGGAAGCCACCATGAAGATGTCCGACAACCTGGAAAAACTGCTTGGCTACCAGGTGTCGCAGAACAATCTTCAGCTCCTGACCCTGATCGGCAAGGAGGTGCAGGCGGTCGGAAACACCATGGGCGTGGTGGATGGCAAGGTTTCGACCACGCAATACACCCTGGCCGATGCCGCTCAATCCTGCAGGATCGAGGTGTATGACTCGGCCGGCCGCATGGTGGACAGCGTTGAGTTGGGCTATGCCGCCTCTGGCAGGCACGAGTTGACCTGGGATGCGACAACACCCCAGGGCGATGTTGTTGCCGACGGGCAGTACACCTACAACGTGGTTGCCGTGAATGCCTTGGGGCAGAAAGTCGATGTTGATTACCGTTCAACCGGCCTGGTCACCGGGGTGAATTTTGACGGCGTTGCGGCCCAGGTAACAGTGGATAAATCCATAGCCATGAATGTGGCGGACATCTTGGTGGTGAAGTGAGACCCATGAACATTACAGCACAAGAAAACAGGAGGTAGCATAATGGGCGTTTCAAGTTCGTTGTACGCAAGTATCAGTGGTCTCAGCACCATGGGCAACGCCATGAGCGTTTTGGGTGATAACGTTTCCAACGTCAACACCATCGCCTTCAAGTCCAGCCGGGCGACCTTTCAGGATGTATTGTCCCAGAGCGTGGCCACCGCCGCGGGCGCGGCCCAGGTCGGGCGCGGTGTGACCATGACCACCATCGACGGCATCTTTGCCCAGGGCTCGTTCGAGTCCACCTCCACGGCCACCGATCTGGCCATCGGCGGCCAGGGCTTCTTCATGCTGAGGGCCGCGGGCAGCGCCGAGGCGGATATGTACACCCGGGCCGGGGAGTTCCGTTTCGACAAGGAGGGCTTTCTGGTCAACCCCACCGGCAATTTTGTCCAGGGCTGGACCCTGGACACCACCTCCGGCGAGCGGCAGGGCACCATCGGCGATATCAACCTGGGCAAAACCACCCCGCCGGTTGCAACCACCGGTATCCAGGTCATTGCCAACGTGGATTCCCGAAAGAACAACGAAACCACCGAGCAGCGTCTGTACGACGCCTGGAATGGCACCAATCCCTCGCTGCCGGTGCCCACTTCGCCAATCAACGCCAATGCCTATGAGTACACCACCGCCATCAAGGTGTATGATTCCGTGGGCGCGAGCCATGACATCACCGTGTATTTCGACCGCACCACCAAGGACAACCAGTGGGAGTTCCTGGTCACCTGCGAGCCCAGCGAAGACGAGCGGGTGCTGACCACAGGCCGTGACGCCACCGGCGCCCTGGACGGCAGCAATGACGAGGCTTCCATCTACACCCCGGACACCGCCTACAACTACCAGAACCACAAGGGGGCAGGCGCCCTGCTCTATGGAGTGATTGATTTCTCCACCTCCGGCGCCATCAGCAATATACGAGCCTGGAACGTGCCGCCCGACGGCGAGGTGGACCCGGCCCAGAACACCAACCTGCTTACCTTGGGGAATACTGACCAGTATTACTCCTTTGCCGCGAATTTCACCGGCGCCTCCACCAACCAGATGATTGAGCTCAATCTCGGCGCCCGGTACAGCGGACAGGCCACCGCGGTCAGTCAGGTATTGGTCAGCGGCAGCGCAGCCTATGCCACCGCCGGAACCACAACGCCCATCACCAAGGAAACCCTGTGGAATACGGTGTATGACAGCACCGGCACCCTGGTTGATACGACTACTCCGGCGGTGGTGACCTTTTCCGGGTATGATAACAGCGGAGTCGCAGTGAACGGCACCTATACCCTCGCACCCACGGGCAAGGTGCAGGATCTGCTCAATGCGCTGGATGCCACCTTTAAGGTTACCTCCACCATCGACGCCGCAGGGAAAATCAAGATGACCGATGCCACCGGCGGCGCCAGCGGTTTGGCCATCACCACCTTTACCTTCAGCGCCGGGGCGAACCCCTTCGGCGCCAGCACCGCAACCACCAACACCTTTAATGTCACCACCGCGAAGCAGCAGGTGGTTTCCACGGCCCGGGCCACCACCACCTTTCCCGGCACGACGCCGATCAATGCCAGCACCCCCCTGACCAGCGTATTCGACGGCGCGGGGGTTGCCCTTACCGCCACGGATGTTCTGACTTTTGTCGGAATCCGGGGAGACAACACCCCGGTGAATGCAGCCTTTACGGCCGGCACCGATTTCGGTTCGCCGCTCACGGCGCCCAATAATCCTCCCACCATGCAGGATCTTCTTTCCTGGCTGGAAGAGCAGTTTGACGCCGAAGCCTCCGTTGATGGCGCCGGCCGTCTGGTGCTCACCGACCGGGTGGCGGATGAGGTTGCCGCCGCCGGATATCACAGCCAGTTGGAAATCACCTCGATTACAAATGGTGCGCCGGGTGTTTCCTCTCCTTTCGGCGCAGGCCTCTTCACCACCATTGCCGCCGATACCAGCGGCGAGGATGGCAGTCTGACCGGGGGGACGATGAGCATCAATTTCAGCACCGAGGCGTTGTCCACCACCCAATATGCCAACAGCTCAACCACCATCTTCCAGGATCAGAACGGATTTGCCGCGGGCTTTTTGCAGTCGGTTTCCGTGGATACCAAAGGGATCATCACCGGCAACTATTCCAATGGACAGGTGCTGCAACGGGCCCAGGTGGCCCTGGCCAGTTTCAATAACCTGGCCGGGTTGAGCAAGGAAGGCGGCAATATCTTCCGGGAAACCAGCGAATCCGGCGCGCCCATCACCGGTCCGCCGGCAACCAACGGTCTGGGTACGATCTCGCCCAACTCGCTGGAGCAGTCCAACGTGGATCTCGGCGCGGAGTTCGTCAAGCTGATTACCACCCAGCGCGGCTTCCAGGCCAACTCCAAGATCATCACCACCACCGACGAGATGCTGGCGGATTTGATCAACATCAAGCGGTAATAGCCACCACACCCAGGTCTCCTGCCTGATCCGGCGGTTCGGAAGATGTTTCCGGGCCGCCGGTTTTTTTTGTTATCTCCCTGACAGGGAAATTGTTTTCTGGTACATTCTCCATCATGGGCCAGAGGGGATCCCCTGCGCCAAAAAGAATCAAAGGCGAAAAAATATCCGGGAAAGCATGAAGGTCTTAAGGAATATTTTGGATGGCGATAAGAGCTGGATAGCCACGATTAAAGCGGCTGATCGGGTCATTTTCAACAATCTCTCCAGGCCTCAGGGGATGGAGGATTTCTGGGCCGGTTGCGCCGGTCGGTTTCCGGTCAATGAGATCGTATCGCTGAACACGGAAAATGGAAAGCTGCCCCGGCTTTGCAAACTGATCGCCATGGCCAGGCGATCGATGCCTGCACTACCGAAATTAACGAACTCCCCAGAAAGTCACCGGATTATCCAACCTCAGGCGGGCGGCAGATGGCAATGATCCTGGGATACTGGCGCAAAATCTGGGAACCCGCCGGCGGCTGGCCCGCAGCCTTGGCGACCACCACTTTCTGGTATGTCCTGCTCAAAGGCATGACCTGGCTCTGCTTCGAGGTGGCGGTCGCGCCTGGCGCCATCGCATATGATCTTGCCGCGCATCTGCTTTTCGGCGCGATTCTTTACGCCCTGGCCCGGGGAGCGGGCTGCTTTTTCGTCTCGATCTCCATCCTGCTGACCCTTCTCCATTGCGGTAATGCAGCCAAGGTGGCGATCCTCGGCGGCCCGGCAATGCCCGACGATTTGTGGGCCTTGCCCAGCCTGTTCCTGCTGCTGCAAGGCTGGCCTTTGACCGTGACGTCCGTCTGTGGCGCCGTCGGCGTTGTCATCGTGCTCGGCATGCCGAATCTGCGTAAAAAACGGGCCTGGATAGCTGTGGCGGTCATTGTCGGCGGTGTAACCGTTCTGACCCGCTGGCCGTCGGCAATAACCAGAACCATGGACAACACCTTTGGTAACAGCGTTTGGGATCAGCGGGGCAACTTCGAGCAACGGGGCATCCTGATCCACCTGACCCAAGAAAGCGCTCGTTTTTTTGCCAGGGCGGTCCGTCCTCCCAAAAAGGCCGAGGTGGCGGCAGCCGCTTCGCTTCTCAATGCAAAACCATTCCTTCCCGGCGATAGTGTCCGGCAAGTAATGATGCCGATGCCGCAGCGCAATGTTCACATCATAGTCTTGGAATCATTTTGGGATCCGATGCAGCTTGTGGGTGCCGGTTTGTCCGCTGACCCGCTTGATCCACGGTTTCGCGCCTTGTGGCAGCGAGCAGGCAGGCCGCATGCTCTGTCCCCCGTCTTCGGGGGCTACACCGCGAATGCAGAATTCGAGGCGCTCTGCGGCTTTCCGGTTGTTGATGATGCGGTTTTCTTTGAGGGACGGCTTCGCCAAAACGCGCCCTGTCTGCCACGCCATCTCTCGGAATCTGGCTACGCCACGGTAGCCTCCCATCCAAATGTCGCCGCGTTCTGGAACAGGGTCCATGCGTATCGGCGCATGGGATTTCAGCGATACTTCTCGAGGGACGATTTTGTTCAAGATGACCTGAACCGGGAATTTTTGAGCGACGCCTCCCTGTACCGCCAGGTGATTGAACGGCTCCGCCCCTTGCAGGAAAGCGGTGTTCCGGTGTTGAACTATATCCTGACCTTCTTCGGTCACTTGGATTACCCCCTCGGCCCAGGCCGCCCTCGGGTGATCACAGCGGAAAGCGCCGAGCCGATGGTCGAAGCATACGCAAACGTCGTGTATTATAAATCACGGGAACTCATGGATTTTGTCGAGGTCTTGCAACAAATCGATCCGGAAGGAGTGGTCGTCATTTTCGGCGACCACCTGCCGTTTCTGGGCAACAACTTCGGCGGCTACGAGGAATCCGGTCTGCTCGCCGCGGAACGAGGAGAGTTCACCGATGGTATGTTTAAAACTCTTATCTCTACTCCTCTGCTAATCATCAACGGCACGGCTGGCCCGCTGTCAACCGGAGACCTGGCCATGTATCGTTTGCCGGACCTTATCCTGACCCTGCTCCATGACGACAGGCCATCGATTATGACTTTGGCCCGCACCCCGCCGGGGCTCAACATTCGGCCTTTGCCGGGGATGCAGTTTGTCACCTACGGCAATGACGCCGCAACTACTTGCCGGGGCAGAGATAATGAGCCGGATTGGTGCGGAGACGTTGCGCGCTGGCTTGAAGCCGTGGAAACGCTTAGCCAGGATATCTATTCCGGTCATGCTCATCTCTTCAATCCCCCTGAACAGGGAAAAAGCAGGAAAGCTTTGTAACACTCCTCTTCCGTGCACCCGTCGAGGGGAGAGGGAGCTTAAGGTCAGCCGTGCCGCTTGTCCCCATTTCATTGGCTTTCTAAGCGATGGGAACAGTTACCGCACCATCTGGATCAATTTCTCATACATCTCATTGGCGGTGGAAAGGCTTTTGGCGTTGGCCTGAAAGGCCCGCTGGGTGGTGATGACATCCACCATCTCCCTGCCGATATCCACGTTGGACATCTCCAGGGTGTAGTTGGTGGCGGTGCCGAAGGAGGGCTGGCCGGCGGTGCCGATCATCGCCATGCCTGCTGCATCCGTGGCAACGAAGTTGTTGCCGCCCACGGAGCGCAATCCTTGCAGGTTCATGAAGTTGGCCAGCACCAGTTGGGCCTGGGTGATGTTCTGGCCGTTGGAATACTGCCCCGTGATAAAGCCCTGGCTGTTCACGCTGATGTCCTGGAGCCTGCCTTTGCCGTATCCGTTCTGGCTCTGATACAGGATCGAGGAAGGGGTCGCGTAGTTGGTGGTGGTCAATCCCGCGCTTTGATACCGGTCTTCGAGTTCAACGGTGAAGGTGGAATTCTGGTTGCCGAAGATCTGGGCAATGGCCGGGTCGGTGAGCGGGGTGGCCCCACCGGCGTTGGCATGGGTGATCGAGGAGATCGCCAGTTGGCTGTCTCCCACTTGGGTGTCGGTGAGGGTGAGCCGGCCGGCGACGATTCCCGCGGTGCAGGCAAACTGGGCCTCCAGCCCGGCAAGAAAATTCGCCACTGTCTGGGAAGAATTCACCGTGTAGGTGTATGAGGCTGCGGTTCCGTCTCCGGTGGTACCCTGAAGGGTAATCGTGTCACCGGCCTGCACGGTGTTGCCGAGGCTGTCCGAAACCGTGTTCCAGGTGGAGGTGGCGCTGATGAGTCCCGAGGTGGTGGCGGAGCTGAAGGCCGGGGCGGGGCTGACCACAGCCAGCGGCTTGGGAGTATTGCCAAAGCTCAGGGTTGAGGAGTTGTTGGCTGGGGTGCCGGTAAAATTAAAGTCGAAGCTGTAGTAGGATTCGCCCCTGGCAAGGGTCAGCAGGTTGGTGACACCGGCCGGATCGACGTTGCCGTCGGGCGGTACGTTCCAGCACTGGATGTTGCTCAAATCGCCGTTGTTTGAGAAGGAAAGCACGCCGTAGAGCAGGGCCCCGGCCCCCTTGTCCGTTGCGCTGTCGTACCGGGCGCCACCGGTGCTCAGCCGCTGGTCCAAGGCGGGGTTGCAGGTGACGAGAAACTCCCGTTCGTTGGGGTTTGCCGTCGCATCGAAATAGACGGTCAGATCGTAGGTGGTCGAGGGAGTCGAGAATGGAGTGGCTTCATCGGCCGGACCGTATATCTTCAGCGTGGTTTTAAAGTCGTAGTTGCTCGCGGCAATGGGTTGGGCGGTGTCGGTCCCGTTCCAACTGTCAAACAGGGTGATCGGGCTGGCGGCTGGCTCTTGCAAGGCCGGATTGTTCTGGATGTTCAGCATCAGTTGCACCTGGCTGGTCGCCGACTGGGGCGCGATGCTCTTGATCAGGATATCGCCGACCGCGGTGGGCGAGCCGGTGGAGGCGCTCAGGTTATAGCCCTGCACGAACTGGCCGGTCTGGGTGGTCAGGTTGTAGGCGTTGGGCTCGGCGCCCAGGTGATTCACCAGATCGAAGTTTCCGGAACGGGTGTAGGTGTTGGCCATGGTGGCGTCGGTCGGGCGCACCATGAAGAAACCCGGTCCGCTGATGGCCATGTCCGTGGCCTTGCCGGTGGTTCCAAGCATGCCGTCGCTGAAGGAGGTCCCGATGTTGCCAAGCTGGACGCCGTGTCCTACGGAGATGGAGCCAATGGTGGTTTCAAAAATGTCGGCGAACTGGGTTTGGCCTGTCTTGAAGGAGTTGGTGTTGACATTGGCGACATTGTTTGCCGTGACGTTGAGCTTCTGGCTCATGGCGTTCACGCCGCTTATGCCGTTGTAGAAAGATGCCAGTAAATCCATGGTGCGCCTCGCATGATGTTGTGGATATGGAGCTGCCGCATTGTTGTAAAGCAAAACCCATGCCAGGACGTGGCTTTGGTCTGTGGTTTAAATATATGGAGTTTTTTCAGGAGGTTGTGTATGCGTGGGGATGGGTGTGTCAGGCGCGGAAACCGGGAAAATTTTTCCAGTACCGGGTGTCTGGCGGGGGAATGGAGGTTCTTGCCGGGTTTGGGCTATGCCAGAAACGCGTCGAAGATGGCGAAGGCCTTTTGCACTGCGGGAACTTTTGCGTCGAGCAACAGGTAGGACTTGCCCGCGATCTCCTGGGCCACCAGTTCGTTGCTTGCGGGCAACAGGCCGCCCAGGGGCAGATCGGTGGATTCCACCGTCTCCTTGATCTTGGCCAGCAATTCCTCGCTGGCCGGTTCCGGCACCCGGTTGACGACGAGGCATTTCTTCTTGATCGTGACCCCCAGGGGGCCGGTGAGTTCGGCAATCCGTTTGGCGGTCATGATTCCCCGGGCCGAGGGGTCGGAGACCACGATGAGGTAGTCGATATCCCGCAGGTTCATGCGGCTTAAGTGCTCCATGCCCGCCTCGTTGTCCACCACGATGTACTGGTAGTTGTCGGCGAGATGATCCATGGTCATGGCCAGGTGCTGATTGGCCGCGCAGTAGCAGCCGGGACCGTCGGGCTGGCCCATGGCCATGAGGTCGAAGCCGGAGGCTTCCACCAGGGACTGGTGCACCTTCATCTCCATGTACTGGTCCCGGGTCATGTTGGGGGGCATGTCGCCCTTGAGTTCCTTTCTGATCTGGCCGATGGTGGCGTTAAGCTCCAGCCCCAGCAGTTCGTTGAGATTGGCGTTGGCATCGGCATCCACGGCCAGGATGGGGGTCATGTTCCGTTCGGTCAGGTATTTGATGAGCAGGGCCGAGATGGTGGTCTTGCCGACCCCGCCCTTGCCCGCCAGGGCAATGATTTTTGGCATCTGATTTCTCCAGAGGGAATTTTTTTAACGCGAAGGCGCAGAGACGCAAAGGGGACAACGGTGTTGTTTGTGAGGTTTTCGCAAAAAAATGCCCTTCGACAAGTTCAGAAGAATCCTGCCGAAGCACTTTTGTGGGCCAATCTCTGACTTTTTTACGAAGCTGCCTTTTATTAAGGAAAAGAAAACTCTGCGTCTTTGCGCCTTCGCGTTGATCTTTCTTTTTGTGACGATTCCACCCAATATAGAAACCAGGCCGGGGAATGTCAAAGGGAAAGCCGTCCGGTGGGGCGAACCGCCCGGAATCCCGGCGATTTTACCCTTGCAACTTGCGGGTGAGCTGGTATGTTTATCCGCTTGACCTCAGTTCCCAAGATGCAGACCTTAAGTCCTTAAATATAGATGGAGATCACCCATGGATTACCGGGCGACATTGAACCTGCCCCAAACCGATTTCAAGATGAAGGCCAACCTTTCCCAACGGGAGCCGGAGTTTCTCAAGGGTTGGGAGGAGTCCAATCTCTACGCCAGGGTGCAGGAGCAGACCGCATCCAGGCCCCTCTATATTTTGCACGACGGCCCTCCCTATGCCAACGGCCATATCCACATGGGCCACGCCTTAAATAAAATCCTCAAGGACATCATCCTCAAAGCCAGGCGCATGGCGGGTTTTCATTGTCCCTATGTGCCGGGCTGGGACTGCCACGGTCTGCCCATCGAGCTCAACGTGGACAAGGATCTCGGCCCGAAAAAAAAGGAGATCGGCAAGCTCGCCTTCCGGGGCGCCTGCCGGAACTATGCCGGAAAATGGATCAAGAAGCAGAAGGAGGAGTTCAAGCGCCTCGGAGTGCTGGGCGATTGGGACACCCCGTATCTGACCATCGATTACAAGTACGAGGCAAGCATTGCCCGCGAGTTCAACCGCTTTCTCCTCTCCGGCGCGGTGACCCGCAGCAAGAAGCCGGTGCATTGGTGTTCCTCCTGTCGGACCGCCCTGGCCGAGGCCGAGGTGGAGTATTACGATCATACCTCGCCCTCCATCTATGTGAAGTTTCCGGTGGCCGAGGATTTGGGCGATGCTATTCCCGCCCTGGCCGGGGAGAAGGTCTCCGCCGTGATCTGGACCACCACCCCCTGGACCCTGCCCGCCAACCTGGGCGTGGCCTTTCATCCCGATTACCCCTATGTTGCGGTGCGGGTGGGTGGCGAGGTGTTGCTCCTGGCCGAGGGCTTGATGGAGCAGGCCTTGGCCGCATGGGGCGTCAGCGAATACGAGGTTCTTGCCACCTTTTCCGCCAGGCTGCTGGAAGGCAGGAAATGCCGCCATCCCTTTCTGGATCGGGATTCGCTCATGGTTCTGGCCCATTACGTGACCCTGGACACCGGCACCGGTTGCGTGCATACCGCGCCGGGACATGGCCGGGAAGACTACCTGACCGGGATCAACTACAACCTGCCCGTGCTTTCGCCGGTGGGCAACGACGGCCGTTTCACCGAGGAGGCCGGGCCCTATGCCGGGCTCTTTATCTTCGACGCCAATGCGCAGATTAATGCGGACATGGCAGCACAGGGCTCGCTCATCAAAGAGGCCAAGCTGTCCCACAGCTATCCCCATTGCTGGCGCTGCAAGAAGCCGGTGATCTTCAGGGCCACCGAGCAGTGGTTCATCTCCATGGAGGCCAACGAGCTGCGCAACAAGGCCCTGGCCGCGATCAAGGACGTGCGCTGGATCCCTCAATGGGGCATGGAGCGCATCCTCGGCATGGTGGAAAACCGGCCGGACTGGTGCTTATCCCGCCAGCGCGCCTGGGGTGTGCCCCTCACCGTGGTCTACTGCGGCGAGTGCGGCGAGGTGCTCAACGACGAAACCATCATGAACCGCATCACCGGTCTGTTTGAAAAAGAGGGGGCGGACGCCTGGTTCAGCCATGAGCTGGCCGATTTCATCGGGGCTGACGCCAAATGCCGCAAATGCGGCTCCACCGAGTTTATCAAGGAAGAAGACATCCTCGATGTCTGGTTCGATTCCGGGGTGAGCTACGCCGCCGTTTTGGAGGAGCGTCCAGAGCTGGCCGCGCCTGCCGATCTGTATCTGGAAGGCAGCGACCAGCATCGCGGCTGGTTCCAGAGCGCGCTCTTGGCCTCGGTGGGCACCAGGGGCATCCCCCCCTACAAATCCGTGCTCACCCACGGCTTTGTCGTGGACGGCCAGGGCAAGAAGATGTCCAAGTCCATCGGCAACGTCATTGCCCCGGAGGAGATCATCAAGAAGTACGGGGCCGAGATTCTGCGCCTTTGGGTGGCTTCCGAGGATTACCGCGACGACATCAAGATCTCCGACACCATCCTCCAGCAACTGGCCGACGCCTACCGCAAGATCCGCAATACGGTGCGCTTCATCCTCGGCAATCTCTACGATTTCGACCCGGCCACCAACACCGTGCCGGACAGCGAGATGGACGAGCTGGACCGTTGGGCCTTATACCAGTTTGAGCTCTTGAAGATGAAGGTGCTCAAGGGCTACGAGGGGTTTGAGTTCCACCCGGTGTTCCACGGCTTGACCAATTTCTGCACGGTGAGCATGAGCGCCCTGTATCTGGATGTTTTGAAAGACCGGCTCTACACCCTGCCCGCCGATTCCCGTGAGCGGCGGGCCGCCCAGACCGCCTTGTATGAGATCGTCGATGGTCTGACCCGGCTCATGGCCCCGGTGCTTACCTTCATGGCCGCCGAGGTGTGGGATTTTCTGCCCGGCGCTGCGAAGCATGAGGAGAATGTCTGTGTTGCTCTGTTCCCCGAGTTGAAGCCGGAACGGGTTGGGGACAAAGCGCTGGCCGAGAAGTGGGACAGGGTTTTGAAGGTGCGCGGCGAATTGACCAAGGCCCTGGAGATTGCCCGGCGCGACAAGGTGATCGGTCATTCCCTGGAGGCGGAGGTGGTGGTGGCTGCAGATGGCGAACTGGGCGGATTCCTGGCCGCTCATTGGGAAACCCTGCACAGCGTGGCCATTGTTTCAAGGATGGAGCTGATGGCTTCCCTGCCGGAACCGGGCTTTGTCAGCACCGAGCTGCCGGAGCTTTCCGTGCTGGTGCGTTCGGCCAGGGGTGAGAAATGCGAGCGGTGCTGGCTGCGTTCCGAGGAGTTGGGCAGCGATGGTGAGCATCCCTCTCTCTGCCCCCGCTGCACCGCTGTGGTGAGCAATTGAAAAAGCCCGATTCGCCCATCATTCCGCTGGCCTGGCTGCTGGCGGTGGTTGTCCTCGATCAGGCAACCAAAGCACTGATCATGGAGCGGTTTGCCATGTTCGAGTTGCTGCCCGTCATCCCCGGCCTGTTCAACCTGACCTATCTCACCAACACCGGGGCGGCCTTCGGCATGCTGGCCGGAGCCCAGACCATCTGGCGGCAGGTCTTCTTTGTCGGCGTGGCCGTGCTCGCCCTTGGGGTGCTGGCTTTTTCCTACCGCCAGTTTCGTAGCCAAGGCAAAATCTTTGCCCATGCCATCGGCCTGATTGCCGGGGGCGCGGTGGGCAATCTCATCGACCGGCTGCGTTTCGGCGCGGTGGTGGATTTTTTGGATTTTTATGTCGGCAGCCACCACTGGCCGGCCTTCAATGTGGCGGACTCGGCCATTTGTGTTGGCGTCGGCCTGTTTATTTTGGGGAGTTTGCTGTACCCGCCGCGGGAAAGTGAGAAAGGCCAATAGTCAATAATTCTTTAAGGTAAACCGGCTTTGCCGGGGGACTCATAAAGGTTTGACCTTTACTGTAATCGTGTTCAGGCTGTTCCTGTGAATGTAGCGCCTTTATTCCCCCCTTTAGCAAAGGGGGGTGAGGGGGGATTTGCGGACTGGTTCGTGCAATGTCGGCATTTTGAAAAAATCCCCCTTGTATGTTTCGTTTTACTGGACAAGGAGAAGTGGTTGATAGTCAATCTTGTCTGGTCCGGCACAGCAGCTCGTATCCCCCTGGGGACATCAAGCCCGCGATTGAGCGAAGAGC
>Ga0074195_1000396_pt1 | contig 90817 bp, 73 predicted proteins | sample EPASupsiteHSE623_FD_64525 | JGI IMG/M metagenome (GOLD analysis project Ga0074195, IMG submission 64525) | Bioremediated contaminated groundwater from EPA Superfund site, New Mexico - Sample HSE6-23 | ecosystem: Environmental > Aquatic > Deep subsurface > Groundwater > Contaminated ...
CCAATAAAACATGCTCATGCATGCTCTCTTTTCTTCTTCCATCCAGACTTTAACTGTCGGTTTTGGGATTCCACCAAATCAGTCCTTTTTACAGGAGTCGCGGACTATAACCGCCGGTAGGGAATTACGCCCTGCCCTGAAGAAAATACACTACAAAATTAAAATTTCTTCACAATCCGCTGTACCTTTTCAATTTTTGCACGGATGAATTTAATACATATGTAAGTTTGCTTTGGAGAACTTGTATACATTGCGTAATCCTGTTCCCAATTCTTCGGAACGCCCCATCTGTGCGAATATTTGTGCTAAATGAGGATTTTTAGGGAAAGGTTGAAACGTCTCTGGCACCAACTGACAAGGAGGCTACTTGTCTTCCCAACGGGATGCTGAAAGAGAAGCAGGTGCCCTGGTCTTTTTCACATGCCGCCCAGATCTCGCCGTCATTCAACTGAACGAATTCTTTGCAGAGCTTAAGACCAAGTCCGGAGCCTTTTTCCTGCATCAGTCCGGGGCTCGGGTTAAAACTGCCGCTTGTAAAAAGTTTTGCGATCCCGTGAGGCGATACCCCAATCCCCGAATCAGTAACATGAAGCGTGCAAAACTGGTCCCGGCAAGATGCTTCGATCAGGATTTGTCCTTTTACCGGCGTATACTTGATAGCATTGGAAACCAGGTTCCGGAGAATGCAGGTGAACATATCGGCATCAACATAAATGACCGCTTCCGCAGGAAGACTGGTCTTTAATTCTATTTCCTTCTGATTGACAATCGTTTCAAACATCCGGAGGGTTTCGTTGATCAGTCCGGTCAGATCATGATCGGCCTTCCGGGGAATAACACGGTTTAGGCGGGTACGCGACCAGTTTAGCAGGTTATCCATTAAATGAAAGGCATTTTTTGCCGACTCGTCGATCGCTAAGAGCGACTTCCCCAGCTTTTCGGCAGACATCTGCGTATGGTTTTTTGACAGCACTTCGGTCAGGTTCCGGAACCAGTAAAGCGGATTTCGCAGCTCATGGGCAATGATCGAGAACATCTTGTCCTTTTCGGTATTGGCCAGTTCAAGCGCTGTATTCAGTTTTTGTAATTTGATATGGGCGCTGCGTTTTTGACGGTAACGACCGTAAATCAGGAGACAAAGGACAATCGTGGAGATCAGTGTAATCACAACCGACCAGATGATCCAGGCCCGTTTGGTAAGCGCCAGTTGTTTTAATTCATTTTCCTGCCTCAGCTTTTGGTTATCACTTTCCTTTCGCTCCAGATCGAACGATACCCGTAATTCGGCCAGTTGACGATCGCTTTGCGCCAGCAGTTCGTTTCGTTCGGCCTGGTTCAGCTTTACATGATAGTCCAGCGCCTTCCGGTAATCACCCAGTTCGTTGTAACAGGTAAATAATCCTTCGTATGCATCGGTCAGAAATTCATTCATATTCGCCGGGATCATCCGGGAAAGGCTTTGTTCAAAATACCCGATCGCCCGCGGGTACTCTTTTTTGAGAAGGTAATTTTGTCCCAGCGCCAGAGCGCTTTCTACCACACCTGCTTCATAACCGGCCTTCATAGATAGGCTGTATGCCCTGATCAAAAAATCATGGGCCCTGGAAAGATCGCCCGTTCTGTTATTAACCCTGCCGAGGTTCGTCAGCGCTTTCACCGTTCCCTTTTTATACCCGGTGCGGAGGCAAAGCTCATAGGATTCATGCAGGTAAACAGCTGCACTGTCGTAATTTGACAAATACAGGAAAGTTTCGCCCAGGTTATTGCATGAAGTCGCCACTGCCTGATACGAATTCATTTCTTTCCTTAATTTTAATGCCTGATGATGGTATTCCAGCGACTTATCCGGTTGCTTCAGGAACAGGTAAATACTTCCCAGATGGTTGTATACATCGGCTTTTAGCAATTTATTCCCCGATTTTTCGCTGGCATCGAAAGCTTTCAGATAATAACTGAGGGTCATGTAAATGTTCTCCTCACCAATATAGGTTTTCCCGATATTCAGGAATAAAGTGACCATGCGGTCGTAGTCATCCAGTTGTTCGGTCACGGCTGCTGCCTGCCGGTAATAGGCTATCGATAGGTCATAATGACCTTTGGTGTGATAGTATTTTCCAACAAGGTTCAATGCTTTTGCTTCCTGCTCTTTGAAATGATTTTGGGTGGCAATCCCCAGCGCCTTTTTGAACATAGAGAAGGCGTGGTCGTATTCACCCCATACATAATGGATATAACCGGCCTCAAGCAGTGCGTTACATTGTCCTTTCAGGTAATGCGCAGCCTCAGCCTTTTTTAAGGCCTGTTCGAAATGCGTTAAGGCTTCCTGGTTATCTCCCCGGAGGGAAACGATATTTCCCAACTGCAGCAAGGCATCGGTATGCAAGATGTCATTGTTCAGTATTTTGCACAGGTTCAGCGCTTCCAGACATGTTTCCCGGGCCGCTTCCAGCGAAAAATTGGCCTCGGTACGCGATTTTTCCAGCTTTGCAACGATCTGTTCGGATTTGGAAGCGCTGAAGGGCATAGCGTTAGCACGGGTCGTCATGACTTCAAAAAGACAGAAGAGGAAAACCCTTATCATTTTACTGAATGATCCCATACCGGATAGCATAGCGGGTAAGCTCTGAATTGGTGGTCAGGTTCATCTTTTTCAGAATATTGTTCCGGTGGTTTCCAACGGTGTTCTTGCTTAAGTGCAGCTTCTGTGCAATTTCGGATTTGCGGAGGCCCGAAGCCAGCATAAACATGACCTGGAATTCGCGGTCGGTAAGCGATTCATGGATCAGTGCGTTGGTCTGATCGGGTTGGGTAACCGCCTCGGCCAGAAGTTCTGACTGAAGTGATGTGAAATATTTCCTGCCGCCGGCAACCAGGCGCAGGATCTCAATGATCCGGGCAGGTCTGGTTTCCTTGTTAATATAAGCCGAAGCGCCGGCCCTGATCATCCGCAGTGAGTATACCTCATCGGGGTTCATGGTGAAGATCACAACAGGTAAGGATGGCCACCCGGCTTTAATTTCCTTTAAAACATCCAGCGCATCGCGTCCCGGCATGGAGATATCAAGAATAACCAGATCGAATCCGCCTGTCCGGAGTTTTTCAAGCAACTCATCACCATTTCTGGCCTCACCGGCTATGGAAAGATCGAACGTTTCGTCCAGGATCATTTGCAACCCGGTACGCACCACCGCATGGTCGTCGGCAATAATGATTTGTTTCTGCGCCACCTTTATGCTTATTGCTGCTTGTAAAAGTAGCAGTGTTTCATTACAAAAGAATTAAAAAACAATTAGAAAACGTTTAATCCGGGACCGGCAGCCGCATAATGACCGGATCTCAGCGTTTTGTCCGGTTAGCGGAACGATCTCATATTCAATTCATTTCAAATATTTTAACATTCGCTTAACCCAAACTGGTCAAAACAGCTATGTCCGGGCCGGTATAAAGGCTATTGTCCTGCACCGGACATAGGGTTAAACTTGTAAGAAAAAAATGCCGGCTTTTTACTTAAGTACTAAGCAATAATTGTTGTCGTATTTCTGCCTTCTGATAAACGATGAAAGAAGTGATAACGAAAATAATAAATAGGTCCGTGACTTTAAATTGACTGCTATGAATAAACTATTGCCTTTTTTACTGTTGCTGTGTTTATGTTACAGTAACTTCACTTATTCAGAGACGGGAAAAGGTTCCTTAAAAGTGATGGTTGAGGACGACCAGCATCTTAAATTACCGGGCGCTTCCATTCAGTTGGTGTCGACACCTATCGGGAGTTATACCGACAACAACGGAGAAGCTTTGCTGACGAATATTCCTGCCGGTGACTATCAGGTAAAAATCAGCTATATCGGTTATGAAAGTCAGGAAAAATCCATACGAATTACATCCGGAACGCCGGCGAAAATTTCCTTTCAGCTCCATGAGGGGGTCAACCTGACAACGGGTGTGGTCGTTTTGGGCGATTACCGGAAAGGACAGGCAAAAGCACTGAACGGACAAAAAAACAACATCCGGATCACCAATATGATCGCTGCTGATCAGGTTGGCCGTTTCCCCGATGCGAATATAGGAGACGCTTTAAAACGTGTACCGGGCATTACCATGCAGAATGACCAGGGTGAAGCGCGTGATATCTTCATCCGTGGACTGTCTCCCGAACTCAATTCCGTCACACTGAACGGGAACAGGATCCCTTCGGCGGAGGGAGATAACAGGAGAGTGCAGATGGACCTGATCCCCTCCGATATGATCCAGATGATCGACGTTAGTAAAACCCTGACTCCGGATATGGACGGCGATGCGATCGGTGGTTCTGTCAACCTGGTTACCCACACCGCCCCAACCGGCTTGCGTATTTCCGGAACGCTTTCAGCTGGTTTTAATCCCATCCGGAATTCGCCTTTATATACGGGGTCGTTCATCATTGGACAACGCTTTGCAAACAACAAACTGGGAATGATCCTTAATGGTTCTTATAACAATGACAAATATGGATCAGACAATATCGAGGCTGAGTGGGACGAGAGCGATGCGGGCAATATCTATCCGGAGTCGGTCAACACCCGCAGGTATGAAGAGTGGCGGATCCGCAGGAGCATGGGCGCGAGCCTGGATTATAAGTTCAACTCCAATAACATCATTTATCTGGATGGGATGTACAACTGGCGCGACGACAGGGAAAGCCGTTATCAGTACGAAATAACCGATATTGAGGAACTAACCGATGATGAAGAAAATGTAACCGGCTATACCGGTACCCTGGTTAAACAGGACAAGGGTGGTATCGGCAGCGGCAGGAACAAAAGCCGGCGGCTGGAAGACCAGCGGATGCGTTCGCTGAGCCTGAGGGGTGATCACTTAATGGGTGACCGGTTAAAGTTTGACTGGGGCGTCGCTTATTCCAAAGCCAGCGAGAAGAAACCGCATGAAAGGTACATCGGCTACGAAGCAGAGGAAGTTCCGCTTAGCCTGGATCTGTCAGACATGCGCTTCCCGTTCGCAAGTCCCGTCGAAGCTGTCGATGTCGGTGATTTTGAACTGTCAGAATTGTCCGATCAGCTTGAGTCTACTTACGAAACAGAACTCGCTTCACAAGTGAATTTTCAGTTACCGGCTTCACTCATCGATCAACAGCAGGGGTTTTTGAAATTCGGGCTGAAGATGCGGCATAAGAAGAAAGACCGGGATAATAATTTCTATTCCTATTCGCCAGTCGACGAAAATGATCCGATGAACACGCTGGCCGGAGCCACCACCGCCAATAAAGATGTTTCCGGATTTTACCCGGGCGACAAATATAAGCTGGGCCTGTTTCCCACAGCAGAATACCTGGGCGGACTGGATCTGGATAACGCGGCCCTGTTTGAAAAAACGGATGAACCTTCGGAATATCTTGCAGATAACTATCGGGCCAAAGAAAATATTTCGGCTGCTTACCTGATGCTCAATCAGGATATTACCAGCAAGTTGTCGGCGGTTGCAGGGGTAAGATTTGAACATTCCAAAACAAAATACACGGGGAATATCGTTGAAAATGAAGAAGATCTGGAAGGAGATCAGACCCGTAAAAACGATTATAATAATTTGCTGCCGGATGTTATCCTGAAATATAAGGTCAGCAGTAATTTTCTGCTGCGCGCGGCCTGGACCAACTCCCTGGCACGCCCGGATTACTACGACCTGGTCCCTTACGTCAGCGTATTGAGCAGCGACCGGAAAATGAGTGCAGGCAATCCCGACCTGAAAGCGACCACGGCATCTAATTTTGACCTGATGGCCGAAAATTATTTTAAAAGTGTCGGGATCGTTTCGGCAGGTTTCTTTTATAAAAAACTTAACGATTTCATCTATACATACCGGGATGAAAATTATACCACCTCCGATTTTTCATCCGACTTCCCGTCCATGGATAATCCGATACCAGGCGATGAGGATTGGGTGTTTACCCAGCCGAAAAACGGCGATGAGGTGACGATTTCCGGTTTCGAGCTTGCTTTGCAGCGCCAACTGGACTTTCTTCCCGGTTTCCTGAAATACCTTGGCATTTATCTGAATTATACCTACACCCACTCAAAAGCCGACGGGATTTACAATGAAGACGGAGAAAAAAGAGAAGGGCTGACGCTTCCGGGAACCGCACCCAACTTATTCAACGGATCCTTGTCGTATGAAAATAAATGGCTGGCATTAAGACTATCGGCTAATTATGCAGACGGTTACCTGGATGAAGTGGGAGGGTCTTCCTTTGATGATTCCTATTATGATCATCAGTTTTTTCTGGATGCCAACGCCTCGGTGGAAGTAAACCCCAGGTTAAGAATATTTGCAGAAGCCAATAACCTGACTAATCAGCCTTTGCGTTTTTACCAGGGGAGCAGCGACAGGACCATTCAGGCAGAATACTATGGCCCGCGCTTTAATGCCGGACTTAAATTCGATTTGTCGAAATGATCGCTAACTTACCGGCTGATTTGGCGTGAAATTAATGATACAGTGACCTTAGCTTTTTAAACGATGATCAAAAATTTTCAGTATTCTCAAACGATAACAGCAAATCTTGCGGTCATGACGCTTCTCGTTTTGATCAGTTGCCAAAACAGAACCGGATCGAATCGTAATGCCGTAACCAACGACAGCCTTTCGGTCATTCAGCCTGCAGTTATTACCCAACCTACCCTGAACGATACGGATGATCCGGCCATCTGGATCAATCCGGCCGATCCCTCCCAAAGCCTGGTGCTGGGTACCGATAAAGGCGACAATACCGGCGGTATTTATGTCTTCAGTCTCGATGGTATGATCGATTCCACCCGTTCGGTATTTAATTTAAAACGACCCAACAACATCGATGTTGAATACGGATTTGACCTGAACGGCGTGAAAACCGATATCGCTGTGTTCACCGAACGCGGCCGCAATATGATCCGGGTATATTCGCTGCCGGAAATGAAGGCGCTCGATAATGGCGGGATCGAAGTGTTTAAAGATGATCCCTTACGCGAACCGATGGGGATTGGCCTGTATAAAGAATCCCACAGCGGAACAATCTACGTTATTGTAAGCCGGAAATCAGGGCCCGACGGCTCGTACCTCTGGCAATACCGCTTAGGAGCTTCCGCGGGAGCGACCGTGACGGCCGCCAAAGTGCGCGAATTTGGCAGTTTTAAGGGGAACGAGGAAATTGAAGCCATTGCTGTAGACGATGAATTGGGCTATGTTTATTATGCTGATGAAACCTCTGGAATAAGGCAATATTATGCTTCACCCGACAGCTCAAACGTTGAACTGTCGGTATTCGGTACCTCCGGCTTTACCGGAGATCATGAAGGGATCTCCATTTATTCCACATCCCGGGAAACAGGTTATATTCTGGTCAGCGACCAGCAATCGGACCGGTTTCAGATTTTCAGTCGCGAGGGAACCAACGAAAACCCGTTTGAACACCGCCTGTTAAAGATCGTTGATGTGGCAGCCCGGGAAAGCGATGGGTCTGAGGTTACATCCCTGTCTTTGAACAGTACATTCAAACACGGGCTTTTTGTGGCCATGAGTACCGACCGCACCTTTCACTTTTACCGCTGGGAAGACATTGCAGGGAAAGACCTGCAAGGGACAAAATAACAAAGATCCGCGACAAACACTGAACGCCGGAAATTGCGGTCAGGAGCTTACCGGCAATAATTTTATTTGCCTGTTTTCAATATGTGTGAATTATATAACTCTTCCGGAAAATTATACAACACCTTCCATATTACAGATGTATATCTTGCATCAGGTAAAAATATCCTAAGGAATAGCATTTTGACCTTATCACAGAATATTTGATCGTGAACTCATCATGACACTGTTAACAATTGCCTCAATCGCAAAAAAGTAGTATATGAAAAAAATCCTCGCAATTGATGACAATCCGCTTAATCTGGAATTGATTTCAGTAATTCTGAAACTTGATTTTCCCGATTACCAGATTTTTTTGTCACAGTCGGGCAGGGAGGGGATAGAAATTGCGAAAAGAGAGTTGCCGGATACTATTTTGCTTGATATTATGATGCCGGAAATGAATGGGTTCGAAGTATGTACAATTTTGAAAAGCCACGAACCAACCAGGCATATCCCGATTTTATTGGTTTCGGCCATGGGTGAAATGAGCTACCGTATTAAGGGTTTAAATGCTGGCGCCGATGCCTTTATTTCTCAACCTATTGATCGGGCAGAGCTAAATGCACAGGTCAATGTGATGCTGCGTATCAAGTTTGCCGAAGATATGTTAAGAAATCGGAACGAAAGCCTCGAAATTCTGATCAAAAAGCAAACGGCTGAATTTGAAAGCATACAGCATCGCTACCTGAAAGTATCTGAATATGCCCTGGAATATTTCTGGGAAATTAATCAAAATGGTCAGTTTACTTATGTCAGTCCTGTAGTTGTAAGGATCTTAGGCTATTCTCCCGATGAAATTACAGGGGCAAAATCACTTTTCGATTTCTGTTTGTGTAACGGAAATACTGAATCGAAAGAGTTTTTGTTAACTATTTTTGCACGACGCGAAAACTTCACAGGAAACGAAGTTTTATTTTCTCATAAAAATGGCGACAAAATATGGCTGGCAATCAGTGGGTTCCCAATATTTGACGAGAATAATAATTTTGCGGGATACATTGGCGTAACCCACGATATAACCAGACGAAGAATGGCCGAAGAAACCAATAAGGCGCATCTTGAAAAAATAACTGACTATCAGCGAAAGCTAAAGAATCTTTATTATGAACTTACCATTGCGGAAGAAAAAGAGAGGAGAAAAATAGCTGAATACCTGCACGACGGACTTGGACAAACAATTTCAATCGCTGCAATTAAACTATCCTCCATTGCCAGAGGGAAACTGTCGCCAGCGGTGAGGAAAACACTGGAAGAGTCAGCGGAGCTCTTGCGCAATGCCATTAACGAATCCAGAACTTTGGTTTATGATTTAAGTCCTCCAATACTATATGAACTTGGCCTGATCGCCGCAATCAAATGGAAACTGGAGCAAATTGAAAAGAAGAATAATATCAGAACGGTTTTCCGCTCTGAAAAATATTCGGTTAAATTAGAAACGGATATAAAAATATTAATCTTTCGCATGGTTTGCGAATTGCTGAATAATACAATTAAACATGCCTGCGCCGGTTTAATCACCGTAGAAATTATGAATGACGCTCAAAAACTCGTAGTTAGGGTAATTGATAATGGGAAGGGGTTTGATTTGAGTTCAGGCTTACTTCTCTCGGAATTGGGCGGATTTGGCTTGTTTAGCATTAACGAACGGCTCGATGCCCTCCAAGGATCAATGCAGATTGATTCGGAACCATCTAAAGGGGCTAAAATTTCGCTTACTGTACCCATCTAAAATAAAAGAAATGGCCATACGAATATTAATTACAGACGACCATCAGCTATTCAGGGAAGGAATTGCGAATTTGCTTGCAGCCTCCCCGCAAATAGAAATTGTTGGCCAGGCCGAAGACGGTCAGGAAGCAATTGAAAAGGCCCGGAAGTTAAAACCCGATATTGTGATGATGGATTTAAGCTTGCCTGTAATTAACGGCGTTGATGCAACCCGCATTTTACACAACGAACTGCCGGAAACAAAGATTTTGGTACTTTCGATGCATGCCGATAAAAACTATATCAAGGAAGCATTGGAGGCAGGTGCATTTGGTTATCTGTTCAAAGATTGTACCTACGACCAGTTGATCGAGGCCATAAACACAGTTTATCATGGAAAGAACTATTTAAGCGACAAAATTACAGAAGTGCTTATTCAGGATTATCTGAACAAGGAAGAAGCGGATCCCGACAACGATCAGGGCCTTTCAGAAAGAGAATCGGAAATTCTAAAACGGATTGCTGAAGGAAAGCCGACCCGCGAAATTGCTGATTTGCTTTTTATTAGTGTAAAAACTGTTGGTACGCACAAACAACATATTCTTGAAAAACTGAATCTCAAATCGACTGCCGGTTTAATTAAGTATGCCATCAAAAAAGGCATAGTCGGATTAGATTAGCTTGATGTTCCGTCGTCATTTTGAACTTTTCCATCAGAAAGAGTGAAGTTCTGCATAAGGTTTTACTTGTCATGCGCATCAGCATTTCATCCCGGCCACCCGGAATTAATCCCCTTTATAATCCGAAATAGTGAAGGCGATTTCAGCACTTAGCCGATTGTTTCGATCCCTTCAACTATCGTCCTTTGTCGGGACAGAATAGAAACAAATTTTATAAACAATTTAAATTTTACGATCATGAAAAAAGGATTACTTTATTTAGGAATGATGGCTGTAACCATGGGTTTAGTTACAACCAATGCAATGGCACAAGATGGGGCTGAAGCAGGAGAAGCGGTAACCTACTCATTGCCGGCAATGGAAATTCTTGATGTGGAAGGACTTGCTCCCACTTTGACTTTTGTGGTACCAACAGAAGCAGGTACTGCAATTGGGGAGGTAACCAGCAATACAAGCTGGATTAACTACACTTCGATTATTGAAACCGGATCAACCAATAAAGTTAGCGTGATTTTATCAGGAACTGCTGTGCCGGTTGGAACAACATTAAAAGTTGTTGCCGCCGCTCATGCCGGAACAGGTGATGGAACTTATGGTACACCAGCCGCAACGGTAACACTTAGCCAAACTGCACAAGACCTGATTACAACAATCGGAAGTTGCTATACCGGTACAGGCAATGCCAACGGTCACCAATTGACTTACACCTGGTCTGTTAATCCGGATGCTTATGCTTCAGTAGTTGCCGCTGGTGCCGCTGATATTACTGCAACTTATACCATTGTTGCATCTGGTATCTAATCAGTTTTTACAATTGAGCACATTATAGCAGGATGCTTTTCCCCTTCTGAAAATAAGGTGAGACCGTATCCTGTTTAATGGCTTTTATTCGGCGTTGAAACGAACACCAAAATATTGAAGGATGAAGGTAATAAAAATATTTTTGACAATACTGGCTTTTGGCGTGTTGCCATTTTATGCAAATGCCGGTTTTGAAGTGATGGGGAGCTTGATTTATAAATACAGTGCCCAAAAAGGAGAAACCTATTCGACCGTAATTAAAATACACAATACCGGCGAAAGCGCTCAGGAAGTGAAAATTTATCAGCGCGACTATCTGTTTAATCACGAAGGTACCTCGTTTTACAATGAGCCTGGCAGCAATAGCCGCTCAAACGCGCTATGGATTCGCTACAGCCCTAAAACGATTATTCTGCAAGGGAAAGAAACGCAGAATGTACAATTTGAAGTTACAGTTCCCGAAAGTGAAACACTTAGAGGAACGTATTGGAGTTTATTAATGGCAGAAGGGGTAAGTCAGCTCGATCCAAATTCGAGAGGTCAATTAAATATTAGTACGTCGATACGTTATGCCGTTCAAATTATAACCAACATCGGGCTAACGGGAACAGGCGAACTTGAATTTCAACAACCGGGAGTTGTTATCGAAGGAAATCAGTCATTCTTTGACGTGATTTTAATGAATACCGGCGAACGATTGATTTCACCTGACGTTTCGATGGAGCTGTTTGATGCGGTAACCGGTGAATCGGTTAGCGTGATTAAGGTAGCTAGAAATGGGATGTACCCAACAACTTCAACCAAATGCAGGTTTCAGCTCGAAGGCCTGCCAACTAAAAAAACATATAAAGCTGTTATTGTAGCCGACGGTTTGAGCGACGATGTGTTTGGACTCGAGTACACCCTGGAGTTGTGAGAACCGGACAGCTTTGGTAATACAACCATGGATGTGGGGAAGACTGTCAATTTGTTTATTAATTGTGGTATTTTCGGGTGTTGTTTCTGCGCAGAATGACAATCTTGAAATACAGATGGTTAATAATGCCAAAATCGACCTTTCGCCCGGCTCATCAACCAATATAGCCGTAGAACTTATGAACAATACGATCACAGATCAGCAGGTTTCATTAAGAATTCAGATGCCTCAGGGTTGGAAATGTTTTTCGGTACTGAAGGATATCCAAACGCCAAAATCGAAATCAACCATTAAAATCTTAAGTTTTAATATTCCTGCAGGCTGTCTTGCCGGCGAATATTCGATAAGCGTTGAAGCTTACAACGTCCTGGAACAAAAAATTGGCAATATAAGTGTTCCGGTAACCATCGTGCCCAAATACGAGTTGAGTATAAAAGTGATTGATGGTTCAGAATACGTATTTGCCCGCGATACTTTTTCTGTTCAATTTATGATTCAAAATCTTTCCAACAGTCAGGCTGAAATAGAAGGCCTGTTGAAAGGAAACGGCCCGGTCGAAAAAATGAACTTTTCATTAAGTCCCGATTCAAGTGTATTTATTTCAAGAAAAATCAGCGCCGAAAAAGGAATCATGAAGTCTGCTAAGAGAAACATATCACTTACAGCATCTCTTGTCAATATGCCTGAAGTACGGGCGTCAGGCACTCATTTATATACGGTTATCCCCTCCGGAGGTTTTAAATTCGATCCGTACAACCGGTTCCCTGTGCAGTTTTCTACATCCTTTGTTTCCGATAATCCGGGGGGGAAACGAATATATGCTTTAATGGGCGAAGTGATCGGGCAGGGTTTTATTGATGATAAAAAGACCAGAATGCTCAATTTCCGGTTCCGTGGACCCGACCGGCGCGGTAAACCGCTCTACGGAATAAACGACGAATATTTTGTAGAATATATAACCCCGAATTCGAAAATAATGCTGGGTGATCAGACGTACAAGCTCTCGTATCTGACCGAATTTTCGCGTTACGGCCGCGGTGGCAGCGCCGAACATACATTCAATCGTATTACGGTCGGTTCGTTTATTAATTTCCCCCGGTTTTATCCCAAAATCAAACGCGAAGTAGCAGCTTATGCGGCCTATGAATCGTTCAGTAAATTCAGGCTGAATGTTGGATATCTGAACAAACTGAGTAACAAAGAAGAGGTGAACCACCTGCTTACATTAAATGGCACAGGCTCGCCATTTAAGGGGGCAAATTTTGATGGCGAATATGCTGTCGGCACATCCGGCAAGGAATACAGGCAGGCTGTAAAAACCGAACTGAGAGTAAATTTCAGGCGGGTTAATCTGCTTTATAATTATACCACCTCCGAAAAATCTTATCCCGGTTACTTTACCGATACCCGTTACATGCTGGCCAATGGAACGATCAGGCTTTCAGATAAAATTGATCTTGGAGTCAATTACAATTTCAACCATCAGAATATGGCATTAGATACATTGAATGCCAGCGCCCCGTATAGCGAAAACCTGTTTTTTACGCTTAACTATCGGTTTTTGAAAGATGGCAGACTTTCGGCCAGCTACAATCTGCGCGAACGACAAGATCGGCTGGAACCAAAAAAGTTCGATTACAAGGAGAATTCGATGAGGCTGATTTTAAATAAACACATTGGGAATTTAGGGTTCGACCTTTTAGGTGAATATGGGAATACCCGCAACTTACTACTTTCTGAAAATGAACGGCTAAATGCGATATATCACAGCCGTATGACATTGAATTACAGAAACTCCGACAAATTCAGCTTAAACGGGTTTATAAGTTATCGCCAGAACAACCGCTACCTTGTAAAGGACCGGAAAAACTGGGTATACGGCGCTTCCGTGAATACAACTGTCAGCAAAAAAATGAGCATGCTCGTTAATTATCAGAGTAGCTACAACGTGGAAGAATATTACCTCGACCGCAGCCTGGTCGACGGACGCCTGAGCTATTCGCCTAATAAAAACAACAGTATTGAAATTTCGGGCCGGTATAATTTGATTAAGAACTCACTTGAAGTAAAGGAATTGGCATTCATGGTTAAGTTCGTTCATACCTTTAATATTCCGGTAAGTAAAAAGAAAAATATGGGTAAACTCTCCGGAAAAGTCGTCAATAAAGGCGTTAAGAGTATTGACGGAATTGTGCTTTCGGTTGGAACATATCAGACAGTAACCGACAAAAATGGAAATTACAGTTTCTCTATGCTTCCGGCCGGAAGCTACTACATGATGGTTGATTACCAAAAAGCAGGGGTGAATGCAATCACGGAAATGCCATCTCCATATCTGCTTGACATACCGGCAGGAAAAGAAATAGAATTCAATATGGCACTTACCCGTTCATCAAAGATATCGGGCGAAATTGTTATCGTTAAAGAAGTTGCAGCAGCTGATAAAACCTATGCAGAAATCAGAAACAAGTTGGGGAAACTGATGATCGAGGCAAAAAATGAAGACGAAGTATTCAGAATTTTTACGACTGAAGATGGAAAATTCTCGTTCGAGGGACTCAGGCCGGGCTCCTGGACTGTTAAAGTGTATGAACATGATATACCGAAGGAATATGAATTGCTGACCGATTTGTTTACCGTGGCTTTAACATCAGGTGATACCAAATATATAGAAGTGAAAATCAAGGAGAAACGCAGGCGTATTAAGTTTCAAAAAACACAATAAATTGCCATGAACAAGATAAAACAGACAGTCATACAGATCATTTTGTGTGTCGGATTGATTTTCATCAATCAAATAAGTAAAGCGCAGAACAGCATTTCCTTGTCAACCGTGAATTCAATTGTAATGGACTTTGCCGTTCCGTTTGATCCGGGCAGTTCAATTGATCCGGTTATTGACAATAGTAAATGGTTAAATTACAACATCACAGTTACACCGCCCGATCTTCCGGTTTCAGTTACTGCCGAAATCACATCCGGTGTTATTTCCGAAGGCCTTCAAATCCAATTACAGGCAGGCGCTTACAGCGGAACCGGAGGAGGAGATCCGGGAATAACTTCAGGGAATCTGATCCTGACAAACATCCCTCAGGTATTAATCAGTAATATTGGAACGTGCAATACCGGTGATGGCATTAACGTTGGCCATCAATTAACTTATACTCTGAGCATTTCTGACTATTCCGTTGTGAAGTCGAGCTTTTCAACAATGAATATTCTTTTTACGATCATACAATAAGTTTAAAGATTTAACGCCGCTATCTCTATATTTTTCCGATCATACACAGCAACCATTTTTACTTCATAGTCGTTGACAGTGAAATCAGAAGCCGGAATAAAAATCCAGCACTTCGGCAGCCCGTTGGGTGATAAAGGAATTCGGCGTGTTTATTTCACCGACACTTGCCGTCATATTGCTGATCTTTCGCTCCAGATTCCATTCGTCCGAAGGCAGGCGTTTTGATTTCAGCATTTCAATTGCTGGAAAAAGCTGCTCCGACCGGACATGTTCCCGCCTCAATAACCAAAGGATTTCCAGGAAATCACTTTTATACATGTTGGGAAAGCTTAACTGGTCCATGCCTTTGATCATGATCTTGTCTTTGCGGTGAGAGCTGTAACACACCCGGTGCAACAGGATGAACCGGATACACTTCTCCATTAACCGGTTTACGGCATCTGTTCTGAGCGCTTTGGGAATGAATGAAATTCCCTTCAGCAGCTTGACAACTCCCCAATAACAGGTGTGCTTCCCGTAGCAGCTTGTATTGGAGCAAAATTCATTTTTTCCGTTCAGATAAGAACCATCGTCAAACCGCTGATGCCGGTAAAAGAAATCAAGGGCCCTCAGGCTTTCCTCGCCGGGCCGGCCATTAAAATAACAGTCCAGGTAAATCATATTCCCGTTCAGACAGGGAATCGGAAAGTGGTCTTTCCCCAGACAAAAAATCTGGTGGACCGGATCAAAAAAGTGACGGGTGATCTCGCACAATGGTTTTTTTATCCGCTCATCGTTCCTGTCATGCCCGATATCGGCCAGCAGGATCAAGGTCCATATGCTCGCCTTATAAGCCGGAACGTAATGCAGGCAAACCGGATAATTTCGGTGCGATGCAGCCAGAATTTTCCAAAAGCCATTCGCATCCTGCGATTCGAAAATCCGTTGTACGATTTGTTCTCTTGATCTCATGAGCGTGGTAGGACTACTTTAAACAAAGATAATCCAGGTTGCCGTGTTTTCGTGCTGAATTATGAAAACATTGTGCGGTCTAAGCGCAGAACTACCCGTCAGATAAATCAGATTTTAAAGAATAACCGGTTGTAATAAAGGGTGGCTGATCGCAGCCCGGCTTTACCGGCAGATCCGGAACACCTCGCTCCAGATTTTCTGATCGAGGTATAATTGCCTCATCAAATTTTCGGCCAGATGAAAGCCGGCCCGATCCTCAGCATACATCCGCGGCTTATCGTAAACGTCCGGCGAACCGACCGTCCAACTAACCACAAGAAGTTGAACCTGACCTGTTGCTGAACCCGTTATCAAGGCAGGATTGGGCCGGACCAACGCCTCAGCGTTTCTCCGGTCTTCGTAAGGGACTAACCCTGATGCATTCCGGTAAGCTTCTATTGCCGACGCTCCCCCGTACAAGGCCTGCCGCGTCCGCTCCTGCGCCGTTAAACCGGAAAGTTCCTTTTTCAGCAAGGCAACCGGATCAATCATTTCCGTTCCGCTTTTGCCAACTTCAGCTTTGAACGCTACCATTTGCTGTTTAAATTCACGCGCGGCTACCTGATCGGTTTTCAGCAATTGCTGATACGCCTGCTCCATTTCGCGAAAGGCGGACTGATAATCGGAACCGGTATTCGTGTCCTGGTTCTTTTCTTCTTTTGCGATAAGGGCTTTCAGGTATTCTTCCTGCGACACCGGGACAAAAAGCGGAACCTGCTTTTTCGACACAACGGTTATTTCATGGCGATCATTGCGGTAAATGGGAAATCCGTGAAACCCCGCGGTTTGCTGCGGACAAAGAAAGATGTCGGAGACAACAGGAAGCCCAAACATGCAAAGCGGATCGTTCACGTAAATGCTTACCATTGGCCCTCCCTCGGAAGCATAGCGGATCCCGTCTTCAAACAGATAGGGTAAAAAATAAATATCGAGCGACCGGTCAAGACCGGAGCAAAGCACTTTCATACCCTGGGGCGGAGCAATCGAGTCCCAGGCGGTAATGACAGAGCAAATCTGGTCAAGGATGTTTTTCTGCGGACCGGATATCTTTCTGACCACTTCTCCTTTTGTAAAAGGCAGAAAAGTGCGGTCGTCAACGACAACTTTTTTCTCCGAAAAGCATTGCCGTTGCTGAGCAAACACGGCGTCGGCCATAAAAAGGAGAAACAGGATAGGCGCGATCGGCTTTAGCCGGGTCAGGATGGCGGTTTTATAACAGGAGCATGCTTTCATCAGGTTCAGATTGTCTTGGTTTCACTAGGGTAAAAAGTCGGTATTCAGGTCGATCGACGCTCCGCTGTCTAAAGCGATGCGCCCGCTGATCTCGGTTTCCATGAGTCCGCCCACTCCGGCTTTTACGCTGCTGGTAAAGCCGACATCTTTAACCGTATTCTGTCCGATTGTTATTTCAGCCCCGACGGTTGCTTCGGCAGTCAGGTTGCCGTGCCCGTATTCGGCTTTTGCCCCCACACCGGCCCATAAGGTGGTTTCGTGCTTGACAAAATCGCGTTTTACTGATGCCAAAATCCCTTCGCCTCCCGATATTTTCACAAAAGTACAGGTGAGCTCGAACGAGAATGCACCAATACCCGCCTGGATCCCGTCACCCAGCGGACAGGGCCCGGGTTTCTTCTTAGCAGCATTGGTTTCGTTTATTTCGGCATCGGGCGGCGCGGGAGGTTCCGGTTCAATACACTCCATCTCGTAGTATTTCGCGGCGTCTTCTGCCATTCCCAGCGCTCTGGAGGCGAGCGCAAGTTCTTCCGTCAGTACTTTGGCTTCGCGGTGCAGGTTGTAAAATTCATTCAGGGCAGGAGCATATATTTTTTCGAGTACCGGACCGGTAAATGCATAGTAATCGGGAACCGTTTCCCGGAACTGCATCTCCAAAGCCGACAACGCCTTATAGCCGCCCGAAAGCAAAATATCCATCTGCTCCTTTCCAAGCTTGCACAATTTGTAATTCACCTGTTCCTTTTCGGCAAGAAAGGGTTCCATCTTTTTTGAAACCGCTTTTACACAGCTTTCATTGCCATTGCAGGCAACCAACTGCTCATAGAGCGGTTGGAGCCGCTCGTCCAGGTAACCGATTCTTTCCAGATACGAAAGCATGACGGTGGCATTTTGCTCCATGATTTTTCCGGCATTCTCGGAGAATGTTGACGCCTGCCGTACGGCGCGGCCATAGTTCCCGTTTTCGCCCCAGAGGAGCAGCCCGATATCTTCAAATAGCATCATTTCTTTTGAAAAGTCGCGACGGTAAACCAACGCGTTTTCAGGATCCTGCATTGCCCTTTCCTGTTGTTTCCGGATGTGTCCGGACAAAGCTTCCAACTCGCGCATAACCCGCCCAAGCCGCGAATTAAGCCTTGAAACATAATTCCGGAGTACCGGTTCCTGCGGGGCCATCTTCTGTGGCTCCTCGTAAACCGGAAGATCCGGTACCTGCAAATTGCCGGAGTCTTCCCGTTCCTCCGAAAGCGGTTCGCCGGGCGCCTGATTTTCGGAGCCTGCCTGTTCCTGTGCCTGCCGGCAGGCTTTTACCCCTGCTGCCGAATACCTGTCTTTCAGAGCCTTGCGCAGGTACTCCCTGGCCTTAAAGGTATTTCCCTCCTGTTGAGCGACCAGACCAAGTCCCATATAGGGCGACGTCATTTCGGGCGCCGCTTTCAGCGCCGCGTTAAATGCTGTTTTTGCCTGGGCATAATCGCCCGCATCAAAATAAACCCAGCCTGTATTGGAAAGGAGCAGCCCGATCCCCGGCCGGATGCCGTTGGCATAATTTAATACCTGGAGGGCTTTCGCATGCTCGCCTTCATTTTTCAGCGCAACGGCCAGGTTATTGGCGGTAAGCACGTCGGCCGGCTCCTTGACTGCACTCCAGGCACAGGTATAAACACTGGCGGCCCCGGCGCCTTCCATCACAAACAGGGCGCCATAGTCGGCACCTTCGGTTGCTTTGCCGGTTTTTGAAAGCAGTTGGTTCAGCCCGGGCAGGTCGCCCGACTTTGCCCCGTAACGCTGCATCAGCGACTGGGCAAGCTTAACATAGCTTTCGCGCGTCAGGGCGGGGAGGGTGGCCGGGAGTTTTGCGCCTGCACCGGCTATTTTGAGCGGTGATGCGGCGGTGTTCTTCTTTGGCTGAGTGGTTGTTTCATCCCCGTACTTTTCTCCCATCTCCTGTCCCCAGCTTTCAAGCGCCTTTTCTTCGGCCTCGGTAAGCTCGGTTCCCGCCTGCATTTTCGTCATGATCCGGGAAATTTCGGGCGATAGCTGTGCCTGCATAAAATGGACGGAAAGCAAAAAGCTGATCAACAGAAAAATAACCCGCCTGCGTTTCATAAATCTGATTTTGCCTGTTGAATGTTGTTGCCATAGAATCGTAACGTGCCGTTGTACGATGCTTTTTCCGAACCCGATTCCGACGCAGAAGAGAATGACCCCACAATCGGTGTTTCGTAGTCGCCGACAGGCTTGATCAGGTAGTCGATCAGTTTCAGGGCGTCTATACGCGGAAGATCCTTGAAATACGTTTGCTCGAAGCGCGATTCAAATGCCTGCTTTTTCGCATCGTCAGCTTCAACGAGATTGTTGGCGATGAACGCATTTCCTAAATCCTGCCCGTAAAATGAGCCGCAACCGATCGTTACGGAAAGCTCCGGTGCCGCGCCCTCAAGCCGGGCCGAAGCTTGTTTCATTTCAGCAGCCACGGCAGGATCAACAAGTTCGAGTTTTTTCATGGTTTCTTCGTCGATCAGCGACTCCGCCTGGCCGGGCTTGCTCCCGATACGCTCAGCTACCACCTTGCGCGTTGGATGATAGTTGGGATCAGAAGTCCCGGCAATAAGTAGACGAAACTGAAGCCGTTCGAGGCCGATCTGACAGTGCTCAGAATAATCAGGAATGGAGAAAAAAACTTTGAGAACCGGATATATTTCTCCCTGTGCTTTCAGTTCAGTTAATTCACTGCCTTCCCACCATTTTACATGCTCATTTATCCACATCCAGTTTTCGTTTTCCTGATACCCTCCTTGCTGAATGTCGATTAATCCTCCGCTACACGGCTCTCCGCAATATGCGATAAACGGATTTTCAACATAGCCAATGAATTCTTTGGGCCGGGCTTTTAAAAATTTCAGATCATTCCGGTTAAATGACAATAAAACCGGCGATTTAATGTGGTATGTTCCTTCCAGCTTATTTCCGTCGTTCTGATCAAGGAAATGAGTACACTCCAGTTCAAGTTCGCCTTTAACGCTGTAATCGTATCCTGTATCGCCATGAATCGGTTCGTAGCTGTTTTGCGCTTCAGCGAACTGAGTTCGGATTGAAAACAGGAAAATAAGAAGCCATAAGAGTGTCAATTTCATTATTTCGATGCCTTTAGATCTTGGTGAATTCCACGCGGCGGTTCAGCGCTTTGTTCGCAGGTGTGTCGTTCGGCGCAATCGGCTTTGTTTCGCCCAGTCCGTCCGACTCGATGCGGGAAGCGTCGATGCCAAATGTTTTGATGAGCTCGTTTTTGACCGATTCGCCGCGGCGTTTCGAGAGGTCGAGGTTGGCGGCATCAGCGCCGTCAGCATCGGTATGGCCGGCGATTTTAATCCGCACCGTCGGGTTTTCCTTCAGTGTTTTGGCGATGTCGCTCAGGGTGCCATACGATTCTGCTTTCACAACATCTTTGTTTACATCGAAATAGATGCCGTAGCTAACCAGCTTCCCTTCGGTAATGAGCTTGCTGCGGGTGTCGGGCGATGCTGTGGTCACCTTCAGGTTCGAAACATAGGGCTTTGTTTGGGTATTCCAACTGCTGAAACGGATCTTATTGAATTTCGACCCTGAATAGATATTCGTGGGCGAGTCCAGCACTTTGGCTCCCTGATGGTAAATCCGGAGCCGGCGGTTTTGGACCCAGATAATGACATGGTTTACTTTGTTTACTTCGCACGGATTTGTCGTTGAACGTGCTTCCAGCCAATCGGAGTCGGGATCATCCTCATATCCTTTCGACGACCAGCTTTCTTCGTCCATAAAGATGTGTAATCCCCTTTTCCCCGGGTAAAGATCGTCGTTCATTTCTTTCGGTTCCACTTCTTCATAGAGGCAGAGTTCAAAAGCGCTTTGAAAGTTTTCGTCAGGAACGATGTCAAATTCAACAATGAAGTTCTGCGGAAAGTCAATTTTTTTGGTGTTGCAATAAACGCTTTCCTCCTTATTCATGTGAAACCAATTGCCGGAAGCCACATTCAGCGTTTTGACTTCTCCTCCGCCATTCGTGGTCCACAGGGCCGGGAAATCGCCGACCGCATCCTGTGAGAAATCCTCGAAATAGAGAATCTGATCATCCGGAACAAAATCATATTTGGTGAAGCTTTGGAGTGAGGGTGTCTTCTGTGCGGTCTGATCGTTATTTTCAGGCTCCTCACTGTTCTCTTCGACTGCCTGGTCGGTTTCCGTTTGTTCCTCTTCCGTGTTTTCTTTTGAAACTGTTTTTTTCTTTTTGAAAAGTTTGCCCACTCCTTCTTCAATTTTGTCAATTCCCTTGTCAATTCCTTCATCCACTTTTGTTTCAGCCCGGTTAGCCGATTTCTCCTTAATCTTGTCTTTCACGTTAATCTGTGCAAAGGCCGCAGAAGCTGCCACCAGAATGAACAAGGTAAATAAAAATTTAAAAGCTTTCATAAACAGTCGTTTTTGGTTTTATGATCAAATGTAATACACCTGCCCGTCAAAAGATTGTAAAAAACGGACAGGATCGCTTACCGAATGGTGCGGGCGTGCTATAAACCGGAGAAGAGTTTGACAAGGCGGAGATCGCGGTTAAAAAAGGTACCCGGCGATTCGCCGATAAATTTATGGAAGTCGTTTACGAAATGAGGCTGATCGAAATACTTAGCCGAATACACAATGCTTTGATAATCGATTTCGTTTGATTCTTTCATCGAATTCAACACTTGATTGGCACGGACAATCCGGCACAGCGATTTGGCAGTGACGCCCACCCGACGGTAAAAATTCCTGCGAAAAGTCCGGCTGTTTATGTTTAAGTCAGACACAAGATCGTCGATCTGCAGCAGTCCGTTCGATGAACAGATCTGTTCATAGGCGGCATCGATCGTATCGGCCTGATAGCCTTCTCCTTTTCCGCTTTCGTCGATAAAGTTCTCAAACAGTCTGATCCGGTCCTGGCGGGTCGCAGCGTGTTTAAGTTTTTCGTAGAGTTCATGCGGAATGACATCATCTGTCGCGCGAAAAGCCGGCATTTGAAGTGCGTCGAACGAAATATTGAAAAAGGAAGAAAATACACTTGTTTTACAAGCAACAGCGAATGTGTCGATCGGGAGCATTGCTTTTATATTTACAAATCCCGCATAAGGAAGTGCCAAAAAACAGGGCGGCAGCTTCCGGTCGGGCAATTGCTCGACGCTCATATTTACCTGTCCCTTAAAATTGAAAATCAAGGTACAGCATCCGTCGGGGATGTGCTTGTCACAATAGCTTCCTGAGTCCGATTCCGATTCGAGAAATAAAAATCTTCGTACCAAAAAAGAAGATGACCCTTCGGCCCCGCACCACGAAAACGTAAGATCAACCGACATGTTTATTGTTTAGAATAGATAAGCCTATGTAAAAATAGGCAGATTCCGGCACATCTTTGCAGCGAACGCACGGTTATTTTTTACCAGGGCAGGAGGGTGGTGCCGCCGGCGTTGAGGCCTTCGATGTTGGTGATGCGGATCCGGGCCACGCCGCGGCTGATGGCATCAAAACTGTTGTCGAGCTTGGGGATCATGCCGCTGTGAATGGCGCCTTCTGTCTGAAGCCGCTTGAATTCGGCATGGGTGAGCGTTGCAATCACCGAGCGGTCGTCGTCTGCGTCGAGCAGCACTCCGGGTTTCTCAAAACAAAAAACCAGTTCGGTTTCATAATGGCGGCTGAAAGCAACAGCCGCTTCGGCGGCAATGGTATCGGCATTGGTATTGAGCAGTTGGCCTTTGCAGTCGTGCGTTAACGGGGCCAGCACGGGTACTACGCTTTGATCGATCAACAGGTTGATCTCGTTGGTCCGAACGCTGGTTACATCGCCCACAAAGCCATAATCGATTTCCTTCACCGGCCGCTTTACCGATTGCATATAATTGAGGTCGGCGCCCGTGAGCCCGATGGCATTGATACCTGTCGCCTGCAAGGCGGCAACAATGTTCTTGTTCACCAGTCCGCCGTAAACCATGGTGACTACTTCGAGCATCGCCTGATCGGTGATGCGGCGCCCATCAACCATTTTCGCCTCCAGGCCCAGCCTCGATGCCATGGCTGTTGCCGAACGGCCTCCGCCATGAACCAGCGCTTTTAATCCTGCTATTTTTGCGAAACGGGTCAGGAAATCCTGCAGCGAAGCGGCTTCTTCAACCACCTTGCCGCCAACTTTTACCAGGGTAAGATATTTAGACATAAAGATTTTCGGATTTTCAGATTTTCAGACAAACGCGATTTCTCACTTAAGCTGATCCAGCAGGATTTTTAACACAGCCTGGGCGGAGAACAGCCGGTTTTCCGCTTCGGGTACCACGATCGAATTTGGACCATCGATTACGCTGTCGCTCACGATCATGTTCCTGCGCACAGGCAGGCAGTGCATGAACTTCGCGTTGTTGGTAACCGCCATTTGCCGTTCCGAAACCGTCCAATTCCGGTCTTTCGAAAGAATCTGCCCGTAATGGGTGTATGATGCCCAGTTTTTGGCGTAAATGAAGTCGGCGCCCTCAAAAGCTTTCATCTGGTCGTATTCGGGTTTCAGATCGCCCATGAATTCCGGCGCCAGCTCGTAACCTTCGGGATGGGTTACCACAAGTTCATACCCGGTTTCACGCATCCATTCGACGAACGAATTGGGCACCGCCTGTGGCAAGGCCCGGGGATGCGGCGCCCAGCTCAGCACCACTTTTGGACGGGCTTTGGTTTTGTATTCCTCAATGGTGAGGTGGTCGGCAAACGACTGCAGCGGGTGGCGGGTGGCCGCTTCCATGCTCACAACCGGAACACCGGCATAATCGATGAACTGCTGCAGGATTTTCTCCTGGTAGTCATCGTCTTTGTTTTTGAAGCCGGCAAACGAACGAACCCCGATAATATCGCAGTATTTCCCGATTACCGGTACCGCTTCGCGGATGTGTTCAGGCTTATCGCCGTCCATGATGACACCCAGCTCTGTTTCGAGCTTCCAGCCGCCTTCGTTGATGTCGAAAACGATCACGTTCATGCCCAGGTTCAGTCCGGCTTTTTGCGTGCTCAGCCTGGTCCGCAGACTCGAGTTGAAGAAAACCAGCAGCAGGGTTTTGTTTTTTCCGAGCGACTGGTATTGATAAGGGTCCTTCTTCAGTTCAAACGCAAGTTTGAGCGCTTCGTCCAGGTTGTCTAAATCGTGTATGGATGTAAAGTGTTTCATATTTAGCTGTTAGCTTTTAGCTATTAGCTGCTAGCTTTTTTTGCTGCCAGCTTGTAGCTTTTATAGTTACAATTTTTATTTGGCTGTTAGCCTTTAGCTATAAGTATAAGACCATTGAACAGTCTCACTAAGAGCTAATCGCTAATAGCTTCTTAGCTTATTTTGGTCTGATTTGTCCGTCGCCGTCAATCAGCCACTTATGGCTGGTGAGTTCTTCCAGGGCCATCGGTCCGCGGGCATGAAGCTTCTGGGTTGATATACCGATCTCTGCACCAAGTCCAAACTGAGCCCCGTCAGTAAAGGCAGTCGACACGTTGCAGTATACGGCTGCCGCATCAACCATCTTCCGGAACAGATCCTTGCGGCTTTCATCTTCCGTGATAATGGCTTCGCTGTGCTTTGAACTGTAGATGCTGATGTGCTCCAGCGCTTCTTCGAACGAAGCTACCGTTTTGACAGCCATTTTGTAATCCAGGAATTCGGTTCCAAACGATTCTTCGGTCGCTTTTTGCAGCAATTCGGCCGGGTATTTTCCCGCAAGCGCCGCATAGGCTTTTTCATCGGCGTAAACGACCACCTGGCTTGCCGGCAGTTCAGAACAAATTTGCGGCAGATCGTTCAGCCGGCTTTCATGAATAATCAGGCAGTCGAGCGCATTGCAAACGCTGCACCGGCGGGTCTTGGCATTGTTTACAATGGCCTGCCCCTTAGCTGTGTCGCCCGACTCATCAAAATAAGTATGGCAAATGCCCGCTCCGGTTTCGATCACCGGAATGGTGGCGTTTTCACGGACATAATTGATCAGTCCCTGCGATCCCCGCGGAATGATCACATCCACATAGCCCCGGGCATTCAGGATTTCGGCGGTCGCTTCTCTTCCCGGAGGAAGAAGCGCCAGTGTATTTCGGTCCACCCCGTGTGCATCCAGCACCGAGTGGATCACCTTTACAATAGACTTGTTTGAAAAATCAGCATCGCTGCCGCCTTTGAGCACACAGGCATTGCCTGATTTCAGACAAAGTGAAAAAACATCAAAGGTCACGTTGGGCCGGGCTTCATAGATGATCCCGATCACGCCGAACGGCACGGCAATCTTGGTGATGCGCATTCCGTTGGGTCGGACTGTTTCCTTCAGTACGCGTCCAAGCGGAGAGGGCAGGGCGCTCACGTTCCGGATGTCGGTAGCAATGTCAGCGATCCGCCCGGCAGTCAGCTTTAGCCGGTCGTACCGCGGATCGGAAGGGTCCATCCGCTCCAGGTCCTTCAGGTTCTCCTGCAGGATCTGTTCCGTTTGGGCAACAGCAGCTTCAGCCACATCGTTCAGCAGGTGGTTGATCTGATCCTCGCTTAGCAGGTTCAGCCGCCTGCCGGCTTTCTGTGTTAATTCCAATTGATTTCTGATCTCCATGGCTTCCGGTTTTCAATTCAAGCAAATTTAAGGTATACGTACCTTTTTTACGTAACACGGGATAAAAAATGCCGTCAAGTTGAAGCAAGTTTAACTTTGATCCGGCTCAATTTTCTTTTAGATACAGGTAATCGTAATGAACGATCGGTTTTTTATTTTTACTGCCCAGTTCTTTTTCGGCCATTTCCGAGCTAAACTGGGATTTTCCCCATCCAATCGATTTTCCCCCTTCATTGACGATCTTTACAATATCTCCTTTCTGGAAAACGCCTTTGACGGCGGTTACTCCAATGAGCAATAAACTTGTTGCTCCTGACGAATAAAGCGCCTGTTCCGCTCCCTTGTTAATAACCAGTTTCCCTTTGGCAAAGCTGTCGGAATAAGCGATCCATTTTTTTACATTCGATGATTTATGATTTTCCGGTTTGAATAGGGTATGTTTTACCGTAGTATCTTTCTTCAGTAAATCAACGAGCACATAGTCTCTCAGTCCGTTTGCAATATGAACGGCAATTCCTTCCTTGGCAACTTTCCGGGCAATGGAACTCTTTGTAAGCATTCCTCCCCGGCCAAACCCTGATTTCCGCACGGCCACATTCTTCATCCAGTCTTTGTCTTTCAGGCCGATCTCTTCGATGATACCGGAATTTTCCCCTTCCGGATCACCGTCATAAATTCCATCCACATTGGTCAGAATGATCAGCGCTTCCGAATTTTGCATGCCGGCAATCAGGCCTGAAAGCTCGTCATTGTCGGTAAACATCAGCTCGGTCACCGAAATGGTATCATTTTCGTTCACGACCGGGACCACCTTGTTTTCCAACAGGGTGGTAAAACAGTTTTTCATGTTCAGGTAATGCGTGCGGTCGCCAAAATTGTCTTTTGTCGTAAGCACCTGTGCGCAGGTAATTCCGTGTTCCCGGAACAGATCGGCATACCGGTTGATCAGTTTCACCTGCCCGATGGCGGAGTATAGCTGGCGGGATGAAACCGGATCGAGCTTCTTTTGTGGTTTTATCTCACTGCGTCCTGCCGCTACTGCCCCCGATGATACCAGGATCACCTCGATCCCGTTTTTATGCAGAAAGGCGATCTGGTCAACCAAATGGGCAATGCGCGCTACATTCAGCGTGCCGTCAGACTTGGTCAGCACGTTGCTTCCGACTTTTACGGTGATCTTTTTGTAGTTGAATTCAGTCAAAACGGTTAAATTGTAAAATTGTAAGATTGCTATATTATGAAACTGTAAAATCTTTTTTACTAATAGCTCATAGCTTCTTTTCTATTTTTTCGAACGAGGCGATCAGTCCCTGGATCACCGCCGAACTGAAGCCCTGATGCTCCATCTCATTGATGCCGGTAATGGTGATGCCACGCGGGGTAGTCACCTTGTCGATCTCCCGTTCAGGGTGATTCCCGGTGTTCAGGATCAGCTTCACAGCGCCCATCACCGTCTGGGCAGTGATGAACTGGGCCATTTCTGCTCCGAATCCCATTTCAATGCCTCCCTGCATGGCTGCGCGGACATACCGCAGGGCAAAAGCAGTACCGCATGAGGCCAGTACCGTTGCCGCAGCCATCAGATCTTCATCGATCACAACTGTTTTCCCCAACTGGTCAAATAATTCTTTGACAGTGTTTAGGCTGTCTTCTGAATTGCGATTGACTGCAATGCAGGTCATGGACTCCTGGATGGCAATAGCCGTGTTTGGCATCACCCTGAAAATTTTCATCTGATCGCCGGCCAGGGCTGACAATTGGCGCAGATCGACACCGGTAACAATCGAAACCAGGATCTTGCCGGCAGTAAGGGCGGGTTTCACTTCACTGATCACCGCTTCAATATGGTAGGGTTTCACTGCAAAAATGACCAGATCGGCCGGTTTGACTGCATCTGCGTTATTTTTGAAGACATTGATCCCTTTTTGGCTGAGTTCTTCCAGTACTTTTTCTCTCGGATCAGCAACGTAAATGGCTGATGCCGGCAGGTAACCTGATTTAATGATCCCGTTTACAATGGATCCTCCCATGTTGCCTGCTCCCAGGACGGCGATTGTGTTGATTTGCATTTTTTTAGTATTGAGTCGCGAGTCGCGAGTCTTGAGTTAATCTTTTAAAACCTTTTCAAATTTAGTTAAAAAGTCGTCAGCCTGTTGAAAGCTTAGTGTGAGCGGCGGCAAAAGCCGGATCACGTTGGTGCCTGAAAATCCGGTAAAGACCGCTTCTTCTTCCAGCAAGCGCTTGCGGATCTCCTTGACGGGTTCTTCAAATTCAATCCCGATCATAAGTCCTTTTCCTCTTACCTCCTTTATTTGGCTGAATGAAGCTAACTTTTCAAGAAGGTAAGAGCCCGTTCTTTCTGCATTTTCGACCAGTCGTTCCTGTTCGATGATCTCCAGGACCGCGATCCCTGCGGCGCATGCCAGGTAATTTCCGCCAAAGGTGGTACCCAACATGCCGATACGTGGTTTCAGGCTCGGGCTGATCATCACTCCGCCGACAGGAAAGCCGTTCCCCATTCCTTTCGCTGTCGTGATAATGTCGGGTGCTATATTGGTGTACTGGAAAGCAAAAAACTTTCCGCTTCGTCCGTATCCCGACTGGACCTCATCCAGTATAAGAAGTGTTCCGTATTGTTTGCATAATTTTTCCAGACCTTCCAAAAATCCCGGGGCCGGTACGCGGATACCACCAACACCCTGTATGCCTTCGATCATCACGGCTGCAATTTCTTCTTTCTTCAACTGCTGCTCCACCTGCTCAAGATTATTCCAGGACAGATGGACGGCATTGAGCGTTTCATTGAAGGGGGCCGTGATCGCCGGATTATCGGTCAGGGCCACTGCACCTGAAGTTCTCCCGTGGAACGCCTTGCTGAAACTGATGATCTTTTTTCGCCCTGTTGCGAATGAAGCCAGTTTAATTGCATTCTCGTTGGCTTCGGCTCCCGAATTGCAAAAAAACAGTTGGTAATGGTCCAGCCCCGAAAGTTTACCCAGTTTATCGGCCAGCTCTTTTTGCTGCGGAATTTGTACTGAGTTGCTGTAAAAACCGATCTGCTGCAGTTGTTTGCTGATCTTTTCGATGTAATGGGGATGGCTGTGCCCGATCGAAATAACGGCATGCCCGCCGTAGAGGTCAAGATACTTCTTTCCCTGGTCGTCCCAGAGGTAACAACCTTCAGCCTGAACAGGGGTAATATTGAGTAATGCGTACACGTCAAATAGTTCCATAGTCTTAAAAAGAAACGGGTTTTAAATTCAGTCCGGCTTTCTCATCCAGTCCGAACATGAGGTTCATATTTTGCACGGCCTGTCCCGATGCCCCTTTCAGCAGGTTATCGGTGACACTTAAAATCATCAGTTTATTTCCGTGTTTTTCCAGATACAAGATCGCTTTATTGGTGTTGATGACCTGCTTCAGGTCCGGATTTTCGCGGGTCACGAACACAAACGGATGACCGGCGAAATAGTCTTCATAGCACTTAACCGCATCGTCAAGTGTCCGGTCATAAGTGGTATAGGTTGAAACCAGTATGCCACGGGTATGATTTCCCCTGACCGGAATGAAATTGATCGCCTTGTCGAATGAAGGCTGAAGCTGCTTCACACTTTGGGTGATCTCGCCCAGGTGCTGGTGCTCAAATGCCTTGTATACCGAAAGATTTCCGCTTCTCCAGCTAAAATGGGAGGTCTGCGTGGGCGCCTGCCCTGCTCCGGTTGAGCCGGTAATCGCGTTGACATGGACCTCGTCGCACAGCAGGTCGGCGGCTGCCAGGGGCAAAACCGTCAGTTGAATACCTGTGGCAAAACAGCCCGGGTTGGCAACATGCACCGCTGTCCGGATCAGTTCCCTGTTCAGTTCGGGCAATCCGTATACAAAATCGTTCCCTTCCGCTTTCAGCCGGTAATCCTGGCTGAGGTCAATGATCCTCACGTTTGGCGGAACGTCGCCCGCTTTCAAAAACTCTTTTGATTTATGGTGCCCCATGCAGAGAAAAAGGACGTCGCAACGGCTATAGTCCGGTTCGGCAACAAAGACCAGCCGGGTGTCGCCCAGCAGATCGCGGTGTACCTGATGAAGCGGATTCCCCGCATTGCTGGAACTTTGTACAAAACTCAGCTCTGCCTGCGGGTGGTTCAGTAAAATCCTGATCAGTTCACCTGCCGTGTAACCCGCTCCTCCAATTATTCCAACTCGGATCATGCTCAGTTTTTATTTTTCTTATTCACTGCGTTGTGAATTTTCAGTGATATTCCCATTATTTTTGTAAAGCCTTTTACATCATCGGCTGTCCATGCCCGGTTCATTTCGCCGTATTCTCCGAAACCGGACTTCATCAGGTCGTAAGGAGAATCGACACCAACCAGCACGTAGTGGTAGGGTCTGAGTCTGACAATGACTTTCCCGGTGACCGATTCCTGCGTGTGTTCAAGGAATTGTTCGATGTCACGCATGGCTGGGTCCAGGTATTGCGCTTCGTGCAGGAACATCCCGTACCAGTTGGCCAACTGGTCTTTCCAGTACGTCTGCCATTTGGTGAGCGTATGTTTTTCAAGCATCTGGTGGGCTTTGATGATCAGCATCGGGGCTGCCGCTTCAAATCCGACGCGGCCCTTGATCCCGATGATGGTATCGCCAATATGCATGTCCCGCCCAATGGCAAAAGGGGAGGCGATGGCATCAAGCGCCCGGATGGCTTCCACCGGATTCGTATAGGTTTTCCCGTCAACTGCTTTCAATTCGCCCTGGACGAACTCCAGCACCACTTCCTTTTCACCTTTTTCCTTCAATTGGGAAGGATAAGCCGATTCGGGCAGTGTCTGGTCGGAAGTAAGGGTTTCCTTTCCTCCGATGCTGGTACCCCATAACCCTTTGTTAATGGAATAGGCCATTTTGCTCCAGTCGGCTTCGACACCGTGTTTTTTCAGGTATTCAATTTCTTCATTCCGGCTAAGCTGCAGGTCCCTGGTCGGTGTCAGGATCTCAATGCCCGGGGCAAGTACCTGAAACGTGAGGTCGAACCGCACCTGGTCATTGCCAGCTCCGGTACTTCCGTGGGCCACATACCGGGCACCGACTTTCTTTGCATATTCAATGATCGCGATGGCCTGAAAGACGCGCTCGGAACTGACCGAAATGGGATAGGTATTGTTCCTCAGAATATTCCCAAAAACCATGTAGCGGATGCACTTGCTGTAATAGGTTTGCGTCACATCGAGGGAAACATGCTTTTTGGATCCCAGTTCATAGGCCTTTTTTTCAATCCGGTCCAGTTCTTCCTTGTCAAAACCGCCCGTGTTGGCGATTGCCGTGTAAACATCCAGACCTTTTTCTTCTGACAGGTATTTTGCACAAAATGAAGTATCCAACCCTCCACTGTATGCCAGTACAACCTTTTCTTTCATTATCTATTCTGTTTAGTATCAAGTGTTTTTTTTGTAAGCTTTTAGCTTCCAGTCTCCATCTATGCCTGCTTTGCTTTTTTAAAGAAACTAAGACCCGATTCCTTTCCGTTTGTCCCGTTTTTCGGTTTCAGCCTGCCGATCATTTCCAGCAGCGAAACCCTTTTGCTTTTGGGTTCTGCCTGAGCCTTTTCCTTTTCCCAGGCCGGATCAAAAAGCATTCCGGTGCAAAGGCATTTCGTGCGGTTGGTCCGTTGCAGGATATCGTAGTTGACACAGCTCTGGCAACCTTTCCAGAACGCATCGTCGTCGGTCAGCTCCGAAAAAGTGACTGGCCGGTATCCAAGCTCATGATTGATTTTCATCACAGCCAGACCAGTCGTTAACCCGAAAATCTTGGCATCCGGGAATTTGGTCCTTGAAAGCTGGAACGCTTTCTTTTTGATTTCTTTGGCCAGACCACACCCGCGATAATCTTTTTTCACAATCAGCCCGGAGTTGGCCACAAACCGGTTATGACCCCACGATTCAATATAACAGAAACCGGCAAACTGGTCACCATCCATTGCAATAATGGCTTTCCCTTCCAGTATTTTATTGTTAATGTAGTCGTCTGTTCTTCTGGCGATACCCGTCCCTCGTTCCTTCGATGCTGCATCGATGGTGTCGTTGATCTCCGACGTGTATTTCATGTGGGCGACATTGGCCACCATCACTTTTATATCTTCTATCCTCTTCATATTCAAATCCATTAGTCGTATCTTCTGTTCGTATAAGCCCAAATTAGTCCTTATTCAAGGGAAATCTTTTCCTGCAATTTGGGCATGATTAATACTAAGCTGTTTATTAAATCACCTCGTGTAATCCCCTCTCTCATCACAAGCAAAATCGTATCGTCACCGGCAATTGTGCCCAGAATCTCATAAGGTTCAGCGCTGTCCAGAACAACAGCAATACTGCTTGCATAGCCCGGCTGGGTTTTGATGATCGCCAGGTTCCCTGAAAACTGAATGTCCCGGAAACCATCAGCCAGAAAATTGGTCCTGCTGACAGGCTGAGCCGAACCAATTCCTTCAGGAATGACATATCGGTAACCTTGCTTCCCGTTGGGGACCTTGGCCACCTTCAATAGTTTCAGATCGCGCGACAACGTAGCCTGAGTCATGTCAAAGTCCTGAGCATGAAGCTCCGCCAGCAGTTTCTCCTGACTGTCTATCGTCATTGAACTAATGATCTTTTTTATTGCCAGTTGCCTTTGTGTCCGATTTTTCATTTTTTGTATATAAATACAAATTCGATGCAAATTTATTCATTTTATAAGAAAAACAAATTTTATTTCAGAATAATTTCTATTTTTGTATCGGATTCGCCGGGAGGGTTTCCCGGAAGAAGCGGATTCATATACCGGAATAATCGAGGAAGATGGTAGACATAAGATATCAGACTAAAAAAATAAGCACAATGCGTTTGCCCTACATCAGTAGCCAGACGCATTTTTTTTAAATAATAAGCGATCAGAAAATGGCAAAGGCAAAAAAAGTCAGTTTGGTTTTGGAAGACGGGACCCGTTTTGAGGGAAAATCATTTGGATATGACAAATCCATAGCCGGAGAAGTGGTTTTTTATACAGCGATGACCGGATACCCCGAAAGTTTAACAGATCCTTCATATACGGGTCAGATCCTGGTTTCAACCTATCCTCTGATTGGGAATTACGGGGTCCCCTCCGATATGGAGAATGAAGGTATCCACGAGTATTATGAATCAAATAAGGTGCATATCAGCGGGCTGGTTATTTCCGATTATTCAGAGGAATACAGTCACTGGAACGCGATGAAAAGCCTGGGTGACTGGTTGAAGGAATGGCAGGTTCCGGGTATCAGCGGCATTGACACCCGTGCCTTGACCAAGATCCTGAGGGAAAAAGGTTCGATGCTGGGTAAGATTGAATTTGACGGAGAGGAAATTGATTTTTACGATCCCAACAAGGAGAACCTCGTGGCACTGGCCAGTACGGCAACCCGCGAAGTATACGGGAATGGCGAACATAAGGTGGTGCTGGTCGACTGCGGGGTGAAGAATAATATTATCCGCTGTCTTTTAAAGCGGAACACAACTGTGATCCGGGTTCCCTGGGATTACGACTACACGGAAGATGATTTCGATGGCATATTCCTGTCAAATGGTCCCGGTGATCCGGCCATGTGCGATAAAACAGTCGGCTACCTGACAAAGGCTTTGGACATCGGGAAGCCAATCATGGGGATCTGTTTGGGAAATCAGTTGCTGGCCCGTGCTGCCGGAGGCGACACGTATAAGCTGAAATACGGACACCGGAGTCATAACCAACCGGTGCTGCTTACGGGAACTGACAGGTGCTTCATTACTTCCCAGAATCATGGATTTGCGGTGGCTGACCAAACGCTTCCTGCCGATTGGGAACCGTTATTTGTCAATGTGAATGACCAGACCAACGAAGGGATCAGGCATAAAACAAAGCCTTTTTTCTCAACCCAGTTCCATCCAGAGGCTTCCAGCGGACCGGTCGATACAGACTATCTCTTTGATGAGTTTGTCGGGAATATTGAAAGAAGTCGTAAGTAGTGAGTAGTGAGCCATAAAAGGTAACAAGGTAGCAGGGTAACAACCAGATAACAGTTTAACAATTTTGCAATTTAACAGTTTGACAGCATGGCAAGATTAAATACAAGCATAAAAAAAGTGATCGTTCTTGGGTCCGGCGCCCTCAAAATCGGGGAAGCCGGAGAGTTTGACTATTCCGGTTCGCAGGCCTTAAAGGCGCTGAAAGAAGAGGGCGTTGAAACGATCCTGATCAACCCCAACATTGCCACGATCCAGACATCGCCGGAAATTGCCGACCGGATTTATTTTCTGCCCGTGACGGCCTATTTTGTGGAACAGGTCATTAAAAAGGAAAATCCGGATGGGATCCTTCTTGCCTTTGGCGGTCAGACCGCTCTGAATTGCGGGGTTGACTTATTCCGTCAGGGCATTCTTGAAAAATATAATATTCAGGTTGTCGGAACGCCTGTTCAGGCGATTATCGACACGGAAGACCGTGAAATTTTTTCAGGCAAGCTTGGAGAAATCCAGGTGGGTACCCCGCGAAGTGTTGCCTGCGTGAATATGCAGGAGGCAAAGGAAGCCGCTGAAAAACTGGGCTTTCCGATCATTATTCGGGCTGCTTTTACCTTAGGAGGACTGGGAAGCGGTTTCTGTACCAATAATGAAGAACTTGAAAAACTGGCGTCCAGTGCTTTTTCCTACTCCCCGCAGATACTGGTTGAAGAGTCGCTGAAGGGATGGAAGGAGGTGGAATATGAAGTGGTGCGTGACAAATACGACAATTGCATCACGGTTTGTAACATGGAAAATTTCGACCCGCTGGGTATTCATACCGGCGAAAGTATCGTTGTCGCTCCTTCGCAAACCTTGTCCAACTCGGAATACCACAAGTTGCGGGCAGTTTCGATCAAAATTATCCGCCATATCGGGATCATCGGGGAATGCAATGTGCAGTTTGCCCTTGATCCGAATTCGGAAGATTACCGGGTGATTGAGGTGAATGCCCGTTTATCGCGGTCGTCGGCACTGGCCTCCAAGGCAACCGGATATCCGCTGGCTTTTGTTGCGGCCAAACTGGGGTTGGGATATGGATTGCATGAGCTTAAAAATTCGGTTACTAAAGTAACGACAGCCTGTTTTGAACCGGCACTGGATTACGTGGTCTGTAAAATACCTCGGTGGGACCTGAATAAGTTTTCAGGTGTATCGAAAAACCTGGGCAGCTCCATGAAATCGGTTGGGGAGATCATGGCGATCGGACGCAGTTTTGAAGAAGCGATCCAGAAAGGGATCCGGATGGTAGGCGTCGGGATGCACGGCTTTGTAGGAAATAAAGAAGAAATAACGATTGCGCAGATTGATCAGGAGCTTCAGTATCCGACCGATCGCCGGATCTTTGCCATAGCAGCGGCTTTCGATAAGGGTTATACCATCGACGAGATCTATGAAAAAACAAAAATTGACCGCTGGTTCCTGCATAAACTTCATTCAATTTACGCGCTAAAACTTGAATTGCTGAAGTTCAATTCGCTGGAAGAGCTCGATACCGAACTACTCCTGGATGCAAAGAAAGCCGGATTTTCAGATTTCCAGATCGGCCGCCTGGTACTGAAGGCTGCCGGACGGGAGATTAACGGCAAGTTGATGGAAATCAGGAACTTTCGGAAATCGAAAAATATTATTCCGTATGTCAAGCAAATCGATACCCTTGCCGGTGAATACCCGGCACAGACCAATTACCTGTATCTGACTTATCATGGTTGTGAGCATGATGTTCAGTTCATGAACGATAATCAGTCGGTCATCGTGCTTGGTTCCGGGGCGTACCGGATCGGGAGTTCCGTGGAATTCGACTGGTGTTCGGTCAATGCGATCAATACGATCCGAAAAGATGGTTTGCGTGCTGTGATGATCAATTATAATCCGGAGACGGTGAGCACCGATTATGACTCCTGCGACCGGTTGTTCTTTGATGAACTTTCGTTTGAGCGGGTCATGGATATCGTGGAACTGGAAAATCCGAGGGGTGTGATCCTGTCGGTGGGCGGGCAAATACCGAATAACCTGGCCATGAGATTGCATAAAGAGAACGTGCCGATCATGGGGACTTCAGCACTGAAAATTGACAATGCAGAGGACCGGAAAAAATTCAGTTCACTGCTTGATGAGTTGGATGTTGACCAGCCGAGGTGGAATGAACTGACCAGCAAGGAAGATATTTACAAGTTCATAGACGTGGTTGGATTCCCGGTGCTGATAAGGCCCTCCTATGTGCTTTCGGGCGCAGCCATGAATGTGGTTTCCAACTTTGATCAGTTGGATCATTTTCTGCAAATGGCTGCCGACGTTTCGAAGGAGTATCCGGTGGTGGTGAGTGAATTTATTGAAATGGCCAAGGAAATCGAAGTCGATGCTGTTGCCGATAAAGGGGAGGTTGTGGCTTATGCCATTTCCGAACATGTCGAGTTCGCCGGGGTACATTCAGGCGATGCTACAATCGTCTTTCCTCCGCAGAAATTGTATATTGAGACCATCCGGCGCGTGAAGAAGATCTCGCGGCAAATTGCCAAAGCGCTCGAAATTTCCGGTCCGTTTAATATTCAGTTTCTGGCAAAGGATAATGATATCAAGGTGATTGAATGTAACCTGAGAGCATCGCGCAGTTTTCCGTTTGTTTCGAAAGTGATGAAGATCAACCTGATCGAAATTGCGACCCAGGTCATGCTTGGGCTTCCCTATCAGAAACCGGATAAATCTCTTTTTGAGCTCGATTACGTGGGTGTCAAAGCTCCGCAGTTTTCATTTGCCCGCTTGTTAAATGCCGACCCGGTATTGGGAGTGGATATGTCGTCGACCGGTGAAGTGGGTTGTATAGGTGAAAACTTTTATGAAGCATTGCTGAAAGCCATGCTTTCGGTAGGCTACAGGTATCCGAAAAAGAATATTCTGATCTCATCGGGACAGGCCCGTTCAAAACTGGAGCTTCTGAACAGTGCAAAATTGCTTATGGACAGGGGATTTAATATCTACGCCACCGAAGGGACACACCGTTTCCTTCGTGAAAATAAAGTGGATTCGACCCTGCTTCACTGGCCGGATGAGGAAGATCAGAAACCCAATACGATCGATTATCTGAAAGAGAAGAAGATCGACCTGGTGATCAATATCCCGAAGAATTATACCAAGCGGGAATTAAGCAACGGGTACCGGATCCGCCGGAATTCAATTGATTACAATATTCCGCTGATTACCAATGCCCGTGTGGCGAGCGCATTTATATACGCGATCTGCAAGTATAAGCTGGAAGATATTAAGATCAAACCCTGGGATGCATATAAATCGTAAACAGATACAGGAAAGCTATTAGCTGTTAGCTTTTAGCAGAAATAGAAGAGTCGTAAGGCTGCCACCTTGTAACCTTGCTATGCTCTTCCGGTCTGCCCTATGCCCTATGCCAAAAAAAGGGAGCCTGCGATTGCAGGCCCCCCCGGGAAAAGCTACAGACTTAAAGGCTGAAGGAATTATTAATTGTAAGCTGTTTCCCCATGTTCGTAAATATCAAGACCTTCTTCCTCAATCCGCTTGGGAACACGTAAGCCGACGGTCAATTTAAGAATTTTGAAGAGAATTAATCCCAGAATGAAAGCCCATGCGCCAACTGTTAAAACTCCAATTAACTGGCTGATCAGCAGCGAAGCGCCTCCTCCGTAGAACAGGCCGCCATTCTGTGCGAACAGGCCTACAAGGAGTGTTCCCAATGCTCCGCAAATACCATGAACAGAGACTGCTCCAACCGGGTCGTCGATATGCAGCTTATGGTCGATGAACGTCACCGCGTACACTAATACAAAACCGGCGATAAGACCGATCGCGACAGATCCAGCAGGTGATACCGTATCACAACCTGCAGTGATGGCAACCAAACCGGCTAAAGTGCCGTTTAAAGCAAAGCTTAAACTGGGTTTCCCGTAACGAAGCCAACTGACAATAAGAGCGGCAACGGTACCCGCGGCAGCGGCAAGGTTGGTCGTGATAAAGATGTGACTGACAGCGGTAATATTACCTGTGCCCGAGGCAGCAAGTTGCGATCCGGGGTTAAATCCAAACCACCCCAGCCACAGGATAAATACACCAAGGGCACCATAGGTCAGGTTATGTCCCGGAATAGCATGGGGCTTGCCGGATTTGTCGTATTTGCCGATCCTTGGACCAAGCATCAGGGCACCCGCCAGACCGATCCAGCCACCAACGGAGTGAACCACCGTGGATCCTGCAAAATCATGGAACGGGGTAGTCATCTGCGATAACCAGCCACCGCCCCACACCCAATGGCCTGAGATCGGATAAATAATCGCTGAAATAACGATTGAGTAAAAAAAGTAGGCCTTGAACTCAGTACGTTCTGCCATAGCTCCCGATACAATTGTCGCCGCAGTGGCAGCAAAAACAGTTTGGAACATCAAAAATGCTTCAGCAGGAATGGCACCTTCCCACCCGTGCAGGAAGAAAATATCCGGCGCTCCAATGAAGCCTGAATAATCAAGTCCAAACATCAGACTGAAGCCAATGGCCCAGAAGAGAAGCGAACCAAGCGCAAAATCGATCAGGTTCTTTGATAAAATATTTACAGTATTTTTTTGTCTGGTGAAACCAGCTTCCACTAACGCAAAACCAGCTTGCATAAAAAATACCAGAGCCGCCGCAATTAACACCCACAAGGCGTCCAGTGATCCGGCAAGCTCACCTGTCGTCTTCGACAAAGTATCTAATGTCAATGTTTCTTCCATGATTGTGTCTTTTAATTATACCCGTGATTTTTATTCTTCTTTTCCCTTGATGAAAAGAGACTCGTCGCCGAATTCCCCGGTGCGGATCCTGTAAGATTCTTCAATATCGGAGACAAAAACTTTTCCGTCGCCGATTTCTCCCGTGCGGCCCGATTTCATAATAGCCAGCACCGTTTTTTCTACATTCTTGTCCCGGACGATGATCGACAGCATGGTGCGCTCAATTGTGCTGGTGTCGTATACAACACCCCTGTATACCCGTTCTTCTCTGGTTTGCCCGACCCCGCGGACATCCCAGAAAGAAAAAAATTCGATGCCCGCTTCCCGGAGCGCTTCATTGACATCATCGAATTTTGTTTTCCTGATAATCGCGTCTATTCGTTTCATTTTGTATATTTTTTCAAAATTTAATAGCATCTTTTTATTTGCCCTGAGCGGGGTTTACAAGGAGATCCCGACCACGACATAGAGCTGCTCCCTTTCCGGATTCAGGATCACCTGTCCGCTGACCGGGATCGAGAAGCTATCTGTGATCTTGATCTCTTTGCTGGTACCGATTCCGATGTTGCACACATTGAACTCGCCGTCCGAAGTATGCCATCCGTCGCCGGCGCCAACCAGAAGACTGAACTTTTCGAAGGCGTAGCCCGCCTGGAAATAAAGATCTTCTCCTGCCGAAGCCGCGATCGGGGCTTCATTCAGGATATAATTCGCACTCAGGCTTAACCCGCCGGTTGTATAACCCGCATTAATTTCATAAGCATTAGCATCTTCTTCAAAAACGGAGGTCCCCTCAGCAGCAGACCCGGGATAATAGTAGTTGGTAAGACCCAGGCTCAGTCCGTTCGAAAAACTATAGGAAATGTAGGGATCCACTTCGGTGTAGCCATTTGAATCGAAAGAACCCCATACCCCAATGGTCAATCCTCCGGTATTGAATTTGACGGAAGGCTGGATGGCAGGACCTGTACCATATTTTGTACCGCGCCAGATATAATTACTGTACAGGTCGACTCCTGCAGTCCAGGAACTCTCCTGCGCCTGAACGTTCAACGCTAATACCGTTGCCAGTCCCAAAATGAAAAATTTAATAATCCTTTTCATGTTTTGTAGAATTTAAGGGTTAAACTGATATGATAGAAAATATTTACTTTCTGATCTTTGTTGGATGATGTGCCTTTAACGTCTGTCTTAAATCTGCCTTCTTTTCTGACTCCGGTTCAAAAATAAAGATATTTTTATAGAAGAATGATAAAATATCAGTGTATTTCACGAATTAATGCAAAATTAACATTTGAAGGTCTGTTAAAATAGGGGGTACGACCTGAATAAAATAACAATTTGTAATCATACCCCTGTTTTTTATAGGGTAAATTGATAAATTAGTGAATTTTCTCTGCTGATTGTGGAATAGTCAATATCATTGTGTCAAAAAAGCATAAAAATCGACATTAAATAGTAAAAAGATACAAAAAATTAACATTGAATAGAAAATTGATGTAAATATTGATTTAATTGTGTCATTATGGTTTATTGAATGAACGTAGTTTTAGAACGTGCCCGGAATAATGTTTTTCAGAAATGTCCGGATTATAGAATTAACTTACAGAAGGGGATCAATCCAAAGATCATAAACGGGACCTGTTTTTTGCGGAATTCCGTATCTTTGGGCAAAATCATAAATAATGAAACTTTGGGATAAAGGTTATTCAATCAATAAGCTCATTGAGGAGTTTACGGTTGGAAAAGATCGTGAGCTGGATTTATATCTGGCCAAATATGATGTTCTGGGATCGATGGCTCATGCCATTATGCTGGAGTCCATTCATTTGCTGGAGAAAGAGGAGCTCGAAAAACTGCTTGCCGAGCTGAAATCAATTTACAGGATTGCCGAGCAGGGCGAATTTAGAATTGAAGAAGGAATTGAAGACGTTCACTCCCAGGTAGAGACGATGCTTACCCGGAAACTGGGCGATACAGGAAAAAAAATTCACAGCGGACGTTCACGAAACGATCAGGTGTTACTCGATCTGAAATTATATGCCCGCAGTGAGATCGGGGAAATTGTAAGTTCCGGGAAAAAGCTGTTCGACATTATGATCGCGCAGGCAGAACGGTACCGCGATTATTTAATGCCGGGTTATACGCATTTACAGGTTGCCATGCCTTCTTCGTTCGGATTATGGTTCAGTGCCTATGCGGAAAGCCTGGCTGACGATTTCCTGCTGTTACAGGCAGCTTACCGGATCACGAATCAAAATCCGCTCGGATCGGCGGCCGGTTACGGTTCTTCTTTTCCGCTCGACCGCCAGATGACCACCGATCTTTTGGGTTTCGAGCAACTTAACTATAACGTGATTTATGCCCAGATGGGGCGGGGAAAGATGGAGAAGACGGTTGCTTTTGCCTTGTCATCCATTGCCGCCACTCTTTCCCGGCTCGCCTATGACGTATGTTTATTCATGAGCCAGAATTTTGGATTTGTCCGGTTGCCTGATGAATTGACAACCGGTTCGAGCATCATGCCTCATAAAAAGAATCCGGATGTATTTGAGCTTTTACGTTCACACTGCAATAAAATACAAGCTTTGCCCCTACAGATCACGCTCATGATCAATAACCTTCCGGGCGGTTATTTTCGTGACTTTCAACTGGTCAAAGAAGGTTTCCTTCCGGCATTCGATGAAATGAAAAGCTGCATGGAAATTGCAGCGTTTGCCCTTTCTGAAATGGTGATAAAGCCGGATATCCTGGATGATGAGCGGTACCGGTATGTATACAGCGTTGAAGACGTAAACCGGCTTGTCATGCAGGGCGTTCCGTTCAGGGATGCGTACAAAAAAGTAGGAATGGAAATACAGTCCGGAAATTATCAGCCGGATAAAAAAATAGAACATACCCATGCAGGGAGTATCGGAAACTTATGCCTTCCCATGATCGAAGAAAAAATGAATGCAGCAATCAGCCAGTTTCATTTTGAAAGAACGGATCAGGCCATCAGCAGCTTGCTTGGCTGAGGTCACCGTTAATTAAATGTTATTTTACCTCGGAGGCTGTGTAAAAACACAGCCTTTTTTAATTATTCAAAAACCTCATTCACAATTAATTGTTAAAGGTTTGACAAGCTCAAGTGTTAAGGGTATGTTATCCGCTTCTATTTTTTTGGCTTTTAATTTGATCTTGTTTGTTTTTTGGCTATTTTTGCTTCACTTCGTTAGAATTTTAGATGTTTTTCTAATAGTTTGTAAATATCGGGTTGAATTTAATGATTTTGTGCTATTGTCAGGTTAAAACAAACATAAGATCATAATGAAACAGAGGCGGGATAAAAATTAAAAGGAGAAAAAAATGCAATTAAGATTTCCAAAAGCTCAGGGAATGTATGATTCTGCGAATGAGCATGATAATTGCGGAATTGGATTTGTTGCACATATCCGGGGCGAGGCTTCTCATGATATTGTTATGCGGGGCCTGAGTGTGCTTGAGAATCTGGATCACCGCGGAGCAACCAGTGCCGATAATGCCACCGGTGATGGTGCAGGCATTTTGATGCAGATACCCCATCTGTATTTTAAGGATGTTTTAAAAATCCAGCTTCCGGACAGCGGCAAGTACGGTACCGGATTGATCTTCCTGCCGCAGCGGAGCAGCGAAGCCGATATCTGCCTGGATATACTGACCAGATATATTCAGGCAGAAGGTCTGGAGCTGATCTCATACCGGGATGTTCCGGTCGACAGTTCCGCACCGGGAGAAATCGCAAAAAAGACCGAGCCGGTTGTTAAGCAGGTCTTTGTGAAGGCCAATCTGGAGCCTGAGGCTTTGGAGCGTAAACTCTATATTGTCAGGAAACTGACCGAACATGCGGTTGCCAATTCAGCAATGGAACAGAAAGAAGCCTTTTATCAGCCCAGCTTTTCTTCCAAAGTGATTGTATATAAGGGAATGCTGACCCCGGCACAACTGCGGAGTTATTACAAGGATATTGAACACACGGAATTCAAATCGGCCATAGCCCTTGTTCATTCCCGTTTCAGCACCAATACGTTCCCAACCTGGGATCTGGCCCAGCCATTCCGCTACCTGGCCCATAACGGGGAGATCAACACGGTGAAAGGTAACCGGAAATGGATGCAGGCGCGTGAAGCTTTGCTAAAATCGGAAATATTCGGAGAAGATTTGAAGAAGATCCTGCCGGTCATTGAAGACGGCAAATCGGATTCGGCTTCGTTTGACAATGTGCTGGAATTCCTGCATATGACCGGACGGTCCCTTCATCATGCCTTATGTATGATGATCCCCGAGTCGTACAATGAGAAAAATCCAATCCCTGAAAGTCTGAAGGCTTTCTATGAATATCATTCCACCATTATGGAACCGTGGGACGGCCCTGCTTCCATGGTCTTTTCAGACGGCCGTTATATCGGCGGAACGCTCGACCGGAATGGCCTGAGGCCTTCCCGGTATATTATCACCAAAAATGATCTGATCGTGATGGGATCGGAAGTGGGTGTTCAGCAGTTTGCTCCGGGCGAAATCAAGGAGAAAGGCCGTCTGCGACCGGGTAAGATCATGCTGATCGATACCAAACTGGGAATCATCATTCCGGATAAGGAAGTAAAGGAACAACTGAGCCAGCGCAATCCGTATGAAATGTGGCTCCGGGCTAACCGTATCCGGATGAAAGACATCAAAGTGAAACAGCGTGTTCCTTCCGAACTGGATCACTTTGAAACACTGGCAAAAGTTTTTACTTATTCCCGGGAGGATATGTATGAACTGATCCATGGCATGGCGACAAGCAGTGCTGAAGCGACCAGCTCGATGGGAAATGATACGCCAATCGCGATTTTTTCGTCGCAGCCCCAGCGGTTTTTCAATTATTTTAAGCAAATGTTTGCACAGGTAACCAATCCGGCCATCGATTCAATCAGGGAAGGCCTGGTGATGTCGCTGACCAATTACATTGGATCACTGCATTCGAATATCTTAAAGGAAAACCAAAACCATTGCAAGCTGATCAAGTTTGACAGTCCGCTGATCACCAATACCGATCTGGGTAAGATTAAGGACCTGAAGGACGAGATGTTCACGCATGAAACCATTCCGATGGTGTTCCCCGTGAAAGAGGGAGAAACTGGTTTCAGCAAGGCTTTTGAGAAGATGCTGACCCTGGCTGAAAAAGCAGTTGATGAAAAGAAGAATTTTATTATTCTGTCGGACCGGAGCGTTGATGAGCATCATGCTCCATTCCCTTCGTTACTTGCTGTTGCTGCGGTTCATCATCATCTGATCGGGAAAAAGAAACGCATGCAGGTGGGTATTATTGTCGAGTCGGCCGAACCGCGGGAAGTGAATCACTTTGCGCTTCTGCTGGGGTACGGAGCCAGCGTCATCAATCCTTATATGGCTTATGCCGCCATCGATTATCTGGTGAAGGAAGGCAAGATTGATATCGACTACAAGAGCGCCCGCACCAATTATATGAAGGCCATTGACAAAGGCTTACTGAAGATCATGTCGAAAATGGGTATTTCAACCCTGCGTTCCTATCATGGTGCACAGATGTTTGAAGCCATTGGCGTGAGCAGGGAGCTGACCGACAAGTATTTTACAGGCACGGCTTCCCGGCTGAGCGGTATCGGTTTTAGCGAAATTGCAGAAGAATACCGCCGGATGCATGAAGCAGCTTACCGGAATTCAGGTTCAGATGGGTTATTCCGCTTCGAAAACTCAGGTGTTTACGCCTGGAGAAAACACGGCGAACATCATGCATGGAACCCGGAAACCATTGGCCTGCTTCAATGGGCAACACGTATAAACGATTACGGTAAATACAAGGAGTACAGCAAACTGGTCCAGGAGGATAACCGGAAACCAGCCTTTATCCGCGGCTGTCTCCGGCATAAAACGAACCCAATCCCGCTGAGTAAGGTAGAACCTGCCGAAGTGATCATGAAACGCTTTGTGACCGGTGCCATGTCGTATGGTTCGATCAGCAAGGAAGCGCATGAAACGCTGGCAATCGCCATGAATACGATTGGCGGGCGCAGCAATACCGGAGAAGGCGGGGAAGATTCCGAACGCTTTGGTACCAATAAGCAGAGCGCTATCAAGCAGGTTGCTTCAGGACGCTTCGGTGTGACCAATAACTACCTGACCAATGCCCGTGAACTTCAGATCAAGATCTGTCAGGGCGCAAAACCTGGAGAAGGAGGTCAGTTACCGGGATTCAAGGTGAATAAGATCATCGCCAAAATGCGGAATTCGACGCCGGGAATCACGCTGATCTCGCCTCCTCCTCATCACGATATATACTCGATCGAGGACCTGGCCCAGTTGATTTATGACCTCAAGGTAACCAACCCCAGGGCAAAGGTTTCCGTGAAGCTGGTTGCCGAGGCAGGGGTAGGAACCGTCGCTGCAGGTGTGGCCAAAGCGTACGCTGATCTGATCACCATCTCGGGTGGAGAGGGAGGCACAGGCGCAAGTCCTGCAAGCTCGATCAAACATGCCGGATTGCCGATGGAAATGGGTATTGCCGAGGCACAGCAGACGCTGGTGATGAACAACCTTCGTGGCAGGGTCAGGCTGCAGGTGGACGGACAGCTCAAGAACGGACATGATGTCATCGTCGCGGGATGCCTTGGAGGAGAAGAATTTGGTTTTGCCACATCTGCCCTGATCACCATGGGATGTATCATGATGCGCAAATGCCATCTGAATACCTGTCCTGCAGGTATCGCGACCCAGGACCGGGATTTGCGGAAACGTTTCCTGGGCAAAGCCGATTACGTGGTTAACTTCTTCCGCTTCGTGGCCGAGGAGGTCCGGGAGATCATGGCGGAAATGGGCGTCGAAAAGTTCGAAGACCTGGTTGGCCGCGCTGATCTGCTGGAAGTGGATCCCGCGGTCACCAACTGGAAAATGAAAAATATCGATTTTTCGAAAATCCTGCATATGCCGGAAGAGGCCAGGGAATATGATATTCACCAGACTTTTACAAACCTCAAGTCGATTGATGATCATCTTGATCTTAAACTGATTCATGATGCGGGGAAAGCTATCAAAGGCAAGGAAAAAGTCTGGATATCCTACCCGATTGTCAATACCGACCGGACCATCGGAGCCATGCTTTCAGGGGAGATTTCAAGAAGATACGGGGAGGCGGGCCTTCCGGAAGATACGATCAACTGCACCTTCAACGGGACGGCCGGGCAGAGTTTTGGCGCTTTCCTGGTGAAAGGCGTCAGTTTCAGGCTGGAAGGCGATGCCAATGATTATACGGGCAAAGGCCTTTCAGGGGGTAAAATTGTGGTGGTCCCCTCCCTTGGGTCCACTTTTATTCCGGAAGAGAATATTATCATCGGGAATACAACTTTTTACGGGGCGACCGGTGGCGAAGCCTATATCCGCGGCGTGGCAGGTGAGCGGTTCTGCGTCCGTAACTCAGGGGCAAAAACGGTTGTCGAGGGAACCGGAGATCACTGTTGTGAATATATGACCGGAGGCCGTGTGGTCGTGCTGGGAAAAACAGGACGTAACTTTGCCGCAGGAATGAGTGGCGGAATCGCCTATGTACTGGATGCGGACGGTGATTTCGATTACTACTGCAATAAGGGACTGGTTGAACTGAGTCCGCTTGAGGACCGCTCCGATGTGGACGAATTACAGGAAATGATCAGTAACCATCTATTATATACACAGAGTTCGTTAGCTGCGAGAATACTGACGAACTGGGATGAATACCTGACGAAATTTGTGAAGGTGATCCCGTTCGAGTACAAGAAAGTGCTGGAAGAAATAAAGCTGAGGGAAATTGAACGTAAATTGCAGCTTACGGAAGATGATCCAACCCGGCACGAATAATAAATAAAACAGAAAAGAGGTAGTTAATTATGGGAGATCCAAAAGGTTTTATTAAGGTAGCGCGGAAAACCAGCGGCTACAGACCTTTGAACGAAAGAATATATGATTACGGCGAGGTTGAGCAAACACTGAATGAAGAAGACAGGCGTTTACAGGCCTCCCGCTGTATGGATTGCGGCGTGCCCTTTTGTCACTGGGGCTGTCCGGTCGGGAGTAAAATTCCCGAATGGCAGGATGCACTTTACCGGAAAGAAGACCGGGAGGCATACGAAATCCTGCATTCTACGAACAGTTTTCCTGAAATTACAGGACGTATTTGCCCGGCACCTTGCGAGAAATCCTGCGTGCTTGCCATTCATGACGAGCCGGTGACCATTCGTGAAAATGAAAGTGCAACGGTTGAACGCGCATTTGCCATGGGATATATCGTCCCGAACCCGCCAAAGGTGCGTAGCGGGAAAAAGGTGGCCGTGATCGGGTCCGGGCCGGCGGGACTTTCGGCTGCTGACCTGCTGAACAGGGCGGGCCATACCGTGACCGTCTTTGAGAAAAATGATGCCATTGGCGGTTTGTTGCGCTACGGGATACCCGATTTTAAACTGAATAAAGGGATCATCGACCGCCGTCTGAATGTGTTTAAGGCGGAAGGCATTGTGTTCAAAACAAAAGTCCATGTTGGGGTTGATCTGACCCGGGATGAGCTGTTGTCTGAATTCGATGCAATCCTGCTGGCCATCGGGTCGGAGTCTGCGCGCGACCTGAAGGTGGAAGGCCGGGAACTGAAAGGTGTCTATTTTGCAATGGATTTTCTGACCCAGCAGAATAAGGTGGTGGCCGGGAAAAAAATAGCAGACGATGAACGCCTGCTGGCCGAAGGAAAACATGTTCTGGTGATCGGAGGGGGAGACACCGGTTCTGACTGCGTGGGGACATCGATCCGCCAGAAAGCAGCGAGCGTGACCCAAATCGAGATCCTTCCCAAGCCGCCGGTTGAGCGGGTAGGGAACAATCCCTGGCCCTACTGGCCGAATACGCTGAGAACGTCCAGTTCCCATGAGGAGGGCTGCGAACGGAAATGGGCCATTTCGACCAAACGTCTGATCGGTGAAAACGGGGTTGTGAAGCAGGCCGAGATTGTTGAGGTTAACTGGGATAAGAATGAAAAAGGACGCTGGATCATGAACGAAATTCCGGGGACTGAAACGATCATTAACGCCGACCTGGTCCTGTTATCAATGGGATTCACCAGTCCTGTTCATTCCGGACTTTTGGAAACCCTGGGTGTTGAATATGACGAGCGCGGAAACGTGAAAGTCAACGGTAACAAACAGAGTTCGGTGAAAAAGATCTTTGCTGCAGGCGATGCGGAGCGGGGCGCCAGTCTGGTGGTTCATGCCATACAGGCCGGTAAGGTGGCCGCTGCCAACATTGACAAGTTCTTAAATTAATAAAAAGAGGCTGTAACTGGTCCTTGTTTTGAGTCAGATACAGCCTCTTCATTTCTATTCGTTGTACCAGTCAATCTTCCTGGTCAGGAACATGGTGAGTCCCAGAACAAAGAAAAGTCCGATACTTCCCGTGAGTAATGCGAAAGTTTCCATCTGCATCAGAACAAAGATAAAGCCGAATGATAAGGCCAGAATCAGCGTGAGCATGACGGAATTCGTCCATGTTTTCAGGAAAGTCTTTGAGTAAGCCAACACCATTCCTGTTACCGACAAGGCCGAGATCAGGTATGCCCGGTTAAATCCAAGTTGCTCAGAAATGGAAAGCAGTAACAGGTAGAACACGAGCACGGAGAACCCCACCAAAATGTACTGAAACGGATGGATCTTCTGTTTCGTGATGATCTCATTCAGGAAAAAGGAAAGGAAAACGAGCAGGATCACCAGGATCCCGTATTTTGTGCTTCGCGAACATTTCTGGTAGTGATCGGCAGTTTTGACCAATGTGACGCCAAAATCGGATTTGGTGACTGTGAATTCGGTTCCAATCCACTCCTGCGGGAAATTCCGGTTAAAGTCCAGGATTTTCCAGTGAGCGTCAAAGCCTGCTGCAGAAATGTTCCTGTCGGCAGGAATAAAACTCCCCTGAAATCCGGGATCATTCCAGGATGACCGGATGTTGACCGTTGTGGTTTCTCCCACCGGGGCAAACTGCAATTCATCTGAGCCCTTCATCTCCAGTTTGATCTGGAATTTGGACGGAAAAGAACGCAGATCGGGGTCCGGCAATGTCAGTGATATGCCGTTTTCGCCGATCTGCTTATTGTCCATACCCGGCGAAAAAGGAAAGGACTTGCCATTCCACATTAAATTAACCTTGGTGTTTATGCCGCGAAGATCACTGATTGAAACCGACAGCCTGGCCTTTTCCCACAGCACGGCATCAGGATCTATTTTGAGCTTTTCAAAGGGCGGTTGATCAAATTGTCCGGACAGGTTTAGGATCGATTCATAAACCACTGTCCGGTAAATGCTCCGGGTCAGTTCCCTGGGAACAATCTCTCCGTCTATGTTCAGCGTTTCGGGAAGGAAATAACATTCCCGGATCTCTTCCCTGACCGTTTTGTGATCAGCATCCATTATTTTTTCAATATAGGGGATCGTTAGTACCGGGCCCCTTAGCGTTTGCGCGTGCGACCATTTGTCGGTCACTTCGAGTTTTGCAGACTGCGAGGTAGCTTCCCGCTCCCTTATCAGCTCGATGATCATCAACTTCGGGATCAGCAACAGCAGCATGATGATCCCGATAATGATCACTTTTAGTGTCAGTTGCCAGTTGAATGCTTTTGAAAGATGTCCATGAATTTGATTTGTTTCCATAATCGGTGATTTAAGTTAACAAAGAACTTTGCATTTAAAAGTAAGTAAAAACATTATAATTGTCTGATGATTTCTTCCAACGCGTTGAGGTGGGTTTCAAAAGCTGATTTTCCGGCCGGTGTAACGGCATAGACCGTATTGGGTTTACGGTTAACAAAACTTTTTTTTACCGAGATGTAGTTTTCTTTTTCCAGGTATTTCAGGTGGCTTGCCAGATTACCATCGGTCAGTTCGAGCATTTCCTTCAGATCGATGAAAGCAACCTGGGCATTGACCATCAGAACGGACATAATACTCAGCCTGATTTTGTTTTCAAAGGCCTTGTCCAGTTGTTTAAACAGGTCTTTCATCGTGCGGTATGATGTTCGTACCTGAAATACATAACAGTTCCATAAATGATATGGATCACGCCAAAGCCGAGAGCCCAGAAGAACAAACCCCACCGGGGAAACAGTGCTGCTAAAATGCCCAACAGGATCTGGAGTATTCCCATGTAGAAAATTTCCTGATGGGTAAATTTTGCTGCGTTTACCAGAGCTAGGCCATAAAATACCAGACAGGAGGGAGCGATCACACCAAAGATACCACGGGCAAGGAAGATCAGGATCAGGATTCCTCCACTGACGAGCGGGACTGCCAGATTGATGCACATGAGCCTGGATCCGGGATTCCAGATTTTCTTCCCCGATTTCTTTGCTTTGCGGTAAGTGAGCCAAAGAACAGTTATCAATGAAAGGATCAGAGTCAGCGATCCCAGCAAAATAAGCTGATCGGCAATCTCAGGCGGGAAGATGCTCCGCAGTACCGACGGAGTTTCGAACTGAATGATTTTCCATGCGGCAAAAGCACCGGCCAGGGCGTAAAGGCCGGTCAAAACTCCCGACAGACCACTCAGGGAAAGGAAGCGGCTCGATTGTTCCATCATCTTTCGGATCTCTTTTATTTCGGACAGATAAAGCTCAGTGTTCTTCATACGTTGTTAATTCGTTGTTTTTAAGGGTCGTATGGAACTCCAAGTTGCTGAAAACCGGGCGTTGTGAAGCAACATGTTTTTCTATTTACGTATCACCCTCTTTATATAAGAGTACTTTGAAATGCAAAGTAATAGAATATAAATCAAATTGCAAAATGATTTGGATTAAAAAGTTTTTAACGGACCACCGGTATAGTGAAGCAGAAGGTGCTTCCTTTGCGGGATTCCTTTTCAAGCCAGATGCGGCCTCCTGATAGTTCGACCAGGCTTTTGCATATGGCCAGTCCCAAACCGGTGCCTTTATAAAGCCTTTTTGTGTCGCTCGATTTGTAGAACCGGTCGAAAACGTGTTCCCTGTCTTTATCTTCTATTCCTGATCCGGTGTCCCTGACACAGAATTGAAATTCATTTTCTTTGCTTTCGATGCCCAGGGTGATCACCCCTTCGTCTGTAAATTTGAGGGCGTTGTTTACCAGGTTAAGCAAGACCTGCTTGATCCTGAAGCTGTCATATATGCCTGTTATCCCTTCGGTTATCCCATTCAGGTTTAAGCTGATCCCGATGGATTCTTTATTCATCCGGTTTCGGATCATCAGGGAATTTTTGTAGATATCCTGGCAGAACGAATAAATATCCACTTGTTTTGGATTTATATCCAAAGTGCCGCTTTCAAGTTTTGAAAGATCCAGGATATCTTCAATCAGGTTTAAAAGACCCTCCGTATTTTCATTTACAATTTGACAGTAAACATCTTTTGTGTCCTGGTCAAAGTCTTCTGTGACCAGCATATTCGTGAATCCGACAATCGCATTCAGTGGTGTGCGGATCTCATGTGACATATTTGCCAGGAAGGCGGATTTCAGCCTGTCTGATTCTTCGGCTTTTTCTTTTGCAAGCCTGAGCTCCTTTTGTGTATTTTGCAGATCGGTAATATCGACAAATGCGATCATGATCACATTTTGTCCGTTGTAGGTGATCGGGACAACCGTCCTCAGTACCGGGATTTCTTCTCCCTTGCTGTTCAGAAACAGTGATTGATTTGATTTCTTGCCTATTTCGGCATCACAATCAATAATTGCATTTCTGTTTTCCCTAAAATAAACGCTGAAGTCAGTTCCATGTGAAGGCATATTTTTCTCAAACTGGAGCATTTCCCTGGCGAAGTCGTTAATTTTCACAACATTTAAATCGTAGTCAATAATAATGATCCCGTATGGAAGGTTTTCCATTAAAACCTTTTCGTTTTTATATAATTTTTGAAGCGTTTCGTGAGCCTTGATCAGTTCATTTGTCCTTGCGGTAACCTTCGATTCCAGTTTTTCATTCATGTCCTTCAAAGCAGCTTCCGCTTCCGCCTGTTTCTTTTCCCAAAGGATTAATGCAGCGATCATCGTATTATAACCGGTAATAAGAATTTCAATCTCATTGGCGGAGCGGGTATCGGTTGGAATAGGGCTCATCGGCTTTTTAAAGCTTTGGGCTGCGGAGATCTCCCTAAATTTCCCGGTAAGCAACAGAATTGGTTTCAGAAATTTTCTTTCGAAAAAGAAAGTCAATAGAATTGCCAAACCACCCATCAACGCAAAAACCATCAAAAATACCCAGAGCAGCTCTTTTGCCAAAGTATGCTGCCTCTTCAGATCGATTTCAGCCACCAAGGTGCCGTATCTGACCGAGCGGTGACTAATGGGCACCGCGAGGAGCATACTCCTTTCACCAAATTTCGTATTTTTTTCAAGTAACCGAGGTTGAGGTTTTTGCATAACAGAATCTGCATTGTATGACGTAAAAAGCTTCCCGTCCTCCGAATAGATGGCAGCAGATAGAACGGACTTGAGATTTTCCAGTTTTGAAAGTACTTCCCGGGCATCTTCGGGCTGATCAAAAATGAGCGGTACACTGGCATAATCGGCAATTAATTCCAGATTTGCCTTCGTTTGGTTGACGACATTTTGTCTGACATCCGCTAATTGCCTGTAGCCCAAGAAAACAATGGTTACAATCAGCAAGGTCAGTGAAATCGAAATGACCGGAATAATTAACCGCGCTCTTAAGCTATTTAGTACCTTCATGCTTCACGATAATTGCGTTCACCAACAATACACGGTCGAACCTGATATTCTCCCTGCCGGCCGATTCCAGATCAATCTCGAAACGGATCTTATCGTCGATGATCCGTAAATTGATCATGACCCCGCTTCCGGAAAATGCAGCAGCATCTGTAACGGTGATGGCTTGGGTTCCCTGTATCCGGAGAAGCAGTTTTTCAAGTTCCAGTTTTTTATCTTTTCCGATGTATAAAATATCCGGATTGCCAATTTGGTCAACTTGATCGGTATAGATCAGTTTTACTTTCCTGTTTAAGATCGTTTGATTTTGGTATACCTGTTCCAGCCGGTTTCCAAATGGATTTTCACCAAAAACGGTAATAACAAAAAAGCTGTCTGTATTCGGTTCCTGAGAACCATAATCAATGAAACGGGTGAACCTTTCAAAGAAGACCGCTTTTAACAAATATTCATCCACACCGCCCGCCAATCCTAAACTGACGGTGGTCACTGCCGTGAGTAAGACGGCAAAGACAGCGCTATGAATCAGTCGTTTCATTTAAATAAATTTCTCCATTCAGGTTTATGCGATTTCTGTATCAACCAGTGACCCCGGTTCATAATTTAATCTCCGCACTAATCATATAATTCCGCCGTGGCTGGATGATCTGCCCCATTGTATGCTCCATTCCGGCAGGATGATAATATTTTGCATCGAAAAGATTATTGACTTTAAGATTAACAATAAAACGATGAAAAAACCGAATGGTCCTCAAATTAACGGCGCTGACCCAAGAAGACGATGTTTTACCTTCATTAATCATTTTACGGCCGCTCTCCCAATGGTTTTGAATACCAAGGCTTCCGATTTTCGGAATATAATAAGCAAAATGAGCTTTGACCAGGTTAACCGGGAAATTGCTTGCTCTGGCCTTATCCCCATCTGAATCGGTTATGGTCAGTTCCTGTAACGTATAGGAACTGAGTAAACTCACATTTTTGAAAAGATTCCCTTCCACGACAAACTGAACGCCTTTACCAGTTGCGTCACCTTTATTGATAAATATCACCAAATCCTCGTCATTGGTCACCGGATCGATCAGTTTGTCCATTTTATACAGGAAAAAGGACGTGCCACCGCGTAAGTTGCCGGTTAACTTAGTCCGGATATTCAGATTGTTATAATAAATTACCTCATGCGTTAAATCCGGATTTGGAATGTTTTCTCCTTCTGACTCATAGAACATTTCATAAAAGTTGGGCGCCCGGAAGGCCTTGTTGAATGAATAATTGATGTTTATGTTTTTATTGGGCGCATAGATCGCACTTAACCTGGGGCTCAGCGACATAACGGTATAGCTGTAATCATCCAGTCTTAATCCGGCTAAAAACCGCAGCTTTGTACTTAGAATATAGTCATACTGTCCAAATAATGAGGCGTTTTGAAACTTGTTGTTTCGATAGAACGATTTAACACCATCCTGTTCTTCCATGTAATCCGACTTCACCGAATAATGCCATTCAGCTCCTGCCGTCAGGTGGCTTTTCGGACTTAATTCAATTTGATATTCCGCCTGAACGTTGCCCCAACTGCCAACCGATTGATCTTTGTAGTAGTCGACATCCGGATAGGCATATACACCCGAGTAACGGTATAAGTCCCAGGATGCTGCTATTTTGAAAGACTGATTGGAAAATGATTTATTATAGTTCAATTCAATGAAGGCGCGTTCATCAATGGATTCAGACCTTTCATCCAGCCTGGATTCCCAGGCGCCCGTGGGAATTCCTTTCATCCGGTGAGAGCCTAAAACCTTTACGCCAAAATCCTTTTGCCGGTACTGAACATAGGCGGCGTAGGCTTGCTCGTCGTCCAGATTAACGGCGTGTCCATCGTTTCCCTGGTCAGCAAGCTCACGGAAGTAGAGATCTTCTCCTGAACTTTTAAGAGCATTGCCTCCGGCATACCAGGATGACGACTCTTTTTCGTTACGGAAAACGAAAGATGAGCCCAGTGTATGGTGACTGCCTGTTTTCAGCCTGATCTTATTTTCTGCTGTGTCACCGGCTTTGGTCATTACATGGACCACAGCCATCATGGCCCCATTCCCGTACAAGGCAGCGCCCGGGCCGGTAATCACCTCAACCTTGTCAATGAGCTGAACATCGAGGCCAAAGCCATTCTCCATCAATACCGATCCATAGACGTTTTCGTTCAGGATATGGTTGTCGATCATCAGCAGAAAACGGTTATTGTAATCGGTAGGACGGCTAAAACCCTGCACGCCCACATAGGCATAATTGCGGTCATTGGAAATGTAAAATCCCCGGATCAGATTCAGCAGTTCTCCCAGGGTTTCAATTCCATAAGTCTGAATTTCATCTGATGAGATCACACGCACTGCCGCATGCGTTTCTCTTACACTGGTCTCATATTTGGTTCCTGTTGTAACCTTCAAGCTCATCAACTCCTCAAAGCTCATCGAAAACATTTTTTCAGGCGAATCCTGCGCAAATGCTTTGGCTGCAATGAAAAACAAAGAAAATAAGATAATCCGTCCGGTCGTATTCATTCCTTCCTGTATTCAAGGTCCTTTCCCCAAAATCTACCCTAAGTTAAATAAATATGCGATCCGATGTTCAAAATCGACTAGCAATCGCGATGTTCATGTTCTAAAACAATATCAGACAAGAGTGTCTTAAAACCCATGGCGTTGGGATCACCGACCTGATGTTATCTTATTTCACACAGAAGTCTGAGCTGTCATGTTAAAAAAAAAATAAAAAATCTGTTTCGAATAAACTCTTTATCCCTGTTTGTTGTAGAATAGTATTGTCTGTTAGACGCCGGAAATGATGACAACCATTATTTTTCAGTATTTAAGGAGCATCAACCAGTTCAGCAAACTGATGGTACCGGTTGCTTTGCTGCATCTTGTGCCGGAGCTTTACGCTCAGGATCAGTCAGGTTCACATTCGGAGAACAGTCCGGACACGCTGACTGTCGGGGAGGTTGTGATCTTATCGGATCACGTCAAAAAAAGCAGGGTCATTCTTCCGACCGACCGGATCAGCCGCGCCGGGCTGGAGCAGTTCAGTCCGACGGCACTGACAGATGCGGTGAACCTCACGCCGGGAGTTTATATTCAGAGCGGAGCCATCAATACCAACCGGATTACCATCCGCGGTGTTGGTTCGAGAACGCTGTACGGGACCAATAAGATCCGGGCTTATTTCAATGGAATACCCATCACCAACGGGATAGGTGAAACAACCATTGACAGTTATGATCCGGAAGATCTGGAGAATATCGAGATCATTAAAGGTCCGAAAGCCACGGAATTTGGTACCAACCTGGGCGGAACGATTTTACTGAACCCGGTCGAGCCGGCGCCGGGTGAATTCAGCCTGAAAAACAATGCCACCGCTGGTTCTTTTGGGTTGTTTAAAAATATGACGACTGTCAATTATGGCGATGGTCAGCTTGCGGTCCATCTTCATTATGATCACCTGCAGTCGGAAGGATTTCGCGAAAACAGCGATTACAACCGGAACGGATGGCTGCTGAATACGTCGATCATGGTCGGCGAAAACAGCCAGGTCAGCCTGCTTTTTCAGCAGGTCAGTTATAGCGCGCAGATCGCAAGTTCGATCGGTAAAACCGCTTTTGACCGCGACCCGTCGCAGGCTGCCTTTAACTGGAAAAGCGCTAAAGGTTATGAAGATGACCGGCAGACGCTGGCCGCTTTGAGTTTTTCAAGGCGTTTTGATGATTCGTTCCGCAATACCACCAGTATTTTCTATACCGACGGCGCTCATTATGAACCCCGCCCGTTTAATATACTGGATGAAACGACCAGCGGCTTTGGCGTGAGAACGGTTTTCTCCAAAACGCTGGAGCCATGGAGAAGCGGTGAGGCCGGTGTCAATTTTGGAGGAGAATGGTATGCCGACCAGTACGATTGGGAAACGATGGAGAACCTGTACGAAGAGAATGATGGCAAGGGAAGCCTCGCAGGAGAGTTGCTGAGCAGGAACCGTGAATTCAGGGATTATTTTAATGTTTTTGTTTCGGCAGTCTTGCCGTTAACACGGAAGCTAAAGGCGCAGGCGGGACTGAATTTTAACATGACCTCGTATGAATACCATGACCTGTTGAATACCGGTACCGAAGGAAACAGCGTTACAAGAAAGTTCGATCCTGTTCTCGCCCCCAATTTGAGCCTCAGCTATCAGTTGGCAGGCAGAAACATGGGTTATGTGAATATTAGCCGCGGGTTTAATTATCCCGGACTGGAGGAGACACTGACGCCGGAAGGGGTTCTCAATCCCGATATAGGCCCCGAAAAGGGTTGGAATTATGAAGTGGGCGCCGACCTGTTTTTTTTCAATGAAAAATTACATATCAACGCGGCCGCGTACCTCTTAAGGATTAACGGACTGCTGGTCGCCCAACGCAGCGGGGAGGATGAGTATATTGGCAGGAACGCCGGAAAGACCCGACACCGCGGACTTGAACTGATTGCCGGTTACAGTCTGGATCTTCTGCCGGAATTCAATGCCTCTCCTTATCTTCGTGCTTCTTTCGACTTTCATCAGTTCGTTGACTTTGTTGACCAGGAAAACGACTATTCAGGCAATGACCTGACCGGTGTGCCTGAAAGGCGGATCAGCGGCGGAATTCAGTTCAGCTACCGTGACGGGCTCTTTTTGCATGCCGGTTATGAACATACCGGAAGTATGCCCATGGACGATGCCAATACCCTTTACAGCGATGCCTATAATCTGTTTAATCTTAAAATCAGTTACCGGGCAAAATTGTCAAAGCGTTTTTCCATGGAGGCAAATGCCGGTGTGAATAATCTGACCGGTGAAAAATATGCATCGTCCATTCTGATCAATGCCGTTGGATTTGGCGATACTGAACCCCGGTACTATTATCCGGGATTGCCCCGGAATTATTATGGAGGAGTTAAGATGAGGTATGATTTTTGAGATGCCAGACACAAGATACAAGACGCGAGAGCAAACGAGCTTTTAGCTTTTAGCTATTAGTTGTAAAGATGAAGCACCATCTACCTTGTCACCATGTTACCTGTCTTACGACTTACGACGAAATAACCGTTTGGCAGTTTAATAATATTACAATTTTTACAATTATGGAATACAGAAATTTAGGAAAGACAGCATTAAAGACAGCGCCGGTTGTATTGGGCGGGAATGTCTTTGGATGGACGTTAAATGAAAAGGAATCTTTTGGCATACTCGATGAAGCGTTTGATCTGGGATTCCGGACAATTGACACGGCAAACAGCTATTCGCACTGGGTTCCCGGGAACCAGGGCGGCGAATCGGAAACCATTATTGGTAAATGGATGAAACACTGGGACGATCGTGAAGAGATCACGATCATCACCAAAGTGGGCTCGGCTATGGGACAGAGCAAGAAAGATATTTCGGAAAAACATATTTTGAAGGCTGCTGAAGATTCCCTCCGGCGCCTGCAGACCGACTACATCGACCTGTACCTGACCCACTGGGATGATGATATGACCCCGGTTGAGGAGACGCTTGGAGCTTATCAGAAACTGATAGCTGCCGGTAAGGTCAGGTATATCGGAGCGTCTAATCTTTCGCCCGACCGGCTGGGGGCCTCACTGGATGCCGCAAAAAATAAGGGTTTGCCCCGATACGAAGTGTTTCAGCCTGAGTACAACCTGTTTGACAGGGAGGGCTTTGAGAAAGGAACACGGTCGTTGTGTGAACAGGAGGGGCTTGGCATAATCAGCTATTATTCGCTGGCCAGCGGCTTCCTTACCGGTAAATACCGCAGTGAAACCGACCTGGGTAAAAGTCCGCGCGGGGCAGGTGTGAAAAAATATCTGAATGAACGGGGAGGCAGGATCCTGGCAACGCTCGATGAAGTCGCCGAAAAGTATGAAGTTTCAATGGCTGCAGTTGCGCTTGCCTGGCTTTTGCATAAGCCGGTGGTTACCGCTCCGATTGCGAGCGCTACCAGTGAGGCACATCTTCAGTCTTTTGTTCAGGCGGCGGAGCTGAAACTGAGCCCGGAAGATATGCAGTTGCTGGATCGGGCATCGGCATTCTGATGAAAGCCGGCAGTGTTCAGACTTTTCTGAACTGGCTCCAGGTAAAGATGAGCGGAAGGGAATCAGAATGGGTATTTCCCAGAAACTCACGGTAGTCCGAAACGATTCCGTCTATTTCGGGAAATCCGGAGCATTTAACGCGCAGCAAGGCGATTGCATCGGGATTGTTATCGACCCCGGTGAGCACAACTTTCAGTTGATGTTTGTGCGCCCAACGGGCGATCCGGACGAGGGTATCGCCGCTGCCGCAGCCAAGGTCGGTAATGGACCAGGACTTGTTTTTGCCGGTGATTAGCTTCTTTATACCGCGGATGATCGTGGAGTGGCCGCCCGAATTCCGGTTCAGGAAGTCGAGTTCCCGAAGATTTTGCCAAAGCAGTTCCCGCGGAACGCCGGGGCCGTCCATCAGTTCCGCTTGCTCGGACCGGTGTTTGAATCTATTCCTCATAGGTCAGGCAAGCTGAGTCCACACTGATTCCCGGGCCAAAGCCAATGGCAATCACCATCTGTCCGAGGTTATTTAGCTGCGCCATTACTTTCTCAAGAACAAACACAATGGTGGCTGAAGACATGTTTCCGTAATCGTAGAGGACTTCATAGGAGGCGCTAAGCTTTTCGTCGCTGATCTCCATCTTTTTCCGGACAACATCCAGTATTTCCCTTCCACCGGGATGTACGGCCCAGTGGGAAACAGTTGCCGGGTCGATCGCCAGTTTTTTGGCAGCGTTGACAATCAGCTGGTTGATCTGTTTTTCGATTAAGTCAGCGACCCGTGCATTCAATACCATTTCAAAAGCGAGCGGAGTGATGTTCCAGCCCATCAGATGCTGTCCTTCCCGGAAAATACAGGAATAGAATCCCTTTAAGGCGAGTCCTTTCAACTTGTGTTTTTCGGCATACCGGTCCGGAACGAGGACCATGGCAGCCGCCCCGTCGCTGAAAATGGTATTCGAAAGCAGATTGTCATGATCTGATTTTGGCTGAAAATGCAGGGTGCAGAGCTCAACACAGACAATGAGAATCCTTGCGTTTTCATTGGTTTGAGCGATCATATCGGCCATTTTTAGGGCCGGGAAAGCAGCATTGCAACCCAGAAAATTGACAGAAGTATGAAAAATATCGTTGGCTAAACCCAGCCGGTGCATCAGTTCCGCATCCAGTCCGGGCGCCTGCAGTCCGGTACAGGTGACCGTAATCAAATGAGAAACCGGCAAGTGTCCGCCCGAGGGATCCGGTTTGCGAAAGGCGGCATGGACAGCTTCCAGAGCCAGCGATACCGCGTTATCATGAAAAACACCCAGCCTTTCCGCAACGTCGGGGTACTTTCCGCTGACAAACAGTGCCCGTTCGGGGGAGTCTTTGCCGAAATCGGGAACTGCCGAATGCCGGGTATGGATACCGCTTGCACGGAATAACATGCTGAGTTTGCGCGATGTGTCTTTTCGGGTATAGGCCGAATGCATAAAGTCCAGGAGATCATCCTGTTTTACCCGGTTTTGAGGCACTGCTGTTCCGATAGCTATGATGCGGCTCATCTTAAAAAAGGGATAAATGATGATTGATGATCAGAATTGAGAAGAACAGGTTCATGCAAAAAGCGGAGATGAGGTTTAACCGCATGATATGTCCAAAATCGGCGTTGGCCTTGTTTTTCCTCACCAGGGAAAACCAGCGGGTCAGATAAATCACAACGGGAATGATCAGGGCAAGAAACAAGAGCTGAGCAGTGTGCTGATTTTTCTTGTCCAGCAGGATAAACAACACCAGTGTGCCCGCCGTAAACAGCAGGCTTGAAAACAGGAAAGTCCCGGTGTATCCGAGCTTGTAACTGATGCTGATCACACCGTCTTTTTTATCAGCTTCATGCTGATAAATCTGCGTAAGCGGGTAAATGCTTCCGATAAATAAGCTGGATACGGTCATCCCCAGGAGATGATTGCCGGAAAAGATTTCGGACGAAAAAGAGCGGAACGAAACCAGTGCCATCAGATAAACGAAGGCCCCCTGAAAAATAAAGACAGTCAGGAATCCGGCAACAGGGTATTTTTTCAACCTGATTCCCCGGTAACTGTAAAGGCGCGACATCACAATGAAGATGAAAACCAGGGCGGCGAATTCAGGTGAAATGAGCCAGGCGAAAATTAGTCCGGCGAGATCAAAAAGCAGGGTGGCATAAAAAAGGTTTTCCGACACCTTTGGCGGATGCTTTAATCCACCAATACTGGTTTCATCACGGTCCTGGTAGCTGTTGTATCCGTTGCTTGAAGGGAAAATCAGCAGGTGCAGGATCAGACCGGAAAAGATGGCTGCCTGGAGGTCGACCTGGCCGGCCTGGCTGTGTGCAAATAAAAAGACGGGAAGTAAAAAAAATGAAAACGGAAAGCGTAAGTGCCTCAGCGTACTGCTGTCGTAGCAGGAAATCACCGGAATTCTCACCATACCTTTTTATAAGACAACAACACGAATTCTGAAAATGTTGAGGGCTGCAACAGGAAGATGCGCATGTTGCTTTATCATGACCCAGATTCCCTGCGGAATTTTGGGTCATGATATAAAATAACCAACGGTTGGCGGTTTAATACTGGTGAAATGCCTGGCTCACAAAATCAAGGACTTCAGGCAGGGCTGAGCGCCAGTATTCCCAGGAGTGCCTGCCGTCGCGAACCCGGAATTCATGAGGAATTTCTGCTTTCCGCATGGCAATGTGTACAAGCGAGTTCCCTTCATATAAAAAATCATCGTCACCGCAGTCAATATACCAGAGAACAGCGGTTTTACTCTCTCCGGGCATTTTGCTGATCAGGTTGAGGACGCTGTACTGCTCATAGTACTTTGTGGCCTGCTCATCGGTAATCCCGGCATATTCTTTTCTTTTTCCCAGGTACGACTTGGCTTCTTCGGGCGACAACGGACCAACGGCGGCGCTTAACGGGCAGGCCGACGAAAATAATTCGGGATGATGCAGGGCATAAATGAACGTACCGCCACCGCCCATGGATAAACCGGCAACAGCGCGGTAGCGTTTTTCGCCTTTTATCCTGTATTCTTTTTCAATAAAGGGCATGAATTCCTTAAAAAAGAAATCCTCATAGTTCCAATTACCCATAATAGAATTGAAATATCCCCGCTGTCCGGTATCGGCATCGGGCATAACAATAATCATGGAAGTTGATTTTCCTTCGGCGATGGCTTTGTCGGCAATGTGCAAAACTTCGCCAAACTGAACCCAGCCGGTCTGGTCATCGCCGCTTCCGTGAAGCAGGTAGAGGACCGGATAGCTTCGCTGGGAAGTCTGATAATCGGACGGCAAATAAACGGCATACTTGCGGTCGCCCTTTAAGATCGTACTTTTCATCGAGAGGTTGTCGAGGACAACGCCCGACTGGGCCAGGACTGTCATACAAAAAAGAAAACTCAGGAAAGTGCTTAGCGTTCGTTTCATCTTGGTGGTTATTTAGCGTTAAAAGTACGGAATAATCATCTTAGCCCGGCATTGTTACGCCCTCGGTATTAGCGGTACCCCTTCGGGGCGTTTGTGTTTCCAGCGGCGGTGGGACCAAAGCCAGTATTCCGGTTTCTCGCGGATAATTTTTTCGATGGTGTCAACATAGGTCATCAAAATGGTATCGGGAGCTACCTTTTCCGGTTCAGGGAAAAGTTCGATCAGTTCCACATGGTATTTTCCCCGTCCTACTTTCTCAGTATAATGGAAAAAGACAGGTTGTCCGGTCTTGATCGCGATCCGTTCGGGTCCGGAGAAAAAGGCAGTTTCCTGATTGAGAAAGGTGGTCCAGAAATGTGATTGCTGGGGTGGGGTCTGGTCGGCCGCGAGAAAAAGGCACGTTGGTGTGTTTTCCTGGTTATAACGCATAACGGCCCTGGCAGACTGGCTCATCGGTACGGTCACGGCGCCAAAACGTTCACGCATTCCTTTGAGGAAATGCTCCATCGGCAGATTTTTTCTTACCGGATTATAGACAATCAGTAGCAGACACTTCAACGAAAAACGCTGGGCTGTGGTACTCCATTCCCAGTTGTTGTAATGCATGCCGATCAGCACGCATCCTTTCCCCTGATCGGCATATTTGTTGAGCATATCAAGACCATTTACCGAGTATCGCTTATCCAGATCCTTTAAGGTCATGCTGGGCATTTTGACTGATTCCAGGATCAGATCGCAAAAGTGACGGTAGAACCGCCGGGCGATCTGATCAATTTCCTTTTGGCTCTTTTCAGGAAATGCATTATTCAGGTTGGTGTACACCACTTTTTTTCGGTAGCCGACGAGATAAAATACGATGAGATACATCAAATCGGAAATCACATAAATTACCCGGAAGGGAAGTTTTGAAAAAGCTCTCAGGAAAAATATGGATAATGACTGTAACAGGTGATTCATGGGAATTTTTTGCTTCCCACAAAATTAAGATTTTTTTAAGAAGATACTGAACGCTGTTTCCTGTAAAAGTTGCATCTTTAGCTGTTCGAATAAAAACCTAAAACAGAGGTTCATTACAATGATGCGAACATGTTGTCTCACAATACCTAAGGACGCCAACGCCGGCTGCCGGAAAAGTAGAAACCTGGATTAAAAATTGATAAGAATGAAGAAAATTGCCTTTGCATTGAGTATGTTATTTAGTCTGCCTGTCTTTTCACAGGTCGATATCATTGCGCACCGGGGAGCATCTTTTGAAGCTCCGGAAAATACAGTAGCTTCGGCCAGGCTGGCCTGGGAACAAAATACAGACGCAGTGGAGATCGACGTCTACCCCGCTGCCGATAACCGTGTGGTTGTGATTCATGATAAAACGACAAAACGGGTCTCCGGGGTTGATTGTAAGGTCATGGAAACCAGGTCATCGAAATTGCGTAAACTGGATGTCGGAAGCTGGAAGGATAAAAGGTATGCCGGAGAAAAAATTCCCTTTGTTGACGAAGTCCTGAAAACGATACCGGAAGGAAAGACCCTTGTTATTGAAATTAAATCGGGAAGCGAGATTTTACCTTATCTGAAGAAAGCAATTGATAAAAGCGGTAAGATTGATCAGATCAAGTTCATTGCTTTCGGATGGGAAACCATTCTGGATACCAAGAAAGCGTTTCCGGACAATAAATGCTACTGGCTGTCGTCGGTGAAAGAAGGACTGGACGCAAAAATCGAAGAATCGGCAAAACTGGGGCTTGACGGTGTTGACCTGCAAAGTAAAGTGATTGATCAACAGGTGATGGACCAGTGTAAAAAACTTGGTCTGGAAGTGCTGGCATGGACCGTGGATGATCCGGCTGAAGCTAAGCGGATTGCTGATCTGGGTGTTTTGGGAATTACCACCAATCGCCCGGGATGGTTAAGGGAACAACTGCAATAAGATAAAAATCGAAGAGCCTGGTATCGCTGCCAGGCTTTTTTGTTTCATTTCGGGCGGGCGATCAGAATGCCTGTATACGATTTTTTATTCGCCAGCATTTCGGAAAGTGGTTCTTCCGAAATAACCACTTTCCCCAGGGTTGATGATGCATGCAGCAAATGGATCCTTCCGTTCTTTTTTACCAGGATCCCGACATGGGTTACATCCAGTCCCGCAACCGTTGTTGTAAGACCCACAATATCTCCTTCCCGCAACTTATCTTCGTTTGAACGAACATCTTCTTTTTTTAAAAAGAACTGTTCCCGTTCGGAAATCAGCTTCTCCTGAACGGCCATCAGAGGCACCAGATCAGGATAATCTTTCAGTACCGGATAGCTATCGGGGTGACCGGACATGAAACCGACATGGACATTGAACGGTGATCCGAAACCGGAAGCCGGTTCACTGATCAGCCCTTTTTCGGCGTTATCCGAAATCCAGTCGCTGAAGTAATGCAGGCGGGAGAGATAGCCATTTCTTTTTCCCTGCCGGTAACGGATCTTTTCGAGTTCGTTTATAAATTGTTCAAAACCGGGCTTTTCAGACCTTGCTGCAAGCGCCAGCGCCAGGCAGTTTTCTGCAAAGGTCGTGCAATCCAGTTCCCGCAGGTTGATGATCAGCCGCTCCTGTACCCCGTTTTCAAGTGTTTGTGCAACATAGGGGGTATTCAGAAACTCCCTACCGATTTGTGCAACCAAAGCACCCCCATCCTTCCCGGGATTTTTGGAAAACCGGGAGATAAGCTGTTCTTCCAGCAAACTGTCTGTTTTTGTGTAAACAACAGAAGCCGTATCCGGCAGGCATCCGGCAGCAACTGCCGCCGAAAAAAGAGAAGCCAGGAGGACGGACGTTATCAGTGATTGCATTTTCATCGCCTTAAGATTTTTATAAAAATAAGCATAATACAGGTAAAAGCATTCCCCGGGTAAAATTATCTCCTTCGGAAGTCACCGGCCCGACTCAAATAAATGCCGGAAAAAGTTTTTTCATTGCCTGTTGATCATTTACTTTGTGGCGGTATACACAAAAGCATAAAACGATGAAAGTCATATTAGCAGGCATTTTCATAAGCCTGACGGTCTGGTGTCAGGCTCAGAAGAGCGGGGAAGTTATTTACGGCGCTTATCCTCAACGGGAAGAACCGGGAAGCGAGAGGCAACTGATTCTGGATTATTCAGACAGCGTTGCACGGCTGGTTACCGACCAGTCGGGGAAGAAATTAATTCCTGAAGTGCCAAAGGAAGAAGCGTTTATGGATTTTAGGGTCGGGAAAATCAGCCAGTATGCCACTTTTATGAATGGGGAACGGATTTTTACAGCAGAAGATTTCAATTCTGTGGAAGGGTTTCAGCCCGATGGCACTACTGAAGAAATACTGGGCTATGCCTGCAAAAAATACACCGGCACCTCCTTCTCCAACAAGATTGAAATATGGGTAACCAGCGATGCCGGAATAGCCGGCGGTCCGACGCTGATGTTCCCTTTTCCCGGTGGACTGGTTATGAAATATGTCAGAAACGGGAACGCCGGAATGATTGCCAAAAAAATAGATATCTACACGGAGACGAAGCCTCAAAACCTTCTACCCTCCAATCCGGGCCGGGAGGTTTCGGCGGTGCAGTACCGGCTAAAAGTTGCCAATGCTTTTGTGAAGGATATTCGGGTATTTGACGGGCAGCAGATCAACTGGGGAGCTAAGATTGAAAATCCTCAGGGTGATTGCATGGATTATACCTACCGTTATGCAGGGGGAACTATCATCGTCAGAAAAGTGAATCTTCCGGATGTACCCGACGGCACAAGCGTTTTTGCAGAACTTAAACAGCAATCGGGCGGTGATGCCTACGATCGTACCGGTTCCGTGTTTGTCATCCCGGTTGGTCAGCCGCATAGCTTTTTGGACGGACTTAAGTTTGGCGCTGATTCGTTGCCAAAATACTTCAGTAAAGAAGGGAAGGTTTATCAGGGTGTCGTGGCCACCGAAACTTATTCGCCGATTGTGGAGCTGATCCGCTTTTTCACGCCTTTTGGCATCCATCATTTTAATGACAAACGTGATGTGGGCATTGCATGGGAAGATACTACACTGTATAAGCAGGATGTTTCCGAGTTGCTTCCCCTCCTGCGGGGTGAATGCTGGATCGGCGTATTTATCGGGAACTACGACGGGGGTGGACATCGCGTGAGCCTGAACCTGAAGTATCATCTGAATGAACGGGAAGTGGTCGAACAGGAGGCAAAAAAGTACTGGATCAAACCCTTGTTTACTACCACCAACGTTCTGGAGATGGCGGGGCAGACCTATGGTACCATGTTTAACAATGACAGTCTGAACGTGAGCTTTGATGTTCCTGAGGGCGTGAAAAATCTGACCTTCCGCTATATTTCTACCGGACACGGAGGCTGGGGCGGAGGCGATGAATTTGTTCCCAAAACGAATGAACTGTTTTTGGATTCGGAACCCTTTTTTAAGTTTACCCCATGGCGGACTGACTGTGCCACTTACAGGGCCTATAATCCCGCATCGGGAAACTTCTGGAACGGACTGTCGTCGTCTGATTACAGCAGGTCGGGCTGGTGTCCCGGAACGGTTTCCAATCCGCTGTATGTGCCTGTAACGGCATTGAAGCCGGGGAAGCATACCATGCAGGTTTTTATTCCGCTCGGACCTTCCGAACACGGCATGTTCAGCGCCTGGAACATCTCGGGTGTTCTGATCGGTGAGATCGGATCAGATCGCTAATAAACCCCTTTGCCGAGGTATTTTCGGAGGAGGGGAGAGATGGTCCGTTTTACCAATTTGGTTTGAAGATCCCACTTTTCCTGTTGTTCCGGTTCAATCAGAAACTGGATTTCCTTAGCCTCCTTAATTGCCACCGGAACGCCGTCGCGGTAAAGGATCCGGTTGCCGAAGTATCCGGGAACACGCTTGCCGGGTGTAAGAATTCCGGTGAGGTTGAGGGGATCGGCTGCGCTGATCGAAACCAGCATCCCGCTTTTTTCGGTTTTTACGATCCGGCGCAATTCGGTAATTGCCTCAGGCATAGCAAATTGTTCTCCCCATACCCCTTCAATGAAACGTCCTCCGCGTATTTGTCCCTGCAACTCCAGCAGGCGAAGTATGCGAACCAGATCCCGCCATGGCGGGGCAAGGTTTTCCTTTTCTGCCAGTCGCCGGAACAGGATGCCGTACCGTCGTAAGAGTGACCAGGCGATGGTTTCGGTTTCGGTCCGGGGGTCATGCGGGGCACCCTCTTCCGTCATGTTGGCCAGCAACGACCAGCGTCCGGCATAGTTCATGGAAAAAAGTCCGGTATCACGCCTGCTGCCGGCATTGGTTTTAAACTTATCGGGCACCAGCAGCGCGCGCAGTCCGGTGAATGAATCGGAAGTGATGAACCCGGCACTGATCAGCTCGCCTAATACATCTTCCGCCTGGGACTGAAAAAGCCCGGTTTTACGGATGATGTCATCAAAGAACAAAGCACCTTGCGACTGCAAAACAGCAAAAACCTGCGCGGCTTTCGGAGAAACGACATCCGCTAACGAATCGACAGTTGCCGATTGCCTGCTTTTCCAGCTATCGAGGTGCCTGCGGCTGACAAAGGAAACCGGTGTGGTTTTTATGGGGGGTGTCATTTTCCGCTCTTTATCGGCCATGACAGAGGTCCTGAAACGGCCCCAACTGATTTTTCCTGCCACACAAAGCATATCGAGCCACTGATAGTCGTAATCAGCTACACGGGCAGGCAGAATATCGCCTTCCCAGGCCGCGGCCGGCGCTTCATAACCTTCCAGTTTTTGCAGCACATGCTCCAGGGCTGTGGGGCCCTGCGCCTGGGTGCCCGGCATTATCTGGTGCCACGAAAATAAGAAGCGCATATAGTCGGCCGAAGAAACAGGCTGGATCTCACTGCGCAACTTTCTGATCGTATAGCGGTGGATCCGGGCAAGCAACCGGCGTTCACACCATTCTGCCTTGTCCTTGCCGCTAAAACTACCCCTCAGAACGAACCCTTCATTCTCCAGCCGGTAAAGTGCCTGGTTAATTGCTTCAGTAGGCAATTGCATCAGATTACTTAGGCTTTCCGCGGTTGTCGGCCCGGTAATTTCCAGTCTTCCCCGGAGTATTTCGGTTAACGGATCCTTTTCCGGCGGAAGTTCCCGGGATAATCGTTCGGGAAGCGTTAGCTCCGGGCGGATTTCTTTCCCGGGGTAAACCTCCCTGACCAGCGGGAGATTTTCGGCAGCGATCAGCAACGATCCGGAATCGTCGGGTATGAGTCTGGTTGCCCGGTTGTCACGAACCAGTTCTTCAAAAAGAAGACCCCAGTTTTTTGCTGCAGCTTCTTCACTGGTTATAAAACCTGAGAGAAGCAGGGCATCGTGCAATTCGTCGGCATTTTCGGCTTTGGGCCAGGCTTCTTCTTTCACGGCTTCAATGGCTTGAGGGTCCAGCTTGCCAATATTTGCAGCATCGGCCGGCGACAACCAGCGCCTGTTCCTGACAGCCAGCGTTCTCCGTTCTTCAATCGGTGCATCGTCGAGGAAGGCGTATGGTTTGGCGGTGATGATCTCATGGGCAAGGGGAGAAGGTTCTTTCAGATCCCGGGCCACCAGCCTGACTTTTTTATTTTTTATTTTTTTCAGGAGGTTTTCCAGTCCTTCAATATCCATGGCCTCGTACAGGCAATCGTGAATGGTCTGGGTGACCAGCGGATGATCGGGGACCTCCCGGTCGCCGGCAATATTTTCGAGACAGGCCAGCTGGTCGGGAAACACCTGCGCCACCAGATCTTCGGCCTGCATGCGCTGGAGTTGGGCCGGGATTTTTTTACCACCGCTTCGTCTGGTCACCGCCAGGGCCCGTGAAGCATTCCAGCGCCAGCGGATCCCAAATACCGGTGCATCGAGCAGGGCCTGGATCAGGATGTTGCGGACCGTCGCCGGACTGAGGTAATTGAATACTTCCTCCAGCGGGAAACTATGGGTAGGGCCTAACGATAAAATAATGGCGTTATCATTGGCTGCGGCCTGGAGTTCAAAGTTGAACTTCCGGCAAAAACGCTTGCGTAAAGCCAGTCCCCAGGCTTTATTTAACCGGCTGCCGAAGGGCGAATGGATTACCATGTGCATATCGCCCGCCTCATCAAAGAAACGTTCCATCACGATTTCCTCCTGCGAGGGCATCGCATTCAGCGCCGCTTTGGCTGCAGCAAGATAATTAATGAGTTGTTCGGCCACTGCGGATGATACTCCTTTTTCCCTGACAAGCCAGCCGACGGTCTCTTTTCCCCGGGAGTCGTTCTCTTCATGCAAGCCACCATCAGGAATGGGCCCGGGAATTCTTCCTGCGATTTCCTCCCGCAATTGCGACACGGCCTGTGAAAGTTCGGCTGTCCTGCCGGGCGCCTCTCCCAGCCAGAACGGAATATTCGGCGGCTGGCCTGCAGCATCGGCAACCCGTACTTTCCCGTTTTCTATCCGCATTATTTTCCAGGAGTTGTTTCCCAACTGGAAAATGTCGCCGGGAATACTTTCCATGGCAAAATCTTCATTGACAGTTCCCAGAAAAACATTCTCCGGTTCCAGCACGACATCAAATTCAAAATTGTCGGGAATGGCTCCTCCCGAGATCGTGGCTGTGAGGCGGGCGCCTTTGCGGGCTTTGATCTTTTGGTTGATCCTGTCATGATACAGGTAAGCGCCTCTTCGGCCTCTGCGGCTGGTGTATCCCTCCGCCATCATGTTGATGACCTCGTCAAACTCCTTCCGGGTCAGGTCGTGGTACGGATAAGCTTTTGTGACCAACGAAAATAATTCCTCTTCGGTATATTCCCTGTTGGCTATTTCGGCCACGATTTGCTGGGCCAGCACGTCGAGCGGTTTGTGAGGAATGATGATCCGGTCCAGTTCACCGTGGCGGATCGCATCCAGGATGGCCACGCAATCCACCAGCTCGTCGAGTGTGAGCGGAAAAAGGATGCCTTTTGGAGTTTTGGTCACGCTGTGCCCGGAGCGACCCACCCGCTGCAGAAAAGTGGCGATGGAATGCGGAGCGCCGATCTGGCATACCAGGTCAATAGCGCCCACGTCAATACCCAGTTCCATAGATGCGGTAGCTATCAAGGCTTTCAGCGAACCTGTCTTGAGCCGGGTTTCGGCATCGAGCCGCCGCTCTTTCGACATGCTCCAGTGATGGGCCAGTACCTGGCCGGGACCGAGCCGTTCGTTCAGATTATGCGATAAACGTTCGGCAAGCCGGCGCGTATTCACAAAGATGAGTGTTGTTTCATGCGTGGCGATCAGTCCGATCAGGTTGTCATAAATTTCTTCCCAGACTTCATTGGCCATGACAGCCGTGAGCGGCGAGCGGGGAACTTCGATCGACAAATTGAGTTTCCTGGAGTGGCCGGCATCAACGATCCTGCAATTGACCGGTTTGCCGGGTGCAGACCCAGTGAGGAAACGGGCCACTTCTTCCACCGGTTTTTGCGTAGCGGAAAGGCCGATGCGCTGTATGGGCTTTGTTGTGAGCGCTTCCAGCCGTTCTACGCTCAGCGCCAGGTGAGACCCTCTTTTATCGCCTACCAGGGCGTGGATCTCGTCGATGATCAATGTGTGAACACTCCCAAGCATCTTGCGCCCGTTAACACTCGTGAGCAGGAGATAAAGCGATTCGGGCGTTGTTACCAGGATATGGGGCGGATGTTTGATCATGCCCGTCCGTTCTGCCGCTGTGGTATCGCCGGTCCTCACCATGACTTTTATATTAACGGAAGGCAGACTTTCATCTTCAATTTCCTTTTTGATCCCTTTTAGCGGGAGCTGCAGGTTGCGTTCAATGTCGTTGCTGAGGGCTGTCAGCGGCGAAATATAAACGACCTGTGTGACCGGTTCCAGCGTTCCCTGCAGTCCCTGTCTTACAAGTTCGTCAATGGCCGACAGGAAGGCGGCCAGCGTTTTTCCCGAGCCGGTCGGGGCCACGATCAGGGTATGGTCTCCGGTCTTTATGGATTCCCATGCCTGTGTCTGCACACCGGTCGGGGCCTGAAAGCTCTTTTCAAACCACCTGACTACGGCACTATGAAAGCGGTTTAACGACATGCAGTAAATTTACGAATAAGCGAGAGCAAAGCCAAACTCGTTTGAGCTTTGCCGAACGGAAATAAATTGCGCGCAGCGAAATTTACGAATAAATTAGCCTCCCTGAAGACAATAACAGTTAGTTGTCTTTAAAGGTTCCTGTTGCAGTGAGTGGTAGCGAATTGCCTTTGAGCGGCTGGCTCACCGAACCAGCTTACAAATAGAACGAAATGCCTGCCGCGAAGTAAGCCTTCTCCACGTCAGGATTAACGATCAGTGACGAAAATACCGGTATGGTGAATTCTTTTGAAACAGGGATCTCGTAGCTGATCGTATAGCTTACGTTCAATATCGCTGTTTTGTCGGCATAGGAGCTTTCCCACGGCGTAAATCCCAGATTAAGGTCCATTGGAAGTTTATGCCGGGAGTTGATCTTAACTCCCAAATCAATATAAGTCCCGTCATCATTGTAAAAATACTGGTTAATGTTCCCGTACACAGGAATTTTGCCATTTCCTTCATAGGAAAGCGTTAATTCAAGATAGGTTACAGGAACTCCGGGTTCATCGGTCGGACAATTGTAATCGTAAAAAGTAAATGCAAAATTACTGAAGGAATAGGTCGCGTAAAAATCATATTCCTTGTAATCGTTGCTGATTCCGTAACTTCCCCACGCACCCAGTTCAATATTTTTATAGGAATAGTTTGCTCCCGGCTGGATGTGGAAACTTTTGCCACCGGTATTTGTGCCACGCCAGACATATCGATTGACAAGATCAGCACCAATACTGAACTCAGCTTTGTCCTGTGCACCCAGATTGAAAGACTGCAGGAAGAGAAATCCGGCAAATATGAATTGAATCGCTTTTTGCATCCGTTTTTGTTTAGCAGGGTTAATTCAAACGCACGTGCAAAATAGGCAATAAATTCATTCTGTCTGCCAAATGAGCTGCCGATTTGTAAAATTTTTGTTGACAGGTTAAAGACTTTTTATTTCACTGACCAGTTTTTGAAGAGTTTCTTTGGCATTCCCATACAACATCCGGGTCTTATCATTAGTGAAAAGCTCGTTTTCAATACCGGCATAGCCTTTGCCCCGGCCACGTTTCATGACTAAGATATTTTTAGCCTCAAAAGCCCGGATGATAGGCATTCCGGCAATCGGACTGCCGGGATCGGTGATCGCGGCGGGGTTCACCACATCGTTTGCTCCGATGATCACCACCACGTCGGTATTCGGCATATCGGGATTGATGGAGTCCATTTCAACCAACTGACTGTATGGCACGTCGGCTTCTGCAAGCAGCACGTTCATATGACCGGGCATACGTCCGGCTACCGGATGGATGGCGTAACGAACGTTGACGCCTTTACCGGCCAGCAGGGTATCCAGTTCACGGCACACGTGCTGTGCCTGTGCAACAGCTAGTCCATAGCCGGGAACAATCACCACATTTTGTGAATAGCTCAGCAGGATGGCTGCATCGCTGAAGGTGGCTTCCTTCAGTATCCCCTCGTCTTTACCGGCAGATGAACTGCCGGTGCTGCCAAAAGCGCCTATAATGACATTGAGCAGGGAGCGGTTCATGGCTTTGCACATCAGGACAGTCAAAATGGTCCCGGCTGCACCAACCAGAATCCCTCCCAGGATCATCGCCTGATTGCTGTATATAAATCCGGCCATGGCGGCAGCGATACCCGTAAGGCTGTTAAGCAATGAAATGACTACAGGCATATCAGCGCCTCCGATCGGCATCACAAACAGGACCCCATATAACAGCGACAGAGCAGTTAACAGGTAAAGCGCCCAGGTATGCTCTTCGGGTATCCCGCCTGCAAACAATAAATAAACCGTCAATGCAATTGTTGTAATCAGCAACAGCAGGTTGACATATTTCATCAATCCCGAGCGGATATCGCCGATCTTCCCGTCCAGCTTTCCATAGGCGATCATGCTTCCACTGAAAGCAATCGCTCCGATAACCAGCCCAAGGAGTGTGACCAACACTCCTCCCAGATTGTTCATGTCAGCATTGGGAAATTCCAGCATACCCACCAACATGGAAGCAGCGCCTCCTGTCGCATTGAAAAAAGAGACCATTTGAGGCATCGCTGTCATTTTAATTCTGCGGGCAAAGATCCAGCCAATCACCGTTCCAATTCCAATGGCGGTCAGAATAATCAAGACATTGGTTATCGGGATTCCCTGCCCGTTGCTGTTCTTATGAAGAAGCAGGGTGGTGAGCATTCCAAGCAGCATTCCTCCGGCTGCATAGAAGTTGCCCCGGCGTGCTGTTTCAGGATGGCTCAACAGTTTCAGTCCGTAAACAAAAAGCAGAGCTGCAATCAAATAACTCAGTTCTAAAATAGCCTCTCCGCGTGTGAAAGGCGTTCCGTCTAATGTTCCCAGTATCTGATCCATTATGCCCTCCGTGTTTTCCTCTTTTTAAACATTTCCAACATCCTGTCGGTCACAACAAAACCTCCTGCCACATTCAGGATTGCAAAGATGATTGCCAGAATCCCCAATACCAATTCCATGGAAAGCCGGGAGGTGTCTGCATGCCCCACCAGAATAATACCTCCAATGATGATCACACCACTAATGGCATTTGCTCCTGACATCAATGGGGTATGTAAAACAGAGGGGACATGGGAGATCACCTCTATGCCCAGAAATACGGAGAGCGCGATTATAAAAATCGTTTCCTTGTTAATAAAGAAAAAATGAAGTATTTGTTCCATGTTTATTTTATTGCAGATTTTACGCGTTCATTACAAATTGTTCCCTGGTGGGTAATGCACGTTGATCGGATGATTTCATCGTCGAAGTCCAGTTTCAGACCCCCGTCCTGATCAATGAGCAACTCCAGAAAATTGCAGGTATTCTTCCCAAACATTTTACTGGCATCTTTTTGCATTTGAGCCGGGTAATTCGATTGACCAATGATGGTCACCCCATGTTTGACCACTGTTTTATTGTCTTCTGCTAATTCACAGTTTCCTCCCGTGGATGTTGCCAGGTCAATAATGACAGAACCGGCCTGCATGCTGGCTACTACTTCTTTGGAAATCAGCAGAGGAGCCTTTCTTCCGGGTATCTGAGCGGTACAAATTACGACATTGGCTCTTGCTGCATGCTGATTGATGGCATCCTGCTGGCGCCGCTTGTAATCCTCGGTTTGTTCTACCGCGTAGCCTCCGGCGGCAGCATCTTCACGTGATCCTTCTACTTCAACGAAACGCGCCCCCAGGCTCATCACTTCCTCCTTTACGGCCGACCGCACATCAAATGCTTCGACCTGCGCGCCAAGTTTCCGGGCTGTGGCGATTGCCTGCAGTCCCGCGACTCCAGCTCCCAGGATGAGTACATTTGCAGGGCGGATGGTTCCCGCGGCGGTCATGAACATGGGGAAGAAGGCCGGCAGATGATTGGCCGCATCCAGTACAGCTTTATACCCAGCAACGGTAGCCATTGAAGAGAGCACATCCATTGCCTGTGCACGGGTGGTGCGCGGGATCGAATCCATGCTGAAGCTGGTGATCCCTTTGGCTAGGAACTCTGCGACAAGATTTTTATTCCATAACGGTTTGTACTCGCTCAACCAGATTTGTTCCGGCTTTATCAGACTGATCAGTGCCTCGTCCGGTTCAGCGATCTGTACCAGGAGATCTGCCTGCTCCAGCACCTGGGCGCGTGAGCCTGTTTTGGCCCCTGCTTCTTCATAGGCGGCATCCGTAGCAAAAGCATCATTCCCGACTCCTTTCTCAATGAAAACATGGGTTTTCCGCCCAATCAACTGTTTGACATGTTCAGGCAAAAGAGCTACCCGGTATTCGGGTGCTGCGTCTTTCAGAAGTCCAATAATCATATGCGTCGTTCAAAGTTGAAAGTTTCAGCTTAATAAACAGATAAATGCCGGAAGTGTTTGATACGAATTTGTTCCTTGCTGAAGCAGTAGAAAGCTGAACGCCTGCGTCCCCGGGAATGATGCTGTTGCAGCGAAATGTGGAAAACTAATTATTAAAAAACTGTGATAGCCCGGATAAGAGAATATCTTTGCACTTCTAAATGTAAAAATTCAGTTATGCAGACTTGGTTTGAGGTTAAAGTAAAATATGTCAAGGTCGATCCGGATGGCCGTGAACGAAAAGTGAGTGAATCTTTCCTGGTCGATGCGGTCTCATTTACAGACGCCGAAGCACGGATCATTCAGCAAATGCAACAGATTATACGGGGTGAATTTCAGGTTGATAATATCAAGAAATCCAACATCATTGAAATATTCCCTGCCGAGAGCGGCGAATTCTGGTACAAGGCGCGGATTGCAATTGTAACCATCGATGAAAAGGCAGGAAAGGAGAAAAAGATAAACAACTATTTCCTGGTGGCTGCCGATGATTTTAAGGAAGCTTTTAAAAGGCTGGAAGAAGGACTTTCATATATTTTGGTTCCCTATCAGACAACCGCTATGAGCCTGAGTAATATTGCCGATGTATTTCCATATTTCCAGGACGAAACGGTAAAGCCGTTGCCGGGAAATCTGAAACCACTGAACACGATTTCTGACGCGACCGGCGTTTCCGACGATACAAACGAAACTGATTATCAGGAGGAAAATCAGCCGGAAGATGATGTGCCGTTTGAACCGGAAGGATAAAAGAAGGCCTGCCATCAGGCAGGTCTTCTTTTATCAAATTTTATCATAGATCGTCTCAGGAATGGAATGATTCAGATTATGCATGACCCTGAAGAAGCTGAATTGATCCCGTTTTACAGAGTTGAGCATATAATAGGTCGAAACCACGCGACAGATATCTTTTATTTCGGAAAAAATATCGCCGATCACCTTCTTTCCTTCTTCGCTTAACTTCATCGAGCCGTTGATCAGATCAAAACATGCCACATAATCCTTCATTTCATGATGATACGACGCTACCCGGTCTATCAGGGAAATTGGGATTGTTTTGCTGATCAGCTTTTCCCTGATGTCAGGAGTCATATTCTCATGAAAGAATTTCGTCAGGAAGAACAGGCTGCGGTAATCTCCGTTTTTTGCCTCACTGTAAAGATCGTTGTATCCAAGTTCTTCAAAAACCTGTTTTTGAAATCGTGGATCATCCCTGAATTCAACTTTGATCAATTCGCGAAGCACGCTGATATTGATCAACGAAGAAGTCATCAGTTCGTGAATGTAATGCTGTTTTACTGCATTACGGCAATTAATTTCGTTAGGCAGATAAGTTGTCTTTGCTGATTTTATCCTCTCCTTGAGTTGCCGGGCATATTCGGGGGTCCAGTCCGTACGAATGTGGGCAAGCTCGAAAATGTTCTCATTAAATGACTGAGCGATTTTTTGACTGGCCAGGATTGTTGCGTTTGCGAGAGAGCAATTTTTCTGTGGTTCCATACTTGCTGACTTTTGGTTATTAAATTGCTGATTTCATCCGTAAATAATTTGTTTTTTAATAGCCGATAGAACGCGCATGTGGGATTTTCACCTGTGTTTGTGTTTATCGAACATGCCCGTTTCATTCGTAATGAAAAGTTACAATAAATCATTTTCGAAAAAAATGTTTAACAACCTAAATCAATATTATAATAAAGGCGGTGAAATTGACTCTCACCGCCTTTAAAAATTCGTTTTTCTATACTTTTAAATCGTAATCCTGCTTCCTCTTTTGCGTTCTACTTCGCGAAGGAGTATTTTACGCATCCGGAATGATTTTGGCGTAACTTCCAGATATTCATCGTTGTTGATATATTCAAGCGCCTCTTCCATACTGAATACCAATGCCGGAGCCAGCCGTACTTTATCGTCCGAACCTGAAGCGCGCATATTGGTCAGTTTCTTCGGTTGAGTGACATTGATGGTCAGGTCGTCAGCCCTGGTACTTTCACCGACAACCATTCCCTCGTAGATTTCTTCTCCCGGTGATATGAAAAACCGTCCCCTGTCCTGCAATTTATTCAAAGCATAGGCAAAGGCAGTACCAGGCTCCTTCGCGACCAGAGACCCGTTTTTACGGCCTTCGATTTCTCCTTTCAGGGGTTGGTATTCAATAAACCGGTGTGTCATGACGGCTTCACCGGCAGTTGCAGTCAGCATATTGGTACGCAATCCGATAATTCCGCGCGAAGGGATCATAAATTCGAGGTGGATGCGGTCGCCTTTCCGCTCCATATTTTGCATTTCTCCTTTACGGACGGTAACCATTTCAACTACTTTCCCGGAGTATTCGTCAGGGACGTCAACGTGCATCTCTTCGATGGGCTCGCATTTGATTCCGCCAATCTCTTTAAAAAGTACTTTTGGCTGGCCTACCTGTAATTCATAACCTTCGCGCCGCATGGTTTCAATGAGAATAGAAAGGTGCAGGACACCCCGGCCATACACCGTAAAAGAATCGGCTGTATTTCCCGGAATAACACGAAGAGCAAGGTTCTTTTCAAGTTCCTTTTCCAGGCGTTCCCGGAGATGGCGTGAAGTAACAAATTTTCCTTCTTTTCCATAAAAAGGAGAATCGTTGATTGTAAACACCATGCTCATCGTGGGTTCATCAACTGCAATGGGGTCAAGTGGTTGCGGATTTTCAGGATCACAAATGGAATCGCCGATATCGAAACCTTCTATTCCGACCAGAGCGCAAATGTCGCCGTTCATCATGCTTTCAACCTTCTGACGGCCCAGACCTGTGAACGTATGTAATTCTTTAATTCTGCTTTTCTTAACCGATCCGTCTCGTTTTACCAGGGCAACCTGTTGGCCTTCTTTTAATTCACCACGGTGGATACGTCCAATCGCGATCCTTCCTACATAGGATGAATAATCGAGTGACGTGATCAGCATCTGGGGAGTTCCCGGATTATCGAGACGCGCCGGAATATATTCCAGGATCGCATCAAGTAACGGAGAGATGGAATCGGACTTTACGCTAAGATCTTTGGTCATCCATCCTTCCTTGGCTGAACCATAGATGGTCGGGAAACTGAGCTGGTCTTCTGTAGCATCCAGACTAAACATGAGGTCAAAGACCTGTTCGTGAACTTCTTCAGGACGGCAATTGGGTTTATCTACTTTGTTAATGACAACAATTGGTTTTAATCCCAATGCCAGTGCTTTCGAAAGAACAAACCGCGTTTGTGGCATGGTGCCTTCAAAAGCGTCGGCCAGCAGCAAAACACCGTCGGCCATATTTAAAACACGTTCTACCTCTCCTCCGAAATCGGCGTGCCCCGGAGTATCAATGATATTGATCTTTACATCATTATACGTTACCGAAACGTTTTTCGCAAGGATTGTAATTCCTCTTTCACGTTCCAGATCATTGCTATCGAGAATCAGTTCCTGCTTTTTTTCGTGGTCTTTCAGAATGTGACAGTAATAAATCATCTTATCGACCAGGGTTGTCTTGCCGTGGTCAACGTGCGCAATAATTGCTATGTTCCTAATCTTTTGCATATATACCTCCCAAATTGGACGCGCAAAGATAATTTTAATTTTTTAGCACGCGCCGGTTCTTCCATATTCTTGACGGTAACTTAACAACCAGTTTTAAATCTGGTTTGGCAGAGGAAACAAGAAAGAAAGTAAAGAGTTGACAAACTTGTTGAATATGAAAACAATTCAGGATCCCCGATGGTTTAAAAAATCGGTTATTGATGTCTCTTTTGCAATTCCCTTGCCAGGTCCTCCAGACGATACCCTTTATGGGTAAGCAGTACAATGAGGTGGTAAAGCAGGTCGGCGCCTTCGTAGATAAAGTTCTCATCGTCATTGGCCATGGCGCCAATAATCGTTTCAACGGCCTCTTCTCCTACTTTCTGGGTAATTTTCCGGGTACCCCTTTGAAAGAGGGATGTGGTATAGGAGCCTTCAGGCATTTCTTTTTTTCGTTTGTCGATGAAGTCCTGCAGGTATTTCAGGAAATTCAAATCGTCCTGTTGATTGGTTTCGTTCCAGCAGGTATCATTTCCGGTATGACACACCGGGCCGACGGGATTTACTTTAATTAACAGCGTGTCGTTGTCGCAGTCAGGTGCAATTGAAACCAGATTCAGGAAATTTCCGCTTTCCTCTCCTTTGGTCCAAAGGCGTTTTCTTGTACGGCTGTAAAATGTTACTTTCCCTGTTTCCCTTGTTTTTTGCAATGCTTCTTTATTCATGAATCCAAGCATTAACACTTTACTGGTCACATCGTCCTGGATGATGGCCGGGATCAGTCCGTCGAGTTTGCCGAAATCGAGTTGATTGATATCCATTTTTCTGAGTTTTATTAATAGTTATAAGCTTCCGGTCACCGTACTGCAATATTTTTGTTGCGAAGGTATGCCTTCAGATCGGGAATAGCAATTTCCTTATAATGGAAAATACTGGCAGCAAGTCCGGCATCAGCTTTCCCTTTTGTAAAGACATCGACAAAATGTTCCATATTGCCGGCGCCGCCAGAAGCAATGATTGGAATTTTCAGCATACCAGCCATTTTTGCCAGTTCAGCATTGGCGAATCCGTTTTTTGTTCCGTCGTGGTCCATCGAGGTGAAGAGGATCTCTCCCGCGCCACGTTCTTCGGCTTCTTTTGCCCAGCTAAATAATTCCTTGTCGGTTGGTATGCGGCCTCCGTTGACGGTAACTGTCCAACGGCCATCATAATTTCTGGCGTCAATTGCCACCACTACAAACTGTCTTCCAAAATGAAGGGACAGATCATCGATCAGTTTCGGATTCCGGACGGCAGACGAGTTGATACTGATTTTATCGGCGCCTGCATGAAGCAGGGCATCTGCGTCTTTTAATTCGCTGATTCCTCCGCCAACTGTAAAGGGAATATTTAATTCGCGTGCGATCCGTTTAACGAGTTCAACGAATGTTTTCCTTCCTTCATGAGTGGCTGTAATATCGAGGAAAACCAGTTCGTCAGCTCCCTGGCCGGCATACATCGCTCCCAGTTCGACAGGATCGCCCACTGATTTGATATTGACAAAGTTGATGCCCTTTACGGTCTGTCCGTCTTTAATGTCCAGGCATGGTATGATTCTTTTTGCTAACATGTTATTAAGTAATTAGTCGTAAGTAATTAGTCGTAAGACCGGAACCCGGAATACGGATTTTCAGATTCACAGATTTCCGGACTGTCTGAATATCTGACTATCTGATTGTCTGACTGTCTTTTGTCTTGATACTTGTGTCTTGTGTCTAATTTATAAATTTTCTGATCTCCGTCAGACTGATCCTGTTCTCATAAATTGCTTTCCCCGTGATGACACCGGGAATCCCCATTTCATTGAGCAGATGAATATCGTTCATGGACGAAATCCCGCCGCTTGCGATCAATTCCAGTCCCGGAAACTTTGTCATGATTTCCCGGTAGAGTTCGGTTGAAGGTCCTGAAAGCATACCGTCGCGCGCAATATCGGTGGAGATGACCTTCCGAATACCTTCGCTGATATAGCTTTCGATAAAATCGAGGATGGGCAGTTCCGATACTTCCTGCCAACCGCTGACAGCTATCATTTTATCTTTGGCATCGGCTCCCAGGATGATCTTTGATGCCCCATATGTTTCGATCCAGCGGGTGAATGTTTCCCTGTCTTTAACGGCAATACTCCCGCCGGTAACCATTTCTGCACCACATTCAAAGGCGATCCGCAGATCCTCGTCACGCTTCAGTCCGCCTCCAAAATCGATAACAAGCCGGGTTTTGGAGGCGATGGTTTCCAAAACTTTGTAATTCACGATATGACCGGCTTTCGCTCCATCCAGGTCGACCAGGTGAAGCCTTTTAATGCCTGCATCCTCAAACATCTGTGCTACTTCCAGCGGATTTTCATTATAGATGGTTTTCTGATTGTAATCGCCCTGAGACAACCGTACGCACCTGGCATCGATCAGGTCAATGGCGGGAATGATTGCAATTTTAGTTCCTGAGTTCCTGAGACCCCGAGTTTCTGAATGGGTATTCTTCATTGCCGGGACTTTTATAAGCTTAAAAAATTTCTCAAAATTGCTGAACCAATCGTTCCGCTCTTTTCAGGATGAAACTGCGTGGCGTAAAAATTATCCTTTTGAAGGGCTGCGCTGAATGGGACAATATAATCGGTAACTGCTGCCGTATGCTCCCCGGTTGTTGCATAGTACGAATGCACAAAGTAGACAAATTTGCCTTCAAGCGAAGGGTCAAATAAACCGCTTTTCAGATTGGTAATCGTGTTCCATCCCATATGCGGTACCTTAGTAACATATTCCATCCCGGGTTGAGGAACAAACCTGCTGATTTTTTCTTCAAAGATACCGAGGCAGGTGGTATCGCCTTCTTCCGAATGATTGCACATGAGCTGCAAGCCCAGACAAATTCCAAGCACTGGTTGTGTCAGGGAAGGGATCAGCTTGTCGAGCCCTTCCTTTTTTAAGTAAGCCATCGTAGTACTTGCTTCACCAACTCCCGGAAAAATCACTTTGGCGGCTGCTTTGATCTTTTCGTGGTCGCCGGTAATTGCAGCCTCGATTCCCAGGCGCAGCAACGCATTTCTTACTGATTCAATATTTCCTGCATTATATTTTATAATGACTACTTCCATATATTAATTTTTTTTGTTCATCCGATAACAACGACACGGAATTTCTTTATTTTTGTAGCACTTTTAACCGGCGCGTTCTTCTAACGGTTAGGAAACCTGTTTCTCAATCAGGTAATAGCAGTTCGATTCTGCTACGCGCTACTTCTTTCAGACGCAAGACAAAAGACAGTCCGGAAATCTGTGAATCTGAAAATCCGTATTCCCGTCTCCGTTCTCCGGTTTCCATTTTTCGTTCTCCTTTTAATTAAACACGACTGTTTTATTCTGGTAAACCAGTACTTTCCTTTGCAGATGGTTAAACACTGCATTTGACAGCACTATTTTTTCCAGGTCCCGGCCCTTCCTGATCAGGCTGTTGATTGTATCCACATGACTGCATCTGACCACATCCTGTGTAATAATCGGTCCCGCATCCAGATCACAAGTCACATAATGGCTGGTTGCGCCAATCAGTTTGACTCCGCGCTCATGCGCAGCGTGATAAGGCTTCGCTCCGGCGAAGGCCGGTAAAAACGAATGATGGATATTGATGATGTTATTGGGATAGCGCCCGACAAATCCTCCTGAAAGGATCTGCATATAACGGGCCAGCACAATAAAATCGATCTGGTGTTCTTCCAGTAGGTTTAACTCGGCCAACTCCTGTTCGTCCTTGTTCCCGGCCATTACCGGGAAGTAATGGAAATCGATTCCAAACCGTTCGGCAACCGGTTTCATATCTTCATGATTGCTGACGATCAATGGAATTTCAACATCCCATTCGCCGGCCGTATAGCGGGAAAGGATATCAAACAGGCAATGTGACAGGTTGGATACAAAAATAGCCATTCGTGGAATGTCTTTCGAAAAATAAAGCTTCCATTCCATGCCCAGTTTCGTGGCGATCAATGTGTCAAAATATTCACCGATCCTGGCGGGAGGAATTGAAAAGCCTTCCAGTTCCCATTCCACGCGCATGTAAAAGATCTTCTGTGCACGGTCAACATACTGGTCCAAGTTAATGATATTCCCGTTGTTTTTATTCAGGAATTCGGTCACCGTGGCCAATATGCCTTGCCTGTCAGGACAGTGGATCAGCAAAATCGCCGTATTCTTTTTCTCGCGTAAAGGTTTGATACTCTTCATTCTTTTTAGCTTTTAGCCTTTAGCTATTAGCAGTTACAGGCGTTAATCATCTTTCCTTTTCCGGTTTCCCGTCTCCGTTCTCCCGTTTTCATTACAAAGCTCCCTTGGTGGTAGGGAGTTCGAAATTGAAAACATCTTTCCGTATCGCCATTTTGATGGCACGGGCCAGTGCTTTGAAAATCCCTTCAATTTTATGATGTTCATTCTGTCCCTCTGCTTTGATATTGATGTTTGAAAGAGAGGTGTCGGCAAATGACTTAAAAAAGTGGAAGAACATTTCGGTCGGCATTTCCCCGATCTTCTCCCGGTTGAAGGTGGCATCCCAAACCAGCCAGGGACGACCTCCAAAGTCAATCACGACCTGGGACAGGCAATCATCCATTGGTAAACAGTACCCATACCGCTCAATTCCTCTTTTATCGCCCAAAGCCTGCCTGAATGCCTCGCCCAGCGCCAGTGCCGTATCTTCTATAGTATGATGCTCGTCAACCTGCAGATCCCCGCTTACCTGAATGGTCAGATCGACACCCGAATGCCTGGCGATCTGATCCAGCATATGATCGAAGAACCCCAGGCCGGTTTGGATATTTCCTTTGCCGGTGCCATCCAGATTCAAATCAATACTGATCAGGGTTTCACGTGTGTTACGCTGAACGCTCGCTGTACGTTCAGGTGCAGCGACTTTGGCATAGATATCATCCCAGTTGCTGGTTACCAATACGCAGATATGGCTGAGGCTCTCTTCTTCCAGTTGGCTGGTCAGTGAGCCGTCATTGATGAGGATGCCTTTTGCTCCCAGGTTTTTTGCCAGTTGAATATCGGTTAACCTGTCGCCGATCACAAAGCTGTTTGTAAGGTCATAACTGCCATCCATGTATTTGCTGAGCAAACCTGTTTTCGGCTTACGTGTTGGTGCATTTTGTCCGGGAAACGTCCTGTCGAAGAGGATATCGTCGAAAGTGATGCCTTCATTTTCAAATGCTTTGAGCATTTTATTCTGCGCAGGCCAGAATGTTTCTTCGGGAAAAGAAGCAGTTCCAAGTCCGTCCTGGTTGGAAACGATCACCAAGTCATAATTTAAGTTCCTCGTAATCAGATATAGATTCCGGAAAACACCGGGAATAAACTCCAGCTTTTCAAGAGAATCGATCTGCTCGTCTGGCGGTTCCACGATTAACGTCCCGTCCCTGTCGATGAATAGTGCTTTCTTCATATTGCGATACTCGATATTGGTCATTCTTTAAATCAAATCATGGAGTGTTTCCAATAATACCTCATTTTCCCCGGGCGATCCCACGGTAATTCTTAAACTATCCGTGCAGAGGATCACTTTTGACCGGTCGCGGACAACGATTCCCTTTTCAACCAGATAGTCATAGATCCCTCTTGCATCGTGCATTTTTACAAGCAGGAAATTGGCGTCTGACGGATATATTTTAATAACAAAAGGGAATTTTTCCAGCGCTTTCGCCAAATTTCCCCGCTCCTTGATCAGCAATTCCACCCAACCGGTTTTGTCGGCTTCCTTTTCAACCAAATCCAATGCCTTCTGCTGGGTCAGGATATTGATATTGTACGGATATTTAATCTTGTTGAAGATCCGGATGATCTCCGGTTGTGCGAAAGCCATCCCAAGGCGTATTCCTGCCATTCCCCAGGCTTTGGAAAACGTTTGCAGAATGATCAGGTTCGGATATTCTCCGAGTTCCGGAAGAAGGCTGGTTCCGGGAGCAAAATCGGTATAGGCCTCATCCAGAATAACCAGACCCTGGAAGTGATTGACCAGCATGAGTATTTCAGCTTTATCCATCAGGTTGCCGGTCGGATTGTTCGGCGAACAGATGAAGATCAGTTTTGTATACTTGTCCGTTTTATTCAGTAAATCACCGGACGAGAAGGTAAAATCAGCACTTAATGATACTTTTCTGACTTCGATGTTATTGATGTCGGCCGCAACCTGGTACATGCCGTATGTAGGATCGATGGTGACCATGTTGTCGATCCCGGGTTCGCAGAAGGCCCGAAAAACCAGATCGATTGGTTCGTCACTGCCGTTTCCCAGAAAGATTTGGTTGGTCCGGCACTGTTTGATCGCTGCAATTTTATCCTTTAGCTTTCGCTGTAACGGGTCCGGATAACGGTTATAGGGGGCATTAAAGGGATTTTCGTTCGCATCCAGGAATACCATTGCTTCGCCTGAGTATTCATCACGTGCCGATGAATAAGGTTTCAAATTTTTTATGTTATTCCGTATAAGATTTTCAAGTTCCATTTGTTTGTTATTTGTTAACCCACAGAGTCCAAAAGGACACACCGGATTTATTTGTTAATTTGGTTTAGTCTGATTGTCACGGCATTTTTGTGAGCATCAAGCTGTTCCGCCGCTGCCATTGTTCGGATAACGGGACCCAGATTCATTATTCCTTCTTTCGATATCTCCTGGAAAGTGATCTTTTTCAGAAAACTATCCAGATTGACTCCGCTGAACGATCGCGCCCATCCGTTGGTAGGCAGGGTATGATTGGTTCCGGAAGCATAGTCTCCGGCGCTTTCAGGGGTGTAGTTTCCCAGGAATACGGAACCGGCATTCACAATTTTCCCGGCTACCTTGCTGTAGTCGGTCATGGAAATGATCAGATGCTCGGGTGCGTAGGAATTGATCAGATCAATCATTTCTTCTTCGTTATTCAGGATGATGCTGACACTGTGAGCTAAAGCTTTTGACGCGATTTCCTTCCGGTCGAGCAACGCGAGCTGACTCGTCAGCGCCAGTTCAACCTGGTCGGCCAATACCGCCGAGGTGGTGACCAGAACCACCTGTGAATCCGGACCATGTTCTGCCTGTGAAAGCAAATCGGAGGCAACAAATTCAGGAAAGGCCGATTCATCAGCCATAACTGCAACTTCCGAAGGTCCGGCCGGCATGTCGATCGCCGCATCGCTGATGCTGACCAGTTGTTTGGCCGCCATGACATATTGGTTGCCTGGACCAAAGATCTTGTTGACTTTTGGGATCTTACCGGCCCCGTAAGCCATTGCGCCGATTGCCTGAACACCGCCGAGGCGGAATATCTTTGTTATTCCGACTGTTTTGGCCGCAAACAAAATAGCAGGATTGATCCTGCCCTGTTTGTTAGGAGGAGTGCACAGGATAATTTCACTGCAACCGGCTATTTTCGCAGGGATACCCAGCATGAGTACGGTCGAAAACAGAGGGGCGGATCCCCCTGGAATATAAAGCCCTACTTTTTCAATGGGCACTGCCTTTTGCCAGCATACTACTCCAGGAGTTGTTTCTATCTGTTTCAACGCTGGTTTTTGCATTTCATGAAATTGTCGGATATTAAAAGCGGCCTTTTCAATTGCTGTCCGAAGATCCTGATCAACAAGCCGGACTGCTTCATCAATCTCCTCCCGGCTCACGGCAAACTCATGGACAACGACCCCATCAAATTGTTCGGTGAATTTCCGGATGGCTTTTTCTCCGTCGGTTCTGATTTCGCTGAGAATGGACTGTACTTTGCCTGCGAGTTCAAAAGCATTGAACCCCGGACGTTCAAGGATCCGGTTCCAGTCCTTTCTTTCAGGATTGTTATATCGTTTCATGAAACTGTAAAATTGTCAAATTGCGAAATTGTCAAATTGCGGAACGAATAGCTAAAGGCTAACAGCTTCCTGCCTAAAAGATCATCTTCTCGATCGGGATCACCAAAATGCCCTGCGCTCCGGCCTGTTTCAGCTTTCCTATTATTTCCCAAAACTGATTTTCGGCGATCACCGAATGGATGGAACTCCAGCCTTCTTCTGCCAGTGGCGTAACCGTAGGGCTTTTCATTCCGGGGAGAATGGCTGAAATTTCCTGGATTTTATCATTGGGGGCATTCAGCAGGATATATTTTTTGCCTTCTGCCCGTTGAACGGATTCCATGCGAAAGATTAGTTCCTCCACTATGGCTTTTTTTTCAACACTCAGATTTGGATTTGCAATCAGTATGGCTTCGGAAGGTATAACGACTTCAACTTCTTTTAACCGGTTACTGATGAGTGTCGATCCGGAGCTGACGATATCGAAAATCGCATCAGCCAGGCCAATCCCCGGTGCAATTTCAACCGAACCGGTGATGACATGAATATCAGCAGTTAGTTTATTTTTGTCGAGAAAATCCTGCAGAATAACCGGATAGGAAGTGGCGATCTTTTTTCCGTTAAAGTAAGTCAGTCCGTTGTATTCATCCGATTTTGGAATTGCAAGAGAAAGCCTGCATTTGCTAAAACCCAGCCTCTTGGCGATAAACACATGCTGCTTTTTTTCAAGCATTTCATTTTCACCTACAATGCCAATGTCGGCCACACCATCGGCCACGGTTTGCGGAATGTCATCATCGCGCAGGAAAAGAGCTTCGAGCGGAAAATTTTTCGCCTGTGCAAGCAATTCCCTTCCGTTCAGGGAAAAGCGAATTCCTGCTTCCCGGATCAATTCCATTGAGTCTTCATACAAACGCCCTTTGTTTTGAATGGCGATCTTCAGTTGTGTCATGGTTGTCAAATAAAATTAAAAAAGGCCTACCTTTTGGGTAAGCCTTCTTTGGGTTCATCTATTTTCTACAAAACAAAAGAATCACGGCCTACCGTTCAATAGGTTATTCCAATGATGGCCGTAATGTCCTTGTCCGTTGATCATGTCATTTGATTAATATGCTGCAATGATAATGATAAAATAAAAGTAAGCCAAAAAAAATGCTGATAATTTAAAAGCCAGACTCAATTATTTAAAATGGTTTTAATTTTCCGGAGGGGCATTGCAATCGATTGCATAATGATTATATTTGTTGCAGTAATATCCTAAACGAAGTAAAATATGAAGAAATTAATTTTTCCCCTGATAGTCATTTTGGTTGGTTCCTTTGCGAATGCAGGAAACCGTTCTGACAAGAAATTATTCTCCAAAAAGTATATTAAGCACGCGATGGAGACGGCGGCAATCTGGCAGTTCGAACATCCGAAGCATAAATTATACGACTGGACGAACGGAGCACTGTATGCGGGCGTTTTTGCCGCCTGGGAAACGACGGGGTCGAAAAAAATATGGAATAATATGATTGCCATGGGTGATTCGAATCAATGGAAGGCGGGACCACGGCTTACCCATGCCGATGACTATGCAATCGGGCAAACCTATATTGATCTGTACCGGGTCACAAAAGATAAGAAGATGGTTGAGCCTTTTCGGGCGCGGGTTGATGAGTTTATGGCGGCACCTTACCAAACCGGTGAGATCAATCCGATTACCTGGTGGTGGTGTGATGCCTTGTTTATGGCTCCGCCTGCGATGGTCAAACTTGGCGTGACTTTTAATGAAGATAAGTATTTCAAATACAGTGATAAACTGTTCAGGGAAACCTATGATCTGCTTTATGACAAGGAAGAAGATCTTTTTGCGAGGGATATGAAATACCAGACTACCTGGAAAGAACCCATTTACGAGGCTAACGGCAAAAAGATATTCTGGTCGCGCGGAAACGGATGGGTCATGGGCGGCCTGGTCCGTATTCTGGAAGAATTACCCAAAGATTATGAAAGCTATTCCTTTTATGAAGAACTTTATAAGGAAATGGCTGCCCGAATTGCAACGCTTCAGCAGGACGACGGTTTATGGAGAGCCAGCCTGCTCGACCCTGCGGGTTATCCGGGAGGGGAGGCCAGCGGATCAGGTTTTTACACCTATGCACTGGCCTGGGGCATCAATAACGGCGTGCTTGACAAGGAAGCTTATCTTCCTCTGGTCAGGAAGGCATGGATTGGTCTGACAACGCTCATCCAGCCCGATGGCCATATCGGCTGGTGTCAGCCTGTAGGCGCCGATCCCCGCAAAAATTTCACTGCCGACTCCTGGGAAGTATACGGAACAGGTGCCTTTCTGCTGGCCGGCAGCGAGGTCTTCAAAATAAAATGGTAATCAAATGTTTAAATAGCCTAGAAAAAAGGTCCGCCGTAACGCGGACCTTTTTTCTGCACGACACTTGCTTTTTCTGCAAAAATTCTTCTGCCAATCAATGGCTTTATTTAAATTGCAGGGTTCAAAAATTAGCTAACATCGAAAACCAAACTTATGGCAAAAAGAGAAGACATTAATAAAGTGCTGATTATAGACTCCGGACCGATCATCATCGGCCAGCATTGTCAACCAGATACTCGTCGAAGAATCCGTATTGGGCTGGGAAGAACTGGAACTGGAAGTGGTCAGGGATGCGAAGAATCAGATGATCACTGTTTGAGTCATTGAAAACGTGGATGCCATGGGTATCCACACCGGCGATTCCTTTTGTACGCCGATGCTTACCATCTCCGAAGACCTTCAGAAACGCCTGCAGAAGCATGCGTATGCAATCGTGGAAGCCATTGAAGTTATCGGGGGCACCAACGTTCAGTTTGCGCATGATCCGGTTACGGACAGGGTGGTGGTTATTGAGATCAATCCGCGTACTTCACGTTCATCAGCGCTTGCGTCCAAAGCAACGGGATTCCCGATCGCACTGTTTCAGCCATGCTGGCTGGTGGGCTTACCCTCGATGAAATTCCCTACTGGAGGTGCGGTACCCTCGATCAATACACGCCGTGGGGCCATTATGTGGTGGTGAAATTTGCCCGTTTAAAATGTTTCCCAATGTTGACCCCTTGCTCGGTCCCGAGATGCGTTCCACCGGGGAGGTGCTTGGCCTGGCGTCCAGCTATGGAATGGCTTTCTTCAAATCGCAGGAAGCAACCCAGACACCTTTGCCGGTGAGTGGTACGGTCCTGATCACCATTGCAGACCGCGATAAGAACAAGATTATCGAAACAGCACGGAATTTTGTCGGTATGAACTTTAAAATCCGGGCTACTGAAGGGACACGAAAATGTCTTGAAGAGAGCGGAATTCCTGTCGAACGCATCCTAAAAGTACATCTAGGCCGCCCGCACATTGTCGATGCCATCAAAAACGGCGAGATTAACCTGGTGATCAATACACCTGCCGGAAAACAAAGTGAGTATGATGACTCCTATATCCGGAAAGCTGCCATCAAATTCAGGATTCCGTACATTACGACAACTTCAGCAGCGCTGGCAGCGACAAGAGGGATTAAGGACCGTCAGAACGGGAAATACCAGATGAAATCGTTGCAGGAATATCATGCGGAAATGGAGTGACAGACGGCAGGCGTTCACTGCTTTGACAGAGACAGTTAAGACCGGTGTCGGACATACCGGTCTTTTTTTATAATCTGCGGCTTGAAGATCGTTTAGATATTCTTTACATTTGCATCAATTATTCAATGTATGGCAGAGATAAACATTGAACAGTCAGACAGGAAGTTAACAAGAGATGGACTACAGGCTTTAATGAATTTATACTCCCATGGCTTGTTCCTGTTCGTTCGTGGTATTGTGCGGAACAACGAAACGGCTGAAGAATTGGTCAGTGATGTATTCGTCAAAATATGGAATAAAAGAGATCAGTTTGCAAGTATCCGGAGCATTAAATCCTATCTTTTTATTCTTGCCCGCAACGAGAGTATTTCCTACATCAGGAGAAATAAGCGCCTGAAAATAATAAACATTGAAGAGGTCGATGATTATTATTTCACTCCTTTGGAAAGTGACGGATCGGAGCTGTTTGATCAGGAGATGATTGACCGCAGTAACCGGGCCATTGAATCACTCCCGGTCAAGTGTAAAATGGCATTCAGCCTGGCTAAAGTTAATGGGTTGAAATATCGTGAAATTGCTGAAATCATGGGAATTTCGCCCCTTACCGTAAAAAACCATATCGCGTATGCGCTGGAAAAGATCTGTTCCGAGCTGGGCCTATCCAGAAAGGGAGGCTCTGTTATCCGCACCGATCTTTATCTTTTTCTTTTCTCAAAAATAATTTGATTTTTTTCTAGTCTGTTTTCAGAAATTTGACGTCTTTAGTTTTTGAGAGACAATAATAACATGGAAGACCAGCTTTTCGAAAAAATTTCTGAATACTATTCAGGAGAGAATAATCGTGAGGTACTCGAAAAGGAATTGGAGAGTGACCCTAAGTCTAAGGAATTATTTCATTGGATTGATTTGTTTTGGAACAGGCTCAACCCAAAAACCTGGAATTCTGAAAATATTCAAAAGCGTACGCACGAGAAAATAAAA
>Ga0074195_1000397_pt1 | contig 90789 bp, 72 predicted proteins | sample EPASupsiteHSE623_FD_64525 | JGI IMG/M metagenome (GOLD analysis project Ga0074195, IMG submission 64525) | Bioremediated contaminated groundwater from EPA Superfund site, New Mexico - Sample HSE6-23 | ecosystem: Environmental > Aquatic > Deep subsurface > Groundwater > Contaminated ...
TCAGGGTCTTCCCCTCTAAGTGCAAACTGCCGTCCTCTGCCAGCCTTCTGTCTTTAATCTCAATGCAGCTCTGAGGGCAGACCTCGGCGCACAGTCCGCAGTGCACGCAATTATCGTTGACAGCTGTTTGCTTCAGCGCAACATGCAGAAATGACTCGTCCTTCTGGGCCTTGCCCGCCGCCCTGATCTCCAGAGCCCCAGTAGGGCAGACGCGGGCGCAAAGAGCACAGAAAGTGCATTCGCCGCTCTCTCTCTTCTCGATAAAATCTTTATCAATCAGCTCGCGGGCAACAGCGCCCACTGAGCCGATCACCAGCTCATCCTTGGGGCAAATCTGTACACAGGTCCCGCAGCCGATGCATTTCTCGGGCAGATAGACCTGCTGTTTGTCCTCTCGGGAGTCCAGCACTACCTCTCTCATCCTATACCCTGCCTGCTGGACGCTGGTATTGGTGGCGGGGAATAAAGAGGTTTTGCATGAACGCTAATTTATCTGAAAAAAGCAATCGATGATGCTTAACAAAGAAGATTTCAAGTACCTGGCTTTTGCCTGGTGAGTGGATACCTGCCTATAGCCTCCATCAGCTCTTCTATCTTCATAGGCTTGGCTATGTAATCGTCCATGCCTGCTGCAAGACACCTTTCCCGGTCGCCATCCAGGGCATGGGCTGTCAATGCAATGATATGCGGAGCTTCTTTTTGCCAGCGCTCGTGTATGGCTTTCGTAGCCTCAAAGCCGTCCATCTCAGGCATCTGGACGTCCATGAGGATTATATCGTACGGCTGGCGTTCTAAAGCCTGTAAGACCTCCAAACCATTTGCCACCACATCCGCGTGGTATCCAAGCTTCCTCAGCATCCTCAGTGCAACCTTCTGATTCACAATATTATCTTCTGCCAGCAGCAGTCTCAGAGAGCCAGACTTGTTTGCAGGAAGCTTCTTGAGTTTCAACAGTTTCCTTACAGGCATGCCCTTAGGCGCGGCCTCTGCTAAAATGGTGAAATGGAACGCGGAACCTTTTCCCTCTTCAGACTCTGCCCAGATTCTTCCGCCCATCATCTCGGCAAGCTTTTTGCTGATGGCAAGCCCTAAACCTGTCCCGCCGTATTTGCGGGTGGTGGACATATCTATCTGGCTGAAGGACTGGAAGAGACGGTTCATCTTCTCAGGGGGAATGCCTATGCCCGTGTCTCTGACTGTAAAGCATAGCTCACGGCGGCCGCCTTTTTGCTTTGAGGCCACTTGTTGTGAGGTCACTGTGACTGATACATGGCCTGTTTCTGTGAACTTGACGGCATTGCTGAGCAGATTGACGAGGATTTGGCGAAGCCTTGTGACATCACCTATAATACTCTGGGGGACCTGATCATCAATTATATAGCTCAGACTTATGCCTTTCTCAGCGGCCTTTGATGCAACCAGGTCCATGGAGCTTTCAATACAATCATGCAAGTTGAAGGGCTGTCGCTCCAGCTCTCTTTTTCCTTCCTCTATCTTTGAATAGTCCAGGATATCGTTGATGATCGCAAGTAGAGCTTCGCCGCTGCTGTTTATTATCTCAACACATTCACGCTGATCAGAGTTTAGACCGGTATTAAGTAGAAGTCCAGTCATGCCAATGACTGCATTCATTGGCGTTCTGATCTCGTGGCTCATGTTTGCAAGAAACTCTGATTTGGCGCGCATGGCCGACTCGGCATCCTCCTTGGCTTTGCGAAGCGTCTCCTCCGACTTCTTCTTCTCGGTGATATCCCTGACCAGGACTAGGAAGGCATCCTCTTCGGCCGGACTGATGCGCGCCTCGAAGTGGGCCGCTTTGCTGCCTAGGGGAAGCTGGTACTCGAAGACCTGTGTATCTCCAGTCTTTCGTGCCTGCTCCATGTGATGCATGGCCTGCAAGACGATATCTGCCGGCATCACGTCTTGAATATTCTTATCCATGAATACTTCGGGGGCGACATAAAGCTGCGATGCATCAGCGGCCTTATAATCCAAGAACTTGCCATCCTTGCCGATCAGAAAGATCATATCCGGTATGGCATCTAGAAGAGATCTATTCTTGGCCTCGCTCCTCTTCAACTCCTCTTCAGCTCTCTTTCGCTCAGTGATGTCCGTCCCCTGAGCCATGGTTGCTAGAAGCGTCTTGCCATCCTCTGAGTAAATATTCGCCGAGTTCCAAAGCACAAGTCTGGTATCTCCGTCTTTACGAAGGATCGGATTCTCCACAGACTCCCAGTGCTCGCCAGCTGGTGTGCGCTCGATCTTGTTAAAAGATGTGTCTCTACTTAATTCTGGGAATAAAATATCAAGTCTCTGGCCTATCATTTCCTCTGCGGTGTATCCTGTCAAATGCTCAAAAGCATGATTGAACCTGGTAATTCTGAAAGAGGGGTCCCAGACGATGACGGGTACATTAGCATGGTCGAACAGGTTCTCCAGGTAGTTGCGAGTTTCTCGAAGCGCATCCTCGGACCGCTTGCGCTCAGTGATGTCCCTTATTATGCCTACTATGAACTGATTTCCGGCGTTATCCGTGTAGAGTGTCTTCTTAGTAGTGATATCTCGGACCGTGCCCTGAACATCTGTGATCTTCTCATCGTTGATGTTCGCTTTACCTGATTGAAAGACCATCTCGTCCTTTTCCCAGAAGATATCAGCCTGGTCCTTTGGGAAAAAATCGTAATCTGAACGACCTATAACCTCATCGCGGATATGCCCCATCAGGTTGCACAGGGCATCGTTGACCAGAACGAACCTGTGATTTCTGTCCTTGGCAAATATTGGGTCACCTATGGAGTTAATTATCTTATTCAGATAATCCTTTGATTCTTTCTGCTTCTCCTCAGCAAGCTTTCGCTCTGTAAGATCGACCATGATACCCTGAATGAAGAGGGGGTCGCCGGTTCTATCCCGAACCACGACCGCTTCATCGCGGAACCACACTGTTCTGCCGTCGCGCGCAATCATGCGATACTCTGATTTAAAAGGCTGGTTACTGGCCAGACTTTGAGCCAGCTCAGCCAGAACGCGGTCTCTGTCATTAGGATGAAGCCTTTTTCGCCAGATGTCAGGATCTGCACTGTAATCTTTGGAGGAAAAGCCCAGAATGGACTCGATCTGCGGGCTTACATACATGGTCGTGCTGGCATTGTCGAGAGCCGCTGTGTAGGTGACTGCTGGAATCTGCTCTACGAGCGTCCTGTATCGAGCTTCAGCCCTGCGCAGCTGCTCTTCTGCATGCTTGCGCTCAGTGATATCTCGCGCCACAGCGCATATCGTTCTTCTGCTACCGCGAAGGATGAGATTGGCGCTGACTTCGACATCTACAAGTGACCCATCCTTGCGACAATACTGTCTCTCTCCGATGAAATGCCGCCCTTTGGCCAGAACCTTTTGAATGTTGACATCGACACTCTGGCGATCATGAGGAACCGTATCGTAAATCGTCAGTCCTAGGACATCCTCGGCGGTATATCCGAGCATATCACAAAATGTAGCATTGGCCTCCAATATGCATTTAGTATCGGCATCGAATAGGAAGATGGATTCCGAGGCCTGCTCGACTACCGCATGATAGCGCTCCTCGCTCTCTTTTAAAGCAGCATCAGCCCTCTTATGGTGGGTGATGTTCACAGCTACATGGACTACGCCTTTGACCTGTCCGTCTGCATTCTTGAGAGGGTTGCTGCGCGATAACCAGGCGTTGCCATCGGGAGTGACCAGCTCCCCTTCCTGAGACTCACCTGTTTGAAGAGCTTTGAAAGCTGTGCAGCCTGAACAGGGTGCTTCTAAGCCGTGGATTATCTTAAAGCAGTTTTTCCCTTTCAATTCGTCCTCGGAAAGGCCAAGAAACTCTTGTATTGCAGTATTGACCCAGATAATGCGCATCTGGGGATCGAGATACTCGACTGATACGTTCTTTAAGCCGCTCAGGATCGCTGCTTTCTCTTGCTCGGATTTGCGCAGGGCCTCTTCTGCCCGCTTGCTCTCTGTTATGTCTTCACAACTGATCAGGTTTGCTTCATCTTCCTGCTGCACAGCCACAAACCTGACGATCTTTTTTGCTCCATCTTTGCAGTTAACTGTAAAGGTTCTGGGCCGCTTCTCTCCAGGTTTAGAGCCCAACAGATCTTCAATCCAGGTTGATATCACTACATGCCTGTAAGCCGGATCAGGATAGGCCTTCTTAAACCACTCTCTCCCGCAGGGGATATCCAATAGATCGTAGCCAAACATCTCTTTGAACTTTGGATTGATATAGAGAAATTTGCCGTTCTTATCGATCATCGCCATTCCGAGGGGCGCATGTTCAGCGATGGTTTGAAACCGCCCACGCTCTGCCTGTAAAGCAGCATCAAGCTCCTCAAGATCGACTTCCAGTTTATTCAGTGCCTCAACTATCCTTTCCTGGCTGATGGGTTGCTGGTACACCTCTTTGATCTTTATGCGAAGTTTCTGTATTTTTTTAGTGAAGTCACTGCCATTCATTGAAATACCTATCCTGAGGTATGCATTTGTTTCACATTAATATTCATTTCGATGCTCCTAATATTAGTAGGAAAATAAGTTAGGATGTTTATTCATGATGTCATAGCTGCTAGGTATTCATCATTGCGTCTCTAATTTATGAAAATGTTTTGCGATTATTATACTGAGGTAGGACTGAAAACCTGTAAAACATTGGGTCAGATCTTGCTCAGGTCATCCAGGGTGTCCAAGCAAGTGCCCAATAGACCAGAAGTTACCAAAGATCGATTAATGGTCCATCAAATAATTGACGAACCATTCGATTGACCATTAAATTGATGGACCATTAATATGAATGAAACATAGAGCATGGCTTTATAGCCCTTCTTCCATACATCGCCAGTGATGCTCAGCGATATGGAGAGCGCCATGGCATTGGTCGAAGGCCAAAAGCTCGATGCAGTGTCTGAAGTCAAAGATGGATGGCAGCAGGCACTGGATGAGGCCGCAAAAATATTGAAATGGCCTGACAGATTCCTGGTGCAGTACAATCCTGCCATCTGGAGAAGATCGCGCTATCTCGTAGGAATGAGGCTTCTATCCGATCCCTTTGCGGACCACCTCATATTCGAATTCGCCACACCCAACTATGTCCTGCCCTTTGACTGCTTTGGATCGAAGAATGCAAAGGTGGGAGTCATGCTCCACGAGTTTTGCCACCTGATAGATGACGAGCGCTGGGGCTTTGATCTGGGTGATCTGGCAGAAGAGGCAGGGGAGTTCATAACCAGAGAGCAGAGGGCTGAGCTTCTGGCCTTCGCCTGCTGTCCCATCGGAGTGTTCGAGGCCAACTTGGCTCTGGTCGAGTCCACAGCCCGGATGCTTGGGGTGGATCTGGGCAAGCACTCCAGAGCCCTGGCCGCGGTGGAGACTATGGGCCATGCAGGCCTCGCAGGCGAGGCGGATCCGATAGAGGTTTTCAGAAGCATTCAGGCTGAAGGTCTTCCGGCGGATAAAATTCTGGAGGAATACCTGTGTACCTTTGCCTTCTCCCTGGGAGGACTCACCACCGCTCCCGACAAGAATGAGTCCCAGGGATTGGGGATCAAGAGGTCCAGAGATCTGGCTCAGGCGAATGAGTGGCTTTGCCGACACCTCAGGGGCGAAGTGGAGCTGGAGGAACTTCAGGAGAGGCTCGCGGGAATCGGTTATTATGCATTCTCCGAGGAGGGCTACGATCCTCTGGACAGCCTGGACTTTGCATACATCGATCGAAGGGCGGCCAGGGAGAATATCGAAAGGGCGAAGTGGTACTTTGCGGAGGAGGAGTGCTTTGGGGATTTGCGAAGAGCGGTGGAGGAGATGGGGGCGAGGGTGAAATAATGGCGCCAGATGGCAGACTTCAGTGCCAATTATCTGCAAAATTAAGTTTCTTCAGGGAGAGCCTAAAGAATTCTATACCCTGTAGTTTGAAGGGTACAGGATAATGCTGCACGGCAACCGTTCAATACCCGGTTTTAACAACAGGAGTCGCCCCAATAGCTAGGACGGAATACAAAGTAAAGCTCGCTGGTATGGTATGCACCATTGGGCTGCCCTGGCAGGACGTAGGAGAACCGGTACAGGTAAGTGCTCTGGTTGAGGTTCGCCATAGACCCGGCAGTCAAACAGCGCACCCCGCAGCTTGCTGCGGGGCATGCAAGGCGCTGTTTTAGTCGAAATCTAGCAAATTCATCTGTTTATAGCCTTCCTTCTCTTCAGGTGTTTCCTTCGTTTCAACATAATTATAGTCACAATGATTTGCCTTTTTGCATCAATCATCTATGCACTAAATACGCAATCTACCTTATGTCGGTTTCCGCCCATCCCAGCCGCAGCAAGCTGCGGGGTCTTCATCAAAAATAAAAACTCGGCTTGCGATATTGATTTCGGATGAGAAAAGGAAGACATCATTACTTTTAAGCGTACGTGGTCGTGCCAATGTATATGCAATGTTAGTATTATGGCCTAGAACTACTTGCTTCTTTTCAAGCAGAAGTCTAAGATGTTTATAATTGGGTAAAAATTTGAGGCTGTCATCACCACATTATCAACGAGATTAGCATTAGGTCTCCCAACACCTTTATTAATCAAGTTACCATTTCCAGAAGGAGGCTTGAATTATGGAATTCCTTGACATTATGAGCATCTCACACCGCTATATGGAGATACTAAACCCTTCCACGCCTGAAAAGATCATCAAACTTGGCAAATTACTCAAATTGAAAAAAGGAAACCGGGTCATTGACTTCGGTTGTGGTTGTGCCGGACCCCTTACTCTCTGGGCTGAGGAATTCGGTATTACTGGTATTGGAATAGATATATCCGGGGATTTCTGCGACAGGGCTAGGCAAAAACTGGCTTCGAAAGGTTTATCGGACCGAATCGAAATCGTTTGCTCCAATGGGGCTGATTACATATTCGAAGAAGGGGTTTTCGATGCCGCAACATGTATTGGGTCAACGTTTATTTTTGGCGGCTGCCAGCAGACACTCCAAGTACTGAAGCGAGCTGTTCATCAGAATGGACGCCTTGGTATCGGTGAAACCCACTGGCTTAGCAATCAGGTACATCCGGTATACGCCCAAAAACAGACAACTACCCATACAGAAACGGAACTAACTCAATTTACCCGGGATGAAGGCTTTGAACTCGAATACATCATTCGTGCCAGCTACGACGACTGGGACAGGTACATTTCGGATGGTTGGTATGGACTGATACGTTGGCTCGAAGAAAATCCCACCCACACTGACTATGAACAGGTATTCAAACATTTCCGTACTGACCAGGATGATTATTTACAGTTCCAACGCCAATCTATGGGTTGGGCCATGTACTGCCTCGCTCCCATGAAATCTCGTTGACATGTAGTCATCTATGAAAATATTTTTTATTGACACTGCCTGGGCACACTTGTATCTGCTACCACCCTAGAGCAGACCGTCTTAAATTTAAGTTCAGCCGTTCTTCACCGCCACGTACATCATCCAGCCTCCCACCACCGCGCTTATCCCGAAAAGCGCCAGGCCCTGCGCTTCGAAGCCCCTGGGAAGATCGTTTATGGCCACAAGGCCCATGATCAGGCTCCCGGCCCCGATCAGGGCGACGCCGACCCTGGCCGATATGACATAAGCGATGAATCCGAGAGCTATGAGCGCCGCGGACACCAGCAGCAGCGGTGAGAACAGGGGGATGTTTATGATCATGCATAAGACTCCCGGCGCGAGGATACTTAAAGTTTCTCTCAATTATTCCAGGTTCCTCGCGGTTCACGCGGATAATGGAAAATTACGAGTCCTCTGTGAGTCCGTGCGCTTGTAGTGCCTCTGTGGTAGTAGTCCGTGACCACTCGTGACCACTTGGATATAACCAATGGATAACGACTGATCTACCACAGGGCCACAGAGTTCACAGAGGATGCACAGAGAGCGCTATAACAATCGGTAGCCCATAGTAACCAAGTCTAGCCACTGGAAAATGGCGAAGAGCCTTATTCCTGGCCCACGGTCCAGCGGCCGCGGCTCCGGGACTTCTTTGCCCATTTCGCTAATTATTTACCGGATGCCAGCAGAGTGGCGAGAATGAAGCGCATTTACATGGATCACTCCGCCACCACCCCCGTGGCTCCGGAGGTCCTGGAGGCCATGTTGCCATTCTTTTCTGAGAAGTTCGGCAACGCCTCCAGTCTGCACAGCTTCGGTCTGGAGGCCAAGGAGGCTCTGGAAGCCTCCCGGGAGAAGGTGGCGAAGCTTCTGGGCGCAAATGCGGAGGAGATCATCTTCACCTCCGGCGGCACGGAGTCGGACAATCTGGCCCTGAAGGGCATCGCCTATCGCAACCGCGAGAAGGGCAAGCACATCATCACCACCGTCATCGAGCACCCCGCTATCCTGGAGACGTGTAGAAAGCTGCAAAAAGAAGGATTCGAGGTTACCTATCTTCCTGTAAAAGAGGACGGGCTGCTCGATCCCGCGGCTTTGCAGTCGGCCATTCGCCAAGACACTATTTTGATCTCGGTCATGCACGCCAACAACGAGGTGGGCACCATCCAGCCGCTGCAGGAGATCGGCAAGATCGCTGCAGAGAAAGACATCAACCTGCACACCGATGCCGTGCAGAGCATCGGCAAGATTGACACGAACGTTGACGCCCTGGGGGTCGACCTGCTGTCGCTCTCCGCGCACAAGTTCTACGGGCCCAAGGGTGTGGGCGCTCTGTACGTGCGCAAAGGCACCAGGCTTGAGAGCATCGTGCAGGGCGGCGGCCATGAGCGCGGCCTGCGCTCGGGAACGGAGAACGTGGCGGGAATCGTGGGCCTGGCCAGGGCGGCGGACCTGGCGGGCGAGATCATGGCTTCCGAGGCGGAGAGGCTGACGGGCCTGCGTGACCGTCTGGCCAAACTGGTCCTGGACAAGGTCAAGGACGCCTGGGTGAACGGTTCCATGACCAGGAGGCTTCCGGGCAACCTGAACTTCAGCTTCAAGTACGTGGAAGGCGAGTCGCTGCTCCTCTTCCTGGATGCGAAGGGCATCGGCGTCTCCACGGGATCGGCCTGCTCCTCCAAGAAGCTGGAGCCAAGCCACGTGCTGCTCTCCCTGGGCCTCAAGCCGGAAGAGTGCCACGGCTCCCTGAGATTAACCATGGGCCGCTCGAACACCGTGGGCGATGTGGACTATGTAGCTGCGAGCATCGCCGAGGCGGTGGAGAGATTCAGAAGCATCTCCGCGCTTGGCCGATAAACGCAGAGCGAGCCCGCGGCGGGACGATCAACCGGCTGAGCGAAGAGAGACAAGAGAAACGTGATTTAAAAATGATTTAAACTAATGCTCAGCCGCCTTCCTGGTCTGCACCGCCAGTCCGCGCTTGATCTGCAGCATCTCTTCCGGCGCGAGCACGGCAGTGCCCGTGGCCAGCAGGCCGTCGCTGGAGTCCACCACCAGCACCTCCTCTCCGGCGCGAATCTCGGCATCGACGCTCAAAACATGCTTGGCGAATACGTTGCCGCCTTTGGCCACAAAGGGCGCCGCGTCATCTGAGGCCACCACCCTTAGCAGCGGGCGGGAAAATGCTGCGTGCAGCCTCCTTGCGCCGAGCATGCTCAGCGTCAGGAGATTATCGCTAGCCCGGACGGTGGCGATCCTCTCCTTGCCGGCGTAGAGATATCTGAGCCTACCTGTCTTGGAGAGGCTGTAGGTCGTATCGTCGGAGAATAGGGCCTGGCCTGCACCCCTGCCAAACTGGTAGTCGGCGATGATCCTGGCGCGCTTTAGCATGATTTATGCCTTGATGCGCGCCATAAAAAAGAGTTGTGGTGCTGCCGGTTACTGCCGCGGACGTTTCAGTAGACTCTCTGAGACTGCGCTACTTTGGGAACCTGGAAACAGGTGCAGTCAAACACCCCCCGGGCGCTCTTTCTTTCGGTGCGGTCCCACAAACTCATATCCAAGAAGCCGCCAAAGCAGCACGGCAGCCAGTGGTCAACCCTTTCATAATCGTCTTCCCAGTTGTAGAGATTCAAATCTTTCTTGATGTGATATGATCCCACATAGGTTTCGTCCATTTCCAACTCTGGCTTATGCCATGCTTTCATGGCCGGTCCCAGTACCTGCACCTCCTCATCCTCCGAACCCTCTTCCTCCGGCAGCTCGTCGCGGGGAATTCCTGCGAATTGAAGCACTCCGAAGTGAGCCTGGCCGTCCGTTATATTCTCATCCACTTTCATCGAATTGTTGTCGACATCTGACTCTGTCTCCAGCAGCAGGTCCAGAACGTGAGCATATCGTATCTGGTGATGGATGGAATTGTACCAATTGCGGTTCTTCGTAGACACATAATCATTGATCAGGGAATTGAAGACGACCGGATGAGTGGCATAATATCGCGAGCCGACGGTCACGGCCTGCGGGCTGTAGGTCATATCGCTATCCTCATCCAGCGCAATGCCGGCTTCGGTGTCTATGAGATAGTCCTCATCATCCTCCAGTACAAGCTCTCCATCTTCATCATAAGCGCCGTCAATCCAGGTTCGATTCAAGTACTTGCTCTCTGCAAACATCTGAGAATCAGTATCGATTTGGCCGCTTCCGTGAGCATTGTTCTTTGTCTCGACGCCGTTAAACAGGTATCCTTCCTCACCATTGGCATCAGGCATCTGCGCATATTTATATGTCGAAAAGAATCCTGTTCCTTTGACACTTTGATCCATACTGAAGGTCAGATTCTTTGATTCAACTGTTGTCGGATTAGCATACGGAATGTAACCTTCTTCTGCCAGAGCAGCATACGCTCCCACTAGAACCAGGAGAGCCAGCAGCATGATAGTCTCTCTCAGATATATCCCTCCTCAAACGGCCAAATCCAGCCAGTAGCACGTATATGTTCTATTATTTTAAGATATCCACTAGATAACAAATATTATTAACAAAGGATGTATACCATTCATGCGTGAAGTTATAATCAAAATCGATATTCGATTCGCAATCCATGATAGTGTTACTGACGTCTTTGATCTTATTTAAATTTTTTACTTATTGCTATTGCGGAAAGTCTCTTCCATTTTATCTGCAATGGCAGCCGTTGAAGTTTTCTTGAATGGGATTAAGATTCATTGCCATAAGGACCGCATTATGCGTGCCTGAATTGTCTTCATGCATCTGCAAGAAATCAGAAACATGCGGCTCAATTTTCCAATTGGATCAAGGTACATGATAATCCAATCGGATGGATGTGCGTACCAATTGTGCGATGTGATTTATGCGATCTAACATAAGAACCAAAAAATCGTCATACTTGGTATGCATGTGCGATATCCTTTTATAATTAAAAGAGATTTCTGTTCAATGGTGAAATAATGCATATTCCTGACGGCTATCTGGGGCCATACACATATATCGCAATGTGGATCATAATGATCCCCATCTGGTATTATGCGGGCAAGAAGCTTAGCACTGAGCTGAGGTCCAAGCAGGTACCACTGCTGGCACTGGCAGCAGCATTCTCCTTCGTCATCATGATGTTCAACATCCCCATTCCCGGAGGCAGCACCGGCCATGCGGTAGGCAGTGCCATTATTGGAATTGTCCTCGGTCCATGGGCCGCAGTAATTGCAATCTCCGTTGCTCTCGTATTGCAGGCGCTTATGTTCGGTGATGGAGGCATTACTGCTATTGCCGCCAACTGCTTCAATATGGGTGTAGTGATGCCGTTTTGTGCTTATTACGTCTATAAATTGATAGGTGGAAATGCAGAGATTGCATCATCCAGAAGAGTCATTGCCGCCGCCATAGCCGGCTACCTGTCGCTCACATTGGCCGCAGCGGTCACCGCCTTTGAATTCGGAATTCAACCCCTGTTGCATCATACTGCAGAAGGAGTCCCGCTCTACATGCCTTACTCTCTGAATGTAACTATGCCTGCAATGATTCTGGAGCACGCACTCGGCTTCGGCATCCTTGAGGCCCTGATCACAGCGCTGATCTTTGCATACATCCAGAGAACCGATACTACTCTCTTATACGGAGAAAAAAACCTCGCGCAGAAGAAGAATAAAAAGAGCGCAACGATAGCATGAGGTAAGACCATGGATAAGATAATAAGAAATTTTGCCATTGGCCTGGTGTTGCTGATAATCCTCGCTCCGCTCGGGCTTCTGGCCGTCGGGGAGACGTTTGGCGAATGGGGCCCGGAAGAGGTCAAGGAGAAGCTGGGCTTCGTGCCTCCGGGTCTTGAGAAGCTCTCCGGACTGTGGAGCGCGCCTCTGCCCGATTATGCCTTGCCGGGCAGCGGAGGCTCGATGACCGTTTCCGCAGGAGCCTACATCCTCTCGGCAGTGATCGGCGTTATAATCTGTGGCGGTCTTCTGTACTTCATCGGAAAAAAGGTCGCCAAAGACTAGCGCCACCTTTTTATTTTATCCCTTTTTTGAAACTCCGAGCCAAAATCGGTAAGATCTCATTCGACCAGTATTTCGGCCTTCGGCAATGTCTCGGAGCCAGCAGGATTATGGCAGCATGGCAGCCTGAATGGAGTTCAATGATACCAGACTGGATGAAGGAAGTGGACACGGATCCGTGCAGGTGCTCTGCCTCCTACCACGGCAAGAAAGGCTTCGTGGGGAAAACGATCGATGGAGTCTTCAGCTTCCTGGAGGAGGCTTTCGTCTCGGAGACCTACTCCAGGAAGAGCGGCCTGTTGCAGAGTCTCGACCCGAGAGCCAAACTGGTATCCATTCTCGCCGTGATCTTCGCCACAAGCCTGATCGGCAACTTGAGGGTGTTGATCTTCATCTACCTCTTGACGCTGCTCTTTTCTTATTTGAGCAAGATTCCCGTCTGGTTTTTCATCAAGCGCGTCTGGCTCTTCATCCCCGTCTTCGCGGGCATTATAGCTCTGCCCATGATCTTCAATATCTTCATCCCCGGCGATCCCCTCCTTCCCGTAGCGAACCTCGGGCCCGGCGCCCATCTGGGGCCTTTTGCTCTGCCTGAAGAGATCTTCATCACCAGCCAGGGCGTCAACGCTGCCGTCATCTTCACCATGCGCGTGGCCGCTTGCGTTTCCGCCGTGGTCCTTCTCTTCCTCACCACTCCCCAGCAGATCCTCTTCAAGTCTTTGCGCACCGTCGGCGTTCCCAAGGTCTATGTCCTGACGCTGGAGATGGCCTACAGATACATCTTCCTGCTGATGGACCTGATCCGGGAGATGTACACCGCCAAGAAAGCCAGGACCATCAAGGCCAGGGGCATGTTCGAGGAGCAGAAATGGGTGGGAGGGCGCATAGGATACACGCTGATAAGGTCTCTGGACATGAGCGAAAAGGTGCACATGGCCATGATGTCCCGCGGCTTTAGCGGCGACGTCAAGATCATGCAGGAATTCAAGATGAAGAATCGCGACTATGCGGCGGGGGCAGTGGCAATATCCCTGAGCGTGGTGCTGGTGTTGATATCACATAGCGTCTTTTGGATCTAAGAGCATGAAGACTATCTTTGATTTGAGGAATGTGTCCTATTCCTATGTTGGAAAGATCGATGCCTTGAGAGACATCAGCCTGAAGATCGGCTTTGGGGAGCGGGTCTCCATCATCGGCTCCAACGGCAGCGGCAAATCAACATTGCTGGCCATCCTGAACGGGCTCGTCTATCCAACCTCCGGCGAGTTCTTTGCATTTGATAACCAGATAACGGAAGATGCCTTCGATTCCATCAGGGACAACGAGTTTCGAACCTATTTTCGCACCAAGGTCGGCTTCGTCTTTCAAAATTCCGATGTGCAGCTTTTCAGTCCGACGGTATTTCAGGAGGTCGCTTTCGGGCCCTTGCAGCTCGACATTCCTCCCGATGAGGTCAAGACCAGGGTGGAGGACGTCCTGGAGATGATGCAGATCACCAAGCTTCGAGATCGTTCACCCCACACATTGAGCGGCGGAGAGAAGAAGAAGGTGTGCATAGCCTCAGTTCTCGTCAACAATCCCGATGTGCTCTTGCTGGACGAGCCCTCCGCAGGGCTTGATCCGCGCACGCAGCTGTGGCTGGTGGAACTCTTGCAGGAGCTGGGAGAGGCCGGCAAGACCGTGATCACTGCCACTCATGACCTGGAGATAATCGACCAGATAAGCAGGCGAGCTATCGTCATGGGCGAAGACCATACCGTCAAAGAGGACGGTCAGACGGAAAGGGTGCTGGACGATCTGGCGCTTCTCCTCAGCGTGAACCTCGTCCATGAGCACATGCACTTTCACGGAAGGACCGTGCACGAACACGTTCACGCCCACATGGACGGGCATTCGCACGAGCATGGAGATCATAAAATTTAACGGAATCATCGATCTATGGCGAAATGGTCGACTTGCGGTCTTTGACATGGTCGACTCGGTTTGAATGATGCCGGACTCTTTGCATCATGGGCGCCCCAATTCCAGAACGGCTGACGCCTAAATCATTCCTCCGCCAGTACGCAGCCGTTCTCATCTCCTGTGCGCCGGATTTTTGTACAAATCGATCTCTCATCCGCTCTTTGTCAAGATAAAATATATTCATTTAGATTTTAATCTGATTCATTTAGCTGCAGACGGCCCGTGCTTCTTCCACATTTGTCTGGATGAATCAAGTTGCCAAGCTCCTTAAGAGAGCTTTTTATAGTTAGAGCCGTTTATTTTAAGGGCTTCGCCCGATTTCTCGGACGGGAGAGACTGCATCGCTGCCATCCGGATGGGAGGCTTTTGCATACGCATATCCTGACGAATGAATACACGGCTGGACCAGAGGAGAAGACAGATGCCCACTTCTCCGGATAATAGAGTCCTGTGCATAATCTTTTGCATCCTGATCCCGGCCGGTTTTGGAACGGCGTCAGCCCAAACGGAGGATAGCGGTCCCCAGGTTCTGATCCTCTGCTCCTACTCGCAGGGCTCCTCCCGGACAGATGGAGAACTGCAGGGTTTCATGGATGTTTACCGGAAGGATGATCCGTCTTCAATGAAGCCCGTGATTGAATTCCTGGACTCCGACCGATATCCTGAAGAGGAGAATCTGTTGCATCTTCTCGATACCTTTCGCTATAGATATTCAGGGAAAAAACTGGATGCAGTCGTCGTCTTCGATGCTCCTGCCCAATCCTTTGCCCTTGAGCACAGGCAGGAGCTCTTTTCGGACGCCTATCTGATTTTTGCCGGGCTCAATGACTTCAATATCATCAACAGCGCAAAATTCCAGGGTACAAAGAACGCTACCGGCTTGGCGGAAAAGCCAGATATTGCCGGAACTCTCGATTTAATGCGCAAGCTTCATCCGGACGCTAAACAGGTTCTTGTTCTCCTGGACGGCACAACGGATAATGATTCCTTTCGGCAGATCTTGGGCGAAGAGCTTCCGGTATTGCGGGACCGGCTCAGCATCCGGACGCTGCAAGTGGACAATATCAGTCAAGCGCTCCTGGCGGTGCAGGGCCTCAACAGGAGCAGCCTTGTTCTTTGCGGTCTAATTGACCGCTATCAGGAAGGAACGGTATCGGGCAACTTCAACTACAGCGAAGCTGTCCGGAAAATCAGTTCGCACAGCCCCGTGCCGGTCTACGGCCTATGGGATTTTCAGCTTGGTTACGGCATCGTTGGAGGCATGCTGTTGTCCACCAGAGCGCTTGGTGAGAATGCTGCGGCCCTTGCGCTCAAAGCTATTAATGGAGAAAGACAAACCCTCGTTCAAAACGTATCTGCAGTTCCGGCCTTTGATCTGCAGCAGGTGAGGCGCTTCAACATGGCAGAGAATTCCCTGCCCAAAGGCAGCCTGGTGATCAACGACCAGCCGACAGTCTTTGCACAGAACGATTCCCTGATCCTGGCACTGGCCACGATGCTCCTATCCATCGTTCTTGGTCTCGTGATCATCTCCGCCCTGAATATCAGACAGCGATCCGGCACCCAGAAGGAGCTGAAAGAGAGTGAACGCAAATACCGCGAGCTTGCCGTTCAGCTGCCGCAGACCGTCTTTGAATTGAACGGGCGGGGAAATGTAGTATTCCTCAACCAATTCGGTTTCCAGACATTCGGCTACCATCCGGATGATCTGTCGTCGGGCTTGAACATCCTGCGGTTCGTGGCCTCTGAGGACAGAGAGAAGTTTGAGTATGATATCAAGCAGGCTTTTAAAGGACTGCCGCAGGTGCGAGAGTGTCGTCTGCAAAGGAGGGATGCCAGCACATTTCCGGCCATTGCCTACTCAATGCCTCTGGCAAAAGAAGGCAGGACGGTAGGCATAAGAGGAATATTCCTGGACATCACCGAGCGCAAGCGAACAGAGCAGGCACTGCTGGAATCCGAGAACAAGTTCCGCAGCCTGGCTGAGAAGTCGCCGGTGGGAATCTACATAATGCAAGATTTGCTGTTCAAGTATGTCAACCCCAAATTTGCAGAGATTTTTGGCTACAGTGTCGAAGAATTGACGGGCCGTATGGGACCAAAGGACATAATTCTCCCGCAAGACTGGCATGATATCGAAGAAGGCCTTCAAGAAAAGATCATGGGAGAGATGGAATCCCTCTACTATGAGGTAAGAGGTCAGACAAAGAAAGGAGACACAGTCTTTATCGAGGTCTTCGGATCGATGACACTTTACGAATCAAGGCCTGCGGTTGTAGGAACCGCCCTTGATATTACCGAGCGAAAGAATATCGAAGAGGATCTGCTCAAAGCCAAAGAGGCTGCGGAGACGGCGGCCAAAGCCAAATCGGAGTTCCTGGCCAATATGAGCCATGAGATTCGAACGCCCATGAACGCGGTCATCGGCATGACCAGCCTCATCTTGCAGACCGATTTGAGTCCGGAGCAAAAGGAATATCTCGATACCATCAGAAACAGCGGCCAGGCACTGCTCTCCATCATAAATGATATCCTTGACTTTTCCAGGATTGAGAGCGGAAAGATCGAACTTGAGCACAGGCCCCTCCAATTACAAAATTGCATAGAAGAAGCACTGGACCTCATATCACCGCAGGCCTCGGAGAAAGGCCTGATGCTTCAATACCAAATGGGAGGAGATATCCCGGAAACGGTTGTGGGTGACGGTGCAAGAATTCGCCAGGTTTTGATCAACTTGCTTGGCAATGCTGTGAAGTTCACCGAGAAAGGGAAGATAGTGGTTCGTGTTGCAGCCGCAAAGCTTTCGAATGACAGCTACGAGATACATTTCTCGGTCAGAGATACCGGAATCGGAATATCCGAAGAGACAAGCCGCCGCCTATTCCAGCCGTTTTCCCAGGCGGATGCCTCAACCTCTCGAAAATATGGAGGAACCGGCCTGGGTCTTGCCATAAGCAAGCGCCTGGTGCAGCTTATGGACGGCCGGATCTGGGTGGAGAGCGAGGAGGGCCTGGGAAGCACTTTCCATTTCACCGTTCGGGCCGACGCATCAGCAGGTCTCGCAAAAAAGACGGTTGCCGCCCCGCAGGAACAGGCTGCAGAGGAGGATACCGAGTGTGGCAGGGATTTGTCCATTCTTCTGGCTGAGGACAATCCTGTAAATCAGAGGATGGCCATCCTCATGCTCAAGAAGCTTGGATACAAAGCAGATTATGTAAGCAATGGACGGGAAGCCATCCAGGCATTGCAGCGCCAGCATTATGATCTGGTCCTGATGGATGTGCAGATGCCGGAGATGGACGGCCTGGAGGCGACCGCAGAGATACGCAGACTCTGGCCATCAAATGGTCCGAGAATTGTAGCCCTGACCGCTCACGCCATTAGCGGCGATCGGGAGAAGTGCATTGCGGCCGGTATGGACGATTATCTATGCAAGCCGATAAACCTGGAAGATCTGTCGGCAGCCATAGAGCGGGCTTCCCGCAGACGATGATACCTGACTACGCTCAAAGGCTATATAAATTTTCAAGCTACCTTTGGAATGGCGGCGTGCCAAAAAATCACAAACACCATTTCGGAATCGCAAAACACCACTTCGGAAAATGCCATATTGGAATCCAGAGAGCTATTTTAGGCTCATAAAATGTTATTTTAGAATCCCAAGTGCAATCTCCAATATGATAATAATAAGAGGAATAATTATAATCAAACCTATGCGCAGCATCTCTTGAGTTCCGAAAGGCCATTCAGACATCTGATTCAATTGGTTTTGCATCGTTAGCATGTCTCTTATATATGCTTCATTGTCGCCTGCAGGAGCGCCGGATGACGCATCGAGAGCAGCTCTCATCTGGTTGGAGAGCATCTCTATCCTCTCCCTTTTGGCTGAGCCCATCATGCGGTGGATTCTATACTGAGGCAGGATGAAGTAGGCGAAGAGCAGGACTGCGAAGCCTGAAAACCACAATATCAGCTGCAATGATGAGAACAAAGGCGGCACGATCATATGGAAGAGGCCCCATATGATGTAAACACTGGCCGCGTAGATAGTAAACTTCGAATATAATATTCCGATAGCATGGAAATCCGAGAAGAGAGAATCGATCTTCAAAGGCTGTCTTCCGATCTTGCTCATGGTCAAGGCCGTCATAACCATGACATAAAAACCCGCTCCCTCCAGGAAAACCGCAAAATAATATCCGAGATTAAAGACCGCCACCGAAATGCCGGAGTTGAAGGATAGGTCGTGGTAATCAATTCCTATTGCATGAACAAAGATGAGAAAGATCATTGCGAATGAGATCATCCTTTTGTCGCTGAAGATCTCCGCCTCCCAGCTCTCGCACGATCTGATTATCGTTTCCTTTGGCAGCTCGATGATATTGATTACTATCCCTGCCAGTGAGTGCAGTTTGATGTGGGCCCAATTGATGGCTGAACCCTCCATGGCAATTATTGCGGATAGTATCAAGAAGAAATCGAGATGCTCAATCGATCCTTCAAATAATGTCAAACAGATGCTGGAAACGGCCAGGAAAGCCAACGCGATGAGTTGCCATCCCCAGTAGTAAGGAACAGGGATCAGTGATACGATCCGCTCCAGATAAGTCCTTTTAAAATCCCTCTTGGAAGCGAGATTGACAATTCCCTCGCCGAATGTTGCGCCATCTCTGTCGATTGGAACTGCCATGAGTCGCCTTCACTTCCAATACCATCATTATTTTTCATTTTAAATCTTTGGAGCAATTATCTAATGTAGCCCTGTTATATATTTTTTCCTCAAAAGGCAATATTGCTCGAAGGGATAGCACAGCACAGCAAAGAGGTCGGCCTGGCTTGCCCGCTCAAGATCCATGCCACCGGTGAATTGCATTGATTCATCCGCATTGAAAACAGGTAGTGATCCCAAGCATTGTTCAATAAGACATCATAACTCATTGCCAAGATAACAAGCCTTATCTACCTAATGATTGGTATCGGGCCATTGCAGACTGCCGTCGCTAATTGTCAAACGGTTTTGGACAGCGGTCTGCTGATCGAACATCAGAGAACGGAAGGTTTCAAAATGAGGATCAATGCTTCAGATGCGCTGGAGAAGGTCAGGGCGGAAAAGCCCCTCGTGCACCATCTGACCAACTGGGTTACTATTTACGACTGTGCCAACATTGTAAAGGCATTCGGAGCATCTCCGGTCATGGCCCATGCCAAGGATGAAGCCGCCGATATGGCCGGCATTGCGTCAGCCCTGGTCCTGAACATCGGAACGCTTACCGTCGATTTAGTCGAGGCCATGTTGCTGGCGGCTAGGGCCGCAAACCGCAAAGGCATCCCTGTTGTTCTGGATGTCTGTGGTGCAGGGGCCACTGGATTTCGCGACAATATGTGCAACAAGATTCTGGATGAAGCAAAAGTGACCATCATCAAGGGCAATGCCTCCGAGATTGCGCGTATCGCCGGAGAAAAAGTCCAGACCAAGGGCGTTGATGCTGCCGCTGTGGAAAAGAATCTGCAGGATGTTGCACAAGGGCTGGCGAAAGAGAGGAATTGCACCGTCGTGATCACCGGCAAAGAGGACATCGTGGCCGATGGTGAGAGGGTGGTGCGAGTTATGAATGGCCACAGCATGATGGCAAATATCGTAGGAACGGGCTGCATGGCCACTTCGGTGATAGGAACCTTCGCCGCGGTCGAGAAGGACACAGTAGCGGCCTCAGTCTCCGGCCTTGTCTGCTACGAGGTTGCCGCAGAAATTGCCGCAAAAACGGCAAAGGGGCCGGCCTCGTTCAAAGAGTTGATGTTCGACGCCGTGTTCAACCTGGACGCTGAAACCGTAAACCGGATGCAGCGAATTGAAGCGTAGTTGAATTTGATAGTATACGATGGGTTTATGATGAAAGGATATTATTTCATCACAGACTCCGGCCTGAGCCGCGCCGGAAACATCTCCGATGTAAGGCAGGCGGTTGCATGCGGAGTCGAGGTTGTGCAGTACCGGAACAAGAATGCAGAAACACGGGAGATGTTTGAGGAAGCCTTCCGGCTGAGGGAGATCTGCCAGGATGCCCTCTTTCTGATCAATGATCGGATCGATATCGCCCTAGCCGCACAGGCCGACGGAGTGCATCTGGGACAGTCCGATATGCCGATAGCAGTGGCCCGCAAACTGCTCGGCCCGGAAAGAATAATCGGCCTGACGGTGCACAACCTCTCCGAAGCGCTGGAGGGGGAAAGGCTTGGAGCGAACTACCTGGGAGTCTCGCCCATCTTCCGGACGGCGACGAAGCCGGATGCCGGAAAGCCGGCGGGCATCACTCTGATTGAAGAGATACGCCGTCACGTTGAAATTCCGCTGGTGGCCATCGGAGGCATCAATCATTCCAATGCCGCGGATGTTATCAAGGCCGGGGCGGACGGGCTATGTGCCATATCCTGCGTCGTGGCTGGAGAGGATGTGAGACTGGAGATTAAGAGGCTCCAGGATTTATTCAAATAATTTGAGCGCGATTAATTCGATGCAAGCGCACAATGATCAATCACATCACTTCACTTTCCAATTTCTCTCTGACCTTTTGCTGCAGTCGTTCAAGCGATCCTTTGGTGCATTGACGGTTATCGCAGGGTGAGAAGTCTTTGGGACTGCATCCCGCCAGGAGATCCATAATGCGGTCAGCTATTTCATCGGCGTTCATCTCTTCCATCTTTTCCAGGAAAAGGGAGGCTTGCGAGTTGAATTCCCGGCATTTCTTTGGGTCCGATACACCGCCTTCATGCAGTTCATACAGTGCATTCAGGTCCTTCAAGATCTCTTCCCATTGGCGCCGATCCATAATTTTCCTTCACCTGAATAATCTCTTTCGAGGCTTATCAAAGTCTCCCTCCGCCTGTAAGAAAGTTAAGAAAGAAATTAGAGAAACGATTTTGATTGCGCCGTGAGTCAGCAGTTGTTTTTTCGTGCAGGATGAGACTTGTAAGAAAATATCAGGCTGCCCCGTCAGGCAGCCTTTTCCTTGATGGCCTTTGCCAGCCTCTTGATGCCTTCTGCTATCCTTTCGTTATCGGAGTTCGAGTAGTTCAGCCTCATGGTGTTGCTGCCGCCGCCGTCCGCATAGAATGCCTGGCCGGGCACGAAGGCAACCTTCACGGCAATGGCCCGGTTGAACAGATCCAGAGACGACATATTATCCGGCAGAGTAGCCCACAGGAACATGCCGCCCTCCGGCCTGGTGAAGTCCACGTCTTCCGGGAAAGTGTCCTCCATGGTCTCGACCATGAAATCCCTCTGCGCCCTGTAGGCCTTCCGGATTTTGGCGATATGCAGCTCTATGTCGTTGTCCATGAAGTACTGATGAACGATCCTCTGGCAGAGATAATTGGAATGCAGATCCGAAGCCTGCTTGGCGACTATCAGCTTCTCCATGATCTCCTCGCAGGCGCACACCCACCCCAGCCGCACGCCCGGAGAGACAATCTTGGAGAAGGAGCCGAGCAGCACGGCGTCTTCGCCCAGGTAATTCCTCATGGAGGGCATATCCTCGCCCATGAACCGCAGCTCGCCGTAGGGATTGTCCTCGATGAAGACCGTGTCGCTGCCGCTCAGCTTCTCCGCCACAGCTTCGCGCTTCTCCCGCGAGTAGGTTATGCCTGTCGGGTTCTGGAAGTTGGGAACGGAGTAGAAGAGCTTGGCCCTGTCTGTGGAGAGAGTATTTCCCAGCGCCTCTGCATCGATGCCGTCCTCTTGCAGGGGAATGGAGTGGAACCTGGGCTCGAAGAGTCCGAAGGACTGGATGGCAGCGAGATACGTTGGCCTCTCCAGGATGACGCCGTCCCCCTTGTTCAGGAATGCTTTGGCCAGGAGATCCAGGCCCTGCTGCGATCCGTTGGTGATCAGGATCTCGCTTGGGCTGACTTTCAATCCCTTTTTGGCGTATCTCGCGGCGATCATCTCACGCAGGGGAAGATAGCCTTCCGTGGTGCTGTACTGGAGAGCGGCCTCGCCGCATTCGCTCAGGACCTTCTGGGTGGCCGCGGCTACCTCCTGCACGGGGAAATATCTGGGGTTGGGCAAGCCGCCTGCAAAGGAGATGATCTCAGGGTCTTCCGTTACTTTCAGAATCTCTCTGACGAACGATTTGTGGACGCATGACATTCTGTCTGCGAATAATCTGGCCATTGGTTCTACTTCCTCATCTCAATCGAGCATTAACTCATTTCCAGCATTCCTTTTTAGCGCCTATCCGGGACCAGCTGCAAGATCGCCTGAAGCGTCTGATGCAGCCCATCTGTTGCTTGCAGGATAGGGCAAATAGGGCGAATACGACGCCAGTTCTTGATTTTATTCTCCGTTCAACACGACTTTGCGGCAAGATCGGATAATCCTTGCGCTTGGTGCTCTTCGCTTGCAGCTTTGGAGCATGACATCAATCTGTCTGCTTGCTGCTAATTATGGAAAATAGAGTTTTTATCCTTTATCTTTGTGTTGTCTTTCTCTTCAATATCTCTTATGACCGCTTCGACATCAATCTCGGACAATAGCCTTGATTTCCAGAATGCTCTGAGAATTGAATGCAGCCCAACCGTTTCAACCCCAAAATCCTCCGCAAACTTCAGAGCTATTTGATCCATGGATGAAAAAATGCTTCTTCTGCTTTTGCAGATGCTAATCGCCTCCAGCTCACCTTTTCCCAGAGGCGTGCTCATCTGGCTCATTAAATCCCGGAAATCTTTGCTCTCTTCGTTTGTTGGATAGATCACTTTAAAATGCTTGAAGATATCTTTAGGAAATGAATATCCGAATTGCAGCGATACCATCAGCTCATCATGAATTCTGGGAGTTATAACGATTCTATGTTTTGAAAAGAGACGCTTCAAGAGTTCCAGGCGTTCTATTTTCGCAAAGACGCTTGCCATATCGGTATCGATGATTACATACTCATCCAAGGATGGACTTCACTCCCTTATCCAAAGAGTCCGCAGACGGCGCTCGAACTATTCTCTTGATGCCACGGTTCTCTAGAATATTCTTGAAGCCCTCCTGAGACGTTCCTGCGATCTCAGCCGCCCGGCTCAGCGATATCTTTTCTGATTTATACAACTCAATCGCCATCTCCGATCGAAGGGCGGGATTCAGCTCCAGCAGGGCTCGGAAAGCGTCTTCCAGCAGGGCTTCACGATCCTTATAATGCCCGGATCGAATCAGGCCGTCAATTCCATCTCTAATGAGATTTGCATTTGATGCCATAGGATCTTTTCATCATCTCTTGCTATCTTACAAGGGTTGTTGAAAGTATTTGAGACCTTCTAATTAACGGACACATAATTGATGGTTTTTGGGCAAACCGGCCACGGGTTATCCTAAACAACTTGGCTTGGAAATTGACGGAGCATAGAGGATTCCATCTGATGATTCCAATGATCTGGATTTCCATTTTCACGCGGTCTTGACAGCTATGCGACGGCCATTCCTGCTGGATCGATTCTGAAGAAAATGGATAATCTAAGCGAGCTTTCTCGCCCCTCATTCCCCACATCTCAGATTGAGCCGCTAGCGCTCTTCAAATCTTCTCGTAATTCAGCTTGAATCCGCCTTCCGCCCAATCGAACACCGGCATGCTCTTGCGCTTTTTGCCAGAAGCCTGCAGCGCCTGCACCACCGGCGGCACGGTGATGGCGGCGTCGGAGAATACCTGCACCTTGCTTGCCTCCTTCTTCTTGCCCCCGGAGACGGCCTCCTCGAAGGTGCACTCGGACAGCCCGCACCAGTGCGGTGCGTCGGTGGTGTATTGAATGGCATATCTGTGGCCTCCGAGTAGTCGCCCATCATCGCCTCAGTCTGCTGGATGAAGTTTTTGGGCACCCCCCCGCCGATGTAGAGCAAGGGGCAGGATATTGAAGAGCGAAGGACTGCTCATCCCTACGAGTCTGACGCAGACAAGACCGATGAGGAGATTGTAGAGGGTCTGATGGAGATAACTGCCTTTCGCTCTCCGACACGCAGGAAGATGAACCCGCCTATGAATGAAGACCTGAAAAAGGGCGATATCATTCTGATTGTCTTAGACCCGGGCGGCGCAAAATCCAGTTCATCGACCGGCAGCAGCATGCACCATCAAGACAATTGATCTCAATAGCGGGCTGCAAACTTCAAGCAGGCATCGAGGGCCTTATCGACATCAGCTTGTAAAACCTCATCTGCCGTTCCAAGCAAACCAGCAATGAGGTGGGTTTTAATAGTTGCTAATTTATTTAATTTTATGACAGAGTTATATTTCAATCCTGCCTCATCAAAAGAAGGAGTCCCTCTTGTTATCAATACATCACAGATGGAGGGCATTATTGGTGTCTTGGTCGATATATAAGCGATTGTAGTCTCATTCTCAATGGGATCTTCATGGAGAATCAACGCTGGCCGTGCTTCCATGTGCCAAGATCGGAATTTGGGAAAGGAACGAGTACAATATCTCCCTTCATCTGTATCGGACTTACAGATCTTTGTCCGTATAGATATCCGGTTCGCTTGCCAGGAAATCCTGCAGCGAAAGCTCAGAGAGCTTCATGAGGGAGTCGGTGATATCTTCAGGCTCTTCCTCGTCGTAAGGATGGTCTGGCTTCAGGTGTTTGCAATCCAAAACCTCGCACGTGGATGTAACTCTGCATTCTTGGTATTTAAGGCTGATAGCCAGAGCCGCGGACTTTATTGCCCGTTTTGCTGTCTGCTTCAGCATGATTTCAGTCATCCATCCAATTTGCTCCTGATAGCCCTTCCCAGCCGCTCCACTATAACGCCGTCGCCCTTGGCCACATTGTGCTTCTGCGAATCTCCATAGGCATCGGCCATAGTCCAGATGCATCAGCGGCACGCGGAGCGAAGCCTGTCCGCTGGATGCCGTTGTTAGCATCTGCTGCGGTCACGTTCAACATTCAGTCCTGTCTAATGTGGCAGTGCGCCATACGCTGGAACCGGTTGTTAGCTGACCGTTTCTTTGCCTCCCTGTCAGAAGCCCTCGTAGACGTTATGCTACGATCTGGCGAGGTCGAAACGGTCAAGGTTCATCACCTTCGTCCAGGCCGCCACGAAGTCCTGGACGAACTTCTTCTGCGCGTCCGCGCTTCCGTAGACCTCGGCCAGAGCCCGGAGTCGGGAGTTGGAACCGAAGATCAGATCGACACGCGTGGCGGTCCACTTCAATTCACCCGTCTTGCGATCACGCCCTTCGAACACGTCCCCGGCCTCCGAAGCCGCCTTCCACGTCGTTCCCATGTCGAGCAGATTCACGAAGAAGTCGTTGGTCAGAGCCTCCGGCCGCTTCGTGAAGACGCCGTGCTGGGTCTGTCCGAAGTTGGTAAACAGGGCGCGCATGCCGCCCACAAGAACTGTCATCTCAGGTGCGGTCAGCGTCAGCAATTGCGCCCGATCGACCAGCAGCTCATCAGCCGATACCGAAAATTTGGTTTTGAGGTAGTTGCGGAAGCCATCCGCGATCGGTTCGAGCACGGCGAAGGCTTCCACATCGGTTTGCTCCTGCAAGGCGTCCATGCGTCCCGGCATGAAGGGAACCGTCACATTTTGGCCGGCATTCTTCGCCGCTTGCTCGATGCCGGCAGAGCCGGCAAGAACGATCAGGTCAGCGAGGGAGACCTTCTTCCCGCCGGACTGGGCGCTGTTGAACGCGCCCTGGATACCCTCTAGGGTCTTGAGGACCTTCGCCAACTGAGCTGGCTGGTTGACAACCCAGTCCTTTTGCGGTGCCAGACGAATGCGGGCACCGTTCGCACCGCCGCGCTTGTCGGAGCCGCGGAAGGTGGACGCCGACGCCCAGGCCGTTGAAACCAGTTCCGACACAGACAAGCCCGAAGCCAGGATCTTGCCCTTGAGGGAGGCAATGTCCTGCTCATCGATCAACTTGTGATTGACCGCGGGGATGGGATCTTGCCAGATGAGCTCTTCCGCAGGAACCTCCGGGCCGAGATAGCGTGCGCGCGGACCCATGTCGCGGTGCGTCAGCTTGAACCACGCGCGGGCGAAGGCGTCTGCAAACTGGTCCGGGTTCTCCATGAAACGCCGCGAAATCTTTTCGTAGGCGGGATCGAACCTCAAGGAAAGGTCAGTGGTCAGCATGCCTGGTGCGTGACGCTTCGACGGGTTGTGGGCATCAGGAATCGTGCCGGCGCCTGCGCCACCCTTCGGCTTCCACTGATGTGCACCGGCCGGGCTCTTCGTCAATTCCCATTCATAGCGGAACAGGTTCCTGAAGAAGTTGTTGTTCCACTTCGTTGGCGTGGGGGTCCAGGTAACCTCCAGGCCGCTGGTGATCGCGTCACCGCCAATGCCCGTGCCAAAATTGCTCTTCCAGCCGAGGCCTTGCTCCTCGATGCCGGCCGCTTCTGGCTCAGGCCCTACATGGGACGCAGGGCCGGCGCCGTGGGTTTTGCCGAAGGAGTGACCGCCGGCGATGAGCGCAACGGTCTCTTCGTCGTTCATGGACATGCGAGCGAAAATCTCGCGGATATCCTTGGCCGCCGCGATCGGATCCGGGTTGCCGTTCGGGCCTTCCGGATTGACGTAGATCAACCCCATCTGCACGGCAGCAAGCGGATTTTCGAGATCCCGGTCGCCGGAATAGCGTTTATCACCCAGCCACGTGTCCTCAGAGCCCCAATAGACGTCCTGATCCGGCTCCCAGACGTCCTCGCGACCGCCTCCGAAACCGAACGTTTTGAATCCCATCGTTTCCAGGGCGACGTTCCCGGCCAGGATCATCAGATCGGCCCATGAAATCTTCCGGCCATACTTCTGCTTGATCGGCCAGAGCAAGCGACGCGCCTTGTCCAGGCTGACGTTGTCCGGCCAACTGTTGAGCGGCGCGAACCGCTGCTGGCCCCTACCGCCGCCGCCGCGGCCGTCACCGGCGCGGTAGGTGCCGGTGCTGTGCCATGCCATGCGAATGAACAAAGGGCCATAGTGGCCGAAGTCCGCCGGCCACCAGTCCTGCGAGTCGGTCATCAGCGCCGCGAGATCTTTCTTCACAGCCTCCAGGTCGAGGCTCTTAAACTCTTTCGCGTAGTTGAAGTCCTCGCCCATCGGGTTGGACTTGGAGGAATGCTGGTGCAGGATCTCGAGCCGCAACTGGTTCGGCCACCAGTCGCGGTTCGACGAGCCTCTGCCAGCCCTGCTGTCATCATTCATAATATTTACTCCTTTTATTATCTTATTATTGAACAGCGCTATTAGAATAACCGTGTTTCGATGCCGATTATAGTCATCATGAAAAACAGGTAAATATGTGCGGGGTCTCATCCCCCGCACCTAATCTTATATTCAGAAACGGTATTTATGGGCGTTGTCCTAGCTGGCATATCATGAAGATTACCCGCAAGCTAGCGTTTTCAGCCTACAGGGGTCATCCGGGTACATTTGCACGTATCGCCTTTTGCGCCAGGAAGCCATCCAGAAAAAACTGTGATTATAACTGAACCCGCCCTGCCGCTCGTTCATCCCTTTTCGTACCTCAGCTTGAGCCCGCCTTCCGCCCAATCGAATACCGGCATGCTCTTGCGCTTCTTGCCGGAAGCCTGCAGGGCCTGCACCACCAGCGGCACGGTGATGGTGGCGTCGGAGAAGACCTGCACCTTGCTCGCCTCCTTCTTCACCTTGCCCCAGGAGACGGCCTCTTCGAAGGTGCAGCCGGACAGGCCGCCCCAGTGCGGCGCATCCGTGGTGTACTGCAGGGCAAAGCTGTGGCCTCCGGAATAGTCGCCGATCAGCTCGGCTATGACCTCGGTCTGCTGGATGAAGTTCTTGGGAACGCCGCCGCCGATGTAGATCACGCCGGTCTTGGCGGACTTCTCCACCATTTGAGTGATCTCGTCCACATCCTTGATCTGGTCCACCATGATGCTGCAGCCCTCGCGCAGAGCCATGACCATGCCGATGCCCCAGGAGCTGTCGCCTAGAGCGGGCACGAAGATGGGAACGCCGGCCTTGTGAGCGGCCCCGAGGATGGTCGTGTCCGGCAGCCCCTCGCCCACCAGGTACATCAGCTCGCGAGAGGAGTAGCGCCGCTTTGCATCAAGGCCCTTCACGAATTTGGAGATGTGATTGTCGGCTTTGTGCAGCTCGATCTCCGAGACGAAGACGTCGTAGATACGATCGATCTTGCACTCATTGAGATAAGCATCATCGGCACAGGCGCTGCCCCGGTAGTGCACAATGCCCAGGCCCTCGCACAGGTCATGAAAGAGATTAGCCCCGGTGCTGACCAGGCAGTCCACCTTTCGCTCTCTCAGAAGATAGGCGATGAACTCGCCAAGGCCCGCGGGAACCATGGCGCCGGCCAGGCCGAGGAAGATGGTCACATCCTCATCCAGCATTCGCTGCCATACACCTAGCGATGTTCCGAGCTGGCCGCCTTGAAAACCCATCTTGCCCATGTCCGATACCAGGTCGGCCACACCCCGATCCTTCATGGGTATGGTAGTCCTTATCCGCTCACCGTTGCAGATAAAATCATGACCGTGACCGTGATCCATTTTATCCCTCTGACCTAACTCCTTAACAGTGCACTTCGATCAATTGAAGCCTTCTATCTTTGAAGACATCGATACGTTTAAAGATTGTCCATCCCTCCAAAAAGATATACCGGACACACCTCAAAAAAGCTCGCCGCCGAAGGCATCTTTGCATGAAGCTTTATATACCAAGAAGGTCTCTAATGCAAAGTTCGATACGACTGACCCGAGTTCATGGGGAGGTGATGCCTAGTTATGTTTACAGTTTGCGATTCAATCTCAGACAGAGGTGTGAGTGGTGAAGTTGGTGCATTCAGGCTCGGGGGCAGATCTCAAGGGGAAGGCTAGGAAACATGTGGAAGGCTGAGGATTCTTTGGAGCTCTATGGAATAGAGAACTGGGGCAACGGCTATTTTTCCGTCAACGATAAAGGGAATATTATAATACTTCCGAACAAAGATCGCGCTCAGTCTGTGGATGTGATGGACCTCATCGACGAGATCGAGAGATCCAAGGACCTCGAGTTTCCCGTCCTCCTGCGCTTTCCCCAGATGCTGGAAGACCGGATCAATGAGATCACAGGCGCATTTTTAGGTGCCATTGACGAGTTCTCCTACAAAGGCACTTACCAGCCCATATTCCCCATGAAGGTCAACCAGAGAAAAGAGGTCATCGAGTACATCATCAAGTACGGAGCCAAGTACCGCATCGGCCTTGAGGTGGGGACCAAAGCCGAGCTTCTGGCAGCCCTCTCCCTGGGACTTCCCAAAGACGCGCCGCTCATCTGCAACGGCTACAAGGATGAGGATTACCTGCGACTGGCCCTGAGCATTCATAACGTCAATAATATCATAATCGTGGTCGATCTCTTCGAGGAGATCTTTGATATTCTGAAGTACGCCGCGGAAATGGGCGTCGTGCCGAGGGTGGGCATGAGGGTCAAGCTCTTCGCCCGCGGCTCGGGTCGCTGGGTGGAGTCGGGCGGAGAGGCGGCCAAGTTCGGCCTTTCCACCAGCGAGGCCCTGGAGCTGATGAAGATCCTGCGAGAGAGGGGGATCATGGACAGCCTGAAGATGATCCACTTCCACATCGGCTCGCAGATCACGGACATCCGGACCATCAAGAACGCCATGAATGAAGCGGCACGCATCTACGCCAAAGCCCGCAAAATGGCCAACATCGAGTATCTGAACGTGGGCGGCGGCCTCTCCGTGGACTACAACGGCTCAAACACTGCCACCCCCTCCAGCGCCAATTACACGTTGCAGGAGTATGCCAACGACGTGGTCTACACGGTGCAGAAGATCTGCGAGGACGAGGACGTGCCCTGTCCCACCATCGTCTCCGAGAGCGGGCGAGCCATCGCCGCCTACCACAGCATGCTTATCTTCAAGGTCATCGGCAGGAAGAACGCCAAGGATTCGCTGCTGCGCACGCCTAAAGAGGAGGACCCCATCCAGATCGATGACCTCTGCAGCGCCTTCAAGGAGATAGACATCGACAATTACAAGGAGCACTACCACGACGCTCTGCAGTACAGAGATGAGCTGTACGACTCCTTCAACCTGGGAAACATCGGCCTGGAGGAGCGGGCCAAGGGCGAGACGCTCTTCTGGATGGTCTGCAAGAAGGCCGCATTCCTGGCCAAGCAGGCGGAGGACGAGTCGGACGAGTTCCAGGAATTGAAGAAGCTGGTCAGCCAGAAGTACATCGGAAACTTCTCGCTCTTCCAGTCCGTGCCGGACATGTGGGGCGTGGAGCAGATCTTTCCCACCATTCCGCTGCACCGGCTGAATGAGATGCCCTGTGAGCGGGGAAGGATCGTGGACATCACCTGCGACTCGGACGGCGAGATCAAGCGCTATGCCGGAGACAGTGAAGGCATTGAGTATCTGGACATGCACACTCTTATCGAAAGCGAAGACTACTACCTGGGCATCTTCCTTTTGGGTGCCTACCAGGACACTCTCGGCGATTTTCATAACCTCCTCGGCTGTGCTCACGAGGTGCATGTCATGGCCGACGGCAACGACTGGTACATCTGCCAGAAGGTAGAGGGCGACACCTGCCGAAAGCTTCTGGATTTCTTCAACTACGAGACCAAGGACTATATCTGGGAGATCATGGACCGGTGCGTGGACAAGCACCTGTGTATTCCCAAGAAGGAACTGGAGCAGATCGAGGCGCAACTGAACAGAACGCTGAAGGGCTATACCTATTTCATCAACAAGCCCAATGGCCACGCCAAGGTTAAAGAGATGGACAAGACTTGCAGCGTTATGAAGATATGAGCTTTGTCTGTTTGAGATCCCCTTAATTTTTCTGAATCCATGTGTCTGGGAAATGGTTAATGATTTTCTCGCTGGCCGTAATTGATCAATCCGCCCCAGATAGTGGCATAATTTTCAGCGAATTCTTCGGGTGCCAAGACTGCCAGCCGATTGGAAATTACAAATGAAGCCTGTGCTGGCTGGGAATGGACAAATGCCTCGGACTTAAATATAATGAATAAAAGAGAGCATGATTATGAGATAGTATATTCATGAATATCCGAAACAGTGGGACTATTTCGGAGAGAGGGAATTATCAAGATAGGAGGCAGATAAAGATGAATTATGAAAAATCATCGATGCATTTGAGGAGAGTCACGGCGGTCAGCATGATGCTCCTGGCGGTGCTCTCTCCAACGGTTCTGGGGGATGTCTTTCCCGCAGGGCCCTTCAACGGGCTGCAAGTGAGCTATTCAGTCTCCGGAGCGACTTTGAGCAGTCCCGTGGACTCGGAAGGCTTCACCGTTTCGCGTTCGATCAAGGGCACACTCGACGGAAGCGAGCTGACGGTATCTGGAACGGCCACCGCCACGGGCGGCTGGGGCGCAACGATAGATGTCAGCGTGAGTGTGGATGGACAGGAAGGCAAGAAATTTCATGAGGAGAAGTTCCCCAAGGACGGTTTGGCTGATAGCCCCATGAGTCAGCCCTTCACCGTGACCGTGCCCGTTCCGAGCGATGCCAAGTCGGCAAGCTTTGCCATAAGTCTGGAGGGAAGCTACAACGCCGGGTCCAGGGGAGTGGTGGTGGATGGTAGTTTTGATAGATCATCCTCATCCGGCTCTCAGAATACGGACGTAGCCGGCAAATCCGGCAGTTCCGATCCAAGGTTCAAAGCCAAGCCATCGAAAGACTTGAAGCTCTATAAAATACTGCAGCTCTACCAGCAAAAGATACCGAATGGAATCGCCAGTTCGGGAAACAGGAATAACCTGCTATCCTGGATTCCGTATTCTGGCAATAAGTATGACGAATTCAAATGTGGTGGGTACCAGAGCAGTGTGTTGAAATTTTTGGATTCGCTTAAGTTCAGCGATGATCCCGAAGAGAGAGCTCTTCTCGATGAGTGGGATTACGGGCCGATAGAAGCATACTATGGCGGTCATCAAGCCGTAGTGATCTATCCAAAGGGCAGCGACTGGGTTGATTCGGGCATAGTTCTCGATCCCTGGATCAGCCAGAAACCAAAGGCGTACACCATTCATGGCTGGGCCGGACTTTTTAGCGAGGGCACATTCCATGGCATCCGGGGAAGCAGTGTGTATGAAGGAACTCCTGAATACCCCACAGTCGGCGGCGATTACGTTAATCCCAATAATAAGAAACGCAGCCCGGAAGAGATGGATTTCCTGAAGAAACTTCCTGCGGAGAAGAAAAAGATCTATGAGAGATTGACCGAGGACCAGAAAGGTGCCTGGCTTAAAACGAAGATGGCTGAGCAGAACAAGAACGGAAGGGCCATGGGCTACTCACCTCTGAATCTCTATGTGGAGGACAGAGACGGGCTGACTTCCGGATTTCCAGATGGCGCTGCAACTTGGGAGATACCGGATGTCTCTATGCGCAGATTCCCTCTGGATGATGGAACATACTGGACTGAGCTCGAATATCCTCTTAACAGATCTTATAATCTGGTAGTAGAAGGAACGGGAGAGGGAGACGCCGATGTCTTCATGGGCTATGGAATGGACGATGCAGCGCCTCGTTCCGTGTACAAGTACCACATGAAGATCATTTCCGGTCAGAAACTGGAAGAATCTGTGGATCTCAAAGGCGGCTCGCTATCATCAGACAGCAAATCGATAGAACCGGAAGAGATCCAGGAGATCGATACGTCCTGGCTGGACTCCAAGCCCAGCATTGCTGCTCCGCCGGAGTACGAGGTTGATATTGAGGATGCCTCCGAGGGTGAAGCTTCAAAAGGCGAAGGGATATCTACAGTCATACCCGAACCCGAACATGAAAGCAAAGTGGTCTTTGACAACTGGAACAAAGGAGGTGTGGACAATAATCCCAGCTGCGCTCCGAGCTTCACCATCTCCGAGCCTCATATGGTTACATATGTCGACACCTATCACTGGAACTATGGATCGGGCACTGCCGCAGCCGGAACGATATCCCTGATCAATGAGGATGGGACGGAATATGGACCCTGGCAGACAGAAGGCCAGCCGGGCATGAACAATGTGCCAAATGCCTGGTGGATTGCTCATCCCGATGAGGTGATACCTGCAGGAACCTATGAGATCCTGGACTCAGAAGAAGAGACCAGGTCTAAGAACTCGGAGTCAGGAGGCTGTGGATTTAGCAAGGTAGAAGGTTATCTCGATCAATCACAGCCGTCGACGTCGTCGGTAAATGATGCGCCATCCGATGAGCCGTCTCATGAGCAATCGAATGCTCAGTCCACTGAGCGCTCCAAAGATGCCGTCGAGTCCGATAAGAGCACAGGCAAAACGCAAATTGCCGCCTCGAACGATGACGAACTCGTCTTCCTGATCGGGGATATCGATAATCTGGGATTTGGATGGCCCCAGGGATTTGATGTCTTCTCCGGCAGCTCCACGCCCACTCACGCGTTTCCCTGGAAGCCCGATGCCGATGACCCGGCAGGAACTAACCGAATCATGGTAGGAACAAGCTACATTGGCCATCCTCCGGCAGGGCAAGACGGGTACGTCTCCAGCACGAGCCGACCGGATAACCAGCCGCAGGCCATGATCATGACGTACGATCCGGGTCAGACGAAGGTCAAATCGGCCATCCTTCAGATGTTCGTGGATGACTTCCAGTCTCCGGTATGGAAGAGCAGGTTCCAGGCGGAAATAAATGGAAGGCAGGCTCCTTTCCTGGAAGATGTTCTGAATTCTCTGGTCCAGACGGGTCCGATCGGCAAGCTCATAACTGTCCAGATCCCGGATGAGTTCCTGGGAGATGTAGCAGGCGGCGTGCTGAATATCTACATCGATGATCCCACAACCGGTGCTGGAGATGGATATGCCGTGGACTTCGTCCGGCTTCTGATCAATCCTAAGACCATGACGAACACGGGCACGGTCTCGGGAAAGGTCACGGATGAGAAGACGGAATTGCCGATAAAAGGGGCAATAGTCTCCGCCACCGGCGTGATAAAGAGCAGCACCGATTCCAACGGCGAATATATCCTGAATGATGTTCCCGCAGGCCTGGCAGCAGTTACCGTGTCCAAGGGGGGTTACGTGTCGCAGACCAGGACTGCGGATCTGACTTCGGGAGGGGATGTGGAGCTGGACTTCCAGTGCAAGAAGATGTGATCAACTTATCAACATCTTTCGCTGACTAGTAAGACCAATTGGCAGCAGATAATAACAGAAATGGCAGGAGGGACTTGATGCTGAGACGACACTGTGCAATCATTGCAGCGGTTCTGATATCCATAGCTTTTGCAGGATCAGGTGCAAGCGCATTATTGGAAATGCGCGGAGAGGTTCAGCTGGCAGAGGACGAAAGCGAACTGGCATGGAACACCAATAATTTTCCCGGATTTTACTATGATATCGATCAGAATGCCGGGAACGAAATGATCAATCTAACGCTGGCTTATGGAAGGTTCTCCGAGCCAGACGGGATAATATATACAACTTCCAAGCACAGCAAGAATTTTGAGTATGACGACTGGGGTTCCTATGACGTGATCGGATTCTTGGGCGAACCGTATCTGGCGGGATACTCGGGCGGCGAGAATCTGATTGAGAAGCAAAACATCTTCAAAGTGCTGATGGATGACGATGATGAACGGACCGTCACGTCCGGCTCTCCTCTGGAGCTGAAAGAGGGCTACCAGCTCAAGATCAAGTCTTTAAACGAGAGTCTGGACACCATAACTTTAGAACTCGAAAAGAACGGCAAAGTCGTTGACACCCAGAGCCTTCCTGGGCCGAAGGATGATGCCGGCATTGGCGAGAAGACCTACGTCTACAAGAAAGACATAGGAAACCTTACAGATTATCCAATAATCCGGGCAAGGATTAAAAACAGCTTTTCCGGATCAAGCTCGCTCCTGGCTACCGTAGACGGCGTATTCCAGGTTTCGGATACGCTCACCAGACTGGAAATCGACCACCAGTACGGCGCACTGAGAGTGGCCACAACATCCCCGGATACAATTGTCATGGACAATAAGGACAACACGATCAGCATCGACAAGAAGATGGATGTCAACTTGATGGGAGACATTCACCTGAAGGCGGCAAACCAGGACGATGTCAGCGCCGAAAATCCTCTGCGACTGTGTATCAGCAAAGAGGCCACAGAGCCTGGAACCTACGAGATTCGCGGAACTGTGGCTGCCATGTCTGCGGGATCTATGTATCAATATTCACCTCAAAACTTTCCCGGATTCTTCTATGACCTGGACAGGAATATAGGCGCGGAACAGATCGATATCAGCTTTGGAGAAGGTGCGATCGAGGAGCCGGGCGGCATTGTTTACCGCACCGAGTCCCAGGAGGTCGGCTTCGACTTCGATGAATGGGGATACTATCGGGTCATAGGATTCCAGGGCAACAGGTATTTCGCAGGTTATAGCCCCCGCGAACTTGATTTTGGCCCATCTCATCTGACCAGCCAGTCGGTTGACGATAATTTGCTGGCGGATAAACAGCTTTGCGAGATTCTGTTAGATGACGACACCCGACGCGTGTTCAAGAAGAATGAATCCGTGAAGCTGAAGCAGGGTTACGAGCTACTTATTCAGGGAGTGAATCAGGATGGAATGGTCATGTTGGAGCTGCAAAAAGACGGCTTGGCCATCGATAATAGCATAGTTTATCCTTCTGCGGAAGGCGCAACGTTGGCCGATAAGACATACGTCTACAGGAGCGGCCTTGGAACCTCGGAAGATGTCGTCATCATCGCCGTACACTTCAAGAATGCCTACAGAGACGAGTCCCAGGCAGCCGTAACCGTTGACGGAGTCTGGCAGATATCCGATCAACCCATACCGGTGGCCCCAGACACGAGATTCGACAAGATGAGCATCGCCAGCCTGACCTCGGATGGAATCAATATGGATAACATGGGCAATTCAATAGCATTGTTCGCGGGAAAAGATAGTGTGCTCATGGGCGATATACGCCTGAGGGTGGGACGCCAGGAGATCGTTGATGAGGAGCATCCCCTCAAGGGGTATATCTACCGGCTGGTGAAGATCGAGCAGCCAACGTAAGGCTCCGTCATTTGGATAATATTAATGGGAATTAATACCTGCAAAAAGCGCGCCTGTCGGCGGGCGATTCGGGCCGAAACCACATCGGCCCATAATTTTTAACTTCTTTGGCTGAGCATCGGTGAATCGTGACTTCTCGTTGGGCAGCAGATAGATCGAATTTTGTCCTGGCGTTCCCCGGTTTTCTGGGCGGCGCCTTCGCCGTTCTCGTCGGCTGCCTGGTCCTCGTCTTCGCCTTTCCATCCCTGGGCCGCCAGGCCGACTACGGCTATGCCCTCTCGCCTGCGGCTGGTGCAATGCTCTTCATCTTGCTTGGCCTGATGGGGCTCCTGGGATCGGCATCGTCTGCCGGGAATCGGAAGGCAGTGCAGGTATTGAAGATAATCGGCATAATTGTTGGTCTGATTTTTCTTGGAATTTTAATATTTTATCGGGAATGGTCGGCGGATATTGCGGTTGCTGCAATCCTGGCATCATCCCTTGCAGCGGAGCGCCAAAAGATTGCTCCTGCTCTGCTGCTTTTCGCGGGTTTTGCCGGCTTTCCCGTGGGCCAGGCTGCCATGACCTTTCTGCCCTACGGCTGGAAGACCTGGGCGGTCTCCGGGGTCCTTTTCATATTTTGCGGAATTCTCTTTCTGGCCGGAAAGGATCTCGCCCGTCTGCCGCTGCTGAACAGCGATAGCGGCTCCTCTCGCAAGAGCGGATATCTTCTCTACACACTGGCCAGCCTTCTTCTCATCTCGCTCTCAATTGCCGTCCTCATTCATGTTCCTGCAGAAGCCGTTTCCGGGAGTGAAAGGACGACGGTTATGCAGGCGGGATTGTTGAACGCGAGCAGCCCAAGCGGCCAGGTCCCAAGAACGGACGCCTGCGACTGCATGAACAGCACGCCGAAAAAAGCAGATGCACCAATTAATCCAAGTCCGACGGTTCTAAACTGTTCTGACGGCCAGACGAAAGCCCGTATCCTCGCGCCCGGTGACGTGCGCACCTTCCCGCGCGGGGAGCAGATCAGCTTTGCTGCCTCATCCTGCGGAAAAGGACCATTCAGCTACCTCTGGTGGTCAAACCTGGATGGAATAATCGGAAAACAGGAAGAGTTCAACACCAGCAATCTCTCCGTCGGGTGGCATACGATCACGCTTTCGATCACCGATAATGCCAGCGTCACTGCTTCGGACTCCATTGAGCTTGGTATCGCCGCGCCCTGGGTCTGCAGCCGGGCGGACCCGCGGCCGAAGTACTATCCGGTGGACACACCCTGCACCGATATCTGGCCCAACGGCACCGAGGAATGCCAGCAGCTGGAGGTCTGCCATCCCGATCTGGACTACATCGTGGCCGATGCCGTCAAAGCCTGCGCCGATTGTGATGGCGACAAAAAAAGATGCCGCGGCCTCTACATCATCCGGGCCTTAGGACCTGGGGCGAGGTACATGCAGGGCTACGCGCTCTTCAAGGCCTGCTGCTCCGGCTATCCGGAGTGCACCCGCACCTGCGGGCCGAGCCTGGCCGGGACCTGCTCCTTCCGGGAGGGCTTCAACCGCAATGTCAGCAACCTCTCCTGCAATCCGGATGACTGGGGCGTCTCCGCCTGGCGTTCGGACACAAACATGAGTGAGAACAGCGCTGTTCTCGGTTTGTTCCCGACCCATGCCACGGTGAACATCCTGCAGACGGGAGTGTGCATCGATTATGCCGCCGCCGTGACCACGCTGCTGCGCAAAGCCGGCTACAGCAAAACGGAAGCCATGAGCACGGCCAGCACGGGCTACGACCTGCCTATTCTCGGCAACCATCCCGGCCACGCCTACAATGTCGTTTTGCTGCCGGGCGACGACCGGTATCACATCGTGGATACTACCGGCAACGGCGAGGGGATTAACCTGAACGGCGTACCGCATTACTTCTGGTTCAAAGGCTGCTTCCTGGGGCAGGCGGTGAAGGTCCGGGTCTTCGACTGGTGGGTGGGCTATTGCAACAAGACCTCTCGATACGGATATAACGATGCGGGGGATTTGTTAACGCCCGCAAAAGAGAAAATTTGCGGGTGCTCGTGAACGAAGGAGCACCACGACATAGTTATTCTTACGATTTGAAGCTTTCTGATTTGTGACTTCTGGCAACCAGATCATTTTCCGGTCGAATTGACGTCGATCTTTCCCAGATAGGTTGCGCTGGTGGCAATCGTGGTGTTCGATTCCGATGCGTAGATTCCAGCACCAAGCCACCAGTTGCCGTCCACGTTTCTCACATAGCCGAGCTTGAGTTCCTGGGCCATATTCTTGCTGGGATTGGCATAGATGTAATACAGATATCCTTCACCCCTCTTTGCCTGATCAATGCAACTTCTCACGAACCGAACGCCGTTCGGGTCCTTGGCGTCTATGCGGTTTGATCCCACAAGTTGTGGCTGATAAGGCAGCGATAGTACGGTGCCGTTGTAGTCATAGGCGAAGATGTAGAGGTTCCCGCGAACGAATGAGCCGTTCCTGTCATTGAATGCCTGCAGGGCCTTTTCCCGTCCGTTTTCGCTTGCATATCTGGCAGCTTCATCTACGAAGGCAACCAGATTTTTCCGCGACTCTGACGGGAAGAAGGCAGGAATATCGGACAAATAAATGCCCGAGCCCAGCCACCAGTTTTCATCAACCCTGGCCGCATAGCCTACCTTCAGCTCATCCTTGGCTCCGTGATCGGGGTTGGGGAATATGAAGTACGTGAAGTCCTCGCCCCTGCAAGAGCAATCGGCCAGGTCTTTGATCAGGGTCACTCCATTCGGGTCCGTCAAATTGAACTTGTTCTTGCCGATAAAATCGGGGCGGAAGGGATGAGCAACATTCGTTCCCTGGAAATCGTAGGCGTAGATGTAAAGATCGCCTTGCACAAACTTGCCGGTCTTATTATCAAATTCCTCGCATGCCTTTTCCCGGCCAACCTCGCGAGCATAGTCGCGAGCTTCCCTCACGAAATCGACCAGCTGGCCAAGGGATGTACTCTGCACAAGCTGGGTTGATGACGAACTTGAATTCAGCGACTTGCCAGCGGCGTCTTCTGCGGTCGAGACGCCTAGTGCAATGGCGGTTACAACGACAAAAATGGTACTGAAAGCGATTATCAATTTCATAATCGCCTGAAGAATGCCCCCATAAATTTAAACTTTTGTTCCGAAAAATTTCCAAAACAACAGTGCAGTTTTCCGCTCTCTTGTACTTCTTGTGCCTGCTTTTCGAGCAGTCCATTCCTCCAGCCAGCCAAACCCAACCTAAAATCCGGGCCTTCTAATTCCTACCGCCCGCAAGGCAAGGTGCAGCATAGTCAGATTATAATTACAATAACGTGAAGGTTGGGATGCAACCGATCCCAACCATCGCGGTGCAGCCTGCAAAAGATCGATATCGTTTACGCATTGGATTTATTCAAAGATGGGATGGCATTCGTAAAAGTCACGTTCTGCATCGTGATTATTTCCAGACTCACATTCTGTATGAATATGCTTACCCCGCCATCGGTCATTTTCATGACAGGCATGGTCATGTTCATCGGCATAGTCGTGTTGTCGACCGCATTATTATTGGACGCATTCGTGCCAACCGGCATGGTCATGTTAGATGTTTCTGCCCCAACCACTCCAAAAGAGAGTGTCAGTATGACTGTGGCCAATATCATTCCAACAAACGTATAGCTTTTCATTTTTTGTCCTCCGATCATTCGTGTCAGTTAACCTAAATTTTAGGGCTCTCTAAAAGCCAACATTTTAAATATGCTTTAATCTGCCAAATGAATTTCGGTTGAAATAAAATATATTAATTTTTTAAAAATTTTTTAGTGCCAATGAGATGCTGCGGTTATCGATCATCGGTTCCAAAATTTGATATTTAGAGCTGGGATGGCTTTGACCTTTTTCTTATTCAGCATTCCTCAATGAAAGCGTCACGGACCAATGCAGTTTATCCGCTATCAGCAAAAAGTGTAAGGGACTGATGCCTGTCCTCATCTCATAATCCCAGCCGAATATGCTTCGTCTCTAAATATGCTTCCAGTCCATGGTGTCCCAGCTCGCGGCCAAGGCCGCTCTGCTTCCAGCCGCCGAAGGGTGCCTGCATGTCTATGACGTTGTTGACATTGATGCCAACCCCCCCCGCCGCCAGTCGCTCCGAGGCGTAGATCGCGGTCTTCAGGTCGTTTGTGAAGAGATAGGCAGCGAGGCCATACTCCGTATCGTTGGCAAGGCGGATGGCCTCATCGAGAGTCTTGAACTTGCAAACGGGCGCCACCGGCCCGAAGGTCTCCTCACGCATGACCCTCATGCTGTGATCCGCTGAAGTGAGCACTGTGGGCATGAAGAAGAATCCCTTTTTGTAGGCCTCACCCTCGGGCTCGCAGCCGCCGCAAAGCAGCTTTGCACCCCTGGCCAGGGCATCGGCCACGTGCTCTCTGGTCTTCTCACGCTGGGCGCGGCTGAACATGGGCCCCAGGTCCACGTCCTGGTCCATGCCGTTGCCTACCCGAAGCCGGCTGGTGCGTTCTACCAGCTTTTCCGTGAACTCATCGGCGATCTCTTCGGCAGCATAAACTCTATTGACGCCGATGCAGACCTGGCCCATGTTGGAGAAAGCCCGCTGGGCACAGGCTGTTGCTGCGGCATCGAGGTCCGCATCTTTGCAGACGATGAAGGGCGACTGGCCGCCCAGCTCCAAGGAGACGCGCTTGATTTGGGCGGCGGCATGAGCCATTATCCAGCGTCCGGTCTCTGTCTCTCCGGTGAAGGCAATCTTGCGGGAGATCGGGTTTTCCACCAGCTCCGCGCCGACCTCGCTTCCCGGCCCGTGCACAACGTTGGCTGCGCCTGGGGGCAGACCGGCATCGTGAACAGCTTTGACGAATTCGGTGGCCGCGAGCGGGGCCTGGCTTGGCGGCTTGGCGACGAAGGTGCAGCCCGCCGCCAGAGCGGGAGCGACCTTCCAGGCCAGGAGATCGACGGGATAGTTCCAGGGCGTGATGAGCGCGGCGACGCCTATGGGCTGACGTATAACTATGCTCCGGCTTTGCGACGCCATTATCCACTCGCCGATGTTCCTCTTTCCCTCCTCGGCAAAGTAGTCGAGAGCGTCCGCCGCGGAGCGAACTTCCCCTTTGGCGTTCTTGAGAGGCTTGCCCTGCTCCAACGTTATAAGGCGCGCAATCTGATCGAGGCGAAGACGCACCAGATCTGCCGCGGTGTGCAAGATCTCGGCGCGCTTCTCGCTGGTTATGCCGGACCAAACGGGAAAGGCCGCACTCGCCGCCTGCAAGGCCAGGGCAGCGTCCTGGCGCAAGCCCACGCAGACCTCGGCCACCGGGTCCTGGTTGGCGGGATTGTAGATGATCTCGACCTTGCCGGAGAGGGACGGAACCTCTTTGCCGTTGATGAGCATATGAGACAGATACATAGCAACCTCTTCAGGACTGATGATGGAAGTCCGATCATATCGATATCTAGCTTTCTCTTGCGGCTTTGCAACCTTATTAATACTTTGAAGATCCAACTTTGGAGAACAATCAACTAAAAAAATTGAATGATACGGAAATGAGCAAGGATCTTCGGCATGAATGCTTTTGTAGAGACTGTAGAAAGCTGGCACGATTTCTACATGCTGACGGGCTCTGCTGCTGCGACCCTTATTGGGCTCATATTTGTGGCGGTCTCTCTTCATATTGATGTTATCGCCACAGCGAAAAAGTCCAGCGACATCATTACCCTGGCAAGGCAGACGTTTTCAAATTTTATATTTATTCTTTCCTTTGCGTTCATTTTCATGGTACCGTCAGATACGCCTTTCGGCATTGGGGTCCCGCTTTTATCGCTGGGCATATTAGGCGTAGCGCAGACTGCCAGGCTTTATCGAAGTCTTGGATTTCGTGACAGATCGAGAGAGCGGATTTTCAAGACCAGCCAGCTTTGGCGGGCGTTGTTGATCCCCAACACGATCTGCTTTCTGGCTTTGATATTTGTGGCTGTAGACATCCTTCAAGGAAACACCCGCTACCTGAGCTGGATGGTCCTGGTAATAATATGGCTGCTGATATCGGCCACTGAAAACACATGGGATCTGATGCTGCGCGTGGCAGAGATCAAACAAGGCCGCAAAGCGCAAGAGCCTCCTCCTCGAGATCCGCCCGCATAACGATATTCAGAATTTGATTTTTTGATTTATTGTCCAGACTCCTGGGAAGGGCTGAAGCTCGAAAAAGTATTTAGGCTTGGATGGGCTAGGAAGAGGTCGATGCAATCACAGAAACGAGGTACCGGACAATGGTAGCCGAGGACCTCTGGGTAATTTCATTCATCGGCAGGGATAGACCGGGGCTGATTCGCGACATATTGCAGGAGCCGGCCGGGCAGAATGTGAACATCGTGGACATGGACCAGAGGGTGATGCAGGGCATATTCGTCATGTCTGTGGTTGCGGATTTTAGCTCCGCCCTCGTCACTGCTCAGCAGCTCGAGGCAACGCTGCAAAAAAGCGCGCCGACTTTAGGCGTTGAGATAAGCTTCCTTCCCATGGAGCAGTATCGTGGTGCCCACCGCTCCAAGAAGAGCATGCAAGTGGTCACCATCCTGGCCAAGGACCGGGTTGGCATCATTCGGGATGTGGCCGAGATTGCCGCGGAGAATAAGATCAACATCGAGAAGGCCTCGGTCACGGCGCGGGGCGACCTCATCTCCATCGAGTTCCTCATGGACTTCGGCGACTGTGATGTGGAGAGCTTCAGAGCCAAGCTGAAGAAGGATTGCGAATGCCGGGGCCTGGACGTCTTTGTCCAGGATCAGGGAAGGTCTCGCAAGGAGAAGCGGCTCATCGTCTTCGATATGGACATGACCATCGTGGACTTCGAGATCATCAACAAGCTGGCCAGCTTCGTGGGCGTGGACGAGCAGGTGAAAGCCATAACGGAGATGGCCATGAACGGCGAGATGGACTTCAAGGAGTCTCTGCGCCAGAGGGTTCGGCTCATGAAGGGCACCAGTGCCAGCACTCTGGAAGAGATCGCTCGCGATCTCCAGCTCACGCCCGGGTCGGAGGAGCTGATCCGCCACCTCAAGCACGTCGGGTACAAGATCGCGCTCATCAGCGGCGGTTTCACCTATTTTACAGACGTTCTCAAGGAGCGGCTGGGCTTTGACTACGCCTTCGCCAATGAGCTGGAGATCGAGAACGGCGTCCTGACCGGCGAGATCAAGGGCGACATCATCGATGCCGAGGCCAAGGGGCGCATCATCTACCGTCTGGCAGAGTTCGAGAAGATCAGCCCGGACAATATCGTGGCCGTGGGAGACGGGGCCAACGACTGCCTCATGATCAAGAATGCGGGCCTGGGCGTGGCCTTCAACGCCAAGGAGATCCTGAAGAAGGTCTCGGACGGAACGCTGTCCCGCGAGAACCTCCTGGGGCTGCTCAATGTGCTGGGGCTGGCGGAGAAAGAGAAGGAGATGCTTTGAGTTTGAGCATATTCCTGGAAAGATTTAGGAATATCACAGAGCATAAAGCAATTCTGCGGTGGTTGAAGCCGTCACGCAAGAAAAAGTCGATCTCAGAGAGCATACATAATTTCTTCTTGAAGAGCATTTCTCAGATCGGAAGCAGAGGGCTTAGGAAGAGAATATTCTGCCAGTTGCTTGAATCTACGCGAAGAATTATTCATGAAGCAATGCGTGAGTATATAAGATATATCAACCATTCGTTATCGAATGCTTCAACTGCGTAAGTCCTGTTAAGGGTCGTATGGCAGCCGCCATACGATTATGATCATAATCCTTGGGCTCTACCATTTCTCATTCTTTTTGCAGGGCATTATTTCCGCGGCATAAAAAAGCACCTTCTGCAACACAAGAATCATTTACAAGAATCATTTCAGCAATAAAATTCAGCCCAAATGGGCATCAATGCCATAAGAGCGGAACAAAAGAATGATGAAAGGATTCCGGAATCTCCGGCATCCTTTGCGATTGGTTTTATGTGCGCTTTTAGTGAGCCTCGCCCACCAGGTCCTTGCCGGGTTCCTTGCGCTCCACGGTTTCGAGCTTGCACTCGGTGGGCGTGCAGACCAGGACATCCTGGGACTGGTACTTGGTGTACGGGTTCTCGGGTATGGCGGTATTCAGGCCCATGGACGCTGCCATCATCTCCACTACATCCACGATCTTGATCTTGGACTGAGCGGCATTGCGCCCATCGCTCAGATTCAAGCGGCAGAAGGGACAGGTAGAGGCTATGACATCCGACTGAACGTCGGTGGCATCCTGGACGCGCTGCTTGGCGCAGTCCATGGCCAGGTCCGGAATGCCGGCTTTCACGCCGCCGCCAGCGCCGCAGCATCTCTGCAGTGCTCTATTCCTGACCATATCCTTGAACTTGACGCCGGGGATGGACTGGATGCAATCCCTGGGTGCTTCGAAGGCCCAATCCTTGCCCTTGAGGTGCATCAGGTGCCTGCCGTTGTGGCAGGGGTCGTGGTAGGTGACGTTGTAGTTGAGCGGTATGTTGTACTTCACATCGCCGCCCTTTATCTTCTCTCTCAGGAATGCCGAGAGGGGCATGGTTTCGTAGGGGATGTAGCCCTCATACCAGAGCGGCCAATCAATGCTTGCCGCGCGCAGGCATCCGGCGCAGGCGAAGAGCACTTTCTTTGCTCCCCTGTCCTTCAAGGCATCGATATTATGCACGGCGTGCTCAACCATGACCTCGCGCTGGCCGGTTCTGATCAGAGCCGAGGCGCAGCACCATTCATCCTTGCCGAGCATGGCGAAGTCCACGTTGAGGTTGTTGAGAATACGAACCGTTGCCACTCCCAGCGCCTGCTGTCTGTAGGCGGCAGTGCATCCGGCGAAGTAGACGATGTCTCCGGACTCATCCACCTTGGCATCCTTGGGAATCCAGCAGAGCCTCTCTTCCTGCTTGGCCATGTAGGGATTTCTGTCACCGTGCAGGAGCTTGGGGAAGAATGACTGCTTTCCCATGGGGCCGTCGCCGCGCTTGACGAGATTTGGGCGCATGGCCTCCCAGAGGTCCACCGTGGCGATGCCTGCTTCGCAGACCGTGCCGCAAACGCCGCAGGTGGTGCAGCTGTAGGTATCATCCATGAACTGCTTCATCTCGTCGTCATTGAGGGGCTTGGGTCCGAAGATCTTGGCCCGCAGGCTCTGGCTCTTGGCCAGCAGCTCTCTCCACTTGGCGTTCTTGTACATGGGGGTGATGCCGGGCCGATCCTGCCTGACCGCGAAGGTCGGGCACCACTTCATGCACTCCTGGCATCTGTTGCAGCCGTCCACTTCCAGGAGCTGGGTGGACTTCATGAAGCCCGTCATCAGGGGCTTGGAGTCGTTGGTGGCCATTTTATTCTCCTCCTCTGTTTGCCAAAAGCGTCATGGGTGTGGCAATCACGTGAATGTACTTGCTCCAGGGCAGAACAAAGCAGAACAGACCCAGGGCCAGGACGGTGTGAATCAGAGCGAAGTGAGGCGCATAGATGGGATACTCGAAGGCATTTCCGAGCAAGAATGAATTGCCGCGCGCCCACTCTGCATAAAATCCCGTGATCGTGATCAGAAATACTGCGCCAATAAGGAAAGCATCGTAAGCGGTGGTGTTGTCCCTCACGAACTTGAGCAGGATCCTCCTGGACAGGGCAATGATTGTGCCGATGAGAAGAAGGTATCCGAAGAGATCGAAGGGCAGAGATAGAGCCTCCTTGGCGATCTCAGCTTGCTCAGCAAGCCCGACCAGGTTGAAATGCTCGACGATATCAAGCATGAGTCCAAGGCCCGAGAGTGCTGCAAGCATCAGGAATCCATAGAACATGGACATATGCATGACCCATCGGACCGGGCTTCTGGCCAGCGTCCTTCGCAAGAGAAGAACATCAAGTACAACCGTTCTCAAAAATACCCATACGCCGTCCTTAAATGCCTCATGAATCCAGGTGGCAAGGAAAAGCCAGAAGCTATTGCGCAGCTGATCGTGGTAGCCGGTGGATCCGAGGCCCCATTTCTTAAAGTTGAAATATATACCATATGCCCAAATGCCCAATACAATAACTGTAAGGACAATCACAAGATTAAAAGTGAGGCCCAACGTGTAAAACGCCATCTCATTTCCTCCTCGTTATATTTATTTCTGTATCGGGGCGATACGACCATCATTTGAGACCAACTTACCTGACAACTAATACTTAAATATTCCCTCGCTGTCGCTTGATATCTTTGTGATCTTCAATCCGGGTCTTGAGTGCCTGACAATTTCGAGAATCGAGAATCCATCTGCTAGGCCTGCTGCTCATCCTTTCCCTTGGAATCGCTGCCTGGAAGGACAATATTGAAACGACCCAAATAGCCATTACGCCGCAATTCCAACTCAGAAATGATGATCTACATCGATATAGGTGTCTATTATTAAATTTATATTATTCAAATTGCAAAAAAATATTGAATGCGGGTATTTAGACGTATTAAGATGTTATAAAATATGGTTGAATATTATCATGAGAAATCGACGAAGAACAAATGAAAATCCATTGAATTAGATGGTACAAAATAGACAGAATACTATCAATTAGGATTGATATGAGGATTGAAGGAGGATATAAAACAGGAATAGAACCTAATTATCGAACTGGTTTCCAACCAATGCGTGCCCGGGCAGCTTCGTGGCCCGGGCAGAGGTCTTCTCAAACAATCGGCAGTCTTTTCTTCTTTGGCATCTCTGGCCCGGGTTCCGGTCCGCGGGGGAGGTCCCAAATCCCATATACTAAATCTGTGCTGATACTAAAGCCGTCTTCGGGCATCAAATCCTCTTCGAATCTGTGCAATTTAACCTCCAGATATTACGGGGTTCCTTATCTTTATGGTTCTAAGTGTCTAAAGTTTTCGACTTTAAACGTTATTTACTAAGTCAATCATCGAATATAAACATTTTGGTTCTTCAGGTCGTTTGCCCCAAGGTCCGGGTCCAACAATCTTTGCGCTGCCTTTAGCTCGGCCACGCTCATCTGTCCCGGAGCTGTGGCCTCCGTGATGTAGCCGTATGTCAGAGTTGAGCCATAAATGGGAGCGATGGCACGCATGTGCTTGCCTAGCGGCCCCATGGCTATCATGCAAAGAGGCATCCTGGCGTTCAGGAGAAGATCAAGTATCAAGAGATTATCCTTCAGAGCCGTAGGCGTAACCGCAATCTTTGCAATGGCGGCTCCGCAGCCGTTCATCTCTTCCACAATCGCGATCATCTCTTCCCGTCCGGGCATGTGAACAAAGTCGTGGTAGGAAACTATCACCGGCCTTTTCACCCTTCGCATGAATTCGTCTCTGCCGTCTGCTCTCAGCTCGATATCAATATAGTCGGCATAGCTGCCGGCCCGCGAAAGGATCTCGATTCGCTCCTCTTCGCTCCCCTGAAACTGCCCGCCCTCCGCCCGCAGGCGATTGGTGGCGATTATGGGCTGCCTGGTGGCAGACCTTACCGCTTTTATGGCCTGCAGAGGATCACCGGCGACGAGGTCCAACCTGACCTCGATCATGTCGGCCTCCCTCGCGGCCTGGACGTCTCCAACAGCTTCCCGTCCCAGCACTGCCACCACGCGCGGTTTGAGGATCATGGTTTATCGCCGATTTAATTTTGGGTTATGTATTTTAGTCATTCTTTTTGGCTCTTGGTTCTATTTCTCTACAATGCTCTCCTCGATCTTCATGCCGAAGTGCCGGGCGCTCTTCTCCAGATGCACGAGGACCTCGTCTCCCGCCTTCAGTTCCGTCACGGAAACCGGCTTTCCTTGAGGACTGACCAGCTTGATCGTCTCGGCATTCTGCAGAAGAGTGCTTATACTCGTGCCGTCGGCTTCGGCCTCAATCAGGATCATGGGCCTCTTCTCGATCTTGGCGCGACCGACGACCGCACTGCGAGCCTCGCCATCCTTGCTCACGATGGTGACTTCGTCTCCGGATTTCAGCTCGGAAAGGTAGCGGGTCTTCTCTCCTACTCGAATGTAGGCATGCACCGCTCCGGCATTAACCCGGAAGGGCCGGGCCGCGACGTAGGGGCTGTCTTCTGATTCGCTGTGCACCAGGAAGAAGCCCTTGGCCTGGGAGCCGATGAGCATGCCCTCGCCGACCATCATCATGTTGGCCGTGTCCACGCAGACCCGGTCGCCCATGCCCACGCTCTTGACGTTGGTGACCTTTCCGGGAATGAGCTCAATTCGCTCCTTTTCCGACTGCTCGACCGCCTTCTGAACGCGCTTGATCTCAGAGATGTCGGCTGTGTCCAGCAGCACTCCGTCCGAGCCGTGCTCCAGGGTCGCCAGGGCCAGCGTCGCCTCTTGTGCCGTCTTCACGCCGCTGATGATCTTGACTTTCACTCCCTGCAGTCCGGCGATCATATTCTCCAGCGGAATGACCTTCCAGTCCGTGCCGATGACCAGGAGATAGTCCACGCTCTTGCCCAGCTCCACCGCGAACTCTTCGTACCTCTTATTGGCTATGACGACATAGCCCGCCTTTGCTCCGGATATGCTCCTGGCCAGGGCGTTGTCCAGTGAGCCGTTGTGATTCTTGGGAAGGGCAACGGAGCCGTCGCCTTCTCCGCCCCTGCCGATAACCAGAATGTCCTCCGTGCCCCGCTCCGAGCCGAAAGATGCCACCTTGATTCCCCCCAGCTCCCGCACGCGCTCGATGTTCTCCTTGTCCACGAGGACGCAATCGAAGCCCGATTCCAGCGCGGTGGTGATCCTGGGCTTGATCTCCTCCCACGACCCCTGGGCCATGAGCCACTTCTCTTTCATGTGCTACCGTTTGGCATACCATTACAAAACTCTTTTGCGCGGGGCCGCTTCGCAAGATTGTTTACAGCTCGTGTCGAAAGAATTTATACCCGAAAGACGGATAATGCTGTTCTATGGAAAAACGGTTGGTCTACAGCCCGGCAGGTATCCTGTTTATGCTCCTGCTGGTATTTTTGCTCTTCGCCGTGGTGGCCTTTCTCTTTCTGGACCTCGCCCGGACGGCTTTCGTCAAGATCGGCTTCTCCTGGAGTCAAGCCCTCTTTGTCCTTCTCGCCTCGCTCCTGGGAAGCACCATCAACATTCCGCTGACCAGGTTGACCTGCACCACTCCCATGATAACGGAGCAGTATGTGCGAGCCTTCGGCGTGGCTTACCGGGTTCCCGTAATCGAAAACATAAATTGTGATACCCTTCTGGCCATCAACTTCGGCGGAGCCGTCATACCGGCGATAATCTCCCTCGGCCTTCTCTACAGGTTTCCCGCCGCCCTGTACTTTGCACTGGCCGGAATAGTTATAGTGGCAGCCGTGATCAATCGTGTCGCTAAGCCTGTGAAGGGTCTGGGCATCGTCACTCCCGCTCTGCTTCCTCCCCTGGTTGCAGCTTTGGCGGCGATCCTGATGGTCTACGTCTTCGGCGCTCCGGAACAGTACATCTTCCTCATCGCTTACGTGGGCGGCACCCTGGGGACTCTGATCGGGGCGGATATCATGAATCTCGGCAAGATTCGAGATCTTGGGGCCCCGGTGGCCAGCATCGGCGGTGCAGGAACCTTCGACGGCGTCTTCCTGAGCGGCCTGATCGCCGTGCTGCTGGTGTGAATGAAAAAAAGCTTTAAGAATATGATTGAATTGCAGAAAAGGCAGAGGCAGGAATTATGAGCTTTCGAAGTTTCTTGGATGAGCTGCGCGAAGCAGGATTGATGAAGACCGTTCCCGAGCCCGTAAGCCCGCGTTTAGAGGTAACACAGAAGGCATGGGGTGCAGGCCCGATCTTCTTTGATAACGTCGGCGGACACAAGTGCTGCCTCAACATCCTCGGCAATCGCGAGCTTCTGGCAAGAGCCCTCGGGATTCCCGTCCGGGATATGTCTCGCCACCTCAGCGGCATCGGATACGACGGGTCCGTGCAGGAGACCGACTCCTCGCCCTTTCAGGAGGTTGTCTCTGATCCTGACCTCTCCAGGCTGCCCGTTTTGACTCACTTCCAGGGAGACGGCGGGCCGTACATCACCTCCGCTGTGGTTGTGACCAAACTGGGAGAGAGAGTCAATGCCTGCGTGCACCGTTTGATGGTTCTGGGAAAAGATCGTCTGGCGGCGCGGCTGGTGCCGGGCCGGCACACCCATCAACTCTATCAGGAGGCACTGGCCCAAGGCCGGGAGCTGCCTGTGGCCATCGCCATCGGCGTTGATCCCGTGGTGCTCATCGCGGCATCCACCCGCGTTCCACTGGATCAAGAGTTCCAGTACGCTGCTGCGCTTCGCAAAAGGCCGGTGGAGCTGGTGCGGCTGGAGAACGGAGTTCCCGTGCCTCACGCCGAGATCGTGCTGGAGGGCTACATAACCGCGGAGCGGGCCCCCGAGGGACCGTTCGTGGATATCACCGGCACCTGCGACCTAGTCCGCCAGGAGCCTGTGATCCGGCTGACCAGGATGATGACTCGCGAAAATCCCATCTACCACGCCCTCCTGCCCGGGGGCGGCGAGCACAAGATGCTCATGGGCGTGCCCTACGAGCCGCTGATCTACAAAGCGGTGGCCAAGGTAGCGAAGGTGAAGGACGTCATCCTGACGGAGGGCGGATGCAATTATTTCCATGCCGTGGTCCAGATCGAGAAGGAGACGGAAGAGGATGCCAGGCGGGCCATCGAGGCCGCCTTCCAGGCGCACGGATCGATGAAACACGTGTTGATAGTTGATACTGATATCGATATCTACGATCCGCGTGACCTGGAGTTTGCCGTGGCCACGCGCATGCGCGCCGATGAGGATATCGTAATGCACGCAAACGTGCGGGGAAGCACGCTGGACCCGCGCAGCGTGAACGGGATCACGACCAAGGTGGGCGTGGATGCCACGGCCAGGCTTGATCGGCTCTGGAAGTTTCAAAGGGTGACGCCGAAAGGGCCAGGATAGCTATCCGCCATAGTCGGCCGGATCCTGGACGAAATCAATCAACCAAAAAAGATAAGAGATATTCTTCGATCAGGCGACCTCAGATTTCCAGGTAGAGGCGTATGCTGTAGATGGTGCCCACACCCAGCATCACCGAAAGCATCAGCGCAAAGATCTGAAACATGAGTTCATTCATTTTATCACATCAATCCTGGTGTATTCCCTGCGCTCTTTACGCATCTCTCTTTCGGCCTTCTTCTCCGGGCTCCTCTCCGCCGGCCCCAGTACCTGGGCGGATTTGACGCCCGTGATTATGGCCATCAGTCTCACCTTTCCCTCAAACTCCGGCTTGATCCTCGCTCCCCAGATCACATTTGCCGCTGCATCCAGCTCCTGGGTGAGCGCCCCGGCGATGGCCGCGGCCTCTTTCAGCGTCAGATCCGGCCCGCCGGTCAAATGCAGCAAGCAGGCTTTTGCCCCGCGATAGTCCACTTCCAGGAGCGGATTCTTCAGTGCGGAGCGCACGATCTTCTCCGGGCTGTTCCTCATGCTTCCCTCGCCCACGAACATGAAGGATGCACCTCCGGTTCTCATGATGGTGCGGACATCCGCATAATCCAGGTTGATGAGCGAGGGACAGGTCAGGGTCTCGACGATTCCGCGAATGATCTCCGCGATCATCTGGTCGACCGTGCAGAAAGCCTGCTCCAGCGGCAGGTTTGGCGCACACTCCAGCAGCCGATTGTTGTCCATGACGATCAGGGTATCCGCAAAGGCGCGCAGCCTCTGCAGCCCTTCTTCCGCCGCCAGGACTCTTCCCCTCTCGATGTGGAAGGGTGTCGTCACCATGCCGACCACGATGGCGCCTTTCTCCCTCGCCGCCTTGGCCACCACGGGAGCAGAGCCCGTGCCCGTGCCGCCGCCCATTCCCGCGGTCACGAAGACCATATCCGCGCCAGCCAGCAGTTCCTCCAGAGTCGGCAGGGCCTCCACTGCCGCCTTTCTGCCCACCTCCGGGTCTCCGCCTGCGCCAAGGCCGCGCGTCATCTTGCTTCCGATCAGGATCTTCCTGTCCGCCTCACTCACTTTCAGGTGCTGGTTGTCGGTATTGATGGCCACGGTGGTTGCGCCGTCCAGACCGATCCTGGCCAGGCGGCTCACCGTGTTGTTGCCCGCTCCTCCGCAGCCGACCACTATGATCCTGGGCATGCCGAAGCTCTCGTCGCCCTCCTGCAAAAGCCCGAAAGACTCCCGTAGAATCGATTCCATCCCTTTTCCCCCTTCAATTGCCAAAGCTCAAATCCCTGTTCAAGCCCTATTATGATATATGGTACTAATAATTGTAGATAAGTGTAACTGAACAGGGTTCCAGACCGCATTATCCAGATCATAATGGATTTTTGAAATGGCATTATGGGAAGCTATTTTCGTGAAGATGCTTCGCAGGATTAATATTACTCAATATACGTTAATCGGCAGGGTCGTTCCCGGAGTTGTTCTAAGGTTATTCTGGGAGCGGCAGGGTCCGGTTTGAGATCAGGGAGTTCGAGATGCCGTCGTTTCGAGGAGCAGAGGATCTGGCCAGATACATTGGCATGAACTACTCCGGTCGCGTGGTCGAGGTCGGCGTGGGCCATGTCCCCGAGGTTGCTGCGAGCCTGAAGGCCCAGGGCATGGATGTGGTCCTCACGGATAAAGATGAGAGGATTCTTGGCACTCTGGCTGTGGAGAAGGACGATATCTTCTCGCCTCGTCTCGAACTGTACGAGGGAGCAAGCCTGCTTTACTCACTCCGGCCTCCCCTGGAGCTGCAGATCGGCATGGGCGTGCTGGCGGCCCGAGTGGGTGCCGATGTCCTGATCCGGCCCCTGGGGGACGAGGTGGCGACCTTGCCCGGCTTTTCCAGGCAGCTGGTCAACTTCGGAGAGGCCAGGCTCTTCCTCTTCCGGCTAGTTCGCTAATCCCGGCACGGCTTTCTTGAGGACTTCCGATGCTATCACTACCAGCAGTGATGCCGCCAGGATAATGCCCCAGCTCTGCAGTTCGAGGGCCGTGGTGCCGAAGACCACTTGCATGAAGGGAATATAAACGACCGCCAGCAGCGCCAGAACCGATGCCGCCATCCCCAGTATCAGCTTCTTGTTGCTAAAGGGGTTCATCCTCAAGACCGACTCATCCAGAGATCTGCTGCAGTAGGCGTTGCATACGGTCAACAGCCCCAGGCCCATAAAAGCCATGGTTCGAGCATAAATCAGGTCCCTTCCCTCAACAAGCGACAGAGCATAAAGGCCCAGCGAGCCGACCACGATCGCTCCTGCAATCCCCAGAGTGTAAATCAGCAGGCCAGGAGACGGCATGCTCTCTTTGGGATCGCGCGGCTTCTTGTTCATGATGCCGGCGTGAGCCGGCTCGATGGCGAGGCCGATGGCCGGGAACTCCTCGGCTATGACATTTATCCAGAGAATCTGCACGGCCAGCAGCGGAACCGGAAATCCGAGCATCACACCCAGGAAGATGACGGCAAGCTCGGCGAAGCTTACGGAGAGAAGATAGGATGCGCCTTTTCTGATGTTGTCGTAGATCCTCCTGCCCTCCTCGACGGCATGAACGATGGTAGCGAAATTGTCGTCGGTGATGATCATGTCCGATGCCTCTTTTGCCACCTCCGTGCCCGTCCTGCCCATAGCCACTCCGATGTCCGCCGCCTTCAGGGCAGGCGCATCGTTTACGCCGTCGCCGGTCATGGCCACGATGTTCCCCCGGTTCTTCAGGGCCTGGATAATGCGCACTTTATGCTCGGCCGTGACCCTGGCAAATACGGAGACTTCGCCGATCCTGCTCTGCAAAGCATCATCGCTCATCTCCTCTATCTCAGAGCCCGCAATTGCTTCTCCCTGGCCGATGCCAAGCTCCACTCCGATGGCCTTCGCCGTCAGTGGATGGTCTCCCGTGATCATGATCGGCCTTATGCCCGCGCTCTTGCAGGTTTGTATGGCCTCCCCTGCCTCTTTTCTCGGTGGGTCCATCATGCCGGTCAGGCCGGCAAAGATAAGCGCCGATTCCACCCAATCCATCTCGCGCGGCTCCTGCACTTCCATGTCCTTCCAGGCAAAGGCCAGTACTCTCATGGCTCTCTTTGCCATGTCGTCGGCAGCCTGCAAAATGGCCAGGCGGTCTTCTTCAGTCATCGGCCTGATGCCGTAAGAATCCAGGATGCAGGTACACCTGGGCAGTACCATCTCCGGCGCGCCCTTCATGGCCGCCACCAGCTCTTTTCCATCTGATCTATGGATTGTGGTCATCCTCTTGCGATCCGAGTCGAAGGGATACTCGATCAGCTCGATGTACTTGTTCCTGGTCTCTTCCAGGATGCCCGCCTTTTTGGCCGCAACCAGGAGCGCTCCCTCGGTAGGGTCTCCCACGATGCGGCCCTTGCCGCCATCCTGGTTCAGGTCGGCATTGTTGCACAGCACGCTGATCTTCAGGATCTGAGCAATATCATTATCCCGGGCATTTACGGCCCGTCCACCCTCGAGAAATTCCCCCACCGGCTCATAGCCATCTCCGGTTACCTGCACGACTCGATGGGTGCGAATCTCTCGCAGCGTCATCTCGCCTGTGGTGAGGGTTCCGGTCTTGTCTGTGCAGATGACTGTGATCGATCCCAGGGTCTCCACGGCGGGAAGGCTTCTGATGATGGCGTTTCTCCCGGCCATCCTCTGGGTTCCGAAGGCCAGGGCCAGCGTCACCACAAAAGGAAGGGCCTCGGGAACCCCTGCCACGGCCAGAGCAATGGCGGTGATAAGGGTTTCCATGATGGGAGAGCCCCTGGCCACATCCAGCACGAACACGGCCACAGAGATCGCCAGCACCAGGACCGCCTGCCGCTTGGCTAAATGCTCCAGCTTCGTCTTGAGGGGCGGCTGTGCACTGTCCTGCGAGATCAGCCTCGATATCTTGCCAAGCTCGGTGTTGGAACCAGTGGCAGTGATCACGGCTTTGCAGTTGCCGTAGGAGACGATGGTGCCCATAAAGACCATATTCTTCCTGTCCGCCAGGGGCGTGGCTTGAGGCAACGGGGCAGGGCTCTTCTTTATCGGCATAGACTCTCCCGTCAGGGGCGCTTCGATGACCTCGAATCCTGTCTCTTCGATGATGCGCCCGTCGGCAGGAACCTTGTCTCCCGCTTCAAGAAATATCACATCTCCCGGAACGAGATCCCTTGCCAGCAGGGAGATCATCTTTCCGTCCCGGAAAGTGTCCGCCTCCGGCGCTTGCATCTCCCGGAGGGCTTCCATGGCTCTTTGCGCCTTGTACTCTTGCAGGAAACCGATGACCGCGACGAGGAATACGATGGCCAGAATCACATAGGCATTGGCGCTCTCGCCGGCGATAAACGAGATCAGAGCGGCGAAGATCAGGACTATGGCCATGTACTCCTTGAATTTGCCGAGGAATAGCCTCCAGAGCGACGGCTTGGCGGGGCTCTCCAGTTGATTGGGACCACAGTCCGCCAGAAGCTTTCGAGCGGTATCGGAATCAAGGCCGTCAGGACCGGACTTTAGGCCGATTAGAGCGTCAGTCGATGCAATCGCATGCCAATGTGTCGTCATCATAATCGCTCAAATACAGCGGAGTAAAAGGCTCTGATTGCTGAAATACTTTGTTGTGAGCATCCTTATTTTCTATTTTCAGCTTGCGAATTTGCTTGAGCGCGCTGCTTGAAGTTCCATCAACAAATCGATACCTATAAATATTACAAACTAAATTTATTAAGATAGATTAGAGGGAATTCAAAGAGTGATGATTATGGGAGTAGGTTACAATTGGTCGGGAGATGCGATCCTCAGGGATACGATCATGTGGGATAAGAGAGCGGTCCTGGGCGCCACCAGCGTCTACATTCCTACAGACATTCGCCAGTGGCTCAGTTCTACAGAGAGTGAGGTAATAATTCGAGCCCTGCAAGAGCTCAATCTTCCCGCCGCAAGGGAGGCCGGCACCTTCGACCTGCGGGCCTGGAGCGTTTGGGACTATGTGGCCCGCTCCGTGAAGTATGTCACGGACAAGCAATCCTGCGGCCTGGAAGACTTCTGGCTCTTCCCGGAGGAGACTCTCATGCTGCACAAGGGCGACTGCGAGGATTCCTCATTTCTTCTTGCCACTCTCTTGCTTGCCAGCGGCATCTCCGAGCATTGCGTGCGGGTTGTCCTGGGAAAGGTCAGATCACCGGACGGAGAGTACGGTCACGCCTGGGTGGTCTACCAGAGCGAGGCCGGAGCCTGGTCCCTGCTGGAGTCCACGCTGGATACGGTTCCCTCCAAGCTTACGCCAGCCGATCCGTTCACCCAGCCGGGCAATCAGTATCTTTACCAGCCCCAGTTCTGCCTGAATGGAACTCATCTCTGGTCCATGACGCCTGTGAAAGCGCAGATGGCTGACTATGTAAAATTGCGCAGCAGGGCGAAGAAGGCAAAGGCGGCTGCAGCTCGTTCTATATTCTAACTTTATTTAATTTTTGGCGTAGATTTTTGTTTGTAATTATTGTTATAAATTTTTCTGTTTTTAATGTTTGATTATTTTTTAGTTCTTTCCGGCGCGGATGTTCTCCAGCATCCTATTCATCTTTCTCCAATGGCTGCCCACCCAGTACTGCTTCCCGCAACTCTCGCACTGCCACGTCGTTCTCTCCCGGCAATCGACCTCTTGCAAGGGGCCGTTGCACAGAGTGCATCTCTGGGGATCAAGCTGCAGGGGAATGCCGAGCTTTGCCATCTCTCCAAGCTGCTCTTCGAGCCGGGAAGCCTTGATGAGGATACAGTCGACTCCGGCGGCCCGGCATGAGTCTGCTAGCCTTTTGTCTCTGGTGATGAGCGTTCTCTTTTCTGCCTTCGCTTTCTGCAATAGTCCAATGTCTGAGCCGCTTTCTTCCGGATTGGCCACGTCCTGGCCCATCAGTCGCAGCCACCGCCCCAGGCGAAGGAGCATCAGATCCACGAGAAAGCCTGGCACATCAATCTGTTCGCATCCGCAACTATTTATCGATTGACCTCGGACTTGCAGGATATGAAGAAGGCGATGAGCAACGTTGACGTCGCTGCCATGGTGGAAGAGCTTAAAGACAGAATCTTAGGCGGCTTCGTAGGCAAGGCCTACCAGCAATCCTCAGACAAGATTTGGCTGGCAGTGCAGTCTCCGGCAGAAGGCCGGCTCGATCTGCTCCTGGAGACCGGAAAGAGGGTTCACATCACGAAGGGTGATCGCCCCGCTTCCAAGACTCCGCCCCAGTTCCCCACCATGCTCAGAAGCCACCTCTCCGGAGGAAGGATCGTCGACATCCGCCAGCATGACTTCGATCGCGTCCTGGAAATCGCCGTGGAGCGGGGCGGAGGATGCAACTATCTCATCGTCGAGCTCTTTCCCAAGGGCAGCATGGTTCTGCTGGACGAGAACCGGACCATTCTGAGCATGCTGCGAAAGATGCTCTACCGGGGAAGCAAGATGGCCGCCGGCGAGAAGTATCTCTACCATCCCGGCCAGCTCGATCCGAGAACGATCACCGCGGCGGAGCTGGCGAGCTGGCTTGCCGTGGCAGGCCAGGACCTGGTCAGATCTCTGGTGCGGGGATTGAACATGGGCGGAACCTACGGCGAGGAGGTCTGCCTGCGAGCCGGCGTGGACAAGAACAGGCCCGCAGCCGAACTCGACCCGGAGGAGATCGCCAGGGTTCACCAGGCGCTGCACGATGTCTTCCTGGACCAGACCCTCGATCCTCATATCGTGCTGCAGGAAGGCGAACCCTTTGATGTGCTGTCCCGCCCCCTCAGGATCTATGATGGTCTGGAGATGAAACGCTATGCCACATTCAGCGAGGCCCTTGACGCTTTCTTCGTGGAAAGACTAGTGGAAGCGACCCGCCAGAATCCTCTCGACCGAAGGATCGAATTGCAGCGAAAAGCGGTGGAAGAGTTCGAGGCTCAGGAGAAGGCGCAAATCCGGATGGGTGAGCAGGTCTACCAGATGTATGGCGCCGTAGAGCAGCATCTCCGGGTCGTGGCGGATGCCAAGAGCCGGGGCTTCTCCTACAACCAGATCTGGGAGAAGATCAGCTCCTCAGGGCTTCCCCAGGCCAAGACCATCCTCTCCCTGGACGGCCAGGGCGAGATGAGAATTCTTCTGGATGGCGTGGAGATGGAGCTGAATGCAGGCCTCACCGTTCCCCAAAATGCCCAAAGGTATTACGAGAAGGCCAAGGAGATGGCCCGCAAGGCTGCCGGAGCCAAAGTCGCACTGGCCATAACCGAGGAGCTTCGCGCCGGAAAGACCGAGCCCAGGAAGACCCGCCAGGCAGCGCAGGCTGCCCACCGCCGCAGGAAGCTCAAGTGGTTCGAGAGGTTCCGCTGGTTCAACTCGACGGACGGATTTCTCATCATCGGCGGACGGGATGCCGACAGCAATGAAGAGATCTATACCAAGTACCTGGAGCGGCGCGACCTGGCGCTGCACACGGATGCTCCCGGAGCGCCTCTCACGGTTATAAAGACGGAGGGCGAGGAGGTTCCTGAGAGCACCATTCAGGAGGCGGCCCAGTTCGCCCTGAGCTATTCATCCGTCTGGAAGGCCGGGCTTGCCGCAGGCGACTGCTATCTGGTGAAAGGAGATCAGGTCAGCAAGACTCCGGAGCATGGCGAATTTCTGAAAAAAGGCGGTTTTGTTATCCGCGGCGAGCGCAGGTACTTCAAAGATCAGCCCGTAGGCCTGGCCATAGGAATTTCCGAGGGAATGCTGATCGGAGGGCCGGTCTCGGCAGTGCTTCCCAAAGCCGATCTTGCCGTAGAGATCGAGCCGGGGGAGTACAATGCCGAGGATCTGGCCAAGAGGATTTACCGTCAGTTCTCGGAGAAAAAGGAGGATCGAGCTTACCTGAAGTCGATCGCCTCGGTTGATCAGATCATCCAGTTCCTGCCGCCGGGCGGGTCGAGGATTAAGGGGGCCGACAAGTAATCTCTATTTCATTTTGCAAAATTCTTGTGCCGTAGTCTTGTTGCCGATCAAAAACATAGCTGAAAAAAAGCTGCTGCGCGCCCTGCAGCTCGCTCAGGGTGCGCCATGAAGGCTCTCAAGCATCATCCGTTTCGATCAAGAGCGCGATCGTCCGATCATCAATAGGTGGCACCCAGATTATCGGATGAATAGGAACCATCGCTGTCTCCGGAATTGCTGGTGGTATCGAGCATACCTGTGCAGACGCACTGACTGCCGGACCAATAGCAGCCTGAACCGCACTGGGATACGGGATTTGGAGCCGGGTTGAATGGCTCGGGCTCAGGGGTGGGATTGGGGACGGGCCCCGGCATGGGCTGAGTGTCTTCCCCGCGACAATAGCACTGTCCGTTCACATAATCGCAGAGAGGATTTGCCTCGCAATTCTGCTTTTCCGTGTCTATAGCGCCGGTACACAGGCACTGTCCATCCACATAATGGCAGAGTGGATTCGCCTCGCAATTCTGCTTTTCCGTATCTATAGCGCCGGTGCACAGGCACTGCCCATCCACGTAATGGCACAGCGGATTCTTCTCGCATTCAGCGACCGGATTTGGAGCTGGACCGACGTTTATGCATTCTCCATTCACCCACTGCCAGGGCCATCCCTTGGCCTCGCATTCCGCCACGGGATTGGGAGCCGGACCCATGTTTTGGCATTTTCCATCCTGCCAGACCCAGGGCCATCCTCTGGCTGCACATTCCTTCTGTGGGTCGGGAGTCGGTTTGGGCGTTATGATGGTGCCCATTGTGCCATAAACATCGATGATCACCTGGTTGCTGTAGCCGCTGTTGGTGACGATCATGCTGCGATGCCTGCCTGGCTCATCCGCATAGTACCAGATGTTGTAGTAGCCCGGCTGGACGAAGCCGAGACTGTAGGCCATCACATAGCCGTCCGGGTAGATTTCATACATTGTGACCGGAGACGCGGCCGGCACGTAGATCAGCTCGCGCGCCCATCCGCCCCAGGGCAGGGTGGCGTAGGTGGACCAGCTGACCGCTCTCTCTATCCACAAACCCGGCTGGCTGCTGGGGAATGTGACGGAAAAGTCGCTCCACGACAGGTACTTTCCGCTGTAATACATGTACCTGGGCGGATTGGTTAAAATCGCGGAGGGCTGCAGCGTCTTTTGCATTGCTGCGGGCGGTGCCTGCTGTGTATAGGCCGCTACTTCCGTCCCGGCATCCGCGGCTACAGCCTGCGGCGCGCCAAGGTCGGAAACTGCAGTATCTGCACTGCCTTGCGGAACCAGAGAATTGAAATCAGATAGCGTCAGATTCGTTCCGTCTTTGCTTCCAGATTGGTCCAATCCTCCCAGGCAAAGGCCCGTTAGAAGAAGGATGGCTATAGCAATCCGAATAAATGTGTTATCTGCCATGTTTTTCCTCTCATATCTTAGTGGTATTGTTCGACTTCGTATACAAATTTTTATTACTTGCCAGTATAATTGAGCAAGTAATGAGCAATCATTTAACTACTTTCATTTGATACCGAAGGTAGCACATGCTATGCTGAGACTTATGGAGAGTCATCGTATCTATCCTTAACGATCACACAATAAATAATTTCTATTTTCTGGTGCATAAATTTTCTGATAGTTTGGCCCAGCAGGGAACGATTTTCAGTCATGGCAAATTTTATAAAAAGTCAGGCAATTAATTAACGGATCCGGTCTGTAGTCTTTGTCCCATTTCAACCAAAAAAGGGACGGCTAAAGGAATATGGTGAACAAACGGAATGCAATGCCGCCCAGTAGTATCGCGAAGACCACCTCGAAGGCAGTGATGGCGGCAGTCTTCCTCCAGCCGAACTCTCTGGCCAGACACAGGATCACCGCTAGGCAGGGGATGTAAATCATGGTCACCAGAGCAAGGACGATGAGCTGCACGGGAGAGAGCACCGCCGCGAAGTTCGTGGTCTGGAATATGACGGCGAGCATCAGTATGGTCAGTTCCTTTCTTACCAGGCCGAAGATGAGCAGGATGCCCACGGCGGAAGGCAATCCCAGCCAGGTTACGGTGATGGGGCTGAGGACATCGTTGACCGGGCCCAGCCAGCCTGCGGCGTAGACGGCCTGAAGGGCGGCGCTTCCGATGATGTAGGCCGGGAAGACCACCCAGAGCAGCGATTTGGTCCGGGCCCAGGTCTGCTTGAGGACGACCTTTGCCGAAGGCACATGGTACTTCGGCATCTCCATGATGAGTCCTACCGAGTCGCCCGGCACGGCCTTGAAAGCGATCCTGCCGAGGAGGATGATGAGGGCTATGTCGAAGACGTAGAGCGCCATCGCCCACCAGATGCTGACGAATGTCGCCACCAGGCCCAGGATCACGACCGTCCTGGCTGTGCAGGGCACCATGGTGACGAGAAACGCCGCCAGGAGCTTTTGCTTGGGCGTCTCCATGATGCGGCAGGCAAAGCAGGCAGGCACATTGCAGCCGTATCCGAGGATGAGGGGGATGATGGCCTTGCCGTGCAGTCCCATCTTGTGCATGCCCTGGTCGAGCATGACCGAGATCCTCGTCAGGTAGCCGGAATCCTCTATCATGGCGAGGATGATGTAGAAGGGCAAAACGTAAGGTATGACCAGAGTCAGTCCCGCCACAAGACCGGCAAACGCTCCATTCCAGAGTATATCGCCGAGAGGTCCGGAGACCACCGGCTCCAGCTGCTCGATGGGGCTGAGCGCCACTACCAGCAGCTCGGAGATCTTGGCTCCGATGACGAAGGTCCACACCAACAGTCCGCCGATGACTGCCAGTATGCTGAGATAACCCAGGATCGGATGAAGCGCTATGGAGTCCAGCCTGTCCGTCAGGCTCACTCCCTCAACGCCGATCCGCTGGACGCTTCGGGCAATCTCCTCGGCAACATGATATCTCTCGGCACTGATGATCACATTGCTCGATTCGCCGTGCATCTGTTCCAGCTCCTCCGCCAGAGCAGACGCCGCCTGAACCAGGGCGCCGTCCATTTTTCCGACAAGCTTTGTGATCTCTTCGTCCTTCTCCAGGAGCTTTATGGCCACCCAGCGGCGCGGATAATCGATCTGGATCCCGTCCAGGAGCCGGGCCAGCCTCTCGATTCTCTCTTCCACCTCTTTTCCATATTTTATCTTGGGCGGCCGCTTCCTGTTGCCTGCCAGCCTGACGATCTCCTCCGTCAGCTCCGCGATGCCCTTTCCTTTGATGGCAACCATGGGGACCACGGGAACGCCCAGAGCCGCGGCCAGCTTCTCATTGTCCACATAGATGCCTCTCTTCTCCATGAGGTCCACCTGATTCAGGGCCAGGATCAGTGGAGCCTCCAGCTCCAGAAGCTGAAGGGTGAAGAAGAGATTCCTCTCCAGAGCGGATGCGTCGATTACATTGACCACGATATCCGGCTTTTCCAGGGCGATGAAGTCCCGGGAGACCAGTTCCTCCATCGAGTAGGTGGAGAAGGAATAGATGCCCGGCAGATCTATGATCTTGATCTTCTGGCCTTTGTACTGCAGAATGCCTTCAGCACGCTCCACAGTCTTTCCCGGCCAGTTGCCCAGGATCTGATCCACGCCGGTGAGTTGATTGAAGACTGCGCTCTTTCCCACATTGGCGTTTCCGGCCAGAGCGATAACCATGCAGGCGTCTTTTTTGTGGTCCTGGCACGATCCGCAGTCCCTGCCGTCACTTGATTGCGATTTACCGAATTGTGAGTTGCCAGATTGTGATTTATTGCAGGATCCCCCGGCAGGACATCCCAGACAACCTGACACTTTCAGGCCTCCAGTGCGGCTTTTACGAAGATGTTGTCTGCGATCTCATGTCCCACGGCCAGATTGGTTCTGCGTACGCACAGCTCAATGGGTCCACCCATGGGCGTTTTTCTCATCAGGACGACCTCGGTCCCGGGAGTCAGGCCAAGGTCGGAGAGCCTCTGAATGACTTTCTTGTCTCCTCGAAGAAGAGCGATGGTCCCTTTCTGGCAGGGCTGCAGATCCGTCAAGGGCACCACTTTCCTCGGCGGGGAGGACTTGTCCTGGTCTCTTGCCTCCGCGGCCTCCCGGCATTCATTGCAGGTGGCGATCTCTTTTTCGCAAGGGTAAATCAGCTTTCCATCCGGACAGCGCGCAGGGGCGTTGAGCATCCTGCACATGGCGTCTCCCACCTCATCGGATACGGAGTGCTCCATCCGGCAGGCTTCTTCATGCACCTTTTCGGGATCTATGCCCAAGATCTCCGACAAAAAGACCTCCAGCAGCCTGTGCTTTCTCTTGATCTTCAGGGCAGCTTTTTCTCCCGCTTCCGTCAGGGCGACACCCCTGTACGGCTCGTAGCGAACCAGCCCGCTCTCCGCCAGGCTCTGGAAGACCTCGGTGACGCTGGCAGGAGCATTGTGCAGTCGTTTGGCAACTTCCGTAGTCTTCGCCAGCCCATTCTTTCCCGCGATGTCATAGATCGCTTCGATGTACTCTTCGACCTGTTCTTTGGACATAATACCAATGAGAATTAAGGGCGACCTAAATATAAGAATTTCGGTCGACCAAAAATTGAAGGCCGGCTTCTTATCGATAACATCTGCGTGCATCACGGTTGCATACTATTAATTTTTAATTGTATTATTAAAATTACACACTAATATAAATGAACTAGGTATTTTACCGTGTGCTGCTACGTTAAGATCAAAAAGTTCAAATAGTATTAACGCATTTCATTCTGAAAAAACTAATTAAGATATATTTAGATCCAGGCCTGTTCCGCCATCGGGGGGATGGATACAGCAACGTTGGATCTGAAGAATATTCGGGAAAAATCGATGCTCAAAGGGAGCGCGAGGGGAAGCAGAAATGTCAATGTTGATGCCTATCGGAATTATCATGGTGAGCGGTGCTGTCGGTGGAATTATCAATGCTCTGGTGAGCGACAACGGCTTCATCAAGCCGCGCGAAGAGACTGCAGGGGACGTGACCATCATCCGGCCCGGTTTTGCGGGAAACATTCTCTTAGGAGCTGTGGCGGCCTTCATCTCCTGGGGGCTTTACGGAGCCTTCAGCAATGCTGTTGTCTACGGCTCTGTCGCCGGGGTCGGCTCGGCGGATATAACGGTCTCTATCTCATCCATTGCCGGGGCTGTCCTGGTGGGAATCGGCGGGGCACGCTGGCTGACCAATGAAGTGGACAAGAAGCTGCTCCGCACCGCCGCCGCGGCAGCTGCCGCATCCAAAGCGTCTTTCGACGACTCTCAGAAGATTGCGGTTTCGACGCCGGCACAGGCCTTCAACATCGCCAAGAAGATGTACCAAGAGTAAGAAAAAGCGCCTCAATGCGCCATTACGATCACAGAGGGCACGCGGGCAATGCGGGCGACGTCTGGAAGCATTTCCTTCTGCTGGAGGCAGCGAGCAGCCTCCTCATCCCCGATAGCAGCCTGGTCTATGCGGAAAGCCACGTGGGACGCCCTGATTATGCTCTTCGCACGCCCGGTGATTGGGTGGGTGGAATCGGCAAATGCTGGCCGCTTCTCCCCCACCTAAAAAATTTCTGCTATTTTGACATTCTGGCGTCCTTCAATCCCTCCGGCCTGCGGTGCTATCCAGGCTCGACAAGCCTTGTCCTGGAAGCAGCCAAAAGATGCGCTGCAGATCTCAGTGCCGAGATATGGGATATCGATTCCGACGTCGCAGCCGCCTGGAAAGGACGCCGCCGCAACGTATCTTTCCATCTGGGAAATGGCTTTTACGGTGTCCGATCTTTGCTGGACCGCTCGCCTCCCGGCCTGCTGCTCATCGATCCGCCCTATGTCGATCCCGCGGACAAGAGGGAAGCAGAAAAGCTGCTCGGCGAGGCAGAAGAGTCGGGCTGGGTCGTCCTGTGGTGGTACATGACGGAGAATGAGACGATTCCCATAGGCCGCTATGAGAAATTCGAGTTTGAATTTGCCGAAAGCAGGCTTGACGGAGGAAGATGGAAGGGTTCAGTGATGGTCGTGGCTGGGGCGGATGATGAGCTGTTACGCCGTCTCCGCGAGCAGGCAGATAGATTCATCGAGATTATCGGAATGGATCATCGGAATAGCTAAATTGACAGTGCATATTTAGCTCCCAAGAATCTCTCGGTAGATTCTGTTTTTTGCTAATTATCGTTGCCATTTCACCGCATGTTTTCCATTCTTGTCTTCCGGAGTATTTCATGGTACAGTACGTCGCCTATTCTTTCTCATTGCGCTAGTGAGCAGATAACCGCCACTGCCTGGTCATCATATCCTTCCGGCCTGTCCAATCGCAGATCATCGGCATTATTTGGCAACCTCTGAGCCGTCACTCTCGTTTCCTGTAGCTCATCGACGCAATATCCCCCCGTTGTTCACACCGGCTACCGAAGCGCGAAGAAAGCGAATCCGAGCAGGGCCAGGGAGAAGATTGCAGAATTGACAATTCTCGGCAGGGCATGTCCCCTCTTCTCAGGATGATGCAAGGCATCCCGGACATGGAGCAACAAAGTGCAGAAGATGTAAAGCCCATAGATCAGCAGGGTCATTCCACAGGCCCGTGACCCCCATCCCAGCAGTGATGCAGCCAGAGCCGCTCCACCTATGGCCAGATTGGCAAAACCTACTTCGATCTGAAACTGCGGATTCTCTTGCGTCCATCCCATACGAGCCTGATCCGATCGATAATAGACGGAGTGGCGAAGGAAGCTTAGAAGGCCGGCCACACCGGCCATCAGCGCCGCAGCGGCTCGAATGGCCGTTTCGGGATCGATGAATAGAAAGTAGATGCCGAAGAATATCCCCGCCGCAGAGGCGAGGATGGTGGCGGCGAAGAGCCTGGATGCGATCCGGGGAGACGTTTCTGAGAACATGGCTATTGCAACTCACACCATTTTTTAATATAGTTTCGCATTTCTTTATTTATACATATCTCTTCAGGGCTAACTTCAGACTCTCCTCTCCAGTATTCGGGCTCTGCACCAGCATTCGCTTCACAGCAAAATATATATTTGATCAAAGAAATTAACAAAGCGTAGTGCGATCTATTGTCATGCCAGCGCATCAAATTCCTTCAAGCTTGCGCGCGGAAATTTGCCTCGCCGGTCGAGATATATTTGCCTGATACCAAAAATCGAGAGCCAACGGGAGTACGCCCGATACAGGACCATGACCTGGATCTCCAACAGGATCTCCAAAAGAATCTCATCCAGGGTCCATGCATAGATCGTGTCGCCCTTTGGGACGCGGTCCGCAGGAGATGGCCGGAGAAATTCCGAGATCAAGAGCGCTTCATCTTTCAGAGCATCCTCCCGGGAGATCGGATCTTCATAGGGACGGGTTGCGGCGAGCCCCAGTATCTGGTCGGATCTTTGCTCGGCTACGTAAAGCAGAATCCCAAGGCGTTTCTCGACGCCGAGCTGATAAATATCGTGACGCTTGGCGTTGCACCCTACACGGATGAGAAGTTCAAGGACAACTTCCGGCTCAACTCGTTCTTCATCGGAGACAGCACCCGAAATGCCGTAAACAAGGCCTGTGCGGACTACACGCCCCTCTTTCTCTCCGCTCTGCCGGGCCTCATCCGCTCGGAGAGGATCCCGCTCGATGTGGCGCTCATCCAGACCACTCTTCCCGATGAGGACGGCAACATGAATCTCGGCATCAGCGTGGACATCGTTCGCGATGCGGTAAAGGCGGCATCGCTCGTGATTGCCCAGCCCAACGCCCATATGCCGACGGTCGACGGCGACGGCTGGATCGGCATGGACGATGTGGACTTCCTGGTCCCGAAGGATGAGCCGCTGCTGGAGTTCATCGAGCCGGTTCCGGGAGAGATCGCCCGGAAGATCGGCCAGTTCGTCGCCCACATCGTGGAAGACGGCTCCACCATTCAGGTGGGATATGGCAGCATTCCCGATGCGGTTTTATGCGGCCTGGGGGAAAAGAAGCACCTGGGAGTGCACACCGAACTGCTGGGCGACGGCATCGCCGAGTTGATGCGCACGGGTGTGGTGGACAATTCCCTGAAGTGTATCAATCCGGGAAAGAGCATTGCCACTTTCTGCATGGGCCGCAGGGCGACCTATGAGTTCATCAACGGCAATCCGGCGGTCGAGTTCAGGACGATCGACTACACTAACAATCCCCTGATCATCGCAAAGAATCGAGGCATGACGGCCATCAACAGCGCTCTGGAGGTCGACCTCACCGGCCAGGCCACGGCGGAGTCGCTCGGGCACAGCTTTTACAGCGGCATCGGCGGCCAGGCGGATTTTATGCGCGGGTCCGCCCTCGCGCCCGGTGGCAGGAGCATTCTGGCGCTGCCGTCGACGGCGAATAACGGAGCCGCGTCAAGGATAGTTCCCTTCCTCGGAGAGGGTGCGGGCGTAACCCTGACGCGGGGCGACATTCACTATGTCGTCACAGAGCATGGCCTCGCCTACCTGCACGGCAAGAGTATTCGAGAGAGGGCCATGGCCCTCATCGCCATCGCTCACCCCATGTTCCGGCACTGGCTGATCGAGGAGGCCAGGCGGCTGCATCTGATCTATCCTGATCAGGCATTCATTCCCGGCATAAAGGGCGAGTATCCGGCGGACTGGGAGGTCTGGAAGACCACGCGCACGGGCCTGAAACTGCTGCTTCGTCCGGTTAAGATCAGTGACGAGCCGCTGCTGAAGGAATTCTTTTACTCCCTCTCGGAGGAGAGCATGTACCAGAGGTTCATCTCGGTACGCAGAGATATCCCTCATGAGGTGCTGCAGAAGTTTACGGCAGTGGACTACTTCCAGAAGATGGTTCTGGTAGCGGTCAAGGAAGAGAACGGCAAGGAGCAGATCTCCGGCCTCGGCCAGTACGCCATGAACAGTGATATGTATACGGCAGACATCGCCCTGGCCGTCAGAGACGAATGCCAGAATCAAGGGGTTGGGAAAGAATTGCTCACTCACTTGACTTACCTTGCCAAGAAGCAAGGGCTGCTGGGATTCACAGCCGAGGTTCTGGTGGGAAATGAGCCGGTCTTCCGGCTCTTCCGGGCGATGGGATTTGCGGTGAGCCAGAGGAATGAGGCAGGGGTTTTTGAGATGAAGGCGATGTTTAGGTAGAAATGGAGCGAATTGAGGATATCTCTGCCAGTTTTGCCGGTATCAGTCATCACGTATCCGAAGATTCATTTGGTTGATTGTATTTAATATTTTAAGGATGAATAGAATAATCAAAAGAATTCTGACACAAACAGTATAGAAATCTACGCCAGATATTTTCGCCCTATCAGTAATAAGAATTTTACAAAATGTTTTATGCCAGATGCAAAGAATGCGATCCTACACTGTCTTTACGACATTATGACATGACTAGACACTTATTGTCGTCGAATTGTTTTGCAGTATTCGAAGGCTTTTCTGGATGACTGGAATCTCGTCATCTATAGAACCGTTTGTGATTCTGATTTCTTCTATCAACCCATTGAAGGGACGATTCCAACCGATCCAATTACCGATAATTAGTGGCGTGTCGCTATTTGCGATCTTCACAGAACTATTTTTAACAACACTATTTATAATTACGCCATTTTTATATATAGTAATAGCTTTCTTTGTGGTAACAATTGCGATATATGTTCTTTTTTCATCTTCAAGCCTAAATTTGATCGGACCCACATCGTTTTGCAGCCAGTTCTTGCCTGTTCCAAAGTCGAATATATATATATATATATGTTGTCATTTATATTATCTCTTTGAACAACAAATCCAGAGTGGCCGGTAGATCCTGGATGGTTTCCTAAAATAGATGCATAAGCTGGCTGGTTCTTTTGCGGTTTTGAAATGAATTCAATTGTAAAATTATCTCCTAAATTCGATAATTTTGAAGCATTGCCAGAAAAACTTGCAGAATGCCTATTTCTAAAAGATACGTGTAAGTAGGATCGATCATCAAATTTATAATGAGCGATGGTATTTTTTGATTCTGGAAGCACAAAACTCAATCTTTTTTCAGGGCTATTATCTATCTTATAGCGAATTAATCCGCCACCTTTTGAGATTGCTTTATAACCTATTGAAATATTTTCGAACATCGCAGGAAACTTATTGTAAATTCGAGGATCTACAAATAATTTATAGGAACTATTTTTGAGATAGACTAATAAAGCATTGTAATCTTTTCTTAAAAATAGCTCGGGATAGGCGGGAATCTTTAACGGATATACCGTACTTGAACCCAAATAATATATTCCAGAAAATGGCGACAAAATGAGAACTTTTTCACCAGGAATTGTTAAATTTTTAATAAATTTAATGCCTTCAGTTAAATCATTCGGTGCTTGTCTAGACGCAATTTCATGTCTCGATTCAATTAAGTTATATATATTCGGTGAATTATCAAATAGACTCAAGTTTGAGGAGACTACGAGAACGATTAGGCTTAAAAAAATTGATGCCTCCAAGATATCTACTTTTTTCACTTTTAATTCGCCTTTAATCTTATAAAATAAATCATCCAAACAGATAACAAGCAGTAGCATCGCCGGATACCAAACCGCAGTTAGAACAGCATCATGACTTCGTCCTTGAAAATAGCTGAAGATACCGGCACCTAAAATTGACAAGATAAAAATCATCTTTACCCGGACGCTATTATCTCGAATGATTAACGACCTGGCAGAATAGGATAAGCCCACCATATAAACGAAAAAAATTAAATTCCAGGGATGCATGAGTTTCATCGGAAGCATATAAAATCCCAAAACATAAAAGATATTTTGATATTCTATAAATTTTGAAAAATCAGGAAACGACCCGTAACTAAAATACATATAAATATCAAATAATGAAAATGTCAAACATAGACTGCTAAATGCTACAAGGATATGTTTGGCAATTCTCTTGATGGCATTCCGGTCATTTGCCTCCAATAGCTCATGGTATGTGAGAGCAAGCAGCCATGTAAAAAATACCACGATTCCTGTTTCCAAGTTCCATAGAACACCAATAGAATAAAGAATAAACGATGCAAAATATATAGACACATTTTTTTTATTAAAATAAAACCAGGACAAATTTATTAGTAATACAGGGAATAATAAACGCAATGGGAAATACTGAAAATAGGACGCCGAAATAGTTATATAGAGAAAACTATAAAATAAGATTAGATTAAATCCCGCGAATACTATTAGCTTATTTCGTAACATAGATCTCAAAAAGATATAAACATTCAAATAGGAAATTGCCAAAAAAACCGCCATAATAGATGTGAATTTAAAGATATCTAATCCCATAAGTTTGAATAATGGTTGTAATAAATGTGGATATAAGCCATACTGACTCGGAAAATCAATAAGCAAGGCCCTGCCTAAATATACTTGAGCTGCCGAATTGAAGACCGCAACAAAATGGTCGCCGCTCAAATTCCCGGGATCATAAATGGTAGTTACATTTTTCAAGGACCAGCATATTATTAAAGTCACAGTTGTCAAAAGAAACAGGTAAGAACTTATTTTATCTATTAGCAGTTTAATCTCTAGAGATGTTTTTGAGTATAATACATATAATGATATTAAGAGAAGTATGAGAAAAATGGAATTTAGAGGTTGATAATAAAAATAGTTTCCTTTTTGTTGATATAGAACACTTCCACTTATATAAAACATATTTTCTTTGAGATCGAAAAATACAAAGAACAAAATTATAGATATAGATGCAATAGAAATCAGAGAGTAAAATTTATCGATATCAATTCCTTTTTGTTGTAAGGCTTGGATGAAAACTTTGTTTAATATAAATAATGCGATCGGGAAAAAAAGTAATGCGCAGATATATTGCATTTTTTCCACATTTTCAGGAAGAACGCCATAGGTGCCCGTTATGAAAGTTTGGTTTAGCAGAGCTGCATTGATGTCGTCCATGTAATGAAATTTCTTCCAAATAACAAATCCTATAAACCAAAAGAAGATTGTTGAGAGTAAAATGCTTAGGAATCCAGCGATACGATAAATCCTCTCGGTTCGCTGATTACCATCAAACATAACACGGCGAACTCATTATGTTAAAGTACTTAAAGAATTTGGTTCGAGGGTGCGGGTCAGCGTTTCCATTTTCTCATCCTGCAAGCATTGGATAGTGCTCTCACATATAACTGATAGCTATGCAAAAGACATTCAGCGTTCGATGCACTGTTCAAATGCCACCACAGTCTCTGTACATTGCCAGGCCGGATATCCTGCCTGGATGATAATCATCGATAAGAAGAAAATGTTTGAGTTAATCGCTATTCTGGCAGATGGAATCATCGTCAAAGACATCATCTAGCCGCTTGCTGGGCATCACATGATCCCACCACGGATACGCCAAACCACTTCACCAGACGCATATTTAAATGGCGCCACCATAAGGAAGCTTGTACTTAATCATCTCATGCCCGTCTTCCATACGCGCCTCTTGTGCACTCAAAAATTAGATTAGGACGGGGACTGGAACCAACAACGGCTTCACGACCGGACTGGACATTGATCCCGATTCAACTGGAGGTTTGTCAAAAGATAAAATTGATTGTTGAAAAAATAGGCTTCAGAGGATCAATGTCCTCTGGAATAGGAACTTCCAGATGAGTAGCCGGACTGTGGACAGCTGGGTTGCTGAGTTGCAGGCTTCTTAAATGGGGATGAGGTGGGATTAACAACAAACCAGATCTTATTGAATCCCTGGCCATAGACATCTTTCGGTTCAGTATCCTTGGAGAATAAGTAGAGTGGCCATCCCTTGTATGCGGTCTGCTTCTTTCCGTCCTCTCTCAATTGTGAAGTAAAGTCGGCCGCATTTAGCCCATCGGGACCGTCAGAGTCTCTGCATAAAATGCCGGCCATAACGCAGCGCATTTACCACTGCAGCTGCTGACACTGTTTCCTGGAGCATCATTCATGAAATAGTAAAGCGTGAAGCCGGACTGGTTAACTAAGCAAGTTCCCAGGGTGTCATTCGTTGCTAAATTTATAGAGTATTTGCCCATGTCTTCTACGGACACGGCCAATGTCGTCAGAATAGCCAATGCAAGAACTAGCATAGTTATTTTAGATTTAAGGACAATGCATTCACCAAAATCCTGCTCTGGCGCATTTGCTTTATTGCTAATAAACTTTCTTGGAGGAACTGATGCTTCAGCACGGTTCTCGATGGAGTAAATCTTGACTTTTGCCTCAATCACGATACCATTTCTACTTGCAGAGTTTACCCGCGTCGAGCGCATTCTTTATATCGTTGAACGTCGAACAAAAATTGGGCGATAGTCGACGCATGAAGGGTCCCTCCCAGTGCTTGACATCGCCCATCTTTCAGGAAGTAGTTGTCATAACATCGATGATAGACTAATTCGCGCTCGATATTGTTATTTTCACAACAATTGTTGAAAGGTTCTTGGATCATTCTGAATTGAGCGCATCCAATGATTCAGCTTTCATGCCAAAATATTTCAACGAATAGTTATGCCTTATTATAGATAGTGTTAAATTTCAGTAGTGCTAATAGTATTTTGTGAGATCTTATGAAATATAGAAAAATCTTGCCATATATAGCAGCCTTCACCTTATGCTTGCTGATCGGTATTGCATGTGGACAGGAATGGCTTGATGGAGGGTATGTCGGACCCTATAGCGGTGATATAGCTCAATACTTCACCGATCCGATTTTTTCTCCAAACCAACGCCAGAGCTGGGAGCAGATGTACTATCCCTACTTTGGCGCAGGGTTTTTCATAGATTATGCCTATCCATATCGATTTAGTAACGGCACCTACCCGGGACCCTACGGGGTATATCCCTTTAATCCACTGCCTTATTATTCAGACTTCAGATTGAATTCTTTGGCTGGAATGAATTGGGAGCCATTCCAAAAGAACTGGACAAAAACGATGGATTATGCAGAAACAAAATCGTCCTTAAGAGTCTATCCAAGACCAACCACTACATACCCGGTCGTACAAATTCCTGCTTCTATATATACAACCACGCAGCCTCCCGCTGCAACCACAGGCGATTCTACAGCCGCAATAGTATCCCAGGGAATGAGAGGATATCAGGTATTCCTGGATGGCAATTACATAGGCACGGAGGGAACGGGTGGAGATCCAATAGACGGGAGGTTCAGTTTTAGAGTTGTCGGCAACCAGAACCATGAAGTAAGGGTTTACGACGGCCAGTTCAACTACCCCAAGACAATATTCTTCGAAAGGGGAGGCACGAAGATAATCAATGTAGAGCCAGGAACGGCGGTCTATATTTAGATCGCCCATATCTTATTTTGCTTGAATTATGAAGTAAGAATATGATAGTTCGTCGGTTGAGTTCAGGAACGATCGACTATACCAACCATCTCTTATCGTCGCAAAAAAAACGCGGCATTGCGGCCGTGTCAACAGCGCTCTGGAGGTTGGTCTCACTGGGCCAGGCCACGGCGGAGTCGCTCGGACATAGCTTTTACAGCGGCATCGACGGCCAGGCGGATTTCATGCGCGGGCCGCACTCGCGCTCGGGGCAGGGCATTGCTGCGTTAGTATCGACGGCGGATAATAGCGATCATCTGACTTTTCTTGCCAAGAAGAAGGGCTGCTGGGATTCACAGCAGAGGTTCTGGCGGGAAATAAGGCGATATTCGGCTCTTCAGGCGATGAGGCCTGAGATCATAGGTCCCGTCGTATGCTGCGATCACAGAATGCCTTGCCTCGAGTCCTGCAAATATACTTTCGAACGTGACAGGACTTGGTTTTGTACGTTCCATTTCCTACTACATAACCTTGATCAGTGAGACTATAGGTAATCTTAAAATATATTAAATAGATTAAAAAAATGGAAGAGCTTAACTTAGGTGATGTCGATACGGATAAAGATTAGCTCAGGTTCAGCAATTCTAACAGCTCAACATCCTTATTTTAATGGAGTTAATCTTCGCATAGGTTAAGCCGGTCCGGATGGATTCCCTTCTTCCGCGGGGACGGCCACGAGCGTCTCTATATCCATTCGATCTGCTCTTTTTAAGGCCATATTCATCGCTACTTTTTCGTTTGGGGCTTCAAATAGAACGACGGTATCGTACCTTCCGAGCGTCCAGTAGATGCCCAGGTATCGAACCTGTCCTTTCATGTCGTCCTCGATGTCCTTCAGGTTCTCTGCAATGATTTCTTTGCTCAGCTTGTTCTTGAACTTGGCCAGTGCAATGAAAAGCATCTCATATTCACCTCTTTCCCCTTTAGGGTATTCCATCATTGTGAAAAGGAACTATTTAAAAATGCCTTATTACATAAAGGGGTCCGAACATTTTCCTTGCTCACTAAAAGTTCAAGCTCCCCCGTGTTCTGAATATATGATTTCATGCGGGGATTGAAAACCCCGCACATGGATGAATTCGCATTCGCTAAGCGTTCCATTCCGCAGGTCCAGGGCTATCTTCGGAACTCCAGCCATATGTTTACAATAGAGATGCTCAAGAGGTTGAGCGTGGTGGCCGCGTACCAGAGATACGATTCATTGATATTGAGAAGTTTAATCCAACCCGTCCAGAGGACGAAGCAAATGATGATGAAGGCGATCATTGTGTCAACGGCCAGGAACAACTTTGGTTTCCCGAAAAAGCGTCCGAGCTGGGCAACGGTGCAGAACTCGATTGGAGATTTACGACCTGTCATATTGAAGGCTATTACGATCAGGTTCATTACCAGATCCAAAGATGCCCAAAGGATGATCAACGAACCTAAAAGAATCAGATGAGATTGCTGATCTGCGCCGATCCGCATGCCCAAAATTCCAAAAAGAATTTTGAAGGTGCAAAAGGGGATACCGATGGTCAGTGCCTGAAATGTAGGGGTCTGAAAGAAACTCGTTTCGATCGTTTGTATACATTCCTGAACAAATTGGTCCTTCATTTCTTCTCCTGGATCGGCTTCGTTTTATATCATATTCAGCAATGATAATATTTTAATCTTGTCGTGTTTTTGCACTCTAAATTATTGCTGCATTATTTTGAGCATACACCATTCAGATAATGGGTCCTGGCAAGGATGCCATCCGAAAGTGCAGGCCTTAATGTGGCTCGCCCCGAAGCACGGCCGGGCAAAATGCATTAGCTTTCAATTTGTACTACACCATAAGAAAACTATATCCGTCAATACATCACAAGTCTTAAAAGATTGATATGTCTGTGGATGCTGAGAAGTTGATTAAAACCGCCTTCGGTGAGATCGAAAGGGTGGTGAGCGCGAATATTGTAGTCGGAGACCCATTACATTTTGAGGGTAAGACGATAATACCGGTAGTTGGTATGAGCGCCGATTTCGGAGGAGGCGGAGGCTCTGGAATGGGAAAGGAGGCGGGAGAAAGTGAGGCCGGTGAAGGAGCTGGCTTCGGAGTAGGTAGCGGTGGGGCTGGATGTGGATTTACGATAAAGCCTGTGGCATTGATAATCATCGACAAGGATGAAGTCCGGATTGAGCAGCTTAAGATCAAGCATCTTAAGTTTGAACGTTTCTCCTCTCAGCCACCTTACCAGTCGCCTCCTCAGCCACCCTCGGAAGAATCATCCTCCAAATCCGAACCGTCGGATTCGGACTCTTTTTTAGCAAACGAAGTCAGCCAGCTTCGCAGAGATATGAAGGAACTTCAAACAAGGCTCGGCATAACTCCGCCGGGAAATTGAGCTGCAAAAAGACAGTGCTGCAGGCATTAGAACCTGCAGCATTAGATCCGAGACCCGGAGAAATTCCTTTTGCATCTTATTGTCCTGCCGTCCAAACACCTTTTCTGTTTTTAGAAACCATTATGTATCAAGAGCTCCGATCTTGTCGTCTGATATTTAGTTGTGAGGGACTGCCATGAAGTTAATTGCATTCATAGTATCCGCTGCCCTTTTTGTCTGTCTGTTCCCGTCGATGGGTGCAGCAGCAGAGTCGGCATCAAGTCAGAGCTCCTGTACGGCTCCAGTTGCCAATGAAAGCGCCAGGATGGAGCTGGTCTCCTTTCTCGAAGATGCCCGAAATTACACCCTGGATAATGGAAAAGATGAGGCTATCAAAGCCTTCAGCGACCCAAATGGAGAGTTTGTCAAAGGTGACATGTACGTATTCGCCTATGATTTCAATGGTACTCTTCTGGCTCATCCCTATCTGCATAACCTGATCGGTAGAAATAACCTGGATCTGGTGGACCCCAACGGCGTCCATTTTATAAAGAGTCTGATGGCGGTGGCAGAGCGCGGCCAGGGCTTTGCCTGCAATGTGTATCCCAATCCGAATAATGCGAACCGGACTGGGCTCAAGCTTCTTTATGCGCTCAAGGTTGATGATAATTTGTGGATCGGGTCCGGCATATACCTGTCCTCAGATCAGAACCTATCCGTCACGAAGCCCGTCAGCAGGGACGAGCTGAAGACCTTTGTGGAGGAGGCCTACAGCCACGCTCTGGTAACAAGCAGGGACAGAGCCCTGGAGGATTTCATGGATCTCAATGGCATATGGGTAAGGGGAGATGTCTACATCTTTGCTCAGGATTTCAATGGAACTGCCCTGTGCCTGCCTTACCTGCCCAATGAGGTGGGAACCAACCGCATGAATATCCAAAATGATGAGGGCGTTTACATCAACCGGGATATGCGTGCCATAGCATTGAACGGCAGCGGCTATTATGAGTACAGATGGAGAAACCCGATCAGCAATCAGATTGAGTCCAAGGTGAGCTTCGTGTCCAGGGTAGACGACACCTGGTGGCTGGGCGCGGGTATCTACGAGGCTCAGGAATAGCCGGCTTTATTGTCCATCATCCATCATCCTCGGCGGCCGGGATGCTCAGTAAAGGTCCAGGCTGCGGGGATACCCGTTTTTTTCCGGCGAAACCGGGGGGATGTCGCCGGAAGGGCCCGCTCATGGCCGGTGTTCGTTAGGCTTGGGCTTTGGTAATAGCTGGCACGGCAGCCCGGGCGGTGTGGATGGCTGATGAAATCCGATCGAATTATGAGGCACATCCAGGAGCGGCGAGTATCCATTCGATCTTTGAATAGCGACATATTCATGATGCACCAATGAGGTCAAAAGAGCAGGTACGGTTGACGGTGCTGATAATGGTGCCAAGGTACACAAGGATTGGTCCCGGAAATGCAGAAAGCCACTTATGCCAGAAAAACCAAAACATCCTCAGGTATTGCTATGGGCGAGATGGGACGAATCAGAAAGAACGACACCACGGAGATAGTGATTCAGATGACCGAGTTTCACGGCTCGATCGGCATCGATATCAGGGAATATGTGACCTCGGAGAGATACACCGGCTGGTCCAAGAACGGAATTCGAATTCCCGTCGAGAAGTGGAAGGATTTTAAGGAGATCCTGGACAAAGTGGAAATTGCCGGGCAGTGATCGCGAGAGGCTTGAGGACGGGCATCGAAACAGGCTGCGGCATACGTCCGTTACCCTTAGAGTCCAATCCTGGAGCCGCTGATTGCGGCTACCAGCCGATGCCGTTAACTGCAACGATTAAAAATTTGACTGCGATTTGATACCGGAAAAAATATAATAATTAATGGATTATTGGTGGAAATAAAAATTAAATTTTATTCGTTTATCCATTTATCCGCATCTGCCTGAATCCGGCAGATACGGCCTGTTCTCTCTCAAGCACCACTCCATCTCCGCCAGCAGCGGCGTGATATCTCCTGTCTCCCGCATCCTTTGGGCCATCAGCTCCGCCAGGCTTCCATGCTCAATGCGCTTTCCGATCAGCGGCAGATAGCGCATTTCTTCCTCGGTGCCGTTCTTTGCGGCAAGAGCGTAAAGCCTCTCCAGCTCCTGCTTCAATCCTGACACGCCGCCTTTCATGGCCGTCTCCAGCAAAGCCGTCAGGCCGGACTCGTCCTCCTCCAGCTCCAGGTCTGAGCGGAGCAGCGCCAGAAGGAAGGCCGATACGGCCATGTCCGAGTGCAGGCACTCCTGCTCGTCGATGGCTTTCACCTCCAGGCACTTTCTGGTGAAGCGCACGATCACGCCCCTCGAGTTCACCCACTCCCGGCAGAGAATACTCGCATTGCGGCGTTTCAGCTCGGAGTAGATGCTGCGGTTGATTTTTACGTAGTCTTCCACGCATTCCAGCCTCTCGGGGAGAATGTCGTGGCAGATCTCCGGCATGCGGGCCTGGTTCTCGCGATAGTAAATCAGCCGGTTATCCATGTAGCCCGTCAGACTTCCCTCCACCATCGGCGATGAGGCAGAGACCGCCACAAGATACGGTATCAGGGCACGAATCTTGTTGAAGGCGGCGACCAGCTCATCCGTGTTCCGGTAAGGCAGGTTGATCTGCAGCGCCTGAATATTCAGCCAGCCATGCTGCTTGATGTCGAACAGCCGGTCGTAGGTGTGGTAGTACTCCTGCTCGTCGTGATCCCAGTAGGTCGTCTGCTCCAGCTTCAGGAGAGGATGCATGCCCAGGCCCAGAAACCTGTACTCGTAGTTCGTGGCCCGTAGCAGCTCGACCAGGCCCTGGTATAGATTGTCTTCCAGATAACTCAAAGTGCCGGGCCTGGCCGGTATCAGCTCCAGAGCATGCTTTTGCAGCTCTTTCGATACTTTGATTCCGCCAAAGGATACCTCATGCTCTACGGAGCCGTGTATCCTCTCGATGATCCTATCCGAGATGGGAAGGGGCAGAAAGTCCCTGTCGTTTATGGAGTATTCATGCTCAGTGCCCACATTGGTTGAGAGCGCCAATGCCTTTTGCCGTGCCTTACTCATGATCTCTGATCACCCATAGCTTCAGTCACCAATAGTCTCGTCACAATGGCTCCGATCACCTAAAGCTCGATCTCCGCAACAAGATCCGTTTCAGATTCCTCGATCTTCAGAATCTCTGCCATCTCCGAAGACGGAATGGCCGCCACCAGGTCCATGATCTTTTGCACTGAGACCTCGAAGAGACTATCATAGGCTTTCCGGTCGGCCTTGAGGAATCGGACCATGGGGCAGATGGTCTCTTGCTTCAGGAAGATCTGCAATTTCTTGCCCACGATATCAAAGGTGAAAGGCCCGGCCACGCAGGTCTCAGGCTTGATGGAGTGAATGCTGCACTTGCCGTCCCGGAAGAGGATGCAAAAGCCGTCCTGCCTCAGCTTCAGCCTCCTGTATCCCGCGAACTCTATGGCATCAGGGTCGACGCCGTTGCCGGTCAATATGTCTATCCGCTCCTGGCTCAAGGGCGGCCTCGCCTCGAAGCAGCAGCCCCCTGCCAGATGACACTCCCCGCAGGCCTTGCTCAGAGCCTCACAAAGTGACTCATCCATTGAAACATCATCTCGATTCAAACTAATTTGTCAGGACTGATTCAATAAGCTCACTGATGGTATAATCTTCACCGGCAAAAAAAGATGTTGTTACCGCTCAGAGAAATCTATCTTGTACGAGTAGACATCATTTTCAACAAGCGCATCCGGGTGAACGAGAGATGCTGCGGCGCCCAGACCATACTCGCCCTCAAAGCCATGCGGGCCATATACCTGATCCGACAGCACATCGACGTGGCTCGTCGTCTCTCCCGTGGTCAAATAGGAGATGATCTTGCGGAACATGTCCGGGTAGTGAGCATCCTCGCCTCCCTCCAGGGAGGGATTGTCGTTGACCTCGATGACGTAGAGCTTGCCGTTGCTCTCCTTGATGTCCACTCCGTACATGCCTTTGCCGATGGCGTTGCCGGCAGCCATGCCAAGCTCGATCACCTCGGGCGGTACCTGATCGGCGGGCACGCTCTCCACATCGCAGTAGACGATATGGCCGTTCACGGATGCCTGGATCTTGAAGGTCTCGGAGGGAATGATGTAGCGGCAGGCGTAGAGCAGCGACCCGTCCAGGACGCCCACTCTCCAGTCGAACCTGCTCTCGATGTACTCCTGCACGACGATCCAGTCCGATAGCTTGAAGAATCTCTTGGCGATCTTCAGGAGCTCGTTCACGCTCGCTACCTTCTCCACGCGCACCGAGAAGGATGTGGAGGGCTCCTTCAGAACCAGAGGCGTTCCCAGCTCCTCAAAGAGATCCTCGGCCTGGGCGGCATCGAGCTCCTTCTTCTTCAGGAAGCGGGTTCGGGGCATGGACACGTTCTTCTTTTGCAGATGCATGTACATGTTGATCTTATCTGCACAGATCTGGATGGAGCTTGGGTCGTCTATCACCGGTACGCCGTACATTTGGGCCATCCTGGCAGCCACGTAGGTGGTGTTCATCGGGTCGGTGTTGGCGCGGATGAACAGGGCATCGAGCTTCGGTATTTTCTTGATGTCCACGGGAAAGATGAATTCTGCAGTGTGACCCATGCTCTCAGCCACATCCCGGCATTTGACCAGGGCGGTGAGCTGTTCAGAGCTGCTTAACGTCTGTCGATTGACAAAGATGCCTAGCTTACTCAAAGCGTTTCACCCTCTTGTCCAGAAGGTCCTGCAACATTTCCGTTTCTTCCTTCGATAATTGCGAATACTTCACCGGCGCCAGGGAAGAGAGGCGACAGCCTGACTCATCCTTGACCAGCACAATCTCCACCAGAGGCAACCTGAATACCTCATAAATCTGCTCCGCCAGCGCTGAGACCCTCTCACAGCAGTTTATGGTCTTGCCGAAGATGGACACGCACTTGGCAACAGACGCCGTATTGTCGATCTTTTGATAGCAGAAGGGATACCTGCCCCGGTTGGTGACATGCTTTATGACCTTCTTCGCGCCCTCCAGGTCGTTCACCAGGAAGTGATCAGAAGGCGTGGAGAAGTAGTTCAGACCGTAGACCACGGCCGGCAGCGAGACGTACTGGTAGGAGATGATCCAGTCGCAGACGGGAATGCCCGCCAGCTTGGCCTTCTCCAAACATATGGGAACGATGTAGGCATCCAGCACATCGCTGCTGCTGGGTATGGTCTTGATGCCCTCGTTCTCGTTCTTGACGATGGTATAGTACGGCTCTGTCTTGTAGAAGTAACTCTCATTAACAATATATTGGGAGTCATCTTCCTTCAAGGTGTACATGATGTCCTTTTTAGGAACATGATCTTTTCGTTTGTTCATTTAGATCATCACCGCTGGACCGGCGCGTGAGAAAATAGGTTTAGCAAATAAACAACACTCGCCCCTCTCAGGTCCACTCAGAGGCGATTTCGAGGATTTTTCTGTATACGGTACCCTACGGTGTTTATAAAGACTACGATGTGTCTCCAGATCGGAGGCCGCTTCATTCTCAGAAATTTGGATCTCCTCAGCAGACCAATACTCTATTGGTAGTATTTATCGTTGTCGACCAGGGATGATTTGCCGGAGACTTTTCGGCAACAGATGCGCCAATAAATCAGGAAGTTCGCCGCTGGAAGCCGGCAAGCGCGCGAAGAATCCCTAAGCTGCGGCAACGGCTCCGGCCATTGCAGCACCATCAAGCCGGATCATGTCGTTTTTTCCAGCAAATCGATCACTTTTTTGGGGTCGGTGACGGGCGAGCGGCAGCTCTTCCCGGAGCAGACATAGGCTGTTGCCCGTCCCTGCAACTGAACCATATTTTTTGTGAACTTTGAAATCGTCTCCATCTCTTTCCGACTGCTCTCTTCTTTGTCGCCATCTTTCCCCAACAGGTTACGGGCCGGCACCATCAGCACGACAATGCCTGGCAGGAAGCGCGACCTGATGGCCTGCAGCATCCTTTGCATCTCCTCATCTTCCCGGGTCCCTACGAGAGCGACCTCACAGGATGGGTCCAGTGCATAGTCCAGAGCCGAGAGGAGCATGGCATTTCCCGGTCCCCTGGCGCTGGCCGCGCCCATGGAGGCCAGGGCGACGGCATTGGCCTTCTCTTCAAGGGCAGAGTCCCCCGTGAGGCGGGAGAGCCGCAGCAAATTGAGCATGGCCACAGAATTTCCGGACGGCACGGCGCCGTCGTAAAACTCCTTTGGGCGAATTAGCAGAGCTTCCCCATCATCAGGAGTGAAGAAGAGGCCGCCCTGCTTTTCATCCCAGAAGTGCCGCAGCATAATCTGGTTCAGCTCCAGAGCGGCCTTGAGATATTTGATGTCGAAGATCGCCTCATACAGTTCGATCAGTCCCCAAACCAGAAAGGCGTAATCATCCAGTTTGCCCTCAATGCCCGGCCTGCTGCCGAAATAGCGATGCAGGAGTCTTCCTTCCGCGCTTCGCATTTTCTCCAGAAGAAAATTTGCGGCTCTTTTTGCCGCCGAGGCATATTCACGATCCCGCAGAGACTCGTGACCCTGCAAGGCCTGCGCAGCTTTGGCAAAAGCAGCAATCATCAGGCCGTTCCAGTCCGTGAGGATCTTATCATCCCTTGACGGGCGAATCCTCGTCTCCCGGGCCGCGAAGAGCTTTCGCCTCATCCTCTCCAGGCGATCCTGCAGCTCTTTTTCATCCACCTTCAAAACAGCGGCGGCGTCCCGCAAAGATGAGCGAAGGCGCAGGATGTTCCTTCCTCCCTCAAAGTTGCCGCTCTCATGAATGTCGAAAAGCCTGATCATCAGCCGCATCTCCTCTTTTTCCAGGCAGCTCCTCAGCTCTTCCGTTGTCCAGAGGTAGAATTTTCCTTCCTCTCCCTCGCTGTCTGCGTCCTCCGCCGAAAAAAAGCCGCCCTCGGGTGAGGTCATATCACGTCGCACGTACTCCAGAACCTCGCGAGCCGTCCCGGCATATTCCTCTTTTCCCGTAGCCTGGTAGGCTTCCACGTAGCCCATGACGAGCATGGCCTGATCATAGAGCATCTTCTCGAAATGAGGGACAGACCACTCCCGGTCTGTGGAGTATCTATGGAATCCATAGCCCACTTGATCATAGATCCCGCCCTGGCGCATGGCCTGCAGCGTGGCCTCGACCATCTCCCAGGGCTCCTTTCGCCTGCTCTGCCGCCCATAGCGCAGAAGAAATAGAAGGTTATGGGCTGTGGGAAACTTGGGTGCCGTGCCGAATCCTCCAAACCCGGCATCATAGATGGCGCTCAGGCTCTCATAACCCTGATCGAGGACGGATGCGCTCATCTCCGGCGGCGTTCCGGGAGCCCGGTTTTGCGCTTGCTGCAGATAATCGACGATCTTCGCAGCAGAGCTCAATAATTCATCGCGATTATCTTTCCACAGACCTTTTACCCGGGGAATCAGCTCCATCAGCCCCGCCTGCCCAAAGCGCCCGCTCCTGGGAATGTAAGTGGCGGCAAAGAAGGGCTTCCTGTCCCCCGTCATGATGATAGTAAGCGGCCAGCCTCCCCTTCCGGTCATGCCCAGAGCCGCGGCCATGTACATCTGATCTATGTCCGGCCTCTCTTCCCGGTCCACTTTTATGCAGACGAAGGCATCGTTAAGCAGCCCGGCCACCTCCTGATCCTCAAAGGACTCGTGGGCCATGACGTGGCACCAGTGGCAGGTCGAATAGCCCACGGAGAGGAAGATGGGCTTGTCCTCCGCTTTTGCTTTCTGGAAAGCTTCCTCGCCCCAGGGATACCAATCCACCGGGTTATGGGCGTGCTGCAGCAGATAGGGGCTTGATTCCTGAATGAGGCGGTTGGCGGAAAGGGCGTCTCCTGGTTTTTCATAGCTGGAAGCTGGGCGGTCTGTCATGGGAACCTCATATCGGGATACTATCTCAGAGTCAATCTCAGATAGATGATTGTGGCTGATCCAAAGATCCGTGACGATACTTCACTTAATGATCTTTCACTTAATAGTACCGACATATTAGTATTCATAGTATTTCTTGATTTGCAAAAGGAAAGATCAAGCCTGCCATTGCGCATATTCTCAGCCGACCACTGCCCGATCTTGCGCTAAGGTAAGAAGGAGTTAGGCTTGCGATATATTTAATAAGCTTTGGTGTAATTAGATATACAATCAAAAAAATAGGGGATGAAATAGCATGAAGGGAGTAGTAGTAGCGATAGTGTTAGCAGCATTTCTAGTTGGATGCTGCGGCACCGGCGTCGCAACTGTACCGCTTGTACCGCCCATTCAGTACGAACAATTCTGTGAGAGCCAAAAGGTATCCGGCAGCGGCATTATCGATGTCAGCACATCGATAATCGACAAGAAGATCGCTCTGGAGTATTACAATGTAATGGCCGGAGATGGTGATCTGGAGCTTGACCAGGAACATGCTTACTCGCAGAATGCAGACAAGCTCAAGAGAGCTGTCGCATCCGTGAACGGTGGCAAGGATTCCAACCTTAATCTCTACGAAAATACCAAGATGACCTACTCGGGTGCAACGCCCCTGGTCGGCGCGAAGCTGCTGAACTCGAAGCAATTCTACGGCGGCCTGGGAGCCAAAATTCAGGAGAACTTCGCGGTAAATGAGATGGAGAAGGACGAGGTTTCTTACTTCACATCGACCACGCCCTACAATCCGACATGCAGCTCGCCTGAGGAGCTCATCAAGAGCCTGAAGGAAGCCGGCAGGGACACCGATAAGGTCGCATGCCTGATGGGCAATAATCCCGCCCAGCTGATCGGCCTTGAGACCAAGAATACCTTCAATGGTACCTGGGGCACCGATGCCTCCATGCACCGGATCTTCTACAAAGACATAAAGGCCCACGAGATGTTCTCCGGAACCTTCGAGGCCGAGAAGACCATCAAATTCCACGACAGTCCTGTGCCCGAGAAAGAAACGCCCGTATGCGATGGAATAGATTGCTAGACCGGCAATCCATCCTTTTTGCAGAACATTTTGCAAACAACGGAAAGGAAAAACGCGGGATTTAGGAATATTAAGCAATAAAGAGGTTTTGGAGATGAAGAAATCAACATTTATATTGGTGGCCTTGGCTCTGTTCGCGTGTACTCTGGCCATAGCGGCCGCCCATCCGGAAGGCTATTCCGATAAGGCTCTCGATATGACAAAAGAGTGGGGATGCAACGACGGCGAGCATGACCACATGGGTGTCCATTGCGAGGAGATCTGCCGGGACGACAAGTGCTGCAAGCATGCAGGAAAAGTCTTTGACAGGTGCCATGAGCATAGCTGCGATCAATGCGTCGTCAAGGAGTTGTGCGACCACTGCGGCAAGAAGTCTTACTGTGATGGAATCTGCGAGGAATGCGGCGAGCCGTGCACAGTCTTTGAGTACTGTCCAAGCTGCGGCGCCAAATACTTAACGGGACTTGCAGATGCACGCTGCGATGTATGCGGCAAGGATTGCTTCTGCTTCGAGAAATGCGAGAAATGCGGCCATTCTCATTACTTCAATGGATTCTGTGACGAATGCGCCAGCAAATGCGAGTTTCTGAGGTGCTGCCTTGACGTCTGCGATATGCACGAACATGATTCTCCCTGCGATTGCAAGGAACACGCACCGGCCTGTGATAAGATGCCGGAGAAATGCAATTGTGAGGATAAGAGAGGCTACGCAGAGAGCGGGCTTGGCGGCCGAATGGAGCAGCCCATAGCTGCAGGAAATTATCCTGCCGTTCAAGACGAGGCGACAATTGTAATAATGCCTCTGGACGTAGCTGCAAGCGCCAATTAGCGACGAATTCCAGGAGCTCTGAGGTAATTTTGGTCCTGCAAGAAATGCACGGGCCCTTTTTCTCTTTTTCAGATGCGTTTCCCAAGACAGGGAGCTTCTGGCATCTCAGTCAATATTTCGTGCGGTCTTGTTTGCCCTATCCTGGATAATGCTCATTAATTTTTATTAGATTTTCCTTTAATAGTCGTTTTCATCATGAAAATCGCCGGATTCAGCTCAATCGTTCATGAGCGTTTAATAGCTAATATAATGTTTGTAGCTTACAAAATAATGTCCGACGACGAATAAAAGTCAGAAAGAGACCGCAGAAATTGCGATCTCGTTTCTCGATATATAATTTCGTTCAGGATCGACTCACACCGGGCCGAGAGGTGCCACGACCTTCTTATAAACTTCGTTGAGGACTTGAGCAAGGCCGGTATAGACTGCAGAGAGGCCGCAGATAATGCCCTCGTAGCCTGCCAATGTTCCGATAGAAGCGCTGCCGAGGAAGTCTCTGGCCGCGAGCAGGAAGAACAAGATGGTCAGCGAGAGGAAGACGAACTGCAGTGCTCTGTTGATCTTCAGAGTTCCCAGGAACATGACAAAGGTGAAAAGCCCCCACATGAAGAAATAAGCCACCATGGCTGGCTTGGAAGTTGCTTCGCCAAGCCCCAGCTTCGGCAGGAGGATCAAACCCACCAATGAGAGCCAGAAGAGGCCGTAGGATGTGAATGCGGTTGTTCCGAAGGTGTTATTCTTCTTCCACTCCATTATCCCTGCAATGATCTGGGCAATGCCGCCATAGAATATTCCCATGGCCAGGATCATGGTGTTCAGCTCATAGTACCCAGCATTGTGGATATTGAGGAGGACGGTGGTCAATCCGAAGCCCAGCAAGCCCAGTGGAGCCGGGTTTGCGGTAGTGTCCTTGATGATCAAGGTTTCTATGGTATTCTTCTTCGCATCTTGCAAAGTCATTTTTTCCCTCCAGGGCTTTGCGTTTGGCAGTTCTAAATATTAAATTGTTACCCTTAAAATATAAACTAATAATAGTGTTAATTGTATCATCTTTTCAGTAAATTCAAATCTTTTTGTCATGTTAATAAATAATGATAATTCAAAAATAGCTTGCTGCGGGCCTCGACTTGAGCTCTTTGCTCGCCCCGGCTTTCATGGCGCAGATGGTTGCAGCATCTTTGTTCATAAGGCTTAAGAAGGCACACGAATTGCGCCGGGAGAATATCTGCGCGGATGATCACGGATCAGGAGTGCGATATCTTCGCACCGGATTTCCATCCGTTCCAGGTCTTCCTATCAAGGCTTCGGATCAAGCGGACCTCCATGACATTAGGTCCCGGCTTTATCGGCCCGGCAAGATGCTGGTGAATACAAGAGACCACCGGCGCGGCTGTGATGATAGAGTCATCGCTATGCTGCAATGTAGCGCGAGCTGAACATTCTTGTAACCGCTTCTAGCCTTCACCACCATCAGTCGCCCAAAATGAGAGCGCTCTTCTCACCTGCAAGTGGAGAATTATCCCATGCGCTGGAACTTCTGCATATTGTAATTGAATGCCGGCGGATACAATCTGGAAGGCCCTTATGGAATTCGGTTTCAAAAGACAGTGATACGAAGGATCTCAGAAGCTGCACATTCGACAATCCATGATGATGCGTCCTTCGGATCAATTCATAGTTTTCCACATATAGGGCACAAACGAAAATGTCGGCTATAACATTTCCTTTGCCGGAGGGCGAATATCGGCCTGCAATCGATCCGGAGTGATTGTGCATTGGAATATATATTTAATTTTAAAATCATTCTTGAAGAGATCTCATCTGAGTCCGCCTGGATAATTTCTTTCGAAAATTAAGAATAACATCAAAGGATTCTCAATCCAGGGTTTTTGTGACGATCGATAATTTTATATAAAAGATCTATTTTATTTGTATATTTTACCAATTGGTTTAGAAAAATGAGAGCCAATCGACTTTAGTAGGAAATTATCAAAGACATATACAGTAAAATTTATATATGATCGAAGATAAGTTTGATTCGGATCCGGGATTATTTAAACGACTTTTTCAAGTCATCCATCCCCTCAAGAGGAATAGGCCCGGATCCTCCCCTCGAAATTTTATTAGACTACTCTCGCATTCTCTCTGCAAAAGCATTGACTTAATATCATGGCAAATCCAAATCCTGTCTGGGACTGATTGAATAGGGACTTGAGATCCATGATTGCGATTGAGACCCGAAAACCGAAAGAAGTCATAGACATCACCGCTCTTGTGCAGCAATACGTGCAGGAGAGCAAATTGGAGTGCGGAATATGTCTGGTTTATACCCAGCACACCACGACGGGCTTGACGGTGAACGAAGCGGACGGTTCGCTGATACAGGATATTCTCGATCTTCTCGAGAAATTGGTCCCCGAAGGCGCGGGATATCAACATGATCGATCAGACGGCAATGCCCATGCTCATCTGCGTGCAACGCTGCTTGGAAACAGCGTTGTCCTTCCCTTTGAAAAGAGCAGGCTGCTTTTGGGAACATGGCAGAGGATTCTCTTCTTCGAGCTGGATGGTCCCCGAAGGCGCAGTGTTCTCATCAGGGCCATTCCTGGCTGATGAACTCTTGAGCGGTGTCTCTGCAGGGATGCTGCCTTCACTAAAAACACTCAAATTTCGAAAACTTCAGGCATTCTCCGGCGGCAACAATTAGCTGATGGAAATGAGACGAGGGCTGGAACTGGAATTTAGGCCGGTAAAATAGAACGGGTGGGGCAAAAGCCATTTTCTCCGCCCCCCCGGGGTGATGCTGCAGCCCGTCGCATCAGAATATGGGTGTGCCTGTCGATTGGGTCAATTTCTTGAAAGCCGCCATAAGTTCTCTGGTGATCGGTCCGGGCTTGCCCGTGCCCACTTTTCTGCCGTCCACCATCGTGACCGGCGCAACCTCTGCTGCCGTGCCGGTGACGAAGACCTCATCAGCAGTGTATAAATCAAAGAGGCCCATATCACTCTCAATAACCTCGCCGCCGCTGGCTTTGGCCAGCTCGATGACCGCTTCACGGGTAATGCCCTTAAGGTTATTCAGAGTATGGGGCGTGTAGATCTGTCCGTCTTTTACAACAAATATGTTATCGCCGCTGCCTTCGGAGAGCTTCCCTTGAGCATCGAGGATGATGGCCTCATTGCCTCCCTTGATGTTGGCCTCGATCTTAGCCATGATATTGTTCAGATAGTTCAGGCTCTTGATGTTGGGCGGCAGGCTGTCGGGAGTATTGCGGCGAACGGCGACGCTGACTGCGGTTAAGCCGACTTCGTAGAGGTCTCCGTACATCGCTCCCCACTCCGTGGCCATGATGACGACCGTGGCCAATTTGCACTTGTTCGGGTCAAGGCCCATATCGCCGAATCCCCGGGAGACGATGGGTCGGATGTAAGCATCTCTGAGATTATTCTTGCGCAGCGTCTCAAGGATGGCCCCGGCCATCTCTTCCTTTGTCATGGGAACGCAGAGCATTATCGCCTGGGCGGAGTCGTAGAGCCTCTTAACGTGGTCCTCCAGCCGAAAAACTCGTCCCTCGTAGGCTCTGATGCCTTCGAAGACTCCGTCGCCGTACAAAAATCCATGATCAAAGACCGAGATCGCAGCCCTTTCGGCGGGAACGAATTCCCCGTTAATGTAAACAAGAGTCATAGCAGATCCTATTCCCGCACAATTGCCAAGGATAAATGCATTTTGCTATGGCCAGGTACAGGTAAAACGGCTCTTTTTAGGGCCGAGTGCGCGAAGACGTCGAGCCTGCCACATCGACGGCTGCCGTGCGCCGGCAGCTCGGCCGGATCTTTCTTGTAGATGTGGCAAGAATACCGGGATTTGGCTTATCGACAACGGAAATTTCGCTTGAGTGTGAACACCTGCTGCGAAGCGTCCTGGTGGATTGCCAGAGTGGACCGTCCTATTTTGCCTCGCCGCTCCAGGACTTTTAGGATTCGCTTCAGCTCTTTCAGCTTCATGCCCGTGCGACGGCGTAGAGATTTGTGATCCACACTGCCGCCGAATGCCATGAGAGACCAGAGGACTTTGTCTTCAGGGGTTTGACGGGGAAGGGACATTGCGAGGAGATTCGTGTTCCAGACACAAGAGCACGAGGAACGCGTGGGGCGAAAGTGATAGATGCAGCTTGGGGGGCGAGGATGCCCCGGCAGGAATCCGGTCGAGCGTGAATCGCCGGTTGCCGGACAGGATGGCCGGGCCTCATGGCCGCAGCTGCAGGTCCAAGAATGCCTGATGCTCTCGACTCGCCGATGTGCAGTCGTGTGTGCTCGCAGGCGTCCGAAGGCATCTCATTCCCGCAGGATAAAAAAAATAGTTTAAGATTTATGGCAATCTTTGTTTTTAGTTTTACTTTGGCACTCGTTACAAAGCTCTCCCGAAGTTGGTTTTGATGAATGTGTAGTGTAATCACTTTTTGGAATTTTGGAGCAATTTCTACACCAATGCCATGTATCGCTACCGATTTTTTTACGATATAGGACCACGTTAATCACCTCCGCTCATGCCTTTGTGTTAGTAATCACATTTTGTTATTTAATATTAGTGCAACGTCCAAAACCCAATAGATATTTATGGGGTTTAATTATTTCGAAAATGCAATTATGAAAAAAGTGTTTCGAAGCAATGAGGTCTCCTCATGGCCGGAAGACCAGGCGGGAGCACACCCTCCCTATCGACTCCCCCTTCGGTCTGGAAGAGACCGCACTCATTCGCTTTGCATTTGGCCACAGCCTAGCGGCGTGCCGCTCGCAGGAATCCGGTCGAGCGTGAATCGCCGCCTGTGATCGAGTCGGGATGGCCGGGGGCCTGCCGCTGGCTGGGGGTTAGTGGGGGAATGAAGGCTTTTCCCTCGCCCCCATTAACCCCCACACCACCCTACATC